>Ga0209069_10000010_pt1 | contig 61609 bp, 62 predicted proteins | sample Str013_2_FD_187202 | JGI IMG/M metagenome (GOLD analysis project Ga0209069, IMG submission 187202) | Freshwater sediment microbial communities in response to fracking from Pennsylvania, USA - Straight Creek_MetaG_SC_2013 (SPAdes) (version 2) | ecosystem: Environmental > Aquatic > Freshwater >...
AGTCCGGCCAACGTGAGCCGGCTCGCACCCGTCTACACGGTAAGCACAAACGGTGACAACTGGGCCACACCGGTGGTTATCGGAGGATCGGTCTATGTGCCGGATTCCGGGGGCAAGCTATGGAAGTTCGATCGCCAGACCGGCGTGGTGATCTGGTCCCGCTCCGTGTCCGAGTACAACGGGGTGGCCAACTCGGCCGTACGTACAAGCGTCGTTGTCTCCGAGGGGCTGGTCATCTTCGGAGATCGCAGCGCCAACATGATCGCTGTCGATGCAGAGACCGGGGAGCGGCGGTGGATCACGAGGGTCGATGAGCATCCAGCCGCGCAGGTGACGGGCTCGCCGATCGTGGTGGGCGACCGGCTCTACGTCGGGGTCTCGTCGACCGAAGGGAGCAAGTTCGTCAAGGATCGGAATACCACATCCAATTTCCGTGGTAGCCTTGTCGCACTCGAGAGCAAGTCCGGCCAGCTCGCGTGGAAGATGTGGACGATGCCGGACAATGGCGGGCGGATCGATAGCTGGAGCGGCGGCGCGATCATCAGCGTGCCCGGTGCCAACGTGCAGAAGGGGCTCGTTTACTTTGGCACCGACCATCAGTACTCACAGCCTGAGTCTGTCACCGCCTGTCTGAGGTCGGCCCCCGACGACTGGAACCCCGACTGCTACCCCGCCGATGCGCGCTTCAACGCGCTCACCGCGGTCGACATGGCAACGGGCAAGCCGCGCTGGACGTTCTTCGGGGCAGGCGCTCGTGTCTGGGAAATGGCCTGCGGCGAACTGCCCCGCGCGACATATCCGTTTCCGCTTGACGGCATCGGCCATGCCTCGGCGGTGAGGATCTGCCCGCCGCCCAGTGACTTTCTGAACTGGGCGTTTGCGGCTGGGTCGCCGCAGATCTATAGCGCCACCATCGGTGGTCGCAAGCGTGATGTTGTCGGCATGGCACAAAAGAGCGGGGTGTATTGGGCGTTCGACGCCGAGACTGGCGAAATCCTATGGCACACGCTGGTCGGCCCCTGGTCGGAGCCGGGCGGGCTCACCTGGGGTGCAGCCTATGATGGGCAACGCCTCTACGTGGCACTGACGAATCTGGAGCATGTGCCGCACCGTCTGATCTCGGGTCAGGTCGTCACGGGCGGCTCCTGGGCCGCGCTCGATCCGCCCACAGGAAAAATTCTTTGGCAAACAGGTGACCCGCAGAACGCCGCTGCCTACGCAGCCCCGGTGGTCGCCAACGGGGTCATCTATGTCGGGTCTATGGCACCGTCTGGCGACCAGATGTACGCCCTCGATGCAGCTACCGGTGAAATCCTCTGGCACTTTGCCGCTGGCGGCTCAGTCGGCACCCATCCGGCCGTGGCCGACGGGCGCGTGTATTGGGGCTCTGGCTTCGGATTGTTTGGCGGCGTCAGCAATAACAAACTGTATGTGTTCGGACTCGACGGGAAGTAGCTGCAACTGGTGGCGATGGTGCCCGCGCAGCGCGACGAAATGTCGACATGATCATACTGCGTTCCACTGAATAGTCAGACTGACGCTTGATGATTTCTCTGACACTTTCCGGCATACAGAGATGATCCCGACGTTTCACTGAATACCGGCTTTCTGGCGTGCTCGCGCTCAGCGATCACGTGCACATGGGCATTGACCGTCCATGTGGGCAGTGGAATGTTCCTGACATCGGCCTCCTGGCGCTGCCCAGGGCTGGCTATGAGAACAAGTAAGGAGGGACCCCGATGATCTACGAATGGCGGACATACGAAGCGATGCCGGGCAAGTTCCCGGCACTCCATACGCATCTCAAAGTCGCGGCAGACTTATTTCCCAAGCATGGCCTCGGTGCGCTGGGCTTCTGGACTGAGGAGATCGGCACTGCCTTCCAGATCTCATACATGTTGATGTACGAGGACCTAGAGGATCGGCAGAAGAAGCTGGCGGCGTTCGCAGCAGACGCCGCCTGGAAGCAACAGGTAGCGGCAGAGACAGAGAAAGAAGGGACCGTCGTCGCCAGAATCCACAACACGATGCTACAACGGACTCCTTACTCGCCCGACCCGCAGCTCAAGATGAACGTCCAGGAGTGGCGCATCTATGATGCAACGCCGGGGAAGCTTCCCGACCTTCACAATCGGTTCGCTAACCATACCTTGGGGCTCTTTGAGAAACACGGGATCTCCAGTATCGGCTACTGGACCGAAGTGTTCGGCACCAGCAACCGACTGGTGTACATGCTGGGCTACCCCAACCTGGGAGAGCGGGAAAAGAGCTGGGCCGCGTTCCAGGCAGACCCGGCCTGGCAGCAAGCGCGGGCAGCGTCGGAGAAGAATGGTCCCCTGGTGGCGAAGGTCAACAGTTGCATCCTGCGGCCTACGTCCTTCTCGCCCAAGGGATGAGGGCTTCCTCTGAAAATAGAACACATTGTGAATACACTGTCGAGAAAATCTTAACTTTTCGACAGTGTCCTTCTGCTTTCTTTGGACAACTCTTCGGAGTGTAACGCAGAAGTGTAGCTGACACGCTGGAGGAGACCCCCTATGGCGACACATGACCCAACAGACCCACGCGGGACACCGCAGTTTGGCATGCGGAAAACGTTTATCTCTGAGGTCGCTCCTCCCCAGGAACACATAGGACCAGCCTGGTGGTTCGCCTTTCATCGCAATCGGCTGCTGGTAGAGGTGGGAGATGATGCGTTGCGTATCCCTTGTCGCGAGCGCGTCGAGGAGTTGGGGGTGACCATCGTGCAACGTCACTATTTGGGCCGGTACGATGGACTGCCATGCCACGCGGTAGATCTGGCGGATGAGTCCCTGCCCGAGGGGATGGACTTCAAGGACCTGCGGCAAGTCTACGGGCTGCTTGAGGAAGATTTGTTTGTCCTCGGGGGTCGTGCCGTGCAGATTGTCGAATGGGACCGCACCCATCAATACTGTGGCCGCTGTGGCAGCGGCACCCAGACCAAGGAGAAAGAGCGAGCCAAAGTTTGCCCTCAGTGTGGCTTGCTCAACTTTCCGCGCCTCTCGCCAGCGATCATTGTGGCAGTCGAACGTGGCGATGAGATTTTACTCGCCCGTTCCGCCCATTTTCCCAAGGGAATGTTCAGCGTCTTAGCCGGATTTGTTGAACCGGGTGAGACCATCGAAGAGTGTGTGGTGCGCGAAGTCAAGGAAGAGGTCGGCATTACCGTGGGCAATATCCGCTATTTTGGCAGTCAGCCGTGGCCGTTTCCGAATTCACTCATGTTAGGCTTTACCGCGGAGTATCTGGAAGGAGAGCTTGCACTCGATCCGAGCGAAATCGCCGAAGCCGGGTGGTTTCGGGCCGACACGTTGCCGTCTATTCCTGGACGGATCAGCATCGCCGGTCGCATGATCAAGTGGTTCACAGAGAAGTCTCGGTTGACCCGGTAGGAAGGCATCCGGCTGTGTCACAAAGAGATAGTCACGGTCTGTGCTCTACAATTCGTAGGATTGTCACGCTAAGGACAACCGCAAGAAACATATCGCCGCGAGAGGAGACGCCATGAAAGCTGCGCGACTGCATACATTCGATGAAACGCTGAAACGTGAACAGCTTCTGCAGCTGGAAGAGCTGCCGAATCCGCAAATTCAGGAACCCGACGATGTCATCGTGCGCGTGGGCGGCGCCGGACTGTGTCGGACGGATCTGCACATCGTCGAAGGCATCTGGCGCGCAAAAGTCGACCGCCCCCTCCCGTATATTCTCGGCCACGAGAACGCAGGGTGGGTCCATGAGGTTGGTACGAGCGTGAAGACGGTCACACCTGGTGATCCGGTGATTGTGCACCCGTTGGTGACGGATGGGACCTGTGCGGCCTGTCGGCGTGGCGAGGACATGCACTGCCAAAACAGTTCGTTTCCTGGGATCAGCCATGATGGCGGCTTTGCCCAGTTCCTGCACACTAAAGAACGATCGTTGATTAAACTCCCCGCCAATCTTGCACCCAAAACTGTGGCTCCATATGCCGATGCAGGGCTCACGGCGTACCGAGTAGCACGCAAAGCCGCAGAGATCTTGAAGCCTGGGATGACCGCCGCCATTATCGGCTTTGGCGGCCTGGGCCACATTGCCGCACAGGTGCTGCGCAGCCTGTGTGCGGGGACGATTATCATTGTCGATACCTCTGAACCGGCCTTACAGCTAGCCACAGACATGGGCTTCGAACACCGGGTGTTAGGCGGGCGTGGGGCAGTGGATGACCTCCGGCGTCTGAGCGAGGGTGGGGCGGATGCGGTGATTGATTTTGTCGGGGAGAAGGGTACGCCCGAGCAAGGCATGGCGATGTTACGGCGTGGCGGCACTTACTATGTCGTGGGCTATGGTGGCGTCGTGCAGGTCCCAGCGATCGACATGATTTTTAGTGAATTCAGTGTGGTGGGTACGCTCGTGGGCAACTATACCGAACTATCCGCGCTGATGACCTTGGCCGCGCAGGGACACGTCAAACTCACTACTCGTGAGTATCGACTCGATCAAGTCAACGAAGCCATGCACGACTTGATCGCCGGTCGCCTGCCTGGGCGTGGGGTGCTGATCCCATAGACCCCTTCCTCTATACATGGATGCCAAAGACGCAATGAGCGGCAGCTGCCGCTCATGCTTTGTTGTGTATGGTGTTGTGAGCCTCCTACTTGTTTGCGATTACCCAGCACCACTCTCCTCACCATACTACTCTTTGCCTACAGCGTGTCAGCAAACCCCTTGATATCGCGGATCGTAGCCGCATACACGTCTGGGAGCGCCTTGCGGAAAAGGACGTCAGCCGCGTGACACGTGCCGTTAACGGTCCGGCTGTACACGCGCACACCAGCCGCCAAGAGCATCTGGTAATATTTCAGGCCTTCGTCCCGCAGGGGATCTAACTCGTTCACCGAGATGACATGCGGAGGCAGTCCTTGCAGATCCTCGCGTGAGGCGCGCGAGGGCCAGCATAACGGATTGTTAGCGTTCTTGCGCTCCGGGTCATAGACGGTAGCCAGCACAGCCATCTGGTCGCACGCGATCAAGTAGCCGTCGTTTTCGTACAGGGATGGCAGCTCTTTGCCCTTCTGACCCCATGCTCCATAAATATACGGACACAAGGCATAGATCCCATCAATCTGCGCTAGCTTGCCATCCTTCTTGGCTTTCAAACTCACAGCTAGGGTGAGGTTGCCTCCGCCGGACTCACCGGACACGATGATCTTGGAAATCTTCAGGGTGGCCTTGTGGTCGAACGCCCACTGTAAGCCACTCATGCAGTCGTTGAGACCAGCCGGGAATGGGTGATTGCCTAGCGTGCCCCCGCCATTGCGGAACTCTACGCCCACCACCACCATGCCTTGGGCCGCAAGCTCGTCACGCCAACGAGCATAGGTAGGACCAGCAGCCGTCAGGAGGACCATGCCGCCGCCGTGAATATGATACACACAAGGAAGCGGGCCGGACGCGTTCTTGGGCGTGTGGATATACAAACAGATGTCGTTGCCGTCCACGCCTTTTATGACCTCGGTGCGCCGCTCCACATTGGTGATCGGTGGCAGATCGGCAGACAACGCCGCAAAGACGGCTTCCATGCCTGCCTCGTTCGCTGCGACATAGTCGAGCTTTTCCTGCAAAGGCGAATCCGCATGCACCGGTACGGGTGGGGGCGCACCGTCTAAGCCAAAGGGGGCGCAGGCGGCGACCAAGCGCGGATCGGCGCGGGGATCGGTCTTCAAGACCCGATCGGGGTTGCCGAGACGGCCAGGCAAGAGGGGCTGTTCGCTGATGTTGTGTGTAGATGTCGTCATGTTGTTTATCCTTTCTGATTGTACGATACAACCTGTTACACGTCGAAGACACGCCATGCAGCAAAACGCCCGCGCTTACCGCAAGACACCTAACTGAGAGTTTCGGTTTTATTCAGAGTCGCAAGGGGGCAGCAATGTGGTGGCGCGCCTCGTTAGGTTTGGCCTGTCTTCTTCACTCCGAGTCTTCGTCGCATCTCGTCGCTAGAAATACCACCTTCCGCACGTTGACGCGCACGCGACCGCTCAATCAACTCCAAGAATTTTCGATTGATGCTTAACGAAACGGTCTCGAGATCAGCGTTTTCGATTGACACAAGGCGGCAATCGGTTTCCCTTTACGGGTCACAATGACCGGTTCCTTTTTCACCTCTGTCGTATACTTCACCAAGGGAGCGGTTGCCTCGGTCCTCTCAATGACTCTCATAGTACAATTACCTCTTTGCCGATACGTCCCCGGTTACGATCCTTGATGCCGACTGCTCTGATATGCGCGCGGTTCTGGCCCTTCTTCCACGTCAGAATACACCCGCAACTTGCCAATCGGCAGCTCCCAAGGAGCTAATTGGTTGGATTTGCTCATACAGGAGGACAAATACTCATGACTAACCAGCAAAACTTTCCTGACTGACTACTAATTCATGCCGCCTTCTTGAGAGCAGTATCCGACGGTGGTTGGCGTAAGGGGAGAAGAAAGCTGATGCCCGCCCCTCCGGTGGGATTATTTTCTGCCCAAATGCGTCCATGATGCGCCTGAATAATCTCCCGGCAGATCGCTAGCCCTAGCCCAGTCCCACCAGCGCCGGTTTTCGTCTTGCTGCTCTGGACAAACTTGTCAAAAACGAACTCCAGTTCATCTTCTGGAATACCTACGCCTTGGTCCCTGACATTTATGCGGATATAGCCGGAAGAGGCCACAAGGGGAGGGTTCTTGTAGGGCAGATTACGTATGAGTTCTGCAGCATGTTCTCCATCGGTGAGGATCTCCGACGTCACCGTGATCGTGCGTTGGGACTCGGTAAATCTAATGGCGTTGGCCATGATATTGCGCAGCACTTGGCGAATTTTCCCTTCATCACATTCGATATCGGGGAGAGGGATCGTTGTCTCAATGTGCAAAGCGAGTTGCTTCTGCGCGAGGAGAGGTTGGAGCTCTCGACTCACAGCCTGTATCAGCACTTCAGGAGGGTGGAGATGTAACTCATAGTGCATCTGACCGGCTTCAAGTTTGGAGAGATCAAGTAAATTATTCAGCAGTTTGAGAAGATTTTCCGCGCTGCTACAAATCTCGGTCAAGTTGTCGGCTTGTTCTTCAGGCCGTAAGCTCTTGTGTTTTTTGAGACCGAACTTGGCAAAGCCAATAATGGCATGCATGGGCGTGCGCAGCTCATGTGACATATTGGCCAGGAATTGCGATTTTGCTTTATTCGCAAGCTCCGCGATTTCTTTTGCTCCTGCCAGCTCGTGCGTCCGTTCCCGAACTCGTCGTTCGAGTTCGACATAGGAGCGCAGCAGCGTCCCCTCGGCGTGTTTTCGCTCGGTAATATCTTCCACCGTGCCAACGTAACTAGTCACCCCTGCATCACGGACAGCCAAGGGTTGCGCGTGCACCTGCACCCAACGCACCCTTCCTTGTGACGTGAGGAGGCGAAATTCCTGGAAATATTCTTCTTTTCGCCGCGTTTGTTCTTGCCAGGTGACAAGCACGAGTTCTCGATCGTCGGGATGCGTCACGTTCGCCCAGGCTTTCCCTAAACTTTCCTCCGCAGTCAACTCGTAAATGTGTTGCCAGCGGGCATTAGTATACTCGCACTCTCCGCTGGCATTGCCGATAAAGATGCCGATCGGCGACGCGGCACAGAGCGTACGAAAACGGATCTCACTGGCGCGTAATTGCTCCTCAATCTGTTTGCGCTCGGTAATGTCTTCTGTGATGCCGACATAGCCAGTCACGGTACCGTTGTCGGCAATCATTGGTTGTGCAGAAACGTGTGCCCAGCGCGCCTCTCCTTGGGAGGTCCAGAGACGAAACTCCTGTGCATATTCCTGCCGTCGCTGGCTACACTCTTGCCAGTGGAGAAATACGGCGGGGCGGTCTTCTGGATGAATGGCGCTTATCCACCCATTCCCTAAGCTTTCAGCTAAGCTCAAACCATAGATCTGTTGCCAACGGGCATTGGTATATTCACAGTGCCCGTCGATATTGGTGACAAAAATGCCGATTGGCGAGGTCGCGCTTAAGGAGCGAAACCGTTCTTCACTCAGCCGCAGTTTCTCTTCTATCCGTTTCCGAACGGTGATGTCACGTGAAACAACAAAAACTCCAAGCGGCTTTCCTTGTGCGTTGCAGATAAAGCGGCTGCGGGACTCGACAAGGACACTGCTGCCATCAGGGCGCAGTATTTCTTGTTCGTAAATCGACGGGATCGTCTCGCCATCCTGAAGACGACGGACCCGATCCTTCACGTGGGCGCGACTGGCAGGCGTGAGAAAACTGCCATAGTGACATCCTAGAAGCTGCTCTCGTGACCATCCCGACAAATCTTCTTGTCCGTGATTCACGTCAGTAATGATGCCATCAGTCGTCAAGCAGAGCATGCCATCGTACGCATGATTAAACAAACTGTGATATCGATCTTCGCTTTCCTGTAACGTTGCCAGGCGTTGTTGGCACTCTGCGTTCTCGACTCGCAGGGTCGCACTGTCTGTCGTCAATGCAGCGACACGACGCGCCAGGCGCTGGGACCACGATCCCACGATCCAGCTCAATCCGCCCAGCAGCAGCACGAGCAGTGTTAAAAAGTGGGGAAGCGAATGCGCATCGGTCTGGAAAAGTGTGGCACTAGTGAGAGGGATCCCTTGCCACACGAGGTCAAGGGAGAGAAGGAGAAAGAGCACCAGCGCTCCAGTCAGGGTTCCGCACAGCATGACTTTCCCTGCACGTGCTGGTCGCCATTCTTTTGTGCGGTTCATGCAAGTGGCGTGACCGGCAAGACGTTATTAACAGCGCACCACGCAGGTAACGGTATTCCCACTGCCTTCGTACCGGACCGCGTCAAAACTCATCAGGCGCGACATGGCAATCCCACGACCATGCGTGTCGGTTGCGCGATCCGGATCCATATCCAAATAGCGGTGCCACTCGAATCCACGTCCTTCATCACTTATAGTGAGTGTAATATCGTCCGCTCTTTTTTCATAGTGGATGCGCACCCGTTTCGTCGCGTATTCTGGCAAGATCAGGCGTCGTTGGATTTCTTTTTCCCAGTAGCCATGTTTATTGAGGAGGGTCTTCTCTTCGTAGGTGATGCCCAGGTTCCCATGCTCGACGGCATTGATGAGCAACTCCGAGATGCCCAGCACCATCCGCTCTGGCTCAGGAAAGAAATTGGCCAGGAAGATGGTCAAGTCATGCGCTTCCTCTAGTGTCTGGAAGACAAAATGGCTTTCGGTAATGAGTCCCAGCATGCGCTTGTATTTCTTCACCTCAGTCCGGAGTTCGCGATGGGCACCGTGATGTTGAAGCGCAGCCTGCACGATCGACAAGAGGACTTCGCCATCGTAGGGCTTCGTGAGGTAGTAAAATACGCCGGTACGAATGCCTTCAGCGACCTGGCTGGTTTCGGCGGCGGCGGTTTGCATGATGACCGGTAAGTGGGCAAATTCCGGATGCGCCCGGAGCATGCTCATGAAGGTCATGCCGTCCATGACGGGCATCATACGGTCGAGTAAAATGACGTCGATCGGGAAGGGGGCTTCAGTGAGGACGCGCCACCCTTCAGCGCCATTGCTGGCAGTCAGAACTGTGTACCCTGTATCAGCAAGATACATGCGAAGAAGTTTCAGATTCTTCGGTTCATCGTCGATCGCTAAGAGCGTAATCATGCCGCCTCCTGCAGTTGCGAGATCGCTGTCGGCTGGCGCAGAGGCAGGAGGAAACTCACACATGCGCCTCGGGTTGGGTTATTCTGTGCCCAGATCCGGCCATGATGGGTGTGGACGATTTCGCGACAAATCGCGAGCCCGAGCCCTGTTCCACCAGCACCGGTTTTGGTTTTGCTACTCTGTACGAATTTATCGAACACCGCTTCGAGTTCTCCTTCGGGAATGCCAACCCCTTGATCGCGAACACTGAGGCACACATACGAAGGAGACTCGACGACATCCCATCTTCCTGTCGTCGTCTTCAAGCTCGCGGGAGCTTCTGCTTCGGCATGGCGCAAAAGGGTATAGTCGATCGTAATCACGCTCCGCGTGTCGGTAAATCGCAGAGCGTTGGCGAGCAGATTCCGCAACACTTGGTTGATTTTCCCGCCATCGCACTCGACTTCGGGCATGGTTGAGTCACCCTGGATTTTGAGGGTCACGTGCTTCTGCGCGAACAATGGGAGGAGTTCTTTACTGATGTCATTCACTAATTGTTCTATCGGCTGGCGAACGAAATCGTACTGCATGTGACCGGCTTCCAGACGCGAGAGGTCAAGCAAATTATTAATCAACTTGAGCAACCGTTCGGCGCTGTCTTGAATCTCCGCCAAGTTCTCGGCTTGGACCTCGGGGGTAAGCTGTTGGCGTCGTTTTCCCCCTTCTTTGGCGAAGCCAATGATAGCATGCATCGGGGTGCGCAGCTCATGCGACATGTTGGCAAGGAACTCAGACTTGGCGCGATTGGCGGTCTCGGCGGCGACTTTCGCCTGTTCAAGGTTGTGGGTCCGTTCGAGAACCCGCTGTTCCATCTCGGCATATGCCTGACGCAAGGCTTCCTCGATGCGTCGACGTTCGGTAACGTCACGATAGATCCCGAGGATTTCGCGTGGTTGCCCGGAGACGACTGGCACCGGTCGCGTACGACCTTCCAATGAAATGGCATACCCTTCCTTATGGATCGCCTCGAGTTCATACGTGGGAGAAAGTCGCTCGCCGGCACGGTACCGACGTTGCCGTTCATCGTGAAAGGCCGCAGAGGAGTTGGTGAACAGCGCCGTGAGGCGTTGCCCGATCAGTTCTTGCGGAGTTCTCCCAAGAATTTTGGCAAATTCGGTATTGACTTGGGTACACATGCCGTCCCGCGTGAAACACACCATGCCATCATAGGCATGCTCAAAGAGTCGGCGGAAGCGCATTTCCCCTTCTCGTAGCTGGGTCTCCATCTGTTTGCGTTCGGTGATGTCACGCATGACCGCGAGGACCCCAATTGGTTTTCCGGCAGTGTTGCGAATAAAGCGGCTGCGCGTTTCCAGCGGCACAATACTCTCATCCGGGCGGATCACTTCTTGTATATATATGGGCGAGATTTTTTCTCTGTTGCGTACACTCTGCGCGCGCTCGTCAATACAGGTCACACTGGCAGGCGTGACAAAGGTACTATAGTGCTGTCCTAAGATTTCTTCACGACGACGCCCAGCCATGGTGAGGTAACTGTCGTTAACGTCAACAAAGATGCCTTCTGCCGTGAGACAGACCATGCCATCGTAGGCATTATCAAAGAGGCTCCGATAGTAATCTTCACTCTCCTGTAACTCCACCACTCGATTTTGGCTGCGGCTGACCTCGGCCCGGAGTTTCTCGATCGTGGTGGATAATTCATGGAAACGAGAGGGAGGGCGATGTCTGTTCATGTCCATGAGTGCCGCCAAGTTCCCGGACATCACAGCAACGATCATGACAATGCCAAACGTCCCGAGCGTATGCCCAGGGATCATCGTGGCCGTCAATTGCCCCTGCAGCATGAGATCGATCCACAGCGCGACCAGCAAGATGCCGCCGCTTGCCACCGTGCCGAAGAGCACCGAGCGAATCATATTCTTTCGTTGTGCATCAACCATCGTGCATTCCCCGGCTACTCCTCGAAACGCCTTTGGGTCGTGAGGCGGGATATAAGCATCCTCTTTGATGTGAAAACAGAAAAGGCACAGACCACCCTTCGACAAGCTCAGGGTGAACGGTCCGAAGCGAGGCCACTACCCCCGTTCGTGCTGAGCCTGTCGAAGCATGAACGGCGCGCATATCCACACATGATCTAGGAGACCGATAGGAGAGGACAGGACTGCCTATCTCTCAGCCTATCTCTTCAGATTAGAAATTTCTTCTAACAAACTATCAGTTACGGTGATGGTACGTGAGTTCGCTTGAAAGCCACGCTGGGTGATCACCATGCGAACGAACTCCGCGGCAAGATCCACTGTCGATAACTCCAAGGAACTCGAGAGCACGGTGCCGAACCCACCAGTTCCAGGATCCCCATAAATGACATCGCCAGCTTCCGTTGACTGCTGAAAGAGTGTATTCCCGACGTGGGTAAGCCCCTCAGGATTGGTGAAACCAGCGAGTGAAACGCGATACAGGGACTGGGTCAGCCCAGAACTAAAGAGTCCAGTGACCAAGCCTTTGTCGTCAATACTGATGCTTGTCAGCGTTCCTGGCTTCACGCCATTTTGATTTAACGTGCTAACCTCAGATGGAACCGCATACTGGGTAAAGTCGGTAATGCTGAGGTCGCCAGGTACCCCACCGGTGATAACTTGGGGGACATCTGAACCATTGTTAAAGTCGAACGTAATATCTGTCACGTTCGTCGCGCCACCCAGATTGATCGTGCCATCGGGGTTAAATTCGAGGACACCACCTGCACCACTGACTTGCCTCAGTTTCCCCGGTGTTCCACCGGTAATATCGGCAGACGGCGTGACGACCCGATAGCTCCACAGGTCGTTACTCGTTTTGCGATAGAGAAACGTCAGGTCGTGCGCATCACCAAGCGAGTCGTACACGGTGACGATGGTGGAAAAATTACTAGACGAAAACCACTCGGCAGAAGTTGCTTCTGTCCCCGGTGCATCGGCAGGCGCTGGAGTCGTAGGCGTGACGGCAGTCGAGTCAAAGTTCCCGGAGAGCGTAATCTTGCTCGTGGCGACTGGGGCAACCAAGAGACGGTTGTTGAGCGCGATGTCGGACAGACCACTAATCGCAGTTCCATCGTTATTGAGATGGACCCCTTGGACTTTCATTCCTTGCGGATTAACTAAAACGCCCTCTTTGTTGAGGTTGAATTGACCGGCTCGGGTATAGAATGTTGCGCCGTCTTCGTTCTTGAGAACAAACAAGCCATTGCCTTGGATCGCCATGTCGGTGATGTTGTTAGTGGATTCCACTCCACCTTGCGCAAAAATACGATCGGCTGCGACCATGCGTGAGCCGGTGCCGATTTTGGCTCCACCCATCTCCACGCTGAGCATGTCAGAAAAAACCGCCCGCGAGCCCTTGAATCCAACCGTATTCACATTGGCAATGTTGTCGCCAATCACATTCATGGCGTTGCCATTGGTATTGATACCACTAACACCGCTATATAGTGCTCCAGTAAGAGGCATAGGATTCTCCCTTATTGTCTATCGCTTGAGGTTTGCGACTTCTTCGTAGAGTTGATCGGCGACTGTCACTATTCGTGAGTTCACCTGAAATCCTCGCTGTGAAGCAATGAGGCTGACAAACTCTTGTGTGACATCGACGGTCGACAACTCCAGACCGCCCGAGACCACGGTACCAAATCCGCCAGTCCCTGGGGTACCAATTAAAGCGTTGCCCGACTCGGATGATTGCGCAAAGAGCGTGTTGCCAACCGGGAGAAGCCCTTCCACACTGGGAAATTCGGCTAAAGCGACCCGATAGAGCGTTCGCGAGCTACCATTCGAGAACCGCCCAGTCACAATACCTTGCTGGTCAATGGCGATCCCCACGAGAGCGCCAGACGCGGCTCCATCTTGCTGAATCAGCGACACTGCCGAAGGTTGCGCATACTGCGTGAAGCCAGCCACGCTCAGGTTCGCCGCGGAAATAGTGAGATCAGCAGCGCCATTCACCAGTCCGGTGAGAGAAATATCGTTGAGCTTACTGGCTTTTGTGTCGATCTTGCCATCAGAGGTAAACTCGAGAGATCCGTCACCAACGGCTTTCCAATTGTCGGGATTTTTGGGGTCCGCTTCTACGTCCTTGATTGGGGTGACCGCTCGGTATTCCCATTTGTTGACGTCCGTCTTGCGAAAGAGAAACGTCATATCGTGTCCCTGTCCAAGCGAATCGTACGCTGTGACCGAGGTAGAAAAATTACTGGCCGCCAGCCACTCTTGCTGTGAGGCATCAGTCCCGGCACCACCAGGCCAGTCTGCTTTAGGTTTGCTGGAGCCGGCATCAAGATTAGCCGTAAGCGTGAGTTTGCTGGTGATCGTGGGCGGAGCCGAGACGCCATCTCCGAGAGTGATGTTTCCTAGTCCTCCCACTGGTCTTCCGGTCTCGTCGACCTGAAAGCCTTGGACAGTATAGCCTTCGGGATTGATGAGGTGACCAAGTTTATCGGTATGGAATTGCCCGGCTCGGGTATAGTAAGTGCCACCAGCGGCATCTTTTACGACGAACAACCCGTTCCCTTGAATCGCCAGGTCTGTCACGCTCTCGGTTGTTTGCAATGCGCCTTGGGTGAACAAGCGCGAGGTATCGGCCAGGCGTACGCCGTGACCAATTTCAACGTGGCCTTCGCTGGTCGTCAACAAATCGGCAAATTCCGCGCGCGAATGTTTAAAGCCAACGGTGTTCACGTTAGCCAAATTGTTCCCAATAACCGAGAGTGACTTGCCATAGGTAATGAGGCCGGTGACTCCCGTATAGAGCGAACTCGTCAATGACATAGGGTGTTCCTTCTCTGAGAAAAATAGGACAAGGGAGGGGGCATGACAGACAGTGATGGGCCTTTTCTTATATCCTGCATGGCGACTTTTTACGCGGCATTGTGGACGCTTGTCACTGCGCTGACCGGAATTTCTACTCCATTGATTTCGAGCTGCGGCTCACTGCCGGCCATATTGACGCCAGTCACGAGTCCTTGCAGGAATGTGGTCGTTCCTACCTTATTGCCGCCATTATCAACGGCAGCCACCGTGAACGTGTACCGCCCAGGCGCTACGCGCGTGCCGTTGGTGTCTTTCCCATCCCACGAAACTGACTGTTGTCCGGTTTTCTGGCTGCCAGCGTCGAGCGCTCGCAGCAAATTGCCGTCACTATCTTTGATGTTCATAACGACACGGCTGGCATTCGCGTCGAGTGTATAGTTCAGTGCAGTGCTGCCTGTCGCCGTGATGCTGACGCTATCACCTTTGGCCTGAACGTCTTTGCCAATCAAAGCAGTGGCTTCAAGTTGGCTCAGGCGAAGCTGCTGGCCTTGAGTTGTATCGAGCTTTTTGTTGATGTTGATGAGCTGGTCAAGACTATTAAAGGTCGCAAGCTGAGCAGCAAACTCTTGGTTATCAAGCGGCTTTAGTGGATCTTGGGCTTGCAGTTGGGTGAGCAGCAGTTTGAGAAAGTCATCTTGTGACAAGCCTTTGATTGCCGTCGTCGAGGAACTCTGTCCTTTGGTGCTTGTGTTTATTGATCCGTCTTGCTGGACTGAGGCAACTGCCATGGTGTTTCTCCTTCACGCCCACACGCTGACGCCAGATTGCGGTAGTAGTGGTGCTGTACTGGGACGCCGCCGTTCCGTGGATTCAGTGTCTTGTTGTTGTGTTGGAGGTCCCCCGCCGTTTCCTCCGTTGTCAGGACCAAAATGCTGACTGGGGTCGTGCGCAAATGTTCCCCGTTCTTCGTTGCGAGCGTTCACATCCACACTCACGGCGCCGAGCTCGAGGTTGTGGTGCTGAAGCGCGGTTTTCAACTCAGGCAGGTGCGTTTGTATCAAGGTACTGACTTCAGCCGTTTCCGTAACAATGCGTATCTGGACCCGCTCTCCTTCCAAGACAAGATCAATCTGTACGCGTCCAAGCTCCTGTGGTTCTAACTCGAGCACTGCTTTCTTGTTGCCTTGGGCTATGCGGGTGGCGATCTCCCCAGCCACTTGCTCAATGACCACCACCCCAGTCGCGGTACTGCGCTGAGTCAGTGGCGAGGAGAAAGAAGAGCCATTGAGTCCTGGACTCGATAAGCGTAGGGCCTCTCCTCCTGGAGACGGGAGTGCAGAGGCGACGGGTATGCGTGTTCGCCGCGGTAGCACGTCCTCAGTCTCTGGGAAGTGAGTATCCCGGCTGAGGATATGCGACTGGACCTCCGCGCTGCTATCGAGCGGCAGAGTAGGGTGTGGCGCGTTCTCGTATATCTCAACCTGTTTGTCCTCGGTTGGAGACGAGCGCGAGCCAGGCTGTCTCACCGAGTTTGTCCGCTCGGTCTGGGTGGTTGGCATCACTAATTGTTGAATGTCAGAAGCTGCAGCTTCGCCGTGGCCTAATACGGGTATGTGAGCAGAGTCCAATGCGTCGGCCGTTGAGGCTTCTCGTATACGAGGAGGGAAGGGGAGAACAGGTGGTGATTCCGCTTGTTCTCCCGCAGGAATAACCGTCTGTACCTCATCTTCAGCAGGCACAAGCGGCGCGAGATCATTCGCTCTCGTTATGCGTGATACGCCATCAGACGCTACCAAAGAGACCTGTGCGTCAGTCGCCGCATTCGTTGGTGCTGGAGTGGCATCAAAACAAACGAACATCGCAAGCAGGGAAGGCGGAAGATGCGCTGGCAGTGAGGTTAGCTCCTGTGGCTTCACTGATGCGTCTTCTGGTTCCGGCTCCGGTAGTGGTAGTGTCTGGGTTTCTTGATCAGACTGTGCGGTCAGCAGCACGGAGCAAACGTTCTCCACCGGCGGGCGAGAGACTGAGGCTTCAGGATCACTCAGAGCGAGTGTCTGAAAGAGAGAAGCGTCAACCACGTCCCGTTGCTGATGGCCGGTTGGCACATCGCTCTCCTTCTGTGGGTTTACGAGCAGTATTCCTGCTGTGTCGCTCTGGTCAGGAATAATTGGTAGCAAAGAGGAGAGAGCCGAGGAGACGCCATGAGTAGGAACCGACTCAGGGGAAGACGGGAACGTCTCCTCAGGGCTCTGAGGGAACAAAGTATCGACGTGGTTTGCCTGGCCAAATGCTGTCGATCCGCATTGTTCCCTGCTCTTTTCCCCTTCTTCGGGCGAAGAACTAGGGAAAAGAAACGTTAAAAGCGCGGCAAAATCACTGTGTGCATCGGCTTTCGGTTCGCGCGTTTCTTGGTCTGCGCGTAACGAAAGTACTCCCTCCCCCTCAGTAGCGCGGAGAGAAGAAGGGGTGGAGTCTCTCGATGCAAGCAGCGAAAAGCCTAGAAGTTCCATTGTAAGCAGGGGACTGAAGCAAAGGCGGTGCCAAGCTCCCTGGCCTATGGCAGAGCTGGACGCGTAGTCAGCTTCACGCGCTGGGGCAAGGCATTCAGCTATCGTACACATACCTCACGCCAACATAACAGTGCGTGAGGTATACAGTTTTTTCGGAGCGCGCGTAAAGATAGTAACGGAGAGTGATAGACTTTAGAAATTGTTCAGGCGTGGCAGTGGCGCTGATGAGAATCGCATCGCATCACCAGTGGGCAAGATTTTCCTGGGGCAGGGATTTTTTTGCGTATGCGAAGGTGGGGGAGAGGCTATCTTTGTCTGGCACGCTAATGAATTTTGACACCCAAGTTCGGTGATGAGATGCGAACAAAATCCCCCCTAGCCCCCCTTTTTCAAAGGGGGGAATCCGAAAAGCCCCTTTTGGAAAAGGAGGCCGCGCAGAGCGCGGGGGGATTTTTCCTTACCTTGTGCCAATTCAGTCTTCAATAAACAACTTGTTATAACCATCAAGCGCGGCAACACGGTAGCATTCCGCTAAGGTTGGATAGTTGAAGGTGTTACTAATAAAGAAATCAATCGGGGCATTGAACGCCAAGGCAACTTGGCCAATGTGAATAATTTCTGTCGCGCCTTGCCCGATTGCATGGATCCCTAGCAGTTGGCGCGTCTTTTGATGAAAAATCAGCTTCAAGAGACCAACCCGATCACCAAGAATTTGCCCGCGAGCAATTTCACGATAGCGCGCTTCACCAATTTCATACGGGATCTCTTGTTTGACAAGCTCACTTTCTGTTCGTCCAACCATCGAGATCTCTGGCACGGTATAGATCCCGTAGGGCAAAAGCTCGGGTTGATAGTCTGTCGGAATCCCGAAGGCATGACACGTGGCCAGACGTCCTTGTTCCATCGAAGCCGAGGCTAGACTGGGAAAACCAATAACATCACCCGCAGCATAAATGTGCGATTGCGTCGTTTGAAAATGTTTGTTCACTTTCAGACGCCCGCGCGGGTCTGCTTGAATCCCGACTCGCTCCAACTGCAATTCTTCCGTAGCTCCGTTTCGCCCGGCAGCATAGAGCAGGGCATCAGCAACGACTTTCTTGCCACTGCGAAACGTCACCCGTACTCGACCGCGCTGCGTTTTACACACCTCCACCACTTCTTCACCAAGGTGTAACACCACCCCCATATCACGCATGTGATAGGAGAGCGCTTCAGCAATTTCAGGATCGACGAAATCCAACATCGTTGACTTTTGATCGACTAACGTCACGTCAATATCGAGCAGAGCAAGCATGTTGGCATATTCAGTGCCGATCACCCCAGCTCCAACAACAATAAAACTGTGTGGGAGTTCAGTGAATGTGGACAGACCATTCGCATCGATGATGAGCCCATCCTCAAAGGGAACAGACTGCGGGCGGGCTGGAACAGTGCCAGTTGCAATGACGATGTAATCAGCGGTGATGGTTCGCAGGTTGCCATTTTCCACCTGTAAGGTGTGTTCATCAACAAACCGTGCTTCACCCTCGATGATCTCAATACGATTGCGCTCCATTTGGTGAATAATCACCCAGGCTTCTTTCGTGACAACCTCAGCGCAGCGCACTAATAAGTCTTGGACGGTCAGGTCTCTTTTTTGCCGCACGTTGTAGGCTTGCCGATGGTGGAAGCCAGAATAATACAGGATGGCTTCTCGCAAGGTCTTGCTGGGAATAGCGCCACCATGAATACACGTACCGCCGAGCGATGAGGAACGATCAACAATAGCGACGCGTTTCCCTAATTTGGCGGCTTGGACGGCGGCCTTTTGACCTGCCGGCCCAGAGCCAATCACGACAAAATCATAATGCCCGGACATAGTGTTCACCTTGCTCCATGTGACGGTTGATGCCTGCGGTATTTAGGAGCCGTGCTCTTTCGTGATCCATTGTAGAAAGCTGCGGGAGGCGGACTTCCCCACTGGTGGTGAAGAAACTTTCTGTTTTCTGAGTACTTCCTCGGGATCACAGTTGACCGCCAGGACCGAGATGTCATCGTGCGCGGGTCGACCGCTCAGATGCGCGGTCACCGCCGCACGTAAACTATCGGTTCGCTGCACGACGGGAGTCTCTGTCAAGATCTTCTGTAACCGCTCCTCATTGAACGCTTCACTCGTCGGACTTTCTGCTTCCGTCAAGCCATCAGAATAAATCCACAATTGTCCAGGGACGGTCCACGGAAAGACATCGGTCTCACCACTAAACTCGGCGTTATCTAACACACCCAGTGCTGGATGGACCGACGGCCACGCGTGCAAGACTTCTCCGTGCTCGCTCAGAAACATGGCGGTCGGATTGCTCCCATTCCAGACTTCAATGAGACGATCTTTCCTGTGAATCGCGGCGAGCGTTGCGGCGATAAATTTCCCGGTTGGGATGAGGGATTTAATCTTGCGATTCATTTCATGGGCGATGATAGAAAGCGGAAAGCCGCGCTGGCTCATCGCATAAAACACATCGATCACAGGAATGCCACTTAAGGCGGCAGACAATCCATGCCCGGTGGCGTCAGCGAGGATCACATACAAGGTATTGTTCGGTGAGTCGGCGGCGGCAATCAGATCACCGCTAAAATGTCGGGTGGGAACCATCCAATGTTCGATTTCTTTCCCTTGGAAACGATCGAGGCGCACTAGATGTTCCATCATGTGCTTGGCAAGTTGCTGTTCCTGCTCATTGTCCTCTTGATAGCGCTCAAGGAGTTCAGTCTTCTCTTGCAGAGCGCGATGCATATCGGCAAGGCGTTGCATGACCTTGATCTTGGCGGCGAGCAACGGCAGGCGAATGGGTTTCGCTAGATAATCATCGCCTCCCACCTCTAAGCCTTGGATTTCGTTTTGCTCTTCTGAGGCAGCACTCAAGAAAATGATCGGAACCCACGTGGACGACAACTGGGTGCGAATGCGCTGCGCCACATCATAGCCAGTGAGTTTTGGCATCATCACATCAAGGAGCACAAGGTCAGGCGCCGCCGTTGCGAACATCTGCAACGCTTCCTCGCCATCCTCGGCAAGAACTGAAGCATAGCCAAGGGATGTCACAAAATGCTCGAGCAGATAGCGAATGTGTTTGCTGTCGTCAGCAATTAAGATAGTGTAGGTTTTCTCCATGCGGCTCACCAATGAGAGGCTCACGATTCGCGCTCTCGACGAAAATCATTGCACACAAGCGCTCAAGCATGCGGAGGCGTACCTTCTCTCGCATGCCCTGGTCAATGAGGAGGTCTCAAGATTGTTGTCAGATGACACAGCGTGCGACGGCACTAGCAAAGAACAAACAGTTTGCCAAAGTTGGCGACATCAAGCACGCGCCGTACTGAGTTTGTACAATTTGTGATCATCAATTGCTGTTGATTGCGTATGATGGCCTCTCTGAGCACCAGCAACATGCCTAGAGCTGAGCTATCAATGTATTCGACGCCACTCATATTGACTTCGACACATTTCACTTCGGGTTGGGTAAGAATCTTTTCGTAGCCTTGTCGAAAATCGCGGTGGGCACTGAAATCAAATCGCCCTTGGAGGCTGAGTCGTGCCTTCTCTGCCAGGACCTGCGTTGTTATTGACATCGCCATACTCGTTCCTCTTCATCCAAGTAGGTTGCTGCGGTAGTGAGTTTTGCGAATAGGCAAATACTATCCGCTAAAAAACTCATTTCCTTGCTAGCAATTCTTCTGCCATCCGGCATTTTGCGTAGTTTTTCATAGGAGGCTACGCATCTGACGTGATTCTCCACGGTACGACCGCGCAAACGCGCCGGGCGAGTGCGCATTTTTCTCACTCCGTAACCGTCTTCTTCATTGGCAGATTTTCGCAATGACAAGGAGTCTCCGCTTGTGAGGCTCCTCAGGCGGAAAAATGTTCCTTGTCCCTTGCGCATCTCGCCGCCGTCCTGGCAGGTTTTGCCGCTTCAGCAGCGAAATCTCACGCAGTGATGTTCCACGGAGTTGCTATAGATACGCCATACTAAGATATGGAGTCACTTTCTGTTTTCTCTTCCCCCTGTCAAGGGGGAAGACTAAGATGGGGGTGAAAGGCGAGACGTCACCCTGACCGCTCACATATCTACCCCCTTCCTAACCTTCCCCCTTGACAGGGGGAAGGAACCCGTACGTGTGACTCCACATCTCGGTGTGTTTTTCCTATAGGTCACGGCATATCCTTTGCGTCCCTCCATTACCCAAAGGAACTCAGACAATGACACTCTCTCGACGACAATTTACTTCTTTGTTGGGATTAACGACCCTCGGCGGGTACGCCAGCGTTGCCTACGCCTTGAGCGAAAAGAAGGAAGCGACGCACGAGGAAAAAGAAGCAACAAACGATAAAAAATCGGTGAAGGCGACTACGCCTGTCACTGACGACGACAAAATCAGTTATGAGCGACTCTGGATAGACTTGTTGGCGGGGAACAAACGCTTTGTGAGTGGGACTCCTCAAGCTCGTGAACTTATCAAAACCCGACAGGAATTGGTCGAGGGGCAACATCCGCGTGTTATTGTCCTTGGATGTGCCGACAGCCGAGTCAGTCCCGAACTGGTGTTCGACAAGAATCTTGGGGACCTGTTTGTAGTGCGCACGGCGGGAAACATTGCCGACCCTATCGCACTCGGGAGTATTGAGTATGCGGTAGAACATCTGCATGCCAGCTTGCTGGTCGTGCTTGGTCACGAAAAGTGTGGGGCTGTGGCTGCCGCCGCCGCGGGCGGGAAGATGCCGACACCGAACCTTGAGGCTATCGTCAAAAAGATTACGCCAGCCTTGAAACCACTACAACAAGGCGGGGCGTCTGGTGATTTGCTGACGTCGTTAGGCGTCGAGGCCAACGTTCGCCTGAGTGCGCGCGATCTGGTGAAAAACAGCGAGATTCTCCGTCATGAACTCGACGCCGGAAAGTTGACAGTCATTCCAGCGGTCTACCGGCTCGCGAATGGCGAAGTCAATCGCATTGGCTAGAAAGGAACGCACACGGGGAATAAAAAAGGCTATAGGCTGTAGGCTTCAGGCTGTAGGGAGGAATAGGAAAGTCAAAAGTCAAAAGTCAAAAGTGCAAACAGCTCCCTGCTTTTCCAGTTTTCCCATTTATCCTTTATCCCTTATCCTTTATCCCCTCCTATTCCCCCTTTTCTCCTTTTGCTGTGTTTTCCGCGTAGCTCCTCACGCTGGTATTACTCTTGCTGTGTAAGACGATTCGTTCAGGAAAAAGAGAATATTTCTTTTCTTTCTGACTCTGCATGCCAGTGAGAAACAAGGTGGGCATCAAAACTTTGACAGGAGAGACGGCTTCCTGACACGGTACGATAGTGCCCCTACCGCTCAGAGTGACGAGCTATGGCCAAGATCCTTTCACAGGATGAGGTAGATTCCCTCTTGCAGGGTATCGGAGGAGAGTCGCAGCCTGAGGAACCTTCCTCGCCGCAGGAGGAATCATCTCGGGATGTTCACCTCTATGATTTTAGCAGCGGCGATACGTCGATCCGTGGCCAACTGCCTGGGTTGGACAGTATTTTCAATGCCTTCAGCCGCCGCTTGCGTAATCTCTTTACTGTCGAGCTCGCGAAGTCAGTAAATGTGAACCTTGCTGCGGTCGACTTTGTCTCGTACGACGATTTCATTAAGGGACTGCCATTACCAAGCAGCATGCATCTCGTTCGCTTTGATCCGTTGCGCGGGATCGCCGCCTTTATCATTGAGGCGCATCTTGCCTACTCACTGGTTGATCTCTTTTTTGGTGGGACAGGGCAAAAACGCGCCAACGTCGCAGGCAAGGGGTTCACCGCCATTGAGACTTCCTTTCTGGGGAAATTCGTCACTAAGATGTTACGCGGGGTAGAAGAAGCCTGGGAACCAGTCGTGCGGATGACCGGCCACTACCTCCGCTCAGAAATCAATCCGTATCTATTAGGAGCTGCCGCAACCGGTGATGTCATGATCACCGCGACGTACAAGGTCGACTTGGGACACCTGAGTGGTGACATTTTGTTTGGCCTTCCCCTGTCCGCGCTGGGCGGAATACGGGAACGGTTAAAAGCCTCCTTTGCGATTGCTAAGCAAGACAACGAGGAAGGCACGGTAGATGAGTCGACGCGGCGCCACCTGCAGAAGCACCTCCTGCATACCGAAGTCGCAGTGCGCGCCATCGTCGACGTGGTTGCACTCAACATCCAGGAGATATTGCAACTCCATCCTGGCGATTTCATTCAGATGAAGCGGCACGGGATGGAACAGGTTGAGATCTGGGTGGAAAACAAACCCACACTCCGCGGACGCGGAGCGCAAAATAATGGAGCCAAGGTCGTGGTTGTTTCTGAACGAGACACCTACAAATAAAAGGCGAAGACTATGGAATTGAGCCCGAAAGAACCAGAACGCACTACTCAGCTCTCAGAGCAAGCAGACCTGTCGCTCTTACTTGATGTCCCGTTGCAAGTCATTGTCGAACTGGGCCGCACCCGCATGACGATTGATAATCTGTTAAAGCTGAAGCAAGGATCGATCGTGGAACTGGATCGCATGGCGGGAGAGCCACTCGAAATTTACGTTAACAATACGCTCCTCGCGCGGGGTGAGGCCGTCGTGGTCAAAGAGCAGCTCGGTCTACGGATCATTGATGTTGTGAGTCCGGAGCGGCGGCTGAAGAATCTGCAGTAAGTTGGGCGAGGGCCGGAAGGTTGCTAGCATCCTCAACCAAAATGCTAATGCGGCGATTGGCTGCATTATAGGGGTCGTTGGGAAAAAGCGGGGCACTGTCCGCATAACCAATGATCCGGTCAACCATTCCCGTCGGCAATCCGAACTTTTCCATTTCACGACGCGTATTGAGTGCTCGTGAGGCAGACAGGTCCCAATTGGAATAGAAGGCGTTGTTCCGATACACGTGCGCATCGGTGTGTCCGCTGATCATAATCTTTGTTGGCAACTTCTTAATATGCGGGACAATCTTTTCTAGGATATCACGTAACAACGGCCGCACTTCTGCACTGCCAGACTCAAAGAACGCTCGTCGGTCACTGTCGAGTACGTCAATCAGCAACCCCTCAGGGGTAATCGAGAGCCGGATCTGATTTTGGATGTCGTTATAGTTTTCCATTGCTGCGAGTTCCTGGCTCAAGCGTTCTTGCAGTTCCTGTAACGGTTCGAGGAAGCTATCTTTCCTTTCAAACGACAGATTCCCAGTCGGCGAGAGAGTATCGAAAACCCCAGGCGGTTGGCGGAAGTAATCAGCAATGCCCTTCTTCAGGCTTGAATCCGCAGTCGATACGAGCCACAGCACCATAAACAACGCCATCATCGCAGTGACAAAGTCGGCATAGGCAACCTTCCACGCTCCACCGTGGTGACCAGCGTGGCTTTTGCCTTTGACCTTTTTCACAATAATGATGGGTTTGTTTTTACTGCTTTTGCCTTTGTCTTTTTCCATGATGTTCTACCTTGTAGGTGCAGTCCTGCCGAGTTCTGTTTTTCTTCTTACCTATTTACCCTTTTCCCCCATCCTCAGCCGGGTTACGCTGCCTTCGCCGCACGGCAGGCTTCTTCCAATTCGCCTGCGGTCGGGCGTTCGCCACTAAAGCAGACGCGCCGCGCATGCTCGACTGAGATAATCGGCGCAGCGCCATGCAAGTGGGCGAGGATGCCCGCCTTGATGCATTCGAGATACTTTTTCTCTTCAGCGTGGAGCATTTCCATCTTCGAGGCTATGGGTTGGAGAAAGCCATAGGACGCCAGAATGCCGATAAATGTCCCGACCAGGGCAGAGGCCACTTTGTGACCAATGACAGCGGGGCCGGCATCCATGAATTGCATGGTAATGACGATTCCCAGCACGGCGGCGACAATGCCAAGACCGGGAAGAGCATCTGCGACTTTCACAAGCAGTGAAGAAGGACGCTCGGCTTCCTCGTCAAAGGTCGCCAGTTCCTCATCAATCAGACTCTCCAATTCATGCGGATTGGCGGACCCGCTAATGACTAAGCGCAAGGAATCACACAATAAGTTACTGGCATGATGGTTTTTGAGGAAACCGGGATACTTCGAAAAAATGGCACTACTTTTCGGATCATCCACATCTTTTTCCAGTGCCATATCCCCATTCTTCCGCATAGTCGTAAATGTTTCGAACAGCAGCAGGAAGAGTTCCATGTATTCTTTCTTTCCTACGCCAGATCCAGTCAGCGCTTTGATTATTCCTTTGAAGAGGGCACTCAAAACTTTCCCCGGTGCGGCTGCGACCAACACCCCGAGCGCCGCGCCACCGATGATGACAAACTCGGCAACCTGGATTAGGACGCCGACCGCTCCACCTTCCATAATGAAGCCGCCCATCACCATCGCGACGACAATGATTAAACCGACAACGGTCAGCACAGATTACCTCTTCTATAGCGCTTAGAAATCGCACACCCACCACTTGTGATTCTTTAGGGACATCGCCGCAGCCATCAAAAACTTTAAGATTTCTTAAGAGGTTATTGTGTCTTCCTTCATGAATCACATTGTCAAAATTCTGACAATTTTTCTGGTGTTCTTGACGCTTTCGAATGGGGAAAAGGGGAAACGGGAAAAAGAGTTTGAGAGTCTAGGAGTCTGAGAGTCTAAATCGGACCACAGAAGATTTGTATACTGTGTCACAACTGGTCGCGTTGCTCCGCCCAGCGATCAATCGCCAGGCTACTAACAACGCCCCATGAATGGGGCTTAAGCCGGATTTATCCGGCGTTGCTGTGTGGCCCGGCCATTCATGGCCGGGGACAGTGAGTGTGCCACTCTCTTGGGGTCTGATTTAGGAGTCGAAAAACGGCATTCTCCATTTTCCTTTTCATTCTTTCCCCTACAGCCTTTTTTCTATTCCCCTTCTCGTTCGCCCTGGCACAGTGATTGTAAGAGAGCCGTAGAGATCACGCACTTGTGTGATTTACACCGCGAAGGAGTCTGCGAATCACATGGCACTTAAGGGAAACATGCTGGTCATTATTATTACGGCGGCAAGCCTCATCGGCGGCGGAGCAGGTGGTTACTTTGCACGGGGAATGTTCGGGAAGTCGTCGGCTGGTGAGAAACTCGCAGTCGAGGGTGAACACGGCAAGGCTGAAGAAGAAGGTCATGCCAGCAAGGAAGAAAGCGCCAAAGAGGAGGAAAAGCCCAGCAGCCATGGTGGAGGTGAGGATCATGGTGGAGGAGAGAAAAAAGATGACGACGAGTCTCAACTCGGCCCGTTTATCGTCAATCTCGCTGATGACGGTGCGCGACGCTATTTACGAGCAACTCTGCAACTCGCGCTGCGCAAGGAGTCATACAAAAAATATTTTGGCAAGATTGATCCACGTATGCGCGATGCCTTGCTGACTTTGTTAAGTAGCCAACGTACGGACCAATTACTGAAACCAGAAGGAAAAGAACAACTGCGGAAAAATATCGCCTCACAGCTCAATGATATCCTGGGCAAGGAAGTCGTTGATGAGGTGTATTTCGTAGATTTTCTCATCCAATAACTACTCCCAAAGGATTCTCATGACCGAAGTGGGACAGGTCGCAAGTACGTATATTGGCATGATCCTCGTCATCGCCGGGCTCGCGTTTGTTGCGTGTCGCGTGGGGCGACTTGTGCGCGCCCGCCAACACGCAGACAGCATCCTCACACACCACAGCACCCTAACGCTTACCCCGCAGTGCTCGGTCGCCGTCGTACGAACCACGCAAGAAGAGCTGATCTTGGGTCTCACGGCGCAACAGGTGACCCTGCTGACGAGAGCGCCTCTCACGACGCTCGCCGCGAGTTCTGGACACCCACAAGCATCTGTCGATCACTCGCTGTGTAGACAACGCATCCGCAAGACTGCCAGCAAACCACGACGCGTATTCCCACAATGTCAGTTTTTTGCCTTGCCAAAGCCGCCTCGCTAAGCAGGGGACTGGGATAGCACTCATGAATCCAGCAACGCTTCCCTTACTGACACAAGCTGTGAATGGCACTCAGACCGCGACGGTTATCGAAATTTTCTTCCTGCTGAGCATGCTGTCGCTCGGCCCGATTCTGCTCGTCACCCTGACGTCGTTTACTCGTATTGTCATTGTCCTGTCGTTCTTACGGCAGGCGCTCGGCACCCAACAGTCACCGTCTAATCAGATTATCATTGCGCTCGCATTATTTCTCTCGCTCTACGTCATGGCGCCGGTCTGGCAACAAATTGAATCACGAGCAGTGATACCCTATTTACAAAAGCAGATGACACCGCAGAAAGCGCTCGCCGAAGCGTGGACCCCACTCCAGTCTTTTTTGCTGCGTCAAACCCGTAAAGCCGACGTGACTCTGTTCGTAGAAATGCGCAAAGACAACCTCGGCCAGGGCGATGAAACGGCAGCAACCGTACTGATCCCGGCATTTCTCCTCTCGGAATTGAAGACCGCCTTCCAAATGGCCTTCTTAATCTATGTGCCGTTCCTCATTCTCGATCTGGTGGTGGCCTCTGTCCTGATGTCACTGGGAATGATGTTTCTGCCACCGGTGCTGGTCTCATTGCCGTTCAAGCTTATCCTCTTCGTTCTAGCGGACGGGTGGAACCTGTTAGTCGGATCACTCGTACGGAGTTTCGCATGACCCCAGAAACCGTCATTGATATCCTACGCAACGCCCTTGAGATGGGCGGCGTCATCGCTGGACCCCTCCTCTCTGAGTGTTTGGTCGTTGGCACTACCGTGGGCGTCTTACAGGCCACAACCCAGGTCAACGATATGACTATGGTGTTTGTGCCAAAAGTACTTGCCGTTATTGCCACGCTCGCGCTGTGTGGCGGCTGGATGCTGCAACGATATATCGAATTCATCCAACTCATGCTGCGCAGTCTTGCGACGCCGCTGTAAAAACATGACCACAAATATAGAGTTACACGTTGAGGTTCCTTCCCCCAGTCATGGGGGAAGGTTAGGAAGGGGGTAACGACGGAGACCACAAAGACTACCGTGCGCCTTCGACCCCCATCCTTGCCTTCCCCCTTAACAGGGGGAAGGAATCAGACAGGGGATCTACATCTTGATGTGTTTTCTCTAGTGGCCTCAAAGCAAACATGTCTGACTTTACCCACCTCATCAGTACTCGTTGGCCGGAGCTGATTCCGTTTCTCTTGGTCATGGGTCGCACGAGTGGGCTCATGACCAGTGCGCCGTTCTGGGGCGGTAAGACCGCACCCGGTTTAGTGCGTATCGTGGTTACGGTCGGTATCAGTGCCGCGATCTATCCATTTGTGAGTATTGCCTCTCGTCTGCCTGAGACACCTAACGTGCTGTTTCTTCTGCTTGCCCTTGCTCGCGAGGTGTTAGTGGGGCTGCTCTTAGGATGGACCGCACAGTTGCTCTTCGTCGGCATGCGTTTGGCCGGACAACTGATAGAACTGAAAATGGGCCTCGGGCTGGCACAGTTGATCGATCCGCACGAGGGAGGTCAGACCTCGTTTTTCTCTATTCTGTTCGATCTGATTGCGGTGATGGTGTTTTTATCTCTTAATGGCCATCACCTGCTCATTCAGGCGTTAATTTCCAGCTATCGTCTTTTCCCGTTGGCGGAGAACACCCTCTCTCTCATTCTCGTAAAAGAAATGGTGTCATCGGCTGGAACCATTTTTACCATCGCCATCCAAGTCAGCGCGCCAGTTATTGTCGGGTTACTGCTCAGTGACATCGCCCTCGCCATTGTGGCGCGAGCGGTTCCGCACCTGAATATCTTTCTCATTGCCCCACCGCTGCAGCTCGTCTTCGGCATGCTGTTGTTTCTTTTGTCACTCCCGGCAGTGGTGTGGTTTTGCGCCAATTATCTGTCAACACTTGGCGCGCACTTGTCTGCGCTCGGCCAGACTCCACTCCCGAGCCAGTAGCAACCTTCACAAACAGTATCGCTGCAGGCGATGGTGCTCCGTTGGTGAGAACGCATGCATGGCAGATGAGAACGATAACCTAGAACGCACCGAAGAACCCACTCCCAAAAGGCGTGAAGAGGCAAGAAGTAAGGGCCAGGTCGCCAAGTCACGCCTTGTCATCCCAACCGCGAGTCTGGTCTTTTTTGTCACAAGTCTGCACTTCGCCAACGGCCGACTCCTAGAGCGGTTTGAACGGCTCGTGGTCGGGTTTTTCTCTTTAGCTGGTACGCGCACTGAACTCACGCGTGAAAGTCTTCTTGACCTTGCCCTGCAAGCTGGCTCCGTCTTGTGGCTCGTCCTCGTTCCGTTTTTTGCCGGTGCCCTTGTTGTGGCTATCAGCGGTGGGCTTCTGCAAACCGGCCTCCTGTGGAAAACAGAATTACTCCAACCAGATTTTTCTCGCCTCAATCCGCTTGCCGGCCTGTCTCGCTTGTTCGGCCTTGAGACAGCAGTCGAGTTACTCAAAACCCTTCTGTGTGTCGGCGCGCTGGGAACCTGTGGGGGACTGCTTCTTTCCTCACAAACAGGCGCGTTGAGCATGCTCACGAGCCTCGATATTCGCGATATTCTCGACTACGGCAGTCGCGAAGGTGTGCATTTGTTGAAAAACACTGTCGGAATTTTGACAGCGTTTACCTTCCTTGATTACTTCTTCCACCGTTGGCGGACCGAAGCCAAGCTACGCATGAGTCGGCAGGAAATCAAAGAAGAAATGCGTGAGCAGGATGGTGACCCGCAGGTGAAGAACCGCCTCAAGAGCATTCGCCACAAGCTTGCGCGCCAGCGCATGATGGCGGACGTGGCCAAAGCCGATGTGGTGGTCACCAATCCAGAAGAACTCGCCGTCGCAATCCGCTATCGCCAAGAGGAAATGGCTGCCCCACGCGTCGTTGCCAAAGGAGCCGGACATATCGCCCGACAGATCAGAACCGTTGCCCGGTCCAGTGGCATTCCGATTGCAGAGAACAAACCGTTAGCGCGACTGTTATATCGCACGGTCGATGTGGGGAAAGAAGTCCCGGAGACTCTCTATCGTGCCGTGGCTGAAGTTTTGGCCTATGTGTATCGGCTGCGGCAAGGACGGCACGAAAACGCTGAGTGAAGAGGCAAAATGAGGATAAGGGATAAAGGATAAGGGGGAAAAAGAGGAAAAGAACGACACTCCTCCTTTATCCTTTATCCCTTATCCTTTATCCCCTCTCATTCTCGATGAAAAGGTATTTAGCTATGCCCACTCCAGAGAAACCATCCACATCCACAACTGACCTCGGACTCGCCCTTGCCCTGGTCGGGGTGATCGTCATGATGGTGATCCCGGTTCCATCGTTCCTCCTCGACCTCACCTTGGTGCTGAGTTTATCGCTGTCCCTGACGATCTTAATCGTCGCACTGTATGTGAAAGAGCCGCTCGACTTTTCCTCATTTCCCTTGGTGTTGCTGTTTGCCACGCTCTTTCGCCTTTCGCTCAACGTCGCCTCCAGTCGCTTAATTTTGCTGCATGGTGAAGAAGGAACGACCGCTGCCGGTCATGTCATTGAAGCCTTTGGACAGTTCGTCGTGGGTGGCAACTATGCAGTGGGTATTATCGTCTTTGCGATTTTGCTGGTGATCAACTTTGTCGTGATCACCAAAGGTGCGACTCGCATTGCCGAAGTCGCAGCACGCTTCACCCTCGACGCCATGCCAGGAAAGCAGATGGCCATCGACGCGGATCTCAATGCCGGTCTCATCAATGAAACCGAAGCCCGGCAACGCCGTCAGCGCGTGCAAAGAGAGGGCGACTTCTATGGCGCGATGGATGGCGCCTCAAAATTTGTCCGTGGGGATGCGGTTGCCGGGCTTATCATTCTGGCAGTGAATCTCGTCGGTGGGTTCTTTATCGGTGTCTTACAAAAGGGTGTCAGCGTCTCTGCCGCTGCGCAGATCTATAGTCTCCTCAGTGTGGGAGATGGACTCGTGAGCCAAATCCCTGGACTGATTGTTTCAACCGCTGCCGGTATGGTCGTGACCCGCACTGCCTCTGGTGGGGATCTAGGACAGGAACTTGGACAACAGCTCTTGTGGCGGCCACAGGTGCTTATGGTTGTCGCTGGTATTCTCACACTGTTTGCGTTGGTGCCCGGCTTTCCAGCGTTACCGTTTTTGCTGGCGGCGGCGGCAGCCGGAGGCTTGTCGTACATGGGAGGACAAGCGGAGGAAGAGCAAGGGGCACATGCTGAAGCAACTACGGCCGACGGGAAGAAATCCAAAGAACAAGACGGCCAGCCCCGTACAACCCCTCTCGATCTCTTAGAACTGGAAGTGGGGTATGACCTCATTCCGCTGGTTGATGGCGAAAAAGAAGGACTGGTCGAACGCATACGCGCGCTCCGTCGCCAGTTCGCGACCGAGAAAGGCTTCCTGGTTCCGCAAATCCATATCCGCGACAACTTACGGCAAGGGAGTAAAGAGTACACCATCGTGGTGAAAGGCGTAGCCGCAGGCAAGGGTGAGTTACGGCCTGGCAGACTTCTTGCGATGAGTGGAGGTCAGGGGGTGGAAGGATTGCACGGAGAAGAAACACGAGAGCCCGCATTTGACCTGCCAGCGTTGTGGATTGCACCGTCGGACCGCGAGCGCGCGGAAATGATGGGGTACACGGTCGTTGATCCGGAAACGGTACTCATCACCCATATTTCCGAAGTCGTGAAGCGCTATGCTCCCGCCTTGCTGACCCGCCAGGATGTTCAACGCTTGCTCGATGGGCTTGCCCAGGAACACCCGCGCGTGGTCGAGGAGTTGGTTCCACACCATCTCACTATTGGTGGGGTGCAAAAAGTTTTACAGAACCTGCTCCGTGAAGAGGTCCCGGTCCGTGATCTCCTGACGATCGTGGAAAGTCTGGCCGATCATGCCCCGCAGACGAAGAACACGGATGAACTGACGGAGTATGTTCGCCAAGCGCTGAGCCGGACCATTACCTCGACCTACCGTTCGTCAGAGGGAATTATTCCGCTTATGACCGTTGACCCGCAAATTGAGAAAGTGATTCGCGACAGTCTGCAAGAAGGGCAACCGCTCGATCCGCAAACCACGCAGCGCATTATTAATGGCGTGCAGCGCGCGGTCGAAACCTTTACCGCCAAAGGACTCCTGCCTATCTTTCTGACCACCGCGAATGTGCGTCGTCATCTCCAGCAACTGCTCAGCCGCTACGTATCACAGATAACCATCCTTGCTCACAGTGAGATCACCGACGGTGTCAAAATACAATCGCTCGGGGTGATGAGGTGGAATAATGGAAGCTAGAAATTTTATCGGCAAAGATATGGATGAGGCGTTGCGCGCGTTACGCGCTTCATTGGGCCCTGACGCGCTCATCCTGCAAACACGACACGTTCCTGCGGGACGTGGGACCGCCGTAGAAATTACCGCCCTTCCTGACGAAGAACAGAAGGGGACGCCAACACCACCAGTGCGTGCGCCACAGGTAAAAAGTGCGCCTCCCCCTCTGCCTCCAGTGAACGAGTCACAGATGAAACCAACACCTCCTCAACGTAACACTCGTCCCCCGGAAGAACCGGGCGAGCAACAAGCCCTGCATCAATTGCGTAACCTGTTGCTCGGCGAGCGAGAGCAAGAACCAGAGACCACAGGGGAACTGCGAGCACTACGGCGTGAACTGTCAGAAATGAAGTCACTCTTCCGTTGGTTTGCTCCCTGTCTTGGTCGTGGCACGGTCGTCGAGGAACTCCTGACCCAAGGGCTTTCTCCGGAAACGCTCGCGCGCGTCATGCAAGAATTATCACTGCAAGGCGGAGAGGAACGGGAGCGCGTACGCCAAGCTCTTGCCCGCATCATTCCCATCGGCGGACAGCTCGAAGCGAAGAGTCACAAACGCGAATGTCTGGCGCTGATTGGTCCGACCGGTGTGGGAAAAACTACCACCATTGTCAGACTCACGGCACATTTTTCCCGACGTGGCGGTCGGAGAATCGGCTGGATTAGCCTCGACAACCGCCGCCTAGCCGGATCCGAACAACTGGCTGCTTATGCTGGGGTGTTAGGGATACCATGTGAAGTTGCGGAAAATAAAGAACAATTACGACGCGCGTATGAAAAACTCTCTACGTGTGATCTCATCCTCGTCGACACCGCCGGTATCAGTCCGCATGAAGAAAGCGGCCTCACCGAACTGGCAAGGTTTATGCGAGATATACCTGAACTGAGGCGTATGTTGCTCCTCAATGCAACGACGAATGGGCGAGACATGAACGACTGGGTCACCCGCTACCAACAGGTTGGCTTTGACTCCTTGCTCTTCACCAAGCTCGACGAAGGACGGTACTTCGGGTCAATAGTAAACACCGCCCTCGCCTGTGGTCGGCCACTCTCGTATCTCTCTAGTGGACAAAATGTGACAAATAGCTTGGAACCCGCTAACGCAGAGACGTTGGCACAGTTGCTGCTCCCGTAGGAAACACACATGCAAGCTCTTGAAACTTCTCCTATGACTGTCCCTTTCATCAACGCTCGACCAACACCGGAGATGACCGCGTTCCAGCACCCTGCAACGCATGTTTTTGCCGTCACCAGCGGGAAAGGCGGCGTTGGCAAAACCAATGCCGTGGCGAACCTGGCCGCAGCTCTGGTCTTGGAAAAAAAGCGCGTCATGGTCATGGATGCGGACTTAGGTCTAGCCAATCTCGACTTGTTCTTGGGCGTGAGCCCGCAATACACATTGGCGGACTTCTTTGCTGGCACCAAATCGCTGAGTGACATCCTGACCCCGACTCCACTCGGCATTATGCTGTTACCGGCGGCCAGTGGTATACAGGAAGTGACTTCGTTAACCGACGCACAGAAAATTGTGTTTCTGACCGAGTTGGATGCACTCGCCCATGATGTTGATATCATGCTGGTCGATACCAGCAGCGGCATCTCGGATACGGTGACTTACTTTGCGACCGCAGCCCAGGAAATTATCGTCGTCGTCATGCCAGAACCCTCCTCTTTCACCGATGCCTATGCCTTGATCAAAGTGTTGGCGTCTGCGCATCGCGAGAAACGCTTTTGGATTTTGGCAAATAATGTCGAGGGCAAGCGAGACGCTGAGCGCCTATATGACACGCTCTCCCGTACAGCCCTGCGATTTTTAAATACGTCATTAGACCTCTTAGGCTGGATTCCCCGCGATCCGGAATTGGCACGGGCCGCTGCGCATGGGCAACTGGTGGTGACGGTATCTCCTCAGTGTCCGTCGGCACAAGCCTTCACCAGAGTCGCGCGGCGACTGATGCACTCTGCCGCAGCCGAGGCGTGGGAAAAGGGCAATGTCCAATTCTTTTTCCGGCGCATCTTGGCAGCACATGAGAAACGCGCAGTGAGAGTTATCAACCGATGAGCGAAGAACAGCTCTCCTTGGTTCGATTCGTCGCGGAAAAAATCCATCGGCGTCTCCCTCCAGGCGTTGAGCTTGACTCACTCGTTCACGCTGGCATTGCAGGACTGCTACAAGCCGTTGAACAAGGCAAGACTCGGCGCGGAGTGCTGGTTCAGACCTATACGAAATACCGCATTCGAAGCGAGATCATGGCGTATTTGCGTTCGTTAGACTGGGTGAGCCAAGCCATACGGGCGTGGGGACGGAAAGAGGCGCATACTCGTCGCCACCTTGCCAAGCAACTTGCCCGTGAAGCGAAACGTGAAGAAATCGCCGCAGCACTCAACGTTTCGGTTGAAGAATACCAACGCATCATGGAACACAACAACGAACCACAATTGCTCACACTGGAAGAACTTGCCGTCTCTTCACAGGAAGAGGGGGAACGGGCACAGACGGAATTCTTTGCTCATCCTGCGCAGGACCCGTTACTGTTCCTCCGCGAGCCCGCCATGCTGGAGCTGGTACGCGAGATGCTAGAAACATTACCGGAACAGGAACGATTAGTGATGACCTTGGCACACTATGAGGAAATGACCCCACGAGAAATCAGCGAGATTTTGCACCTCCCCGAGGAGCACGTCAGTCAGATTCATAGGGGGGTCGTTATTCGCTTGCGGCAACGCTTACATGGGACAATGGGAAAATCGTCTAGGAGTCTCAGCGTCTAGGGGTCTAGGAGTCTATAGAAATACGACAGCAAGATATCGAGTTGACGAGGGCAGGCACGGTCTGCCACGGAGTCAGGAGAAAACGACGACTCACAGGAGAATACTCTTTTTGACTCCTAGACTCTCAGACTTTCAGACTCCCAGACTTCGTTTCGCCATTTCCCCATTTCCCCCGCTTCGGGCATTGGAGGCCGGCATGGCAGATATCATCACCAGAGTCATTCCTTCTTCTTCGCTTGGGCACATCACTTCGCTGAGCAAAGAAAAAGGCAAACACGGGAGAGGAGCATTCAGCAAAGAAGCGCCCATGAAAGCGAAGAATCAGCTGCTCTCTTCCAAATCCAACGTCCCGCGCGAGGAACACGGGAAAGGCAATGTCCTTGATATCCGCGTGTAAAGGAATGTCGCATGCCACTGGAAAACCTTGACATTAGGATTGTGTATATTTTGCTCGGCATCACGCTGGGATTCACTTTCTGTGCAATTCTCGGCGCCGCCTTTTGGTGGGGAAGACAAGGAGCAACCCGAAAAGAACCCCGCGAGAGCCTGCCCACACGCAGAACGCCAGTACCAACGAAACTTGTCGCAACTGAGAGTGAATTTTTTCACTCCTTAACTACAGCACAAAAGCGACTGGAGTCGCTGCTCTCGCAAGCTGAAGCGACCGAGCAGAAATTGCAGCAGCGTACCACACAAACAGAGACATCACCCGCAGACCCCTATGCCACGGCAGCCTTCATGCTTGCAAACGGAGAAGATGTTGATCGCGTCGCCCGGAAACTCAACCTCTCACCGACCCAAGTGCGCCTTGTCCAAGAACTGCGACAGGAACTAGAAGACAAGAGTGAGGACAATACTGAGATGAAAGAGGAAAAAGCTGCACGCATGCAAAAACAACTGTGGGGAAAAAATGGGGTCGGACACTAGTAGTCAGTCATACTGGATTTGAGGAGTACAATTCGTCATGCCAGCGCACACTGGCATCCAGGCGCATACGGCGCCAGCCTCTGGTGCTGCCTCCTGGATTCCGGGTCTCGCGGTGCTCGCCCGGAATGACGCCGCCTCACCCCTCACTATCAACGTGACTGATTGCTAGGAACATTTTGTCACAAGGATACGCATGAATACTGCAATGTACAAAGTGCTCTCCGGAGCGATCGCGCAGATGCGCCGCCTGGAGGTAGTGTCTGAAAACCTTGCCAACGTCAACACTGTGGGTCACAAAGGTGGCCATGTCGCCTTTACTGAAGTGCTGGCAGACGTCACACGGCAAAAAGAACGCCCTGGCGGACTGGTCGCCATTGGCGAGCAACGCACCGATTTTTCTCAAGGCATGATGCAGCAAACCGAGAACCCGCTTGACCTGGCGATTGATGGAGACGGATTCTTTGCCGTCGAGACCCCGCGCGGGATTCGTTACACTCGCCAAGGAAGCTTTACCCGCGCTGCCGATGGCACGGTGGTTACGCCTATGGGCGATGCACTGCAAGGCGAGAGTGGCCCAGTTCGTGTATCCGGAAAGGACGTGCATATCGCCGCGAATGGACAAGTGACATCGGAGGGAGCAGCAGTCGAGAAAATTCAACTCGTGCGGTTTAGTGACCCGCGAGCGCTCGTAAAAGAGGGGCACACCCTCTTCCGTGCTCCTGAGGGAACCGCTCAACCAGTGACAAATGCAGGAGACAGCGTCAGCATTCTGCAAGGGTATGTAGAAGAAGCGAATATCACCCCTGTTGATGCGTTAGTGTCCCTCATCACCACCCAACGTCAATTTGAAGTATATGTCCGCGCCATGAAGACGATGGATGCGACGACCGAAAAAGTCCTCAATGAAACAGCCCGAGGATAACAACACCTATATACGGAACGCACCAGATGTGGGTTTTTCACTATTGGAGACTACGTTACGGGTCTAGAAGGGGGAAAAGGCGAAAAGGTCAAAAGGGAAAAAGGAAGAGAGATCTTTTTTCTTTTCTTACCCATTTACCCATTTCGCCATTTCCCCTTTTCCCCCAATCCTCAGCAGGGCTCTGCCCGCAGCCGTAGATCACACAGAGTTCTTAAAGAAACAAAACTAATAAGGTGTATTAGGAAGGAGAAGACGATGCGAGCGCTCTGGACAGCCGCGACTGGAATGCAGTCGCAACAGCTGACTCTTGACGTCATTGCCAACAACCTCGCGAACGTGCAGACCGCTGGGTTTAAGCGGAGTCGGGTAGACTTCCAAGACTTGATTTATGAACATGCACAGTTGCCAGGAACGATTTCAGCTCAAGGCCGTGAGGTCCCGACCGGGTTTCAGGTCGGGCACGGCTCACGTGCCGTGTCGACGCACAGCCTCTTTATCGAAGGCGATATTCAACAGACAGGCAACCCGCTTGATCTGGCGATCGAAGGCAACGGCTTCTTTCAGATTACCCAACCCAACGGCGAGACGGCCTACACCCGCGCTGGGACCTTCAAGAAAGACAGCCAAGGGCGGCTGGTGAGTAGCGAAGGGTTTCCCGTACAGCCAGAGATCACCATTCCCCCTGATGCACTGTCGGTCACGATTGCCGTTGACGGCACCGTCTCGATTACTCAACCTGGGTCTGTTCAGCCCCAAGAAGTCGGGACGATCGAGCTGGTGCGTTTTGTCAATCCCGCAGGTCTACAGAGTACTGGTCACAATTTGTTTTTACCTACGAAAGCTTCCGGCGATGCGACTCCCGGCACTCCAGGAAAGGAAGGGCTCGGCACTCTTCTGCAAGGGTATACGGAATCGTCAAATGTCAATGTCGTCGAAGAAATGGTGAATCTCATCGTTGGCCAACGCGCATATGAAATTAACTCGCGGGCAATTCGTACCGCTGATGAAATGATGCAGACCGCAAATAACCTCGTCCGGTTGTAGAGTTCACGCCTACGACCAGCATCTAAAAGGACATCGTTCATGAACCTATTACACCAGTCTATTCGATCACGTGTCATCCACACACAGCGCCGACTCTTCTACTTGTATCTCTGGCTTTTTCTGACAAGTCCGCTGGTCCTCGGTTTTCCGCTGCATTCGTATGCCGAGTCTCAGCACTCATTGACCGCGGAGACTGTGGGATCGATACTTCGGGAATACGTCGTGCAGCAGGGCTTATGGCAGCCCAATCAGGTTGAGGTAGCCGTCCGTTCTATTCCGCCTATCTCGCTCCCGCCGGGACCGGTGAAACTGCAAATTCTCAAACCCCGGGCAGGGATCACTCCTGGTGTGCAAAGTTTTCTCTTAGGCACAGAGGGAAAAGAACGACCGGGCAAGACCGGTTGGGCGCGTGCCGATATCCAGATCTTTGATAACGTCATGGTGTCAGCCCGTCCGCTTGCCTATCTAGAATCAATCACGCCCGAGGCAGTCCGCCTCGAACGCCGTGACATTAGCACTCTCTTTACGCGTCCGTTTACGAAGGCAGAGGATCTTGCCACTCGTCAGGCCGCGCGCGCAATACCGGCCAATGTCATTCTCACGCCCACCATGGTGCAGATGCCACAGGTTATCCATCCGGGCCATCTCGTTACGCTGGTGTATGAAAATGGTCGCGTACGTGTCGAAGCGCAAGGACAAGCACTCGAAAGCGGAAAAATAGGTGAGATCGTGCGGGTCAAAAACCTCTCTTCAGGCGAAGTCCTCCAGGGTCAGGTCGTGAATTCACGTACAGTGACGATCCCACGATAAAACCTGCGAGGAAACAATGAAGGAGCCTATTATCATGAGATGCGCACCGTCAGTTGGTGCCACCGGTGGCGGGTGGAGCCCAGCTAAGAACGGGGGAAACGGCGAAAAGGGGAAACGGCGAAAAGGAATACATCATGAAAACTCTTCTTTTTCCTGTCCTCATTTTCTTTACAGCCTACAGCCCTCGGCCTTCAGTCTTTCTTTCTCCATTTCGCCGTTTCGCCATTTTCCCTTTTTCCCTTGCATCTTCCTTCTGCTGACTGGATGTGCGCCACAAATGAAAACGCGATTCACTCCACAACCTTCACCTGAAGAAATGGGCAAAGCCGTCGAACAGGTAAAACGGGTGTCAGTACCCGCACGTACCACAGCGCCGTCTTCAGTTGGGTCACTGTGGCCACAGGACAATCAGGCGTTTTTTTATCGTGACCGCAAAGCCCTCCAGGTTGGCGATAGTTTGACCATTCGCATTGTTGAGACCGCCGAGGCGAGTAACGGTGCTGATACGAATTCCTCACGCAAATCGGCCATCACCGGCAAGCTCAATGCACTCTTAGGACTGCAAGGCGTGCCGGCAAAGTCAGAGTTGACCAATCTTGTCGATGCCAGTTCCAGCAATTCCCACGCTGGATCTGGGCTCACGTCGCGACAAGGTAAACTCACTGCGAGTATAACCGCCGTGGTGAAAGATGTGTTATCAAACGGGAATCTCATTGTCCAAGGAAATCGGACCGTCCTCGTCAATCATGAGGAGCAGTTTATGACCCTGACGGGCATGGTTCGGCCAGAAGATGTGGGACGCGACAATGTCATTCTTTCCACGCAGGTGGCGGATGCGCGCATTGCTTTTGGTGGCATCGGTATCGTCGCCGACAAACAACGAACCGGTTGGGGAACCTGGATATTTGATTGGCTCTTTCCGTTCTAAACTACAAGTGAGACATATCGCCATGTCACAATGGGTTTTCCTACGTCTATTTCTCATTATCGCAGCTGTGTTCTTCGCTGTAAGCTTTGTCGCGTCAGTACGTGCCGAACGGATTAAAGATATCGCCCAAGTCGAAGGGTTTCGTACCAACCAGCTTTTTGGCTATGGGCTGATCGTAGGCCTAGATGGCACTGGCGATAAGCAAAATACTGAATTCACCGTCCAGACACTCACGAATCTTCTCCAAGATTACCGTATTAAAGTTTCACCTGATTCAGTGCGAGTCAAAAACGTTGCCGCGGTGATGGTCACCGCCGAGATTCCACCCTATGTCCAACCAGGCACGCGCCTGGACGCGGTGGTGTCATCCCTTGGCGATGCCCGCAGTCTCTCTGGTGGCACCCTGCTGCTTACGCCACTCAAAGGCGCGGATGGGCAGGTGTATGCCGTCGCGCAGGGACCTGTCAGCTTGGGCGGTGGCTACAGCGCGAATGGCATTGGCGCACGGATTAGTAAGAATCATCAAACTGCTGGACGTCTCACCGCCGGTGTACTGGTCGAACGGCCCATTCCCTCCGAGACTCCACTCGCCGACGGCAAGTTACATATCAACGTCAAACAGCCAGACTTCACGACCGCACATCGAGTTACGGAAGCGATTAACAACGCGCTGGCCGATACGCTCGCGCGTCCACTCTCGCCAGGGGTCGTCGCAGTTACTGTTCCTGTCCAATACTTGCAAGATCCAGTCGGCTTCATCGCGTCTCTTGAGGCGATCGAAGTCACCTCAGACGCTCCAGCCCGCGTTGTCATCAACGAGCGGACCGGAACCGTAATTATTGGCGACAATGTTCGCATTGCTCCAGTGGCTGTCGCGCACGCCGGCTTGCATATTACCATTAAGACCGACCTCAACGTTTCCCAGCCTGCTCCCTTTAGTAACGGGGAGACAACGGTTGTTCCCGACACTTCGATAGTCGTTGAAGAGCCCAAAGATCGACAACTGACAGAATTACCAGGGGGACCAGGAGTCAAGCTGAGTGAATTGGTTTTGGGTCTCAGTGCACTCAAAGTGACTCCGCGCGATCTCATCGCTGTGTTTGAGGCATTAAAAGAAGCCGGCGCTTTGCGAGCCGAAATCGTCGTCATGTAGCCACCGGCAACAGCCTCCTCCTCGCTGAAAGTCGACGAGTATAGTTTTCCTAAATGAGATGTTCCGGATGAGCGCCATTCATGCTTCGACAAGCTCAGCACGAACGGAAGATCTTATGCGATTTCAATCCCAAATCCGTTCACCCTGAGCCTGTCGAAGGGCGAACGCGCTCCATTTCAAAAAGGAGCACTATATGACAACCCCGCGGGATTTCTTATCGGCGCAGGCGACTGCTCCTGTACGAAGCGACGCAGCCGTCCCTCTCCGTGATGCACGTGATGGCACAGCGGCACGGCTGCAAAAGCAAAAAGCTGCGCAAGAATTCTCGTCTCTCTTGTTTCTTGAAGTCCTCAAAGCCATGCGCGCGACGATTCCATCCGGCGGGCTCGAGGAGTCCGATGGATTCGCTGCAGACGCATATATGTCACTTGCTGATGTGGAAGTCGCGCGGACGATGGCGCAAAAAGAAGGAATCGGGTTAAGCAAGTTTATCGAACGCGCCCTCGACGTCTACGATCGTATTCCCGTGCCGTCGGTCTCTCGCGAAGCTATCGCCGCGCTCGGCGTTCCTCACGAGCCTGGACAGAACCGCGCCGCGAATCTCACTAGAAGTGTCAGTCCTACGCCAATTCGCGACCGCAAAGCAAAATCAGCAGACACCCCAGATCCTCCTCTTTCATTGCCAGTTGACGGAAGAATAACCTCCCACTTCGGGCTCCGGAACGATCCCCTCGGAAAGGGGGAACGCAGCCATGCCGGGATCGACATTGCTGCGCCGGCGGGCACGCCAGTCAAGGCGATGGCTGCCGGAACCGTGGTGTTTAGTGGTCCGGCAGGTGGATACGGAAACCTGATCGCGATCGATCATGGGAACGGTCTCACAACTCGTTATGGTCACAATCGCGCCCTGCTCGTTTCGGTCGGCGAACGCGTCACCCTTGGCCAGGAAATTGCACAAGTAGGATCAACCGGACGATCAACCGGCCCACACCTCCATTTTGAGGTGCGCCGAGACGGGCGAGCCGTTGATCCTCTGGCAGAGATTGCCAAATTTCCGTCAATGGCCACAGTCGCAGCGCGAGGAGCAACATCACACCCGGTACGCTAACCTGGTGGACCTCGCACGGTAAAGAAACGGACGCAAGTGCCGAAGAATGAGGAGATCGAACATGGTGACAGTGACGACGAGCGAGTCGGGTGGGGTAAATCTTTCTCAACAGGCCCAGCGTAACAACAAGGTTGTCTATCTCAGACAATACGCGGACATAAAGCGCGGGGCGCGCGATGATGCAGCGCAGGTGGATATTTCGGCAGAGGCTCGTCAGCTTCAACATCTGAGTTTTTTGGTCCAGCACAGTGATGAGGAACGAGCGGCAAAAGTAATGAAAATCAAAGAGCAAATCTCCCGCGGAGAATATTATGTGGCGCCGCTTGAAGTGGCCAAGGCGTTTGTCCGCGGCGAAATCTCACGGCTCTTGGGTAGGGAATGATGCCTAGCTTCACAGACCTGGTCACGACGATAGAAACCGAACTGCAGATTGGCGAACAACTGTTGCACAATCTCGCCGTACAGAAAACCGCAATTCTGCAGTGGAATGCAGCCAAGCTTCTGGAAGGGTTGAGCGAAAAAGAATTATTGCTTCACAAACTTCAGGCGGCAGCGACGCAGCAGAGCGAGTTCTTATCTCATAGTGAGTGTGCCTCTCAGGAGAGGCCGTCGCATCTACTTGAATTGCTCGCGCAACTACCGACCGGACCAGAGAGGTCAGCACTCCTCCAGCTCCAGCTACGGGTGTGCGACATCTACACCAGTTTACAAACTGAGGAACACAAACTTGTGAGCCTCCTGGAGAATATGCTGGGACATACGCAGGAGATGCTCCATGCATTAGAGCCGCCTTCGGTCTCTGTCTATGGCAGATGCGGGTCAACGTTCTTGTCGCATCCAGAACCAGAACTTCTCCAAGAGAAAGCGTAGGCACTCCTGTATGTCCATTCTTTCTACGTTGTTCATCGGCCGGGAAGCTCTTGCGACCCATCAGCAAGCGATTCAAACGACCGGACATAACCTTGCGAACGTCAACACTCCCGGGTTCTCGCGGCAACGTGTCGAACTGTCTTCTGCCGTGCCTGAAATCCAGGGCAATCTTTCCCTCGGACATGGAGTCCACAGCGATGGGATTCGCGGACTTGTCAGTGATTTTTTTGAGACCCAACTCTTGAACGTCAACGGTACTCTCGGATTCTCACAAGCTGAGAATCGAGCACTGGCAGGAGTAGAGGGCGCCTTTCCCACTACTGGCGGTTTACCTTCAGCCTTAGATAATTTTTTCTCTGCCCTATCTGACCTTGCTAGTAACCCCGGCGGACAGGCCGAGCGCGTCAACCTGATAGGGAAAGCGAACGCACTGGGGGAAACGTTAGGGCACGTCAGGAATACCATTGCCAATGTGCAAACCGGACTCGACAAAGACCTGGCGGTTTCGGTCCAGCGCGTCAACGACGTACTTCCGCAAGTCGCAAATCTTAACAAACAGATTGTCGCCGGCGAAGTTGGTGGAGACCGCGCCAACGATCTGCGCGATCAACGACAAGTGCTGTTGCAGGAACTTTCTCGCCTCACCGGTGCAACCGTGCAAGAAGAGAGCGATGGGCAAGCCACGGTGCATGTCCATGGTTTGCTCCTGGTCAGCAGAGACCAAGCAGCGACACTCGATGCGACAACAGTCAATGCGGCTGGTTTACGTAGTATTTCCTACCAGAGCCCCAACGGCATTCGTGCCGATGCCACCACTCTCATCACGAACGGTGAAATCGGCGGCCTCATTGCGACGCGCGATAGCGAAGTGCCACGCGTCCTTAACACGCTCGACCAGTTGGCCAAGACACTAGTGGACACAGTAAATACCCAGCACGCGGTGGGGTTTGACCTCGATGGCAACCCAGGAGGTAACTTTTTTGCCCCTATCGCCACGACGACTGGCGCAGCCGCACAGGTTCAGGTCGCCAGTGCAGTCGTTACCGATCCTCGTCTGATTGCCACTGCTCAGACCGCAGCTGGCGCGCCCGGCGATAACCGCAATGCGCTCGCACTCACGAATCTGCAGCACACCGTGCAGGCTGCGCTCGGCAATACCACTCTCAATACCTATCTACAGAGCCTCATTGGCGACGTCGGTACAAAAGCGCAAGCAAGTGAGACTGGGGTGGACTTTCAGAACGCGCTCTTGAAAGAAAGCCAAGCCCGACGCGAAGCCACTTCTGGCGTAAGCATCGATGAGGAAATGACCAACCTCATTCTGTTTCAGCGCGCCTTTCAGGCGGCATCTGTCCTCGTTCGCACTGGGGATGAGATGTACCAAACCATATTGGACATGGTCCGGCCATAAGCGACAAGCTCAGAGAAGGAATCACCATGCGTGTCAGTAATCAGTCTCTCACTAATCAGGTCAATGAAGGAATTCAACTCTCCTTTCGTCGTCTCGCCAAAGTGCAAGAAGCGGTCGCCTCAGGGAAGCGGATCAACCATCTCTCGGACGACGCTCTCGGAGCAGCTCGCGCGCTGGACCTCAAAAGCTTTTCGACTTCTCTCGAGCAATATCGCAAGAGTATCGACAATGCCTCTCCTGTACTGGCACAGACGGATTCTGTGCTCGGAGAAGTCACAGACGTGCTGAGTCGGGCGAAAGAAATCGCCCTATCACTCGCAAATGGTGCGCGTTCAGCCGAGGATCGGCGTCAAGGAGTGAACGAAATCCACGGAACCTTTCAGCAGCTCCTGACGTTAGGCAACACGAAACTGGACGGACGCTATATTTTTGCCGGATATAAGAACGGCACCGCCCCATTTAGCGAAGGCGTGGGGGGAGTCGTCTACGCTGGCGATACCAACGAAATTCATACGCCTACCAGCCCGTCTACCAGTCTGGCAGTCACCCTACCAGGAAACAAAGTGTTTCAGGGCACAACATTGACGGCAGGCGCCGATCTCTTTGACACGCTCTCTGACTTAGAGACTGCCCTAGCAACGAATGACGTGAACGGAGCGAACGGGATCACAACCCAGATTGGCCGCCTGGATGCCGCATTAGACCAGGTATTAAGCTTCCGCACGGAAGTCGCAGCGCGCCAGAACTCCGCAGAAGTCGCCAAAGAAAGTCTCAGTGCGCTCCAACTCCGCACCACCGAGTTACGATCACAACTGGAAGATGCTGACCCAGTGCAGGTGTACTCAGAGCTTTCCCGTCAGCAATATGCGTTTCAGGCCGCGCTGCAATCAGCGTCACAGGTTCTCCAACCCAGCCTGCTCGACTATCTGCGGTAATCACTCATGCTTGTTCTTAGTCGCCGCCCAGGAGAAAGCATAACCATTGGTGATGATGTCGTCGTGACCATCATCTCGGTTGCTGGGGGTCAAGTCCGCTTGGGTATTTCTGCGCCCCGCAATGTACAGATCCTCCGCGAGGAGGTGTTTACTGTGATGCAAGAAGAGAATCAAGCCGCTGCAGACGGTCTGTCGCATGTACAGCAGCTTGATGAGGTGCAGACGCATCTGCGAGAGAAAAAGTAGAGGAGTCATCGTGGACAGTGCAGAACGGCAAGTGGTGCAGGAGAAATTAGTCGTCTCTCTCTTGAAAGGTCACCATCAAGACTTTTACTTTCCTGAGGGATTACTCGGCTTCTCTTCGTGCCAACGGTTTACCCTCAGTCGCTATCAACCTGCTGACGAAAGCGAATCGCCATTTTTTCTTTTACAAGCGATCGACGCCAATCTGTCTTTTCCCCTCATTTCCCCCCATCTGCTCGTCACTGAGTATCAGCTCTCCCTGCCACCAGACACCCTGATTAAGCTCGCAACCGACACCATGAACGATCTGGTTGCGCTGGCGATTGTCACATTGCGTACACGCCTCGACGAGATCACCGCCAATTTGCAAGGCCCAGTGCTCTTTAACCCGATTGCACGGTTAGGGCTTCAGGTCATCGCTGAGCGCTATCCCGTGCGTCATCCCATCCTGCATCCGCAGCCCACGGCGAAGAAGAAAGCACGACGTCAGAGCAAGCAGCGAAAGAGTCTAGGAGTCTAGGAGTCTGGGAGTCGGAAAAAGGTATTCGCCATTTCCCCTTTTCCCTCTGATCAGGAGAAGAGCAGGCTGTGCCTGCCATCGCCAACTCCACATCTTGCTGTAACGTTTCTATCGGTTCCCCATAGGAAAAAATTTCCGCACACTCTGTGAAGTCGGCAATTATTTCCCCCGCCTCTGTTTCGACAGCTCTCATTGTCAAGTGGTCTGCATACTCAAAATTAGGTAGTGGCGCCAGCAAAATTCAGTAGCTGCAAGCGTACATTGCGGTAGAGCTTTAATCTCTTATTGTCACAACCGATGAGTTGATCGTGGGGCACACAGGCTACGTGACAACAACAAATTCCCTGGCATAGCTTTTGTTGAAGAGTGCTTCCGTACGCAATCGTCAGTGCGACGTCCCAGTACGATTCTTGTGAGGAGGAGCGTAAATGGAACTACATGTGACCGATTTACTCGATGAGGAGCATGACGAGACACCCGGACCTGCAGGGTCTCTCATCGGCAAGAGTCCAGTCATGCTCCAAGTGATTGAACTAGCCATGAAGCTTGCGCAAAGCACGGCGACGGTCCTTATCGGCGGCGAGAGCGGCACGGGAAAAGAGATGATCGCGCGCGCCATTCACCACTTGAGCCCACGCGCACAACGACCATTTGTTCCCGTTAACTGCGGAGCTATTCCCGAAGATCTCTTAGAAAGTGAGCTCTTTGGCCACGTGCGTGGCGCCTTTACTGGCGCCGGGAATCCGCGACAGGGACGGTTTCAGCTTGCTCATGGCGGCACGCTCTTCCTTGATGAAGTGGGCGAGATGAGCGCCAAACTACAAGTGAAGCTGCTGCGTGTCCTGCAAGAACAGGAATTCGAGCCGGTTGGAAGTGACAAATCCGTTCGCGTCGACGTGCGAGTAGTGGCGGCAACTAACCGTGACTTACAAGTCGCTGTTAAAGAAGGGAGATTTCGTAGCGACCTGTTCTATCGCCTGCATGTCCTGCCGCTGACTCTCCCACCGCTTCGTGACCGGCATCTTGATGTTCGCGTTCTGTTTGCTCACTTTTTGCGCTTCCATAGCCACAAACGAGATCGCATTGTCGATCGTGTTGAAAAAGAGGCACTCGCCTTCCTCGAGCAGTATGGCTGGCCAGGCAACGTACGAGAATTGGAGAATCTGGTTGAGCGCTTGGTGGTTCTCAACGACGATGGAGTCATCCGGGCAAACGATCTCCCAGACTACATCCGAGACTATTGCGACAGCGGTCGGCAAGAACAGTCGTTTTTTTCTTCCCTGGCCCTGCCAGTCGAAGGTGTTGACCTTGACAGCTTGTTACAAGAACTGGAAAACGAATTCATTTTGCAGGCGCTCGCCCGTACGCGTGGGAACAAGACGCTCGCCGCCGAATTGTTGCGCGTCAATCGTACGACCCTGATTGAACGGATGCGCAAACGAGGATTAGAAGCCCCACCGCGACCACCGCTCCCACCGTTGCCGTGGGCTTCCGTCAGAACAATGACAACTCGTGACTTTTCTTTGACTCTCCCCTCCCAAGAACCCTTCCCTCCCGTCTCGTAACACCACCACTCTCCCGGCATTTTCAGGAGGGGAACGGGACAATAGGTACGTTCCTCTTCGTATTTGTTAACTCTAAGTGATATTGTCATCACTTCTCCTCACCTATGTAAGACGCGTTTCCTTCCTCGCTACTGGCACACTCCTTGCCATACGTTAATGACAGTAAGATTCCATGGGTCCGCTGATTCACGAAACGCAGCTTGCTGGTATCGCCGTACCCATGACGGTGAGCGGGCCGCAGGTGCCCCAGACTCGACGTTGAACCGTTGGCACGTCGAGGAGGCAACCATACGGCGATCAGCTGCGCCTTTTACGAAGTCGAAGGAAAGGCCATGATCTCTTTATACTCAGGAAGAATCGAGGAGAGCGACGTTCTCAAACGTCTCGTTGCCTGGTTCCACCGGGGGAGTGTCCGATTCTCTGACGTCTATCGTCGGGTCGTACACCTCTTGGTGTTCCAAAATCTCAAGTCGCTTACACAGAGCGAAGCGAACACCACCCCTTCCTCTCAGGTCGACGCTCTCGACGCACTCGCAGCCGAAATCATGCACGAAGTGAGAAACCCCTTGGGGAGCATCGCGCTCTACGCTTCACTGATCCAAGAGCAACCCTCAGGAGAAACGACCCGTTGGGCGAATGAAATCTTGCGCGCCTCGCGTCGTTTGCAGACAACCATATCCCAGCTCTTGTCCTTTGCTACCGAACCGCACCTGGCTGCTGAGTGGGTGCCAGTCACTGCCCTGCTGCAAGAAGTCACTGACGCGACCTTCTCGGTTTGGTACTCTGGCCGGTGGGTGCTCGACACCGAAGTACAAGAAGATATTCCTTCACTGTGGGGTGACCGCACCCTCCTCACGCAGGCACTGACAAACCTGCTCATCAATGCCACCGAAGCAATGCGACACGGTGGCACAGTCACCATTCGTGCTTATCAGACAAGACCTTCCTCAGCGACACGACATGGACAGCGCACCATCGCGATTCAGATCGAAGATGAAGGCATCGGCATTGCCCCGCACGATCGCGAGAAAATCTTTACACCCTTCTTTACCACCAAGCGCTCAGGAACCGGCGTGGGGCTCGCGCTCACCCAGAAGATCATCCATGCCCATCATGGCACTATCGAGATTTCCGATGCGCCGGTTCGTGGCAGTTGTTTTACCGTGTTCTTACCGACGGATGATGCGCGTCGTTCTCCCGACGCCTTCACTGGTAGTGCGTGGGAACTGACGCAGGACGAAGCGCGAGAGAGTGTATGAAGAAACAAATAGTTATTGCGGACGATGACCCTACCATGCGCGCCGCCTTACATGATGTCCTCTATGCTGCGGGGTATGACACGGTGCAGTGTCCGAGTGGCGACAAAGCCAGCATGGTCATCAAACAGGGAGGCGTCGATCTGGTCATCAGTGACATACGGATGCCCGAACTCAGCGGACTTGAGTTGCTCAGAACCTCGCGAGCAACGGCTCCTCCTCCTCCCTTCATCATGATTAGTGGCTATGCCACCGTGCCGGAAGCTGTCGAAGCGATGAAAATGGGCGCCCATGGATTTCTTATGAAGCCGTTCGCGCACCATGAGCTTATCAATCTGGTCGAGACGGCGTTGGCGACAGAACTCGAGCAGGAACCAGAAGAAAGCGACGCTGTGCTTGGAACCGGCGCAATTGTTACTTCCCATCCGAAGATGCTCGCCCTGCTGAAAATGGCGCTTGAAGTGGCGCGCTCGCAGGCCTCCGTTCTCATTCAAGGAGAGAGCGGAACCGGAAAAGAATTATTGGCTCGCTTTATCCATACGCACAGTCGTCGTCGGAGTGGACCTTTTGTGGCAGTCAACTGTGCCGCGTTGCCCGAAGGACTCTTGGAGTCGGAATTGTTTGGCTATGAACGCGGTGCCTTTACCGGCGCCATTGCTAGCAAGCCAGGTAAGTTTGAGCTCGCCCACGCTGGTACCCTGTTGTTGGATGAAGTGAGTGAGCTGCCGTTACTTCTGCAAGCCAAGCTGTTGCGCGTCTTGCAGGAACGAGAAGTTGACCGGGTTGGCAGTCGCAAACCGAGTCGCGTCGATATTCGGGTGATTGCCACGACCAATCGCGATCTTCGTGAGATGACTCGAGCAGGAGAGTTTCGTGAAGATTTATTCTATCGGCTGGATGTTATTCCTTTACGACTTCCCTCACTGCGAGAGAGGATCGAAGATATCGAGGCCCTCGCCAAATCGTTCTTTAGTCATCACGGCCATAAGAAAGTAGTTCTTGCTCCTGCGGCCGTAGCCCGGCTCAAAACCCATCCTTGGCGTGGAAATATCCGGGAGCTTTTTAACGTCCTTGAGCGTGCAGCTATTCTCGCTGGCGCAAATGTGATTACCCCAGAACATCTGCTCCTTGACGAAGAGATTGCGATGGCGCCTGGACTCAACGGACTAGAGCGAAACGAATTTGCGATACCAGATTTTCAGCCACGTCCTCTGCTGCCTTACACACAATCAGTGATTTCTCCAGGACCAGAGAAAGAATATATTCGCGCCGGTGTTTCGGTGCAGGAGATGGAAGAGATTCTGATTAACAAGACGTTGTCGGAAGTGCAGAATAACCGCTTGCGCGCAGCCAAGCTCCTCGGCATCAGTGTCCGCACGCTACGTAACAAACTGAAACAGTATAACGCGGTACGCAAGCAAACACTCAGTCACTCGTGTACCTGAGATAGGTCACCGAACGCTCGGCATGCTCACAACAAGATCGCAAGAAACAACGGACGGCAATACTACTCATACGTACTACAGGAGAAAGCATCACATGGCTGGTTTTGAACTTTTTGGCCCAACCCATCAACTGCTCACCACGTCGTTGCGCGTACGGGCAGCGCGCCACAGTCTCTTGAGTGCAAACATCGCGAATGTTGACACTCCCGGTTACCGACCGCGCGACATTGATTTCGCCAAGATCCTCAGCTCACAAGTTCACCAAACCCAAGACCCGCACCGCAGCGGTGAACCTGTAACACTCATATCTACGAACCCGCAGCATCACCAGCAAGACCAGTTCGCCATCTCCGACCGTACGCCGGATGGAGAAGCCTTGGACCGCAATGGTGTCGAACTTGAGGGAGAAGTGACCCGCATGGTGGAAAACTCGTTGCACCATGAAACGAGCTTGACCCTGCTCTCGCGTACGCTTGGCGGACTCCGCTATGCAATTAGTGAAGGAAGGAGATAACAGCTATGGATTTATTTTCAATATTCGATGTCACTGGTGGTGGGATGTCTGCCCAGCGCAGCCGCATGAATGTCGTGGCTGGTAATCTTGCCAATGCGGAAACGACTCGGACCCCAGAGGGCGGTCCATATCGACGGCGGAGTGTGCTCTTTCGTGCCCAGCCGGCGGCGAACGAATTTTCTACGCTGCTTGCTTCCGGTCCCCAGTTGTCTCGCGTCGATCCTCAGTCTGGACAGCTTCCATTTGCGTCCCTCGATCGTCCACAACAAGCGCTTTCAGTACACGTTGATGCCATACAAGAAAGTAGCCGTGAGCCAAAGAAAACCTACGATCCGCATCACCCTGATGCGGATGAAGGAGGATATGTCTCCTATCCAGACATCAATCCGATGGAAGAAATGACCGACTTACTCTCTGCGACACGCTCGTATGAAGCGAACCTCACGACGTTCAACGCGACCAAGGCTCTTGTTCACCGTCTGTTAGATATTGGCCGTAATTCGTAGGCTGCGTAGCAAGAACTCTGTCGCTCAAACAGTGTCATAGCGCATGAGAGGAGACCCCATCATGAAAGAGTTCCTCGTGACTCATTTGCCGGCGACGACGCCACCGAAAGCGCTTGCCCCAGCATCGCTTCCAGCTCAGGGAGGGAATTTTCTCACCTATCTGCAACAAGCCGTCGGCGAGGTTAATTCCCTCCAACAGACCGTAGGGCAAGAGGTCACGCAGCTTGTCGGAGAAGGAAAAGGCGATCTGCAGGAAACGATCATCTCCATGGAGAAGGCAGATATTTCGTTTCGCCTGATGATGCAAATTCGCAACAAGGTCCTCGATGCGTATCAAGAGATTATTCGCATGCAGGTGTGACATACGAATGTCATATGAACTGATTTAGATCTGAACTGAGGGTATTGTGTCTGAGCAAGTGTTGCAAAATATCGCCGCAGGAAGAGCATGGTTCACGCGCGTCCACTCTTCGCTGTCCCCTCAGCAGAAGACGCTCTTGGTGCGAGGACTCCCGATCCTCCTGCTTGCCCTCGCGCTTGGCTCGTATTTCCTGAACTATGTCGCCTTCCGCCCGCTCTTCAGTAACCTTTCGCCACAGGATGCAGCGGCTGTGGTTCGAGAGCTCGACGCTCGTCGGATTCCGTACCACTTGCGCAATAACGGGTCAGTCATCGAAGTTCCTGAAGAGATACTCTATCACACAAGGTTAGAGCTGGCTGGAAAAGGTATTCCACTTGGTGGTGGAGTGGGGTTTGAAATTTTTGAGCAGACGCCATTTGGAACCACAGAGTTCACGCAACGCGTCAACTTTCAACGCGCCTTGCAAGGCGAGCTTTCCCGTACGATCAATGCTATCCATGCGGTACAGTCCAGCCGTGTCCATCTTGCGTTGCCCTCACACACAGGTTTCTTGGGACGTGAAGAAAAGCCGTCAGCCTCTGTCGTTGTGGAGCTTCGTCCTGGGTACGTGCTCACCGCCGAACAGGTGCAGGGCATCACCAACTTGCTTTCAACCTCAGTCGAAGGCTTGAGCCCAGAAAAAGTCGCAGTAGTCGATACCTCTGGCCGACCCTTACAAGCGCGAGGCGAGAAAAACGACACAGAAACCGAGTTTCTCCATCGCCTGAAGTCACAGATTGAGCAGGAGATGGAGAAGCGCATCGAGACCATGCTTGAACCAGTGCTCGGGCCCGGGAAAGCCGTGGCACGGGTCAGCGCTGAGCTTGAATTTCGCGAAACCCAGCTCGCGCGCGAGCAGTTTGATCCAGCCAGTCACGTCGTCCGGAGCCAGCAACAGCAAGTCGAGGGTACTGAAACACCTCAACCAGGCGGCGTTCCCGGTGTCCAAGGTGGCGTGCCTGGCGGTGATACTGGCCAAGCAAAGAATACGGCCACCAATCGTAAAAATGAGACTGTCAACTACGAAATCGGACGTACGACCAGCCAGGTACTGGAGCCGCGCGGACAAGTACGACGATTGTCCATTGCGGTGATGGTTGATGGCAAGTACGAAGCCAACGCCTATACCCCACGCCCGGCCGAAGAGATGGAACTCCTGAAAGCCATCGTCATGAAGGCAGTCGGATTTAATAACGACCGTGGCGATCAGGTAGAAGTCGCAAACATGCCGTTTACCAAGGTCGAAGAGGTACCGTTGTCAGCGAGTGACCCGACGGCGCAAGCAACGCAGTGGATCCGGACACCCGTAGGTATGGGAGTTGTGGGTGGAGGTGTCGTCCTGCTTCTCCTGCTGCTCAAGGTCGTCTTCAAACGCAAGCCAGCGCCAGTACCTACCCAAGAACAAGTTCCAACCTCCACCAATCCGCTCACGTCGCTCGCACTCACAGAGAGTAAAGAAATCGCGCGCGCGCGTGCAGTAGAGCACGATGGAGAAGAGGAGCCGACACTTCCTGAATCAATTGAGAAGATCACGGTGTCGTCAAATCCACATCAGGTCCAACTCGCGCAGATCGCGCAAGACTATCCAGAGATGACAGCCCAACTGATTCGCACGTGGCTGCACGAAGGAAAAAAGCCGAATAGCCCAGTGCGCCTGAGTCACTGAACGGACAAGGGGAACAAACCGATGCTAACCGGACCAGAAAAAGCCGCGATCCTCCTCTCACTTGTCGGTGAGGAGATCGCCGCCAATCTCGTCGCCACCCTGGGAGAGGAGGAAATGAAATTACTCCGTCAGGGTATCCATCGCATGGCCAATATCGAAAAAACCCACGTCGATCGCATTTTCGCTGAAGTCTGCGATCATTTGGGAACGACAACGGCATCCCCCAACGATACGACAGGCTATCTCCGTCGCGTCCTGGCAAAAGCGATCGGACCAGATAAGGCCGATACGGTTCTCAACGAGCTGATCGAGAAAGACGAAAAGACCTCGGGGCCCGGGATTGACGTCCTACAGAGTATGGATGGCCACACGCTGGCAGGCTTTCTCAAAGATGAGTATCCGCAAACCATCGCCTTTATTCTGGCGCATCTCTCGGCAGCCCAAGCTGGCGAAGTGCTTTCTACTCTCGGAGAGGAGACGCAAAAAGAAGTGGTCTATCGATTGACGCAACTGACCCATAGCTCACCAGAAGTGATCGACGAGGTAGGAAAGGTCTTACGGAATGAAATCCATCAAGTGCGAGGCAAAGCACTCGGCGGCCCACAACCAGTGGCTGATATGCTGAACTATGTTGATAGAGCAACCGAAGAGCGAGTGCTGACGGGGATCACCGAAACAGACCCGGAGTTGGCCGAGAGCATCCGCGGAATGATGTTTGTCTTTGACGATTTGGCGCAGTTAGATGGCCGCAGTATCCAAGTCCTGATCCGTGAGGTGGGGAAAGACAAATGGGTGTTAGCCCTACGAACGGCCAGCCCCCAACTGAAGGAAAAGGTTTTCAGCAACATGTCCGAACGAGCCGGGACCTTACTGCGCGAGGAACTTGAGTCAAATGGACCAGTACGCTTGCGCGATGTTGAGAAGGCACAGAAAGACGTTTTGGATCTTGCGCGCCAGCTTGAGGCAGACGGGCAAATCTTCCTGAAAATCGGCAATGGCAAGGAGGAACTCCTTGTATAGAGGAGTCGTCCGTAATGATCTTGCTGAAAGCGAGGTACAACCGTATCGAGAGATCGACGTGCGGCTCCTGGTGCTTGCGCAAGATTACACAACGAGTGAAGCGCCGCAAAGCCTGGAAGCAGACGCACCACCACCCCCAGAAGCAGTTGACGAGCCTCCCCTCTCCTTCACGACCCTCGCTCCGCTTTTGCTGCTGAACGTTGCGCACGAGCAAGCCACGACAATCATCGCGCAAGCTCGTCAAGAAGCCGAGGTCTTACAGCATGATACTTATACACACGCAGTGAGTCTTGGGCGTGAAGAAGGAAAAGAAGCGCTTCAGCAAGAATTGCAGTCCGCTCTCACAGCATATGACCAACTGCAACGACAGCTCTGTACGCTGGAAGCGCGCATGGTGGCTCATTTGACGCCGGAGATTGTCCGTCTCGCTCTCGCCATTGCTGAGAAAGTGGTCGGGAGCAAGGTCGAAGAGGACCCGCAGCTTATTGCTTCGGTGTTAGAGCGAGCGCGGACCCAGGTGCAACACGCACGTCAGATCCACATCTGGCTGCATCCAGCTGACCATGACACGCTCCTGCAGTTTCGGCCTGACCTAGTGCGTGTCGGTGAAGAAGGACACAGGACCGTGGCTATATCTCCTTCAAGCGAGATCAGCCGCGGCGGTTGTCGCATAGAGACCGAAATGGGCGTGGTGGATGCAACTATTCCGGTACAACTCGACGAGATCAAAGAACAGCTTCTTCATGAGGGATAAGATTCGAGCCGTTCATGCTTCGACAAGCTCAGCACGAACGGAAAATTTTATGCGATTTCAATACCGAACCCGTTCACCCTGAGCCTGTCGAAGGGCGAACGCGCTTCATTTCAAAAAGTAGCACTATATGTTAGACGACCGATCAACGAACGACGCTGTCGCACAGGCTAGTGAGAGATGCCCTATTGACCTCACGCCCTACCACCAACGCCTCAAAACCCTCTCCCCTTTTCGGGTTTCCGGCACGGTCCAGGAAGCGGTCGGACTGTTAATCACGAGCCAAGGGCCGTGGCTTCCGGTCGGTGGCATCTGCAAGGTGTACCCGTTGTCAGGCGGACCGCCGGCGATGGCCGAGGTCATCGGCTTCAAAGGCGAGCAAACACTGCTCATGCCGCTCGGAGAGATGCACGGCGTTGCTCCACGCAGTCAAGTCGTTGCCGTCGCTCAGAAAGCGCAATGTGGAGTGAGCGATGATCTTTTAGGCAGAGTCATTGATGGATTGGGACGGCCTATTGATGGCAAAGGCCCCCTCACGCCAGCGCAGCACTATCCCCTTTATACCCCAGTTGCGAACCCTCTCAATCGGCAAGATATTAGCGAGCCTCTGGATATGGGCATTCGCGCTATTGGTGGGCTGCTGACCTGTGGCAAAGGTCAGCGGGTCGCGATTATGGCTGGAAGCGGCGTAGGCAAAAGCACTCTTCTTGCGATGATCGCTCGCTTTACGCGCGCAGATGTCAAAGTGATCGCGCTGCTCGGAGAGCGCGGACGCGAAGTGCAAGAATTTGTGGAAACCACCCTTCCCCCTCATGATCGTCAAAGCACAGTAGTAGTCGCCGCCACTTCAGCAGACCCTGCCCTTGTCCGTGTTCGCGGAGCTTTTATTGCAACGACAATTGCCGAATACTTCCGTGATCGCGGTCTCAATGTGCTCCTCCTCATGGATTCACTCAGTCGCCTCGCGATGGCGCAACGAGAAGTTGGACTCGCTGCTGGCGAACCGCCGTCAACGAAGGGATACACACCTTCAGTCTTTGCCCTTCTGCCACGCTTATTGGAGCGTGCAGGGACCTGGAAAGGCAAAGGCAGTATTACCGGCTTATATACGGTCCTGATGGAAGGCGACGATCCCCATGAAATTATTACCGACACAGTCAGATCCCTGGCAGACGGGCATATGTACCTCTCTCGTCGGTTAGCAGAGCAAGGACATTTCCCTGCGATTGATGTCCTACCATCTGTGAGTCGCGTGCGTACGCGTGTCACCTCACCAGAACATCAACGCCTTGTGACCGAGCTGATCCGCTATATGGCGGCCTATCGCGATGCAGAAGATTTGCTGCAAATCGGCGCCTATGTGAGCGGAAAAAATCCCGACGTCGACCGCGCAATCCAACTGATGCCCAAGATCCGCCATTACCTGCGTCAGGAAGAATTTGCTGACGCCAGCCTTGAAGCAAGCGTGGCAGCGCTCGCCGAACTCCTCGCAACTGGATAAGTGCGGAGGTATGGCAACCTTTCGTTTCCGCTTGGCGTCGGTCCTCCGCTATCGTAACCGCATACGCGAAGAGCGCCAGTCGGAATGCCAAACCCTCGAGAAAGCCAAAGACTATCTCTTGAGTGACATTCACAGGCAAGAACAACTGATTGTTCAGCACGCGCAAGAGCTGGAGGACCAGCGCGGCAAGATCCTTTCTGCGTTAGACGTACGACTGCAGGGTGATTTCTCGCACCATCTCTCACTCCGCATCAGCGAGCAGTATAAACTTCTGGCTCTCCTACAGGGCCAGCTCGACGAAAAGCGAGAAGAGGTTATGCAAGCCGATAAAGATGTCAAAAGTCTTGACCAGCTCCATACTCGTTTGTGGGAACGCTACCGTCACCAAGAAAACAACGAAGAGCTGAAGCAGATCGACGAGATTGGACAGAGACGATTCAGCGAGAAAAAACGCGAGCGGGGCTGAGGCAAATGATGAGTAATGAGTGATGAGTGATGAGTGATGAGTGATGAATAGGGTTAAGGCTGCAGGCTGTAGGCCGAAGGGAAAAAAGGAATAGGGATAATCGGGATAAATGGATAAAGGATAAGGGATAAAGGATAAATGGAAAAACTAGAAAAGAAGAGAGCTGTTTGCCTTTTTGACTTTTGCTTTTTGACTTTCTTATTCTTCCCTATAGCCTACAGCCTGCAGCCTATAGCCTATCTTTACCCCGACTCTTCTACTGAGACCATCTTGTTGCGAATGGCCCATTTGACGAGGCCCGGCAGAGAATGAATGTCGAGTTTCTTCATAATGTTCCGACGATGGACATCGATGGTAAGCGAACTCGTGTGGAGATGCTGGCCGATCTCTTTGCTGCTCAGGCCCTCAGTAAGGAGCTTCAAGACCTCAATCTCTTTCGTCGTCAGTAATTCCTTGCCAAGCAGAGAACTGTGTGTGGCCCGCTTCAGATACGACTCAACAACAGAACGAGAAATAAGCGGACTCAAGTACATCTGCTCTTTCAGAACCGCATCAAGGGCATCTTCCAATTCCTGCGCCCCACCCTGTTTGGTAATGTATGCTGCCGCACCAGCTTCTAACGCACGGTAGACGTACACTTCTTCGGTGTGGAAAGTCAGAATGATGGTGCGGACCAAGGGATAGTCCGTTTTTATCCGCCGTGTGGTTTCAATGCCTCCCAATCCCGGCAGGCTCAAGTCGAGGAACACAACCATCGGTTTCAAGGTCTTGATCTTGGCAAGTGCCTCTTCTCCGGTAGTCGCTTCGCCGACGATCGCAAGGTCGCCACGCTGCTCGAGGACTTTGCGACATCCTTGGCGAACGATGGAATGATCATCTACAAGTAGCACACTCGTTCGGTTCATCATCCACCTCCGAACCCCAGGCGGCAGTCCCCTCCCACGTTCTGATGCGCATCTCCTCCGTATACTCAGATATGAGTATACAGTGGACTCACCCAGGTATTCTCCGAGAAAGAATCTATCACTCGTAGTGCTTTTATTTAGTACTATACAATATAACGATGAGATGCAAATTGTCGCGGTCGCGAATGAGAGAGCTTGTGTATTTTTTCTGAGGGCGTTCCTCACCGTGCGAGTAAAGGATTGTCATCGCCTTGTAGTGGGAAGACTCGCAGACAGCATGACGCAGGCGCATGAGCCGATGTCAAAATACGCCCTGAAACGTCGTCGCACGTCAGAATTGAGAGCCCCGAGGCAGCAAACCTAAGAAAGACGCCCAATTACTATACCTAAAAATACGTAAGGTTATACTCACGATTAATCTGAGTATTATTACCTTTTCTCTTAAGTAAAAATTCGGAGGGCTTTTCTCTTGCTCAGGAGTTAGAGAGTGCTATATAGATTTCTCTACTAAAAACATTGTAGTTTTCCGCGTGGCTGGAATGTATGGCCTTGTTCTGTTTGAGTTTTTTGAAGGAACAAGCAAGAGCATAGCCCCGAAGAAGAACACGTCTTGATCCACGTACCATGTGCTGTTGTATGACAAACGTTATACGTCTTGTCTTAGCAGATGACCATACGCTCTTTCGCGAAGGGCTTCGTTCTCTCCTAGAGCGGTTCCCAGAAGTGACGGTCGTAGGAGAAGCAACCAATGGCCGAGAAGTCATCGAAGTCGTCCAGTCAACCAGCCCTGATATCGTTTTGATGGACATTAGCATGCCGGAAGTCGATGGCTTAGAAGCAACCGCGACGCTCTCTCGCTTGTGTCCACAGGTCCGTGTCATCATTTTATCGATGCACGGCCTCGGACGGCACGCAGAAGAGGCCATGCGAGGGGGCGCAAAAGGCTTTCTGATCAAAGATGTCGCGGCAGTAGAGCTTCAAGAAGCACTGCAAATCGTCATGCGGGGCGAGACCTATCTCTGTCGATCCATCGCTCAGGAAGTTTTCAACGAGTACCGACAGCAACTGCGCGGAAAACACACGAGCGGTGAGAAGGACACCCAAGAGCAGGTCACGCTCCCGCCTCGCCAACGCCAGATTTTACAACTGATCGCCGAAGGGAATACCTCGAAAGAGATTGCTGTCCGACTTCATCTGAGCGACAAAACCGTGGATGTCCACCGAGCACGTCTCATGCAACGCTTGAAACTGCACGATGTTGCTGGACTCGTGCGTTATGCGATTCATCACGGGTTAGTAAGGCTTGATATCTAGTCTATTCTTGCAGGCTCGCTTCTTTCGCTGTCGTCGAAAAATTCTTGCTATTTGCAAGTCAATGCAGACAGCATTTGTTACTCTATTCTCTCTAGTATTTTCCTATCAGTAAAATTTTTCACGCATTTTTCTGAAGACAAATACAAGAATACCTCTTCATCTGTATACGGAAAATATGTGTTTTATGATTTAAGAGTAATACCTTCTCCCAACTCGCTCACAGTCATAGGATGATATATAATGGCTCCTTTATGTCAACAACCATTCGTGTACTTGTTGTCGATGACCATACCTTAGTTCGCACCGCAATCATTGCCATCCTCCGGAAAGTCGAGGGTATTGCGTGTGTCGGAGAAGCAGCCAATGGCCATGAAGCCCTCCTCCTGATTCCACAACTCCAACCCGATCTGGTGCTGATGGATATGGAGATGCCAGTCATGAACGGCTGGGAAGCAACGACACGAATTGTGACAGAACATCAGGACGTCAAAGTTGTGGCGTGCTCCATGTATATCGACGTGGAGCACGTGCTCAGTGCGTTGCACCACGGAGCCAGCGGATATATCGCAAAAGCGTCATCCCCACAGGATTTAGAAACCGTCCTCCATGCGATTGCGCGTGGAGAACTGGCCTGTAGCCACGAGATCGAGGAGCTTCTCACGCAAAGTTATGGGCGGGACGGGTTCTTGGCTGACGAACCCGACTGCCGACTCTCTCCCGACAGACTGTCCTATACTTCCCTCACGCCGAGGCAACGACAAATTCTCCGCCTGCTGGCGGAAAGCCATTCCAGCAAAGAGATCGCGCACCTCCTTGGGGTGAAGGTCAGAACGGTGAATTCTCATCGGGGATTGTTGATGAAGCGCTTAGGCATTCATAACACGGCTGGACTGGTGCGCTACGCAATTCGTCAAGGAGTGCTCCCACCCGCATGACTCCACCGCGCACGAACCAAGGGGATTCTGGGACATTTTCTCAAGGCAAGTCTAGACAGACTCAGGAGAGGGGTGCAGAATTCGCCAAAACAAAAGGCGATAGGAAACCCCAGCGTCTTTTGCGAAGCAAAGCGTCTTGTGACGCCTGCGTGTCACAGTCATCGCGCTTCTGCTGTCTCGTGACTCGAGTGTAGACATGGAACAGGAAGGAGGGAAAGAAAAAATGAACGAGATCGAGAAACCGACAAGCTGGAAGCTCCAGAAAGACGAAATCGCGCTCATGGCGCGAGAGCTTGTTCTGGTTACCATGCCGCACAAAGACCCCGGCAATGTGCCCGTATGGTCGCGACAAAATGGCAATGTCAGCCTGATCATTCAGCCGGGCTACAGAAAAGACCCAGAGAACGACAAGAAGCTAATTTCTGTCGGCTACCCTTACGGCAGCATTGCGCGGCTTATCTTGTACTGGATCGTAACCGAAACGCGGCGCACCGGCCAGCAACGGCTTGAGCTTGGGCAATCGCTTGCTGAATTTATGAGCCGCCTTGGTCTTAAGCCGGACGACAGCACCGGCAAACGCAGCAGCGCTAATAGTGTACACCGGCAGATGGAGCGCATGATTTACGCCCATATCCACCTGAGCAAGGAGCTTGAGGAAGGCTCACGTCGCGGACGACTCGATTTAAGCTTACCGGTCGCAAAAGCCGCCTGCCTCTGGTGGGACGAGAAAGACACGGAACGAGAAGCTCTCTGGGGTAGCTATCTGGTTCTGAACGACGATTTTTACAAAGCGATCCTGACCAGCCCTGTGCCGGTACGGATGATGACCTTGCTGGCTTTAAGAAAATCCCCTCTTGGCCTCGATTTGTACGCATGGGCGACCCATGAAGCCTACAAGGCGCAGGCCAAGCGCCAAGGCCGCTTTGTCGCGTGGAAGCTCCTGCATGAACAATTCGGAACCGAAGTCGGGCGACTTGATAATTTCGTGGCAAAGGCCAAGCGCGAGTTGCAGAAGATCACGTGCAATTGCCCCGGCATCAAGCTGTCCTTCACGCGAGGTGGGGTGCAAATCCATGCTGGCAGCCTGCCGGATGTATCTCCCAAGGCCGAACGCGAAGCCCTTAAACCACCACCCCTCGCTTTGCCCGCTAGCAACAAAGTGCCGAGCGGGGAAGCCATAGCGCAGGCTGTAACGATGAATTCTAAAGAGGGCGCTATAGCTCTTGCCATCAAGTTTCAGGGCATGGTGAAGCAAGGCAGGGCAGAAAACAGCGATAAAGCGTACATTTCCTTTGTAAAACAACACGCTGGTGAATAACAACACCGGTGCAAAGGTATCCTTTCGCACCGGTGCAAAGGTTGGATTTGATACCAGTGCAAAAGTGGTGTTTCGCCCGGTGCAAAGGTCGCGTTTCAACCTTCAAGTCAGTGCAAAGGTTGGGTTTTGACCGGTGCAAAGGTACGGATTCAGACCCTACGGGTATTCTTTCGCC
>Ga0209069_10000012_pt1 | contig 56499 bp, 57 predicted proteins | sample Str013_2_FD_187202 | JGI IMG/M metagenome (GOLD analysis project Ga0209069, IMG submission 187202) | Freshwater sediment microbial communities in response to fracking from Pennsylvania, USA - Straight Creek_MetaG_SC_2013 (SPAdes) (version 2) | ecosystem: Environmental > Aquatic > Freshwater >...
TCCGGCCTTGGTTGCCGCTGGTTGCTTTTGCGGCTCCTGAACGCTGCGGTGGACCACCGGCGCAATCTGCCGGACCTCCGCCATCAATTCATCAAACTGGTCAGGGAAGAGCGATTGCGATCCGTCTGAAAGCGCGCGGTCAGGATTAGCATGGACTTCCACAAGCAATCCATCTGAGCCCACAGCAACGGCGGCGCGCGCCAGCGGCAGGACTTTGTCGCGTTTGCCAGTGCCATGGCTTGGATCGCAGATGATGGGCAGGTGGCTGAGCTTCTGGACTGCCGGCACAATGCTCAAGTCCAGCGTGTTGCGCGTGTGGTCAGCAAATGTGCGGACGCCGCGCTCGCAGAGTACAACCTGATAGTTGCCTTCGCTTAAAACGTATTCGGCGGCCATCAGGAATTCTTCCAGCGTGGCGGACATCCCGCGTTTCAGCAGGACGGGTTTGCGCATTCGTCCGGCCTTCTTGAGCAGAGAAAAGTTCTGCATGTTGCGCGCGCCAATCTGGATCATATCGGCGTAGTGGTTCACTAGGTCAAGCGATTCGTTGTCGATGGCTTCAGTCACGATGAGCAGCCCAAAGCGGTCACGGATTTCCGCCATGATCTTCAAGCCTTCTTCTCCCAGTCCTTGAAAGGCATACGGGGAGGTGCGAGGCTTGTAGGCGCCTCCGCGGAAAAAACGTGCACCGGCTTTGGCCACGCGCTCAGCCACGGCAAAAGCCTGTTCGCGGGATTCAATGGAACACGGGCCGGCGATGATGCCCAGGTCGCGTCCGCCAAAGCTAGCGTCAGTGCCGGGGAAGCGGACGACCGTGTCATCTTCCTTCACGTCACGGCTTACGAGCTTATACGGCTTGCTGACGACAATGACTTCCTGCACCCCGGACATTTCTTCCAGCGTGCCGGCTTCCACCGCACCCTTGTTGCCGGTGATGCCAATCGCCGTGCGCACCGCGCCCGGGATGGCGTGCGGGCGATAGCCCAGGGATTCAATTCGCTCGCAAACGGCACGCACCTGTTCTTCAGTGGCGTGCGCCTTCATTACAACCAGCATGGGTTCCTTTCGCGCGTCCTTGCATCTCGCTGAAGCTCTTCTTAAGTTTACTGTGATTGCCGCCTGCGGAGCAACGGAAACCCGCGTATTTAGCATCTTAGAATCAATGGTTTACCGCCCGTGAGCGAATCGTGGTGGCGGTTAAGAACAGCGAAGTTCTCAATCCTTGGAATAATCTGAACGTAGAGACGTGGCACTGCCACGTCTCACTCTCAAGCGCACGATGATCTCCGTCTTCGTCCCGAACGTGTTCAGCGCCTCCTGATTACCACTTAATAACTCTTTCGCCCTCCCCACCCGCCTTTCGGGAAAGTTTGTTGCAAACAAAGGGTAAAGTGCAATTTGACAAGACAGTCATAAGGCAGTCGAAGCTCTCTTTCCGGTGTGTTTTGCCTTCGATCAAGACCACTCTTTCCGACCGTACTCTTGTCGCCAAGTTTACCAACTGTCAAACGTGCATGCCCTTCCCCCAAGCAGTTGAAGGCAACTCTTCAAAGAACCTCGATCCCATCGCCGGGGCGAATGCGTTCTGCTTCCATACGCTGGCAGAATCTCCTCTATTATACGCTTTTTATTCACCATCGACAATAAGATAGCCGGCCGGGTCGATGGCATGAAGCATGAATTCCGCTACCTGGCACAAGGCGTTGGATATCTCAATGGCCTTGCGTTCCAGGCAGACCAAGGTCCGGCGCTTCTCCGGGACCTCGCATACCAACCGCCCCAGTTGGGCGTCCTGCTCTTGCTGGGGGGCGACCTGCCGGGAGTTTTGGAACCCCGTCATAACGGAGGCCTGCGCCGCAAAATGAAAGCCCCTGCCAATCCTCACTCTTGCTCTTCCGATCACGGCGATTCCGGCGATCACGCGCGATCACGGCGATTCCTCCCCGGGCCGCGGCCCACCGGGATCTCCTCGCCAACGGTGAACTAACCATCTTGTCTTCGTCCGGAATGCATTCGCGCCGTACTGCGGAATTGGCAGAAACCCTTAGAATTCATATCATAGAGAGTGAGATGTCAGCGGTTCTCGCAACCACTCCGCCTCAGTTTGTCGCTTTTGCGAAATTTATACCGTCGCTCGTAGTTTTTCGAAGAATATAGCTTATGGCAGAAACCAAAGACATTCCCGCTAACCCTTCGCAGCGCCAGCAGCTTGAAGACCGCTACGATCCGCAGCGCATAGAAGAGAAGTGGCAAGCCCGCTGGGCCGCCGATCCCAGTCTCTACGCCGCTGAGCCGCACAACAGCAAGCGCAAGAAATACTACGTGCTGGAAATGCTGCCGTATCCCTCTGGCGCGCTGCACATGGGGCACGTACGCAACTACGCGATTGGCGACGCCCTGGCCCGCTACATGTGGATGACCGGCCACAACGTGCTTCATCCCATGGGATGGGACGCGTTCGGTCTTCCCGCGGAAAATGCCGCGATCAAGAACAATGTGCCGCCGCGAAAGTGGACGCTCCAGAACATCGCGCAAATGAAGAAGCAGATGGCGAGGCTTGGTTTCGCCTATGACTGGTCGCGCGAAGTCACCACTTGTTTGCCGGACTACTATCGCTGGAACCAGTGGTTCTTCCTCAAGCTTTATGAGAAAGGCTTGGCGTACCGCAAGAAGAGCAAAGTGAATTGGTGCCCGGAGTGCGCCACGGTACTTGCCAACGAGCAGGTAGTCGGAGGCATGTGCTGGCGGCACGAGGATACGCCCGTCCAGCAGAAAGAACTCGAGCAATGGTTCGTCCGGACGACGCAATACGCTGACGAATTGCTCCGCGATCTTGACGGCCTTCCTGGCTGGCCGGACAAAGTCTGCACCATGCAACGGAACTGGATCGGGCGCAGTGAAGGCGCGCTCGTCGACTTCCAGATCGATACGTCAGAAGGGAAACCCGCTGGCAAGATCACGGTCTTTACCACGCGCATCGATACGATTTACGGCGCGACTTCCATCCAGCTTGCGCCGGAGCACGCGCTCGTAGCCAACTTGATCGGCGATGACTCATCTCTTCAATCAAAGGTCGAGGAAATGGTCGCCGAACAAGCCAAGGCCAAGGAAGCCGGCGACATCGGAGGGATTGAAAAGCACGGCGTTTTCACCGGCGCTTATGCCATCAATCCGTTCAGCCAGGAGAAGATCCCCATCTGGGTAGCCAACTACATTCTGGCCGACTACGGCACCGGCGCGATCATGTCCGTGCCTGCTCACGACGAACGTGACCACGAATTCGCGCAAAAATACGGTTTGGAAGTCCGCATCGTCATACTTCCGCGCCGGATTGGCGAGCCACCCGCTCCCGGTGAAGAAGAGAAGCCGATGCTTCCGTACACACTCACGGACAGCATGCTTATTAACTCCGGGGAGTTCAACGAACTCGCCAACGAAGACGCCATTCATAAGATGGCACAATATGCCGAACAACATGGGTTTGGCAAGGCAACCGTAACCTATCGCTTGAAGGATTGGGGCATCTCACGCCAGCGCTATTGGGGCACGCCCATCCCCATGCTTTACTGCGATAAAGACGGCATTGTGCCGGTGCCAGAGAACCAGCTTCCGGTGATCTTGCCGGAGAACGTGGACATCACGCTCCAGGGCGGTTCGCCGCTCGGACGAATGCCGGAATTCGTGAACGCCAAGTGTCCCAAATGCGGCGGTCCGGCGCGGCGCGAGACAGATACCATGGACACGTTTGTCGATTCGTCCTGGTACTTCTATCGCTACACCAACGCGCAGCTCAGCGACCGTGCGCTGGACACCGCGACCGTGGATTACTGGTTCCCGATCGATCAGTACATTGGCGGCGTGGAACACGCCATCCTGCACTTGATCTATTCGCGATTCTGGACCAAGTTCATGCGCGACCTTGGGTTGATCAAGAACTCCGAGCCGGCCACGCGTTTGTTCACGCAGGGCATGGTGATCAAAGACGGCGCCAAGATGTCCAAGAGCAAAGGCAACGTGGTTTCGCCGGACGAGATGGTAGCTCGCTTTGGCGCTGACTCTGCGCGCATGTACGCGCTCTTTGCCGCGCCTCCTGATCGCGACCTCGATTGGCAGGAAGCCGGCGTGGAAGGCGTACATCGTTTCCTTGGACGCGTTTATCGCTTTGTGATGCGTAATGCCGCGTCAACTCAAACTGCGAAAGCCGCCGCTTCAGGAGAATCTGAACGTAGAGACGGGGCACGCCCCGTCTCAGCTACGGGAGAAGCCGCGTCGCCGAAAGTCCGCCAGATCCAGCGCAAGTTGCATCAGACCATCAAGAAGATCACGGACGATTTTCAAGGGCGCTGGCATTTCAACACCTGCGTAGCGGCAATCATGGAATTTGTAAACGAACTCTACGGCGCGGAAGAAGAAATTTCTTCCGGACGTTTTCCGGCAGACGTGCTGGCTGACGTGCAACGCAAAGTGGTCTTGCTTGTTGCACCTTTCGCTCCGTACCTCGCGGCGGAGTTGTGGGAAGTGCTGGGCGAAAAAGGCGGATTGCTCCGCCATCCCTGGCCGGAGTATGACGCGGCGTTAGCCAAAGAGGACGAAACCACTTACCCAGTCCAGATCAATGGTAAGTTGAAGACCCTGGTGCTCGTGCCGGCGGACAGCCCGCAGGATGTTGTTGAACAACGCGTGCTCACCGACGAAAAGGTCCGCGCCGCGCTTGAAGGCAAGCAGATCGTCAAGACCATCGTTGTACTCGGCAAGCTGGTCAACATTGTTGTGAAGTGAAGGTTGTGAAGTGAAGGTTGTGAAATAAAACGTTGTGAAGTGAAGGTTGTGAAATAAGGTTGTGAAGTAAAACGTTGTGAAGTGAAACAAGGGCCAATGGCTGTTCCCAATCCCATTTCCGCGGGTCCCAAAGCTGTATTGCGGGACCCCGTAATCCTGCTGCTGGAACTGTTGTGGCGATGGGTCTTCGGCGGCGTGGCGTTTCTGGTGTTGTTTCCCACTGCGCTGGGCCTGATGGGCCCAATCGAACTCACCAAAGCCGACTCTACCGCTCTAAGCAGCCGGGACGCGTTGCAGATTACGCTGGCTTTCCGCCACATGCTGGCCACAACTCCCGCCAGATCGATGGCCATCGCCGCACTCGTCTTGTTCATAGTCACGTTGCTTTGGATATCGCTCAGTTCCGCCGGACGAATCCTGATCCTGAGCCGCGTCGCTCCGGAAAAGCGGCCGTTTCGGTTGCGCAGCATGCTCATTGTTCAAACGTGGCGGGCGATGCTTTCATGGCTGGCCTTGGTGGGCATGGGGACCACAATTTCAGTGGTCGCTGGCATCTCCGCCAAGACAGGCGACCCTGATCCTTATTTCTTCTACCTTGTTGCCACCTGCTCGGTCATCTTGCTGGCCGCATTTTGGTCGGCCATCAACTGGTATCTGTCTCTGGCCACCATCTTTTGTTATGCCGGAACGCACGCGCGCGGCGCCGTCCGCGAAACCATTGGATGGGTGAACCTGCGCGGGGCCGACATGGCCGGCATCAGCGCGCTCTTTGTACTTTTCCGCGGGATACTCGCGGCCGCGGCATTCGTCTTTCTTTTTTTGCCGTCGGCCAAGCTGGGCTCTTCACCGAAAGCGGCTTTTGCGTGGGCGTTCCTGATGGCCTTCGTCTATTTCGCACTGTCGGACTTCCTCAACATCTCACGTTTGCTCTCCTACATGTCAGTGGAAGACGCAGTGGCGGAAGAGATTGCACAAGCAGCCCTCGGTGCTACAGGAAAGCCGAATCCGAGGCGGCCTCTGCCTTGATGCGGTGGTTCATTGCTAGCGCAATGAACGTCTGCCTAAGTTCACTCTTTACACCTTGCCGCGAATCAGAGAAAATCATCCGTGGAAGAACAATCTATTGTCATTCTCGATTTTGGTTCGCAATACACGCAGCTGATTGCGCGCCGCATCCGTGAACTGAAAGTCTTCTCCGCCGTGCTGCCCTGTACGGCCTCACTCGACGAAATCAAAGGCTACAAGCCCGCGGGCATCATTCTGAGCGGAGGGCCCTCGTCCGTCTATGACGAAGACGCGCCTCCCGCCGATGAACGCGTACTGGCCCTGGGACTGCCCGTGCTCGGAATCTGCTATGGGCTGCATTACATCACGCACAAACTGGGCGGCAAGATCGTCCCCGGGCCTAAGCGCGAATACGGCCACGCGGAAATCACTGTGTCGGGCGAGTCACGGCTGTTCCGCGACCTTCCGCCCAGCATGAACGTTTGGATGTCCCACGGTGACGAAGCTAAGACTCTTCCGCCGGGCTTTACCATCGTGGCCAAATCCCCTAACGCACTTGCCGCCATACAAGACGAGGCCCGCCGCATATGGGCGGTGCAGTTTCATCCCGAAGTGCATCACACCAAGCAGGGAATCAATCTGCTGCGCAATTTCGTTTATGAAATCTGTGGCGCGCGCGGTGACTGGACTCCGCAACACTTCATCAACGAGACCATCCGCCAGGTGCGCGAGACCGTGGGCGAAAAAGGGAAAGCCATCTGCGCGCTTTCCGGCGGCGTGGATTCCGCCGTCGCCGCCACGCTGGTGGACAAAGCCATTGGCCGCCGCCTGTGGTGCGTCTTTGTCAATAATGGAGTGCTGCGCAAAGGCGAATTTGGGAAGGTCCAGCAGAACATGAGTGACAAGCTGGGATTGAACGTGGACACGGTGGACGCAACGAAACTTTTTCTCGACAAGTTGGCTGGCGTCACCGACCCCGAGAAGAAGCGCAAGATCATCGGCAACACGTTTATTGACGTCTTCGACGCCGAAGCTCAGCGCTTGGAAAAAGAAGTTGGCGCGGTGGACTATCTGGTCCAGGGCACGCTCTACCCGGACGTGATCGAATCGCGCAGCGTGCGCGGTCCGTCGCAAACCATCAAGACCCACCACAACGTGGGCGGCCTGCCGGACAAGATGAAACTCAAGCTCATCGAGCCCTTAAAGGATTTGTTTAAGGATGAGGTCCGAAGCATCGGCCGCGAAATGGGAATGCCGGAAGAAGTTTTGCAGCGCCAGCCGTTCCCCGGCCCCGGACTTGCTGTGCGCATACTCGGGGAAGTCACGCCGGACCGCATCGCTCTTCTTCAGGATGCCGACGATATCGTAGTCAATGAAATTCGCCGCGCGGGGCTTTACACCCAGATATGGCAGTCGTTTGCCGTGCTGCTTCCGGTGATGTCCGTGGGCGTGATGGGCGACCAGCGCACGTATGCTTACACCTGCGCGATCCGCGCTGTGCATTCTGAAGATGGTATGACGGCGGACTGGGTGCCGCTGCCGTATGAAGTCCTCAAGAAAATTTCCAACAGGATTGTGAACGAAGTGCGGGGAATCAATCGCGTGGTTTATGACATCACGTCAAAGCCGCCGGGCACGATTGAGTGGGAGTAAGTTTTTTCTGAAATCCCGAGCGTGTTGCGCGAGGACACCTACGGTTACTACGAACCTAGCCGACTGATTTTCGTATGGAAGACTTGCTCCAACAAATCTTAGTCCGACAAATCAAAGACATCTGCCAGCGCGCGGAGTGGGTGATCGAGCGCCTGACGCCGGAGAATCTCACGCAGCGTCCGCAGTCCGGCAGTTGGTCGATTGCCGAGTGCTTCGGCCATCTCAACATCATCTCCGATGACTATCATCCGCTGATCGCCGCAGCCATCGAAAAAGCGCGCAGGGGAAATCTGGTCGGCAAAGGCCCGTTCGATCCCGGCTTCATGGGACGCTTCATGATCAAGTCCATGGAGCCTCCGGTGAAACGCAAGTTCAAAGCGGTGAAGGGGACAGCCAACCCAAAGGTTATTCGCGACGCAAACGAACTGATTGCGGCGTTTACGGCACGCCAGAAAGAGCTTCAACGGCTCATTGAAAACGCTGAAGGGCTGGACCAAGAAAAGATCAAGATCCAATCGCCCTATGCCTGGTGGTTGCGCTTGCGGCTGTGTGCGGTGTTTCCATTTATTCTGGCGCATCAGCGGCGGCACATCTGGCAGGCCGAGGCCGTGCGGCGGGTAATTGCTCCGGGTTGACAGAAGGAACCCGGCTGGTGATACGCTTTGCGGCGCAAGGCGCAAACAAATTAACGTGGCGCAAGGCGCAAACAAAGGAACGATTCGCATGAGCGGTAGGCACGATCTCTATAGATCGGGTAGCTCGTGAGAACTCCCTGAATCAGTATGTTCGGGGAAAGACCTTCGGGGTCTTTCGACTCGCCCTTGGTCGCGCCGCTCCGGCGGGCTCGCTCAAGACGACAGACGTTAGATGTTTGTTTTGCGCCGCCGCGGGTCGTCGAACAAGAATTGTGCTGACTTTAACTTGAGGTAACCAGATGTCCATGGATGCAGCCCAGCTTTCGCAAGCCGTCAACGAGTCGCGTCGCCGCGCGGAAGAACTGGTCCGCGGTTTGACTCTTGAACAGGTTACGCAGCGTCCTGACCCGGCCAAGTGGTCGATTGCCGAGTGTATTGCTCATTTGAACAAAACAGGGAAGCTTGTCCAGAAGATCGCCCGCAAGGGGCTGGAGAGCGCTCTGGCGAATTCGAATGGCAGGGCTTCAACTGCCGCGGGCACGTTTTCCCTGGGATGGCGCGGACGGATGCTGGTCTGGGTGGCCGAGCCGCCTCCGAAGTTTCCTATCCCGGCGCCCAAGAGCGTGGTTCCGCCCGTGACCATAGACGAGCCTGCGCAGCTTCTGCCGGAATTCATGCGCATCCAGGACGAATGGGAGAAGCTGATGAAAGACGCCGCAGGACTCGACATCTCGCGCATCACTCTCGGCGCATTGTTCTCGCCTTTCCGCTGCCAGATGAGTGGCGGCCTGATGTGGATGATGGCCCATCAACGTCGTCACTTGTGTCAGGCGGAAAATGTGAAGAAGGCGCTTATGGCCAGGTCCATCGCCGCTTAGATAGGGCAGTCGCCCTTCCGTTACAAAATACCTGCAACCGATTCCATCTTCTGTGCGTATTGAGCTGTGTAACGAAAGCACAGGAGATGCGAATGAAAATCCCCAGCTTCTTGAATCCCAGTCAGCGGCGTTCAGCCCGTGTAGTGCTGCAAATTTCTTTGATTCTGGCGGTGGCGCTGGCAATCATGCCGTTCACTGCGCAAAGCCAAAGCAAGAGCGACCAGGAAAAAGATAAGAAGAGTTCCAACAAGAGCGTGGGCTTTGTGCTGAGCGCAGAAGCCACGGCAAAAGACCTGGGTTTGCCGATCTACCCAGGAGCGCGGCAAGTCAAAGACTCATCGGAAGACAGCTCCGCCCTGAATGTCGGGTTGTGGGGAGGCTCGTCAGCGTTCCGGCTCGTTGTCTTGAAGCTGGAGTCTGAAGATTCACCAGAAAAGGTCGCGGCCTTCTACCGCAAAGCTCTTGGCAAGTACGGCGCCGTGCGCGATTGCAGCAAGGGCAGTTCCAAGGCGAATGCCAGTCAATCGAACGCGTGCGATAACGATTCGTCGACAAAAGGCGGCTACGTGTATGAAGTCGGGCCCAAGGAAAAGATGCACGCTGCCGGCATTGAGCCCAGCGGCAAAGGCAGCCAGATTTCGCTGGTTTACGTGGAAGCACCCAAGTCTGAGTCCGACAAAAAAGCTAACTGACTTTCTGGCGCTCAAACATTCCAATCGACCCAAAAAAGAAGAGCGGCAGTTTTCGCTGCCGCTTTTTTATCTTGAGTGCTGTCGTGGGACTTTGCCAGCTACGCCGCCCAGGGTTCGGCTTGTTTGTTCCACGGGCTGTCTGGATATTTCTCTTTCAACTCCGTCACGATCTTCCCCAGCACATGATGGTCGTTGGTCTTCTTGTAGCGGGAGACACCTAGCCAGTAGACGGCCGCTGGCGCAAGGCTGGTTGCCGGATATTTCTGCACAACTTCGTCGTAGAATTTTTCCGCATCCGTCCATTTCTTGTTCATAAAAGCTACGCGGGCCAGGCCCATGGTCAGGTGGGCGGCAAATTCGTCCTTGGGCATGTAGCCTTCAATGCGGAAGCGCTCTTTGCCGGATTCGTCCAGGATAACGACGGTTGGCGTCCATAGGACGTCAAAGCGTTTGAAGCCCGCGGGAATTTCCTTGATGTTGATTTCCAGCGGAACGAAGTTCTGTTGGATAAAGGAAGACATTTGCGGATCAGCGTAGGATTCGGCTTCCAGCCGAACGCAACCGCCTCAAGCCGGCGCGGCGCTGAAGTCGGCAAGGATAGGTTTGTGTTCCGTTGCGGCCTTGGCCAGCGTGGCGTCGATGTCTTTGTTCCAGGCAACTGCCATGTATCTCCTCCATCTGCAAAGTTTCTTTAAAGCGAATTACTCGACTACAGCAAGTTGGATGCAGCGAGCCTTGAAAAGTTTCTAGTGCACGCGTTCCTGTACGTACCGCGCCACGGCCGTGACCACTTTCCGTGGGCTCACGCGGACGCTTTCCGCCAGAAGCAAGTTCTTCAGGCCCGGGATCACCGTGGTCCGGCCTTTCATCATTGACCGGTAGCCGACGCGCGCCACGTCTTCGGATTTCATTTTGCCCCACTTGAACAGCCGTGAGTTTTCCATGTCCGCGCGCGAAGCAAATTCCGTGGCCGTTGCTCCAGGACACAGGCAAGTGACGGTGATGCCGGTATTCTTCAGCTCATTGGCAATCGCTTCAGAGAAAGAGATCACGTAAGCCTTGGTGGCGTAGTAGACGGCCATCAGCGGGCCGGGTTGGAACCCCGCGGTCGAAGCTACGTTCATGATCCGTCCCTGCTTGCGCTCGATCATCCCCGGCAATGCCAGCTTGGTCAGGTGGGTAAGAGAAGCAATGTTTACCTGGATCATCTGCAACTCGTCGTCGAGATTGGTGTCTTTGAAGTCTCCGTAGAGGCCGAAGCCGGCGTTGTTGATGAGCGCGTCCACCTGCAAGCCGCGCCGTGTGACTTCTGACCACAGTTGCGTGGGGCCGTCCGCCTTTGCCAGGTCAGCGGCGATAGCATGTATGCGGTTGCCGTATTTGGATTGCAACTGCGCGGCGATTTCGTCCAGCTTACTTTGGCCGCGCGCAGTGATAATCAAATCAAAATCCGGAGCCATGAGTTTCGCCAGGTCCAGGCCAATGCCGGACGAGGCTCCGGTGATGAGAGCGACGGGGCGTTGCGACTTGGTGTTCAACGAGCCAGCGTATGCAGGGATGACCATGGAACCTCCGGGGGAAGTGAACAATGTAACAGAAGGGGCGGAGACGCCATAAGCTTGTGCGATCGCCAGTAGTCTGTGATTTCCCCTAGGCGGCATTCTGCGCGTTGGGAAGGCAAACACGGAAGACAGAGCGCTTCAAAACAATTCGAGAGGGAGGGCTTTCGCCGGCTGGAAATTGGTTTATACTACCGCTCCACCCCTTGGCCTTTATCTAGATGACCGTACTTTACGGTGAGAGGTTCCGTATGCCTAACATCGAGTCCAAGAAGGCTGACCGCCGCTTCCAGATATTTGTTAGCTCAACATTCAGGGAAATGGCCCACCAGCGAAAAGAAGCGATTCAGGTGATCGTGGAGTTGGGACATATCCCCATTGCTTTGGACCGTTTTTCAGCCCAGCATTCCAACGATCTGGAAGTGATTAGCCGCGCTATCTCGGACAGCCAGATCTATCTGCTTATCATGGGCTGCCATTACGGCGAACTGGTGCCTCCTGACAATCGGATCAGCTATACGGAACTTGAGTATGAACTGGCTGTGAAGAGCGGACTGGATATCCTGGTCCTTCAGATGCATCCGGATGACATTAAGAAACGGCGTGACAACTTCCGTGGCGGAAGCGATGAAGACCGTCGGGAGATTGAAAACGAAGATAAATTCCAACATTTTTTGGGTCGTCTTAAATCGCATCATTACAAGCAGTTGTGGAAGGTTGAGGACGGTCAGTTCAAATTTGAAGTGGCCCGCGCTCTTTTTCCCGCCACCAGCCATTGCACCAAGCCGGGCTTCATTCTGGAACCTGGAGTCCCCGGCTTTGCCGAAACGTCGAAGAACGAGTTCATTGTGGACATTGTGACCGAGCTTCGCGGGTTTGAGACGCTGTATGGCCGCGTGGGGCAGGAGCACGATAAGAAAATGGCGCTCGCGCAATGCTTCTGCCAGCTTTATGCGAACAAGATCGTGGAAGACAAGGTCAACTTGTTCTTTGAATCGGGATCAACGATTGCCTACGTCGCCAAAGTCCTGGCGCCCTGGCTGGTCAGTGCCGTCCGCATTGAAGAGGGCGCTCCGAACATGAAAATAAGCACTAATAACGTGCTAGCGTATCTGCTCCTTTGGCTCAAAATGAAAGTGCCCTGCTCCCCTTTCCCGTGGAGCACTCCGACGGAAAAGGAATTTGGCGCCTGGTACGGCGGTCTGGAGATGAAGCCAGAACAGAATCCCGATTATTCGGGCGGCGGCCTGGATGAAATCGCGAAACATGAAATTAAAAGGTTGCATGGTCAGCCGTACCGACCAGGTCTGGGGGGCGAATCCACCCTTCTTCTGGGGGCAGCGTCTGGATTGCAGGTCAGTGAGAACGTGGCAATCCAATTTTGCGATGGATTGGATGCGGACACGCGTGCGGAGCGAACGGCACAAATCATGAGACGGCGTGGGCCCCACGTTGGCAGCTATCACAACAAGTTATTCAAGCGCTATATGTACGATACAGGATTGCCGCTTATGATTTTTCTGTCGGCCGATAAAATTGATTGCCCTGTGGATGTAGGAACTTGCCACTATGTTCTGGACGATGAGTTTTCATGGGATAACCTTTGCCGTTCACATCCATTGGCTTTTTGCGTCGGGTGTTCTCAAACGCAGAAAAAGCCAAGCGTCAAGGTATTTGAAGACCTCGGCTTCAAAATCCTGGACGGAAATGGGAGCAGCCCGATCACAGCATTTGTGGCGCGAAACGCTGCTTTCATCAAGCAGTTCGAGGACGTCACACGCCGTACCGCGACCAACAATGCCTCTTCGTCGTCCGCCGGGAGTTAGACCAAAATCGGCTGGGCATGCTTTATACCGGATCTGCTACCCGTCCCATAAACAGGATCGATCCCGTCGCTTTGTCGGTGATCCAGAAACAGAATGGCCGGTCGGCGACGAACTCGAACGGTTTGGGAGGCTTCCAGCCGGGTGCTGATCCCGCCATCATGGGTATAGCCAGCACGCTGGCGGCTTCTGCGCCTTTTTCGTCCACGGAGATCATGCTGTTTTGCAGAACGTCCGCCGCGCAAGCGCCCTGAGGATGTGTGACCGCGGGACGCAATGAATCATACGAATCAAAAATTCGGTTCAGGCCAAGTTTGCGCAGAATGGGAATGAATTTGGCGTCATAGTGCAGCTTGAACCTTGGAATCTTGATCACGCCGGAAAGCATGGCGAATGGCTGGGTCGTGATCCAGCCGTCTTTCAAGACTTTGTCTTCGACTTCGGCCAGCTTGGTACGGCCGATAAGGCTGTCTTTGGGTAGCAAGAAATGCATATCAGCAAAAGAGAATTCCAGGATCACGGACTGAAAAGTCTTGCCTTCAAAGTAGGAATACTCGCCGCTCTGGGTCATCATGGGAACTTTGTGGGCCACCGCGCCTTCGGGATGAAAATCCTCCGGCTTGGTTTTGGCCTCGTCAAATGGAATCTCCCACTTGCCCTTGAAGTAGGTGGCGGAGAGCAAAGCAAAATCGGTTTCTTCGAGCTTCATGTCCACCAGGTCGTGGGTTTTCTTGCGCGACCACTCGGAAACTTTCTTAGGCAACGCGGCGCGCGGGACGGATTCGATTTCCGTGTCGTAAAAACGCTGGCCCGCTTCGAGAAAAGCCTTGGTGAAAGAAAGCGGCAGTGACGCCCATAGGGAATTCGCGAGAGCAAAAGCTTCTCCGCTGCCCTTGTTCAGGTTGGCCAGGGCTTTCTGCAGGGCGTGGGTCTGCTCGTTGATGGCGGCCAGGTCAAGGTTGCCGAAGTGCGCAAACGCACGGATTTCCTTTTGCGTCGCTGCGTCGGAACCGTTCAGCAGCAGCGCGAAGGCAATCGAGAAAGGCAGAGGCGCGATGACCAGATTGCCGGATTGGGCAGCCACTGCGCGGTACAGTGAAAACGCGAGTTGGCGATTGGCTTCAGAGACTTGAGACAACGCAGGTGCTCCCTTGAACATTTCGTTCCCCAGAATCAGCGTCTGAGTACAGTGTAGCTACTGACGCTTAAGTGTAGCGAAAAGAAAAGCGGGGCAAATGTGCCCCGCTGAATTCATTTGCTGCGAATGGTTTTACGGGATGGTGACCGTTGGATCCAGATAGACATCCTGAATCGCGTTGAGCAGCCCAACGCCTTCCTTCATCGGACGCTGGAAAGCTTTTCGTCCACTGATCAGTCCCATGCCGCCGGCGCGCTTGTTGATCACGGCGGTGGTCACGGCGTCCGCCATATCGTTAGCGCCGGAAGCGCCGCCACTGTTGATCAGTCCCATGCGTCCCATGTAGCAGTTGGCAACCTGGTAGCGGCAGAGATCGATCGGGTGATCGCTGGAAAGATCGTCGTACATGCGTTTATCGAACTTGCCGTAGCTTGAGCCTTTGGGATTCAGAGCAATATATCCGCCGTTGTTCTCAGGCAGTTTCTGCTTGATGATGTCCGCGTGGATCGTGACGCCTAGATGATTGGCCTGGCCAGTTAGATCGGCGGAGACGTGATAGTCCTTGTCCGATTTAAACGCCGAGTTGCGGAGATAGCACCACAGCACGGTGGCCATTCCCATTTCGTGGGCCAGGGCGAAGGCCTGACTTACTTCCACAATCTGCCGCGTGCTTTCCGGCGAGCCAAAGTAGATGGTGGCTCCAACGGCTGCGGCGCCCATGTCCGATGCCTGCTTGACGGTGCCAAACATGACCTGGTCAAACCGATTGGGATAAGTGAGTAGTTCATTGTGATTGATTTTCACGATGAACGGAATCTTGTGTGCGTAAGCGCGCGACAAGGCGCCCAGCACACCGTAGGTTGACGCCACGGCGTTGCAGCCACCTTCAATCGCCAGTTCAATGATCTTTTCCGGATCAAAATAGTCTGGATTCTTGGCAAAGCTGGCTCCAGCCGAATGCTCAATGCCCTGGTCCACGGGAAGAATGGAGAGATAGCCGGTGCCGGCAAGGCGTCCGTGCGCAATGATGCGCTGCAGATTTACAAGCACACGGTTGTTACGGTCACTTGGCCGGTAGATCTTGTCCACGGTGTGTGGTCCAGGAAGATGCAGGCGTTCCCGCGAAATCTTGGGCTTGGAAAATCCTAAAAGGTATTCTGCTTTGTCGCCAAGAAATTGCTCGATTGTTCCCGCTGAAGCAGTGGTCACGTTGGCCATTGGGTGCTCCGTTAATTCTCAAAATCTTCTGTTGCACAGGTCGTTTGACCCGTCTTCGCAACCTTTGCGAAAGCGTAAACGAACCTATTTGCTGTGTCAATCGCGTCTGGGCTGTAAGTGTCTGAAAATAAGCGCCTATAGCTGCTATATCACTCTTCGGGCCAAGATTGATTGCCGCATCTAGCCCCAAGTATTTCGGATATCTATCTCGTCGACGACGAACGCTCTTTCAAAACTCGCGCCAACTTTGATGCTCATTCGCCCTGAAATGTTACCGAGCGTCTTTGCTTATTGCCGCAACGTCAAGCGGGGCAGCACAGCCCGTTGCTTGGCGATCAGGGTCTCAATGCCTTTTGCAGCGTAGTCCATCATCTTTTTGAGCTGGGCTTCATCGAACGGATGTTGTTCGGCGGTAGCCTGGACTTCCACAATCTTGCGTGCACCGGTCATCACAAAGTTCAGGTCAACTTCGGCCTGCGAGTCTTCTTCGTAGCAAAGATCCAGAAGTATGTTGCTTTCCACAATGCCCACGCTGATGGCGGCAACGAAGTCGCGGATAGGCGCGGAAGAGAGCGTGCCAGCTTCTACCAGTTTTTCCATCGCCAAGCCTAGTGCAACGAAAGCTCCAGTGATGGACGCCGTGCGCGTGCCGCCGTCGGCTTGGATCACGTCGCAATCCAGGGTGATGGTGCGTTCGCCCAGGCGTTTCAGGTCGACCACCGCTCGCAGGGCGCGTCCGATCAAGCGCTGGATTTCATGCGTGCGTCCGCTTTGCTTGCCGCGAGCGGCTTCACGGGCCGTACGGGTCAGGGTGGAGCGGGGCAGCATGCTGTACTCGGCGGTGATCCAGCCTTTGCCGGCGCCTTTGAGAAAGGCTGGGACGGATTCTTCGACAGTCGCCGTGCAGATCACGCGCGTGTTACCGATTTCAATCAGCGCGGAGCCTTCGGCCGTGGAGATGAAGTCCGGAATAATGTTTACCGGACGAAGTTGCTCAGGCGACCGGTTGTCAGAGCGGAAAATTGTGTCTTTGCTTTTTGTCGTCATTTTGCTTTGTTTTTAAGCCGGGTTCAGTCAGATCGTATTTTAGTGACCACGGGCTTCAGTGGTTTCGCTATTTTTCGCGCTTACTTTTCAATGTCGACGAGCTCCGCGCTTTCAATGGAATGGCCCAGGAACTTGCTGCCGAGCCGGCAGAATTTCTCAACAGAATCGGTGGTAAAGCATTGCAGCGCGCCGGAGGGGCCTTGTCCGCGGGTGCTGCCCAGTTGGCTCACGACTTTCGCGGCGGTCGATTCGGCGGAGTCTACTATCTCAACTTGCGCGGGCACAACACGTAGCAGCAAAGACCGAATCAAAGGATAGTGTGTGCAGCCCAGGACGAGCACGTCCGCGCCGCGCGCGCCATCGCGGAATATTTCGTCCATATAAATGTGGGCCACCTGCTCGGTGACGGGATGCTCCACCCATCCTTCTTCCACCAGTGGCACAAACAAGGGGCAGGCTTTCTCCACGGACTCCAGCCCGAATTTATGCAGCGCGCGCTGGTAGGCATGGCTGCTGACGGTGGCTTCCGTGGCGATGACCGCTGCTTTGCGCGACTTGGAAATCTCCGCAGCGCGTTGTGCTCCGGGTTCAATAACTCCAACCACCGGAACTTTTACCGCTGCCCGAATGTCTTCCAGCGCGAGCGCCGTCGCGGTGTTGCAGGCCACCACCAGCATCTCAATGCCGCGGGATTCCAGAAAATGCGCGCTGGCAATCGCGTACTTGGCCACGGTGCGGACTGATTTGGCGCCGTACGGAAGATGCGCCGTGTCGCCAAAATAAAGGTAATTTGCCGCAGGCATTACTTTATGCAACTCACGTAGCACGGTGAGTCCGCCAAAACCGGAATCAAACACTCCAATCACCGGCGCGGCCATTATTGGAACTCCTTGGCGATTTCGTGTACGACAGCGGTTTCGTAAAACGACATTAGATCGGCGTGGCCGGCCAGCGTCTCGCGCTCTTGGCCATCGACCAGGAATTTTACTTTGTTCACGCCGGGGACGTTGGCGGAAAGAGTTTCGATCAATGACGCCAGCGTCAGCTCTTCGGGCAGAATACCGGACGGATGTCCGTTAGCGAAAGAGGCCGTGGTGTCCACTATAAGCGTATCGTCACTGAGGAGATAGACATCGCGAATATCCGACCCTTTGCCCAACGGATGCGGCGACGGCGTTTGCAGATACTGAGCCAGCACGGCCCGCATGGCTTCACGTGCGCGCAATCCGCGATCGACCGGCATGAAGACCTCGGTTTCCCGCCAACGCAGGGCCTGGTCATCGTCATAGGCCACCAGCACCTGGATTTTTTCCAGCTTGCCGGGAAGCGGAGCGGCTGGTCCGGAAGGCGATTCCTGTTGGGTCAAAGTTTCCTCGCCCTTGCGCAGTTGGATGATCAAAACGCCGCTGATGAGAATAGCCACCAGCAGAAACATAATCGCGATTTGGAAGTGGCGGGGAATCAAGGTCGGACCCCCATTTGTCCGCGCATCTGAGCAATACCGGACGCGATGGCTGACGCGACCGCGTTCTGGCGCTTCGCGCTTTCCAGCGAACGCAACTCGCCACGTTCGGGCGCAAGCTCCACGGCAATGGCCGTGGTGGTGATGTTGTTCAACGGACGCAAGGGAACCCGCAGGCTGGCGACGGTCAGGCTTCTCCTTTGCATTTCGCGGAATACAGATCGGGCCAACGCTTTGCTGCGATCCAGCGACGCTGATTGCGCGCTGGCCCACGGCACAAAGCGGTCTTTGGCCGCGGTCTGGGCTGGCGCAGACGCCAGAATCGGAGCGTAAACGCGTACTCCGCCGCCGGCGCGTCCGGCATGCAAGGCCACGTAGATGCCGCCGCGTTGCTCGTTGGTAATTTCCACGCGGTGGTCCAGGCTCAAGCTGGCATCGGAATCGCGCAACAGGCGCGCGGGAATGCCGCGTTCTTCCAGTTCCTTGCGAAGATCGCGGGCCAGAGCCAGCGTCACGTCCTTTTCATACATGCGCGGGGCAAAAACTTCGCCACGATCGTCGCCACCGTGGCTGGCATCAATCAGAACCAGAAATCCTGGCTGAGCGCGCTGTGTTTTTTCGTCCGGAACAGGGCCGGGTTCGGGGAGTTGTCCCAAGGGAGTGCCGCTCGATTGGGCCGCGGGCGTGGACGTAGCCTGCTGTGATGGGCGTTTTTGAGAAGCCCCGCGAACCATGAAGAACGAAACCACGGATGCCAGCGCCAGCGGCATGAGCGCCAATTTATTCCAGCGCATAGATGGTCAGTCCGCTGAGCAACTTGGGATAAAAGTCAGTGGATTTCTGGGGCATGACTTCGCCGGCAAACGCGATGTCCTTTACCTGGTCAATGCGCACGGGGTTGAGCAGAAAGGCCACGTTGGCCCCTTGCCGGACCCAGGAGATGGCTTCAAAGGCGTCGCGTTCGTATTTAATATTCTCCTGGTTGCGGACGGCTTCTTCTGAAATTCCCAGAATGCGCTCCAGCACGATCTTGTGGAGCTTGACCACGTCCAACTGGCTCTGGCGGTCCGGTATGGAGTGCAACGCTTCAGAAACTATTTCTTTTCGCGCGCGCAAAAGATAAGGTCCCTGCCGGGTCACCGCTACAAACGCGGTTCCGTCCTGGCCCGCCTCGCCAAGCAACGTAGTAGCGCTGCGGTTCTCTGCGCGGACGTCAATATGTTCAATATCAAAAAACGTTTTTGCCGTCTCCAGCATCTGCTCGCGATCAAACGTCGGCAGCCCATGAATAATGCGGTGTGTAGGCAAGATCACCAGCCCGGGACTTTCCATGCGGACCAGGGTCATCATCACGAATTCGTGCGGCGCGTTGGCGTCCGTGGAGCCGGTCTTGTCACGTTGTTCGTTGCGATAAGCCAAAGCGGTTTCGTAGCGGTGGTGGCCGTCCGCGATCAGCAGCTTTCTTTCCCGCATCTTTTCCTGGACAGCGCTGACCAACGCCGGATCGGTGATCCGCCATACGCGATGCAGGACTTCGTATTCGTCAAGCAGGGAAATGTCAGGGTCGTCTTCAGCGGCCTTCGCCAGAATCTTTTCCACATCAGCCTGAGGATCGCTGTAAAGCATAAAGATCTGGCCAAAGTGAGCGCGCGCGGCGCGTAGCAGGTTCAGGCGGTCTTCGCGAGGCTTGGTGTGCGTTTGCTCGTGGCGGTGGATTACTCCGTCAGCATAGTCATGCAATTTTCCCAGAGCGATAATGCCGTGCCGTTCGGTGAGATCGCGTGTACCGGGAACGGTGAATGTTTCAGAGTAAAGGTAGATTCCGGGTTCGGAATCCTGCTTCAGGATGCCGGCGGCGCGCCAGTCATGAAGATACTCAGACGCGCGCGTGTAAACATTGAAAACGTCAGTATCGGTGTCGCCCGGCCTGCCAAGAATGATGCGCACCAGATTGTGCGGACTCAGGTCATAGTAGCGGGCCTGCATCTCCGGAGTGATCTTGTCGTAGGGCTGAGTGACCACGTCTTCCAGTTTTACCTGGCGCGGGTCATAGCGAAGCGCTTTAAAGGGAAGAATTTCTGCCATGGGCAAACCGATCTATTGCATTCTATCAAGTGCCGCGGAATCACTGCTGCATGGCTGGCTTACGTGTGAGATCGAGGAGAGGCATGGCAGCCATAGTGGCCAAAAAACCGGGGGCTTGTACTTAAGTTCTTGTGCCTGGTGTGGGAGGGTTGTGATAACATTTGAAAAAACAGACGAGGTCTTGTATGACCCGCTATGAACGGTGCGGGTACCCTGTATCCGGTTCCCCCGTAAGAGCTCGTTATCTCGCATTTTGCCGTGGGTGGCTGAGCAGGAATACCTTGCGTTACCTGCTGGTAATGACAGTTTGGCTCGCGATGGGCGCGTACCTTAACGCGCAAGACGAGAATGTGCACATCGAGCCGCGGCCTGCCACTGATCCTGCCGAAAAACCAACGCTGAAAACTCCGGGCGCCGAACCTGCCTTGAAGGTTGGCCGCCTGCCGGGAGTGCGATCTGACGTGGACCTGGTACTGGTGACGGTGACCGTCACGGACGACTGGAACCGCATCGTGACCGGACTCGACAAAGAGAACTTTGGCGTTCTGGAAGGCAGCGAACAGCAACAGGTGAAATTCTTCTCCAGTGAAGACGCTCCAATTTCCCTGGGCGTGATCTTTGACATGAGCGGCAGCATGGCTGACAAGATTGAAAAAGCGCGCGAAGCCGTGATTGAGTTCTTTAAGACCGCCAACCCTCAGGACGAATTCTTCATGGTCACGTTCAATGACCGTCCGCAATTGCGCGCGGACTTCACAAAGTCCGTGGAAGAAGTCCAGGGCAAGCTGGTTTATACGCTGCCCAAAGGGCAGACCGCGCTGCTGGACGCCATCTACATGGGCGTAAACAAAATGAAAGACGCCCACAACGCCAAGAAGGCCCTTCTGATTATTTCCGATGGTGGTGACAACCACAGCCGCTACACGTCGGGCGAAATCAAGGCCATGGTGAAGGAAGCTGACGTCCAGATTTACGCGATCGGCATTTTCAGCGTAGGCGTGAGCCAGCCGGAAGAGATTGCCGGTCCCGCGCTGCTGGGGGATGTCACCTCAGTGACCGGTGGGCGGCTGTTTACCATCAGCAATCCAAACGAACTTGCTGATGTGGCCACCAAGATTGGCATTGAACTGCGTAACCAATACGTGCTGGGCTATCGTCCCACGAACCGCACCAAAGACGGCCGCTGGCGTAAAATCAGGGTCAAGCTGATTCCGCCTAAAGGCCTGCCGCACATGAACGTATACTCCAAAACGGGATACTATGCGCCTTCGCAATAAGCCAGGAAAACTCTCTCTCTCCATTTCATTGCTGGCGCTTTCGGTAACGTTGGGACTAGCGTGCCCAGGGATGTGTCAGGCGGCCCCTGGCCAGAACCTGCCATCGCAGGCCGACCTGAAACAAATTCAAGCGACTCCGGTGCCCCCGGATGTGGATGTTAACGATCCGGCGCTGCCCCTGTGGGCCAGAAACGCTTCTGCGAATATTCCAGCCACGAAAACACCAACACCCGCCGTGACGCCGCAGCCCGGCGCCGAAACCGGCGAAGTGGTACGCACCGGCCGGGGTTTTTCCATCGGGGTACGCGTTGACGAGGTCAATCTTCCCGCTACGGTTGTTGACCGCAACCGTCATTTCATTACTGATCTTGCCGCCAAAGACTTTGTGGTATATGAAGACGGAACTCAGCAGCGCATCACTTCCGTGAAGTATGAGGATGTTCCGGTTTCGATTGGAATCCTGGTGGATAATTCCGGTTCCATGCGCGCCAAGCGCGGCGCCGTGACCAAGGCTGCCATCAACCTGGTGAAATCCAGCAACACCAAGGACGAAATCTTTATCGTGAATTTCAACGATGAACCGTATCTGGACCAGGACTTCACCAACAAAGTCGAGCTTCTCCGCGAAGCGCTCGACCGCGTGGATTCCCGCGGTGGTACCGCGCTGTATGACGCGGTGATCGCCGCTTCTGATCATCTGGCCAAAGGCGCGCAACGCGAAAAGAAAGTCCTGCTGGTGGTAACCGACGGCGTGGACAATGAAAGCCGCGAGTCCCTGGAAACCGCCATACGCGTGGTACAGAACGACAACGGCCCGGCCATCTATGCCATCGGCATCCTGGACGAAGAAGGAAAACAGCGCCAGGCCAAACGCGCGCTCGAAGCCCTTTCCACGCAAACCGGCGGGCTCGCCTTCTTTCCCAAGAACCTGGATGAAGTAGACGCGATCAGCCAGGAAGTAGCGCGCGACATCCGCAACCAGTACAGCATCATCTACAAGTCGTCTAATCCGCAAGCCGATGACGTGTACCACAAGGTGCGCGTTGAAGCCCGTTCGGAAGGACATCGCGGCCTGATCGTACGAACCCGAAGCGGATACTTTCCCAGTGCCCGCAAGAACGCTACCAAGACTCCTCCAGTTTCCAAGGAAGCCACGAAATAAGTCTCGCGACAATCTGCAAACGGACTCGCTTCGTTACCACCTTGGCACTTGTGGCAAATAGCCACTCTGCGAACGCCGCGTTGCCTCTATAGTTCCAGTCACCACCTTATGCTCAACATCCCCCGGCAGCAGGTAGTGGTCCGCAGGCAAGACCGCCTTATGCGCGAGCTTTCGCGGTGCGAAGCTCAGTTGCAAGGCTGGTTGAGCCAGTCTCCCCGAAACCTGAAACTTTTTCGCAAAGATCCCCTGGCCGCAGTGCGCGCCGCCGGTCTGAAAATCGACGACGATCTGATGTGCGAACTGGAGCAGGTGCTGAAAAGCATCGCGGGAAAACTGAAATAACCCTCGCTTGGCGTTACGTGCTTCGCCTGTCTTTTCTCCTATCTTTTTCTCCTATCCCCAATCGTTTGTTTTTTAGTTCTTTGACCAGACACGCAACATTCTTTTAGCATCACTACTCTCCGCGTCGGTGAGCATGACCTTTCATGCAAGATCAGTAAGCTTTCATCGAGTGGGGCATCTTGTTCCAAGGAGGAGTTTTCGTGACAAGACGACATGCAGTGTATTTGTTTGTGGCTCTGAGTCTGGCATCGCTTACCATGCGTGCCGGTGACAAGCCGCTGGTGGTGGGGATGATCCCCGACGCCGGCGCAACCCAGGTTTCCATCCAGGAGAAAGAGCCGCTCAAGAATTATCTTTCGCAACACTTGGGCGGGCCCGTGAACCTGATTATTCCCACCAATTACAACGCCACCGTGGAAGCCCTGGGCAACGGCTCTCTGGACTTCGCCTACCTTGGCGGCCTCACCTATGTGAAAGCCCGCAAACAATACGGAGTGATTCCTCTGGTACAGCGGACCAGCGACATGGAATTCCATTCGCTGTTCATCACCGGCAATCCGCAGATCAAAACGCTGGCCGATTTGAAAGGGAAGATGTTCGCGTTCGGCGACATCAATTCCACCAGCGGCCACCTGATGCCCTACCTGGAACTCAAGCAAGCCGGAATCGACGTCGAGAAGGATTTCAAATATCGCTATAGCGGAAGCCATCCCGCCACGGCGAAAGCAGTGGAATCCGGCGCGGTGGATGCCGGTTCAATGGACGAAAGCGTTTACAATGCCATGATCGCGGAAGGCAAGCTGGATAAATCCAAGGTCCACGTGTTCTACACGTCCAAGCCGTTTCTCGACTACGTTTGGGTGGCGCGCAAGGACGTAAGCAAAGCAGACCAGGAAAAGTTCGCCAAGGCCTTTACCGATTTGCAGGAAGGCAAAGACGAACAGATTCTGGGTATTCTGCGCGGCAAGAAGTTTGTTCAGGCCAGTGATGACCGGTATGAGACGCTTAGGAAAGTTGCGGAAGAACTGAAAATGTTTTGAGCTGAACTGAATCCCTGCGTTGCCGGGAGACTGAATAGTGACGGTACTCAACATCCAGGACCTGGTCGTGGTGCGCTCCAGGCACGCGCCGCCGGTCTTAAATGGCATCTCGCTCTCGCTGCGTCGCGGCGAGAAGGTGGCCATCCTTGGCCCCAGTGGCGCGGGTAAGACTACTCTTTTCCGCGCTATCAACGGTTTTGTCCCCATTCAATCGGGAAGCATCACGGTTGACAATATTTCCGTAAAAGATCTTCACGGGAAAGCACTGCGACAACTGCGGCGGCACGTGGCCGTGGTCTCGCAGAGACATGACCTGGTGGACCGCTTGCGTGTCCACCAGAACGTGATGGCTGGGGCCTTGGGACGGTGGTCGGCATGGCGCGCACTACGTTTCTTGTTCTGGCCCAAGGCGGACGAGCTGGCGGAAGCCGAAGCCGCTCTGCGCCGCGTGGGTATCGCACATAAATTGCGAGTAAGGACATCCGACATTTCCGGCGGTGAACATCAACGCGTTGCGGTGGCGCGCGCGCTGGTGCAGCAGCCTTCTTTATTGCTGGCGGATGAACCGATTGCGTCGCTTGATCCGGAACTCAGCGACCAGATTCTTTCGTTGATCTGCTCTCTGGCCAATGAAAGCGGCTTTGCCTTGCTGTGCTCGTTGCATCAGCCGGAGTACGCCTACAAATACTTTGACCGCGTGGTCAGGATCGAACGTGGCGTGATTCAAAGCGTGGAGAACAATCAGGCGCGGACGAACGCGACGGCTAACAGAGACGCTGAGATCATTCGGCAGGCGGGCGACTGATGCATTGGTTGATGAATCTGTTCACGCAACTGCGTTTGTTTTTTCCGCCCGATCATTCGTGGTCATTCATCTGGGCGGAACGCGTCCCACTGCTGGAGACCGTGGAGATTGCTGCCGGAGCCATGGTGTTTTCGCTCAGCGTGGGCTTGGTGCTGGCACTGATCATCGGCGCGCGGTTGCCGGGATCGCGGTTGCTATACGCTGCGCTGGTTTCGGTACGCGCGATTCCTGATTTGACCATGGCGATCCTGTTCGTGATGCTGGTAGGTATTGGGCCGGGCGCAGGCATGTTGGCCATCGCTGTGTATTACGGCGCAGCCATGGGCAAGGTCTGCGGAGATTTGTTCGTATCGGCTGATCCGGGCCCGGTGGAGTCGCTTGCGTCGACTGGAGCGGGTTCGTTTACGGTGGCGTTCTACGGATTGCTGCCGCTACGTCTCAAAGACCTGCTGACCTACGGTGCTTACGACTTTGAGTGCGCCATGCGCGCGTCAGTAATTGTGGGCGCGGTGGGCGCCGGCGGCATCGGCACAGAGATTGTTGGGACCATCAATAACTATGACTATTCTCACACCACGACACTGATTCTGATGCTGGTGGCGTTGATCGCGGTATTTGATTTGTGCGCGCTGGCGGTAAGAAAGTATCCGCGGTTGCTATTGTTGTTTGTGATTGGCGGGATTATCTCAGCGTGGGAATGTCGTCCACAGATGTTTGCGTGGTCGCACACTCTGGACAACCTGCGCAAAATGTGGCCGCCGGTGATCCCGAGGGAGAGAATTGGCGACTTGCCGCGACTGCTCGGCGAAACGTTGGAGATCGCTTTTGGCGGCACGGCCCTGGCGGTCTTGTTTGCCTTGCCGCTGGGCGCCATGGGAGCGCGCAATTTGGCCCCCGCGTGGATGCACTTTCCAGTGCGGCGATTGTTTGAATTCTTGCGGGCAATTCCGGAAGTGGTTTGGGGACTGTTGCTGGTCACCATGGCTGGCATCGGTCCGGCGGCTGGCGCGCTGGCGCTGGGACTGCACAGCACCGGGGTCTTCGGTAAGCTCTACGCGGAATCGATTGAGAACGTGCAACCGGAACCAGTGATGGCCCTGGCCGCCACCGGCGGACCGCGCATCGCTATTGCTAGTTTTGCGCTGCTGCCTCTGGCTTTTCCGCCCATGGCGATTCACACGCTGTTTCGCTTTGAGTGGAATATACGTGCCGCGACGATTGTAGGCATGATCGGCGCTGGAGGGATTGGCGGCGCGCTGTACAACGCACAACAACTCTTCTTCTACGATCAAATGCTCGCCTATCTGCTGATAACGTGGGCTCTGGTGATGCTGGCGGACTGGGCCAACGGGCAGCTACGCAAACGCTGGAAAGTCACGGAAGGCCTGATATGACTTCGCGTCCTAAAGTGGTGATCACCCATCGCGTGCACGCGCCGGTAAAAGAGTTGTTGGGCCGCGAATGTGACGTTGTGGCCAATGAAGATGTGGAAACTTGGCCCCGGCAAAAGCTGATTGAGGTTGCGCGCGCGGCTGACGCTTTGTTGGTCTTTATGCCAGACCTGATCGACGACGCGCTGCTGGCAGCCTGTCCTAAACTGCGGGTGATCGCCGCGGCGCTGAAGGGCTTCGACAATATTGATGTTGCCGCGTGCACTCGTCGCGGAATCTGGGTAGCGATTGCGCCGGACCTACTTTCATCGCCAACGGCTGAGTTAGCGCTGACCCTGACGCTTGGTCTAACGCGCAACGTCCTGCCCGGCGATCATCGCGTGCGCAGCGGAGAGTTTAAAGGCTGGCGTCCGGTGCTTTATAGTGGCGGGATTGTTGGACGAAGCGTGGGGATCATCGGCATGGGAAAACTGGGCCAAGCGTTTGCGAAACTTCTGGCCGGATTCAACGCCCAGATCCGCTATTACGATCCCGCGCCGCTTTCGCCAGTGCAAGAAGCCATCATGGGCATTTCGCGAACGACTTTGGATCAGCTTCTTTCGCAGAGCGATGTGATCGTAGTCCTGGCGCCGCTGACTCCTGCGACCCAGCACATGATCAATGCCCAGGCACTGGCGAAGATGAAGCCCGGCACTTATCTGGTGAACGTGGGCAGGGGATCGGTAGTTGACGAAAACGCAGTGACTGCGGCGCTCCAAAGCGGACATCTGGCCGGCTACGCGGCTGACGTTTTTGAGATGGAAGATTGGGCGCGTGTGGACCATCCGCAGGGTGTTGCCCCCGCTTTACTCGCAGAGAAGCAAAGAACCCTTTTCACTCCGCATATGGGGTCCGGTGTGCAGTCTGTCCGGCTCGAGATCGAACTGGCGGCGGCGCGCAGCATCCTGCAGGGCTTGCACGGCGAAACGCCGACGGGGGCCATTAACGCTCCAGAGGCCCGCCAGTAAGGCACTTTTCTTTGATTCGGCCAGGAAAGTGGAGTCTTAGCCTGACAAGAGTGCAATTTTGATCAAATAAACCTGCTCTGCCTATATTTCCTAGCCATTTAGCCTGCACCAACAGACTAGAGCCCAAAACGGGGCTCGTTCTTGCGCAGGATTGCGGGCCGCAAGGCGCTTGCGTGAGGATTGGTTAGTTTTTGAAACCATCGGGCCCTGGGACCGCCGGCAGAGAACCTGTCTTGGTGTCTCCCAGGGCCCTTAAAATTTTTGCCCAACCTTCGGCCTCGTCGCGCGAGGATTCCAGAATGGATTCTGGGACGTCACCAAGCGAGCGCTGGGTATAATCGGCAACGTGTCCCGTCGCCCTGGTTCGAAATTCAAAGCCGCGCAAGAGACTTCCATTCGCCAGTCCTCGATTCGTCGCACCAACGCTTTCTCAGACTACAAACGCCGAACCGGATATTGGCCCGCGTTGTCCATGGCGTTGTACATAGGGCGCTACGCACTCATGCTGGCCGGCGTTGCGTTTCTGCTTTGGTACAGCAAAAGCCATACAGAGGAAGCGGGGAAGACAACCATCTATTTTGTGCTGTGCACGCTGCCCATCGCCCTTGCGTGGACAGTAGCCGAAACGATCGCTTGGAACAGGGACCTGCGTCGGGGCGGACTCATTAATAAAGGAACTGTGCTGGGAGTTAGACAGCTGCCACCGGAGTAAGGAGCCGAGAGGCCGACTCGCGCGCCGAGCAGCGTGAAACAGGAGCACAATAACTGTTAAGTGGAGCAAGCTCTTGAGCGGTCTGGTCGCGCCAGCGATTCTTAAATGGAGCGGCGAGGCCGGTTCGCGCGCCGAGCAGCGCATAACAGGAGCATAACCAGCTTTAAGTGGAGAAAGGCTCTTGAGCGGTTTTGGTCGCGCCAGCGACCACTAAAATAAAGAAAAGGGGAGCCCCGCAGTCTTCCGGGATCCGCAGAACCCCCTTTTAGCAGTCGACGGATGAGCCTGCTGGTAACTAGAGTATTTCAATATCGAAAAGGTTGCACGGATTTTCTAGTCATTCTTCAACCCTGCCCAAGCGGCCATCGGCACGCGCAAGCTTGGACAACTCAGCCAATTCCGCTGGTACAGTTCAACTCTTGGAACTCTTGCGGCTATTTTTTTGTTGACTTTCCTTACCGTCGTGCAGATTCGATGAAGTGTCACATCTGAACTCTACGAAATATGGAAACGCGCCGCAGTAAATCCGCAAAATTGAAGTCCTCGTGGCTTACCCGGCTTAAATTAGTCTCATGATCGCCTTCCACCTGCTTGAGCCCGGTGGTTTGGAGATAAATGCGCGGGGCATGATAACCTTGAAAGTTTGGTTATGACGAGCATTCCAGTCGCTGAAAATATTACGGAGTTGGTTGGGCAGACCCCGATGCTGCACTTTCGGCGGATTGTCCCCGCGGGCGCGGCCGACGTATTTGCCAAGCTCGAGTATTTGAACCCCGGCGGCAGCGTGAAAGACCGGGCAGCCATTGGGATGATTGAACGCGCCGAAGCCGAAGGGAAGCTCAAGCCGGGCGCTACCATTCTGGAAGCCACGGCAGGGAACACCGGCATTGGGCTGGCTCTGATCGGCGTAAGCAAGGGCTACCGCGTTGTGGTTTGCGTGCCGGAAAAGTTCGCGGAAGAGAAGGTCAAGGTCATGCGGGCCCTCGGCGCCGAAGTTCTGCGCACGCCGGATGCCGAGGGAATGCAGGGAGCCATCAAGAAAGTAAAAGAACTTGCCACCACGATCCCCGGATGTTTTACCGCGCTCCAGTTTGAAAATCTCGCTAATCCTGATTTCCATCACGACACCACCGCAGCGGAAATTTACGAACAGATGAAAGGCCAGGTTGACGCCATCGTTATCGGCGTGGGCACGGGCGGAACTTTCTCCGGCATCGCACGCTATATGAAAGAGAAACGGCCGGGTTGCCATACCGTTGCCGTGGAAACGCAGGGATCTGTGTTGCAAGGCGGGACGCCAGGGCCGCACAAGGTGGAAGGCATTGGCAGCAGCTTTGTCCCCAAGACGTTTGATCGCACAGTGTGCGACGAAATAATTATGGTCAACGACAAAGACGCGTTTGACACCGTGGCCCAACTTGCGCGGATGGAAGGCGTGTTGGGCGGATCGAGCGCGGGCGCCAATGTATTCGCCGCGTTACAAGTGGCGAAAAAGCTGGGCGCCGGCAAGAAGGTGGTCACGATTATCCCGGATTCGGCGGAACGATATTTGTCGAAAGATATTTTTGAAGGCGGAAAGTAGCAGGCGCAGCCCATGAGCAAAAAGAAAACGACTAAGAGTGCGGAAACTCGCAAGGAAAAACCCATCGGTTTCGCTACCACCGCCATCCACACTGGCCAGGAACCCGATCCTTCCACCGGCGCGGTGACTGTTCCGATTTTTGCCACGTCCACTTACGTCCAGCAGGGCATTGGGAAACATAAGGGTTACGAGTACGCGCGCGTTTCCAATCCCACGCGCACCTGCCTGGAGACGAATCTGGCGGCCCTGGAAGGTGGAACGTCATCGCATGTGTTTGCCAGCGGCATGGCGGCGACCGTCGCGGTGACACAATGCTTCCTCAAGCAGGGCGATCATCTGATCTGCGGACACAACGTTTATGGCGGCGTCCCACGTTTGTTCAACCAGGTGCTGGCCAACTACGGAATTGAATTCAGTTACGTGGACACTTCCGATCCGGACGAAGTGAAGAAAGCCATGCGCTGGAACACGCGCATCATATGGATTGAAACACCTACGAATCCGCTGATGGTGCTCACGGACATCAAAGAGATTGCGCGCATCGCGCACAGCAAAGGCGCCGAGCTGGTGGTGGACAACACGTTTATGTCGCCCTACTTCCAGCGGCCGATTGAACTGGGCGCGGACATGGTGATGCACTCGACCACCAAATTCCTCAACGGCCATAGCGACGGGCTGGGCGGCGTGATCGTGGGGACAAAACCGATCCATGCCGAGAAGCTGGCGTTTATCCAGAAAGCCGCAGGGGCGATCCTGTCACCGTTTGAGTGCTGGCTGCTGCTGCGCGGCGTAAAGTCGCTGGCGGTGCGCATGGTGAAACATGACGAAAACGGCCGCGCCGTGGCCGACTTCCTGCGGAATCACAAAAAAGTAAAGCAGGTGATGTATCCGGGCTTCAAGGATCATCCGCAACACGCGCTGGCCAAGAAACAGATGACCGGGTTCGGCTCCATGATCACGTTTGAAACCGGATCGCTCGGCAACGCCAAAAAGATGCTGGCCAAAGTGCGGGTTTGCTCGCTGGCCGAATCGCTGGGCGGTGTGGAAACACTGATTTCGCATCCCTCAACGATGACGCATGCAGCGCTGGGCGTGGCTGGACGCAAAAAAATTGGCCTGACCGACGGCATGGTGCGCATCTCCGTTGGGATTGAAGACAAGGAAGACATCATTGCGGATCTCGACAACGCGCTGGCGGCGATCTAACCGAGGATTTCTACCACAGAGGGCGCAGAGGAACACCGAAGGAAAGACGAGCCAGACTGGATTTGCCGACCGCAGTTATCGTCTTTCATCGAACAAAAAGACGACCCGCGCAATAAAATCTAACTCCGTGATCCTCTGTGCTCTCCGTGGTAAATCTTCTGATGGTTAGTCGGTATTTTTCTCCAGCCATTCCAGATACTTTTTGTCGCCTTCCGCGATTTCCAGCATGATGCACTCCGGCAGTTCGTAAGAATGCAGTTCTTCAATCGCGTCACGCACACGATCAAACATGTTGGCTCGGGTCTTGATCATCAGGAGCCACTCTTCGGCGGACTCAATCCTTTCCTGCCAACGATAGACGGACTCAATCCGCGGGACGATGTTCACACAGCTGGCTAAGCGACGCTCGACCAGCGCCTGCGCGATCTTCCTGGCCTCGTCGGCCGAACCAGCGGTAGTGAGCACCAGGCACATTGAGGTCATCAGAAATTCTCCGGCGGAAAAGTGTACCAATTGTGCGCATGAAGCCCGCAGGCGTATTCTCAAGACATGCCTACGCAGATCAAGTTTGGAACGTCAGGATGGCGGTCAATCATCGCCGAGGATTTTACCGTCGCCAATGTGCGCCGCGCCGTGACGGGAATCGCGAAGTATGTTGTTTCGCAAAAACCGATTGGGGCCAGGGTGATTGTTGGCCGCGATCCGCGTTACATGGGCGAGCGGTTTGTGGAAATTGCCGCTGAAATCCTGTCTTCCCATGGTGTGCAGCCGTTGGTGATTGCCGAGCCCGCGCCTACGCCGACAATTTCCTACGAAGTCATCCGCCTGAAGGCCGACGGGGCCATCAACTTTACTGCGTCGCACAATCCGCCGGAATACAGCGGCATCAAATTCTCCACGGCAGACGGCGCGCCGGCACTGCCAGAAGTCACAAAAGCGATTGAAGACTTCATCCCGACAGAGGTTGTGACGAATCCCGCTCCAGCGAACCGGCCAGTCGTCGAAACGATTGATCCGAGGCCAACCTATCTGGCGCGGCTGAAAGAGATTGTCAACATCCAACTGATCCGGCGATCGGGGATGAAGATCGTGTTCGATCCATTCTGGGGAGCGGCACGCCACTATTCTGACGATTTGCTGCGCGAAGCCGGGATCCCGGTGACTACGGTCCACGACACGCGCGACGTTCTCTTTGGCGGCCACGCGCCCGAACCTGACGGCGAATTGTTGAACGACACACGCGCCCAGATGAAAGCCACTGGCGCCAAACTGGGCATTGCCACTGATGGCGATGCCGATCGCTTCGGCATTGTGGACGACGATGGAACGTTTATCCAGCCGAACTACGTGATTGCCATTCTGTTTGATTATCTGGTCGAGTCGCGGGGATGGAAGAACGGAGTGGCCAAGTCAGTGGTCACCACGAACCTAATCAATGCGCTGGCGGAACATCACCGCGTTGAGCTGCATGAGACGAAAGTCGGGTTCAAATATATCGGTGAGCTGATCAAGCAGGATAAAATTGCCATCGGCGGGGAAGAGAGCGCGGGGCTCTCCATCCGAAATCACGTGCCGGAGAAAGACGGCGTGCTGGCTGGCTTGCTCTGTTGCGAGGCCGTTGCGCGGCGCAACAAACCACTGCGCCAACAATTGCAGGATCTATTTGGCAAAGTTGGTTCCTTTTATCCCCAAAGAGAGAACTTCACCTTGACGCCACAAGTGAAAGAGCTGTTTACTAAGAAGTTAGCAACTGATCCGGTGGAAATCTCCGGGCGCAAAGTGAAACAGGTGGTGCGCACGGACGGACTCAAGCTGGTCTTCGAAGACGGTTCGTGGATCTGTTTCCGCCTTTCCGGCACGGAGCCAGTAGCGCGAGCGTACCTGGAAGCGCGGACCGAAGAAGACTTGAAAAAACTGGTGGCCGCCGCCAACGATTGGATTTTTAGCTGAGGGCTTGAAAGAAACATGCAGCAGTTGTGGAACAAAGCGAAAGAGAAACTCACGGAATCGCGGCATAAGCTGGGGACCGTGGGTGTGGTCTTGATCGGATGCGTGGTGGCCTATCACGTGGTTTTAGGTTCGAACGGCCTGCTGGCGTATCACCAGAAGCGGACCGAATCCCAGCAACTGAGCCAGCAAATCAAGACATTGCAGCACGAAAGCGGGGACATGGAAAAACAAATCCAAGCCTTGAAGTATGATCCCAAAGCCATTGAAAAAGAAGCTCGTGAGCGGTTGCGCTATGCGCGTAAAGGCGAGAAAGTCTATACGTTACCCCCTCCTTCTTCCACGTTGCCTGCCAATCAAAAATAAGCAGACTCAAAGGTTGTGCATCTTCCTTAGTACCTTTTCCGGCTTGCACTGCGGGCCGCCATGATTTAAAAGTCTTCTGGTTGCAACGCTGGCGTTGTAACTTTTCCTAATCAGATTACTCAATACCCACGGATTCGTCTAAATCTACGGTTGGGCCCAAGTACGGCCAAACTGAAGAGAAACAAACTCAGGAGACAAAGTTAAGATGAAGAAGATTGCATTGGTTGTGCTCGCCCTCGCGTTCATGGCTTCAGTTTCCATCGCCAAGGACAAATCGCAAAAAGTCAGCGGCTTTATCAACGACGCCAAGTGCGCTGCCAAAGCCGGCGACGCTCATGCTGATTGCGCCAAGAAGTGCATTGAAGGCGGCGAAAAAGCCGTCCTGGTAACCGACAAGGACCACAAAGTCCTGGCGATCGATAATGCTGATGCCATCAAAGGCCATGAAGGCCATCACGTAACCGTTACCGGCCACGTGACCGGAGACAGCATCCACATCGAAAAAGTGGCCATGGGCAAAGCTCCCAAAGCGCCGAAGCCGGATAAAAAGGGCTAGTTTCCAAAGTCCGCTCAACAGGAAGGCGGCCGCGATGGCCGCCTTTTTTATTTTCTCGGTCGGAAGCTGACTGTTAGTCCGTTTTTGGCAATGCGCAGCTCAACCCAACATTCGAGATTCATCAAAAGAGTGAAAATCTATCTTGCACAAAGGAAAAAGGGTTTCAGCCTTATTTTTCGTTAGTTAGTCCTAAAGGAAGCATCACTGCGCATTTGAAGATCTTGCACGGGATCGAGGTGACGAGTTTTTGCCGCTTGATATCCCGCGTTCACTTTTTTGTGTGCGAGTTGTATAGTTCTGCGGGTATGAGGTGCATTGAATGGCGAAAGTGGACATTTTCATCGGCTCATCCACGGAATCCAAGGAGTACGCACAATTCATCCAGGAACTGATCTTGGAAATGGAGCCCGAAGCTAAGATTCGGCCATGGTGGAGCGGAGTGTTTTTGCCTGGTGACACTCATATCGAATCTCTTCTCAAAGTTGTTAGTAAAACCAATGCAGCCATTTTAGTGTTTGGCGAGGATGACAAGATCAGTAGGCGGGGCGAGAACATCTGGACGGCACGTGACAACGTTCTGCTCGAATACGGCATCTTTTCCGCATCACATGGAAGGGACAACGTTACTTTAGCGAGACTCGGAGATCCGAAAATGCCTACAGATCTCCTTGGAATGAACCTTGTGACGTTACAGCGGTGCCCCGACGCGGAGGATTTTAAGACGCGCAACCGAGCAGTGATCCGCGGGTGGGTTGAACAAGTGAAACAAAACCTTCGCGACAAACCTCTTTCGCTCCAAGCATCCCTCCCGCGTCTTTATCAAGCAATGCTGGTTGTTTTAGGCTGGACCAAAAGAAGTGCAGACGAAGGGCTCGCTGTAAAAATGGACTACATGGCTGCAGAGCTAGTCTCGGCCATGGCGGTTTCATTCGAAACCGACAATCTCGGCGTAAACGAGGCCCTGGCCGAACAAGTTATGCGCAACTATTTAAATGATGCAGTCTCACTTTCTGCCTACGAAGTGACGGGTCCAGCAAGCTGGGTCAACCCTAGTATTTTTCGATATCTGGCCAGCCAAATTCGAAAATATCTCTGGGCTAATATTCGCGAGGGAAAGTGGCACCTGCAAGTACATTCCTGGCTTGGAGAGGGGATTGCAAAAGCTATTGAAAACGCCAGATCGTCTCCGCTGGGGGCAAGTCTAACCATCTTTGACAATCCAGAAGAATTTCATTGGGAGGTCGGAAGTCCAAAACTGCAATACTCTCGGGTGTTAGTTTGGACGAAAGAAGAGCTCAGACATCCGATTGGGGAATCTGTTATCGCCATCCACGAGGCATTCAACATTCCCTTGTTTTTTGTCGAGGCGCAATCAGAGCAAAACAAGGACGTAGCCTATCTCGTTTTTGAAAAACCTGAGGGTGTCGCATCTGGTTTGTACGGAAAGAAAAACGAACAGTACCATACTCACCCATTCCGTAAAGACATACCCAGCTTTGGGAATGCTATTCAGAAATATCGAGAACTTATTTCCAGACCGAATATCATGTTCGCCGCTGACGCTCGTCACTTGCTTATAAATAACTAGGTGGAGCGTTCAGCGCACCACGCCTTGCAGCGGAGAACTAGCCGTTGCGTAAAGCTTCTTCGGCATGCGTCCGGCTTGATAGGCCATGCGTCCGGCGATGACTGCATGCTTCATGGCGTCGGCCATCAGCACCGGGTCATCCGCGTTTGCGATGCCGGAGTTCATGAGCACGGCATCCGCGCCGAGTTCCATGGCAATGGCGGCGTCTGATGCGGTGCCAACGCCAGCGTCCACGATGAGCGGAACCTCGGTGACCAGCTCGCGCAGGATCTGAATGTTGGCGACATTTTGTATTCCCATGCCGCTTCCGATGGGCGCTCCCAGCGGCATGATGGCGTGGGCGCCGGCATCGAGCAGGCGCTGGGCGATCACCGGATCGTCCGACGTATAGGGCAGCACAGTGAAGCCGTCTTTCACCAGAATGCGCGTGGCTTCAATTGTTGCCTGCACGTCTGGATACAACGTTTTCTGGTCGCCGATGACTTCCACCTTCACCCAGTCAGACAATCCTACTTCGCGTGCCAGCCGCGCCGTGCGGACAGCCTCGTCCGTGGTGTAACACCCGGCGGTGTTGGGCAGCAGAAAATATTTTTTCGGATCGATAAAATCCAGCAGCGATTCCTTACTGCGGTCCAGGTTCACGCGGCGCACGGCCACCGTGACCATCTCCGCGCCACTGGCTTCAATGGCCCGCGCGGTTTCCTGTCCGGATTTGTACTTGCCCGTGCCAACGATCAGGCGGGAACGAAATGTGCGACCGGCAATAACGAGAGGGTCCGTGGGCAACGTTGTCATGGGCAATATTGTAATGAGCCGCAAGGCGCGGGGGAAGAGCGGCGGTCCGCAAGTGTGAGCGCGGTCACAAAAAGTACGTGACATGGCGAGGGCCAATGTCGGCTGCGGTTTGGCGTGCTATTCTCTCCCGATGCCCAGCGAGCCAAAGAGTGTCTCCGCCGAATCATCGCGGTACAGCGTTCTCACCCTCGCCGCCGCCGGACTAATCGCCTGCGTGCTGGCGGACATGGTCCATGAAGCTCTGGGACATGGCGTTGCGTCCCTGCTCACGGGCGACCGTATCCTGCATTTCTCCAGCGTGGGCGTTCAGAACGAAACGGCCAATCGTTTTGTTTCCGCCGCGGGCACGTCGGCGAATCTGATCGTCGGGGCACTGGCTCTGCTGCTGTTTCGTCCTGTCAAGCAACTCACGGCGTTCAGCTATTTCCTTTGGCTCTTTGGAGCGTTCAATCTGTTTAACGCCGGATACTTTGTGGTGTCCGCGATTCTCAACAGCGGTGACTGGGCCAACGTGATTGCCGGACTCTCTCCGCCGCTGGTGTGGCGATCCGCGATGGGCGTCGCCGGAGCGGCGTTGTATGTCTTGTCCGTTCGCTGGGTCGCCGGTTCACTGGGACGACTCGCCGATGCCGGCGACATTACCGCTTCGGACCTGCCGCGGCTGGTCTGGCCAGCGTACATCGCCGGCGGCGTGGTCATGACTGCGGCGTCCATCTTTAATCCGTATAGCCCGAGCCTGATCCTGCTTTCCGGAGCCGGAGCTTCGTTTGGACTAAACGCCGGATTGCTGTTTGTCCCGGGCTTGGTTGGCGGAAGAATGGCGGACGGAAGAGCGGCCAAGAATTCTTCCGCTGGAAGCGCAGTACCAATGAGCTATGCATGGGTCGCAGTGGCCATAGTGATCGCGGCGATTTTCATTGCGGTGCTGGGACCGGGAGTTCGGTTTGTGAAGTGACATAATATGGCCTATGCCTCACAGATCAAGGCGATGTCGGGGATGCGCAACCTCTCGGCGATTCCCAGCGCCGCAGGCGCGAAAGAAGTTAGCCCAGGAGCGTAAGCCCTGGGTACGGTGTAAAGGGCAGTCAAGCGCCGGAGGTGCGCGAGGGTGGCCCACCTGCGGGCACGGTCGAGGATGCGGTCTCCGCGACCGCTTTAGCGAAGGAAAACAGATTCTATCTTGTGCATTGCCTCAACAAAATATCCCTTGTCACCCTCGAAGGGCTCATACCTGTCCCGAGCCATTGGCCCGAATATGCCGCGAAACCTCAATTGAACCTCGTTGGACGGGTTAAATACCATCAATCGCTGCAGCCAAGCTCTGCCGACGGTTCCGAGCGCAAACAAATAGCGGAAGAATTCGTCGGTAGGTGGTAGCGAATAGCCAATGATGATGATATTTTCCGCCTCCGAGAGTTTCTTGGACGCTGTTCGCCAAACTTCCGCGATTTGCTGATGGTGCTGCGTCTTGTTCCATGTCGGCGGGACAATTGCCACCTCTCTACCCCCAGAATGACAAGCATGCACTTCACGACATCGACCCGCGAGCCTCATGTGAACACGAGAACCGTCCGAGTCTCTTGTCTCGGCCTTGTTAAAATCAACAACTTCGATGGTCTTGCATTCCGGACATCGCGACCAGTTGAGCGATCCATGCAACTTGAGCAAGGGGAACCGATCTCCCATTCCTTGAGGTTCGAGCGCGTACCAGGTAGGGATTTGATCCCGATACAGGGCAAAATCGAGACCAAGGTCGTAGTTGAATGTCAGTACCGAAACGTCATGATCTTTTTCCCGGAGGCGGCCCAATAGAGAAGCGAACACACGCAATGGCTTGGGTGCGACAAGAGTGTTTTGCGGGTTTTTCTCGAACATCATACTGAATTCAAGAGTGTCGACAATCAGCTGTCTCATTGAATACGAAAGTTTGTTAACTGTCTCCTGGTCGAGAGCGCCCAGACTTCTGAAGAGCTCAGCCATCTCGAAGGACGCAAATACAGATTCGACATTTCGAAGATCTAAGAGTGAATTGGCAAAGACAGTCCTCAATTCATGAATCGCCTGGAATACTATGTCGAAGCTGGCACGATCTACGTCGAAGTCTGTATACCTGCGCAGATTGTATGCCCTATCTAAAAAGTCCTTCATCACCGGCGCTCCAGCGTCTGCAGAAGCACCCGCGCCCAACACGAATACAGTTTTAGTCTTATCTAGCCTCATGCCGGAAAGTGTATCCTATGCTCCAAGGTTTCGAAATGTGTGTTCTACTTGTTCTCGAATGTGCTTTGCTTCGCTGCGCGCAAGAAGAAACCGAGTGCCGGCGTGAGGCTTACCTTTCCCCCGCCCCGATTCCGTTTTAGTCTTGCTATTGCCGGCAAAGTTCTGTCTTGATAAGGAGAACAAAGTGCGATATACTGCGTGGATTGCGCCAAGGCGCTGAAGTCTGAAGAGTTCTTTGACAATTTAGCTACGAGCCGCTAGTTGCTAGACGAGATGTCTATTGGCTAAACCATTAACCAAATAGTAAAAATCGGCCTGGCTTCGATCCTCAAGCAGCAGCGAAAAAGCCCTGAAAGCCGCAGGTGGTCCCCGGGGATGACTTGAGCTAAGTCTTTATTTTTCGGGGATGACCCAGGTAGGGGTGGTTGGGTGACATTGGGTGAGCTTGGGTGAAAATGGGTGAAAGGCGGGGGGCACGGGGGAGGGTGCTGCTAAGGGTTACTGGAAGGTTAACAAACCAGATCGCCGAGATCGCGCGTGATCGCCGACATCGCCGGGATCGGAAGAGCAAGAGGCATGCCCGTGGTCGATCCTGATCCGCGTTCATCCGCGCGAATCAGCGGTAAGGTTTTCCGGGGTACTACCCGACCGGTGCCGTCCACTGTTAGGTAGTTTAACCATCTATCCAAAGGGGATCACTTCCGGCGCGTCATGACGGCCGGCGCCCAGTGGCACAGATCCAGTTCTTTCTGGGCAAATGCTCAGTTATAACGTCAACCAAGCCCGCCTGAGTCAGAAGGTCGCGGTGCTCTTTGTCGCTCAGCAACGCCGCACGTAGTAGCGGCATGACAATCCCATAGAGCAGGAGAAAAGGTCCGCCGCGGTAGGTTTCTGCGATCAAGGCGAACGAGCCGCCGGGCTTGAGCACGCGATGGATTTCTCGCACGTTAGCCGGCAGGTTGGGCCAGTAGTAATGCGTCTCTACCGCGGTGACAATGTCAAAAGTGCAATTCGGGAACGGCAATGCAGCGACCGAACCCTGTTCGATCTGGACTCGACCTTCCTGGATTTGCTGGGCATTGGCATCGCGGGAAACGGCAACGCTGGCTGCCGAATAATCCAGACCAACAACTTTGCCGTTCGGCGCCATGGCTGCTAGTTTACTTACTGTCCGGCCGCCACCACAGCCCACGTCCAGAATCGTGGCGTTCCGAGCCACTGTGACCTGTTGTAAGCCCCAGTCAGTCATTGCGGAATGACTCAGGTTCATCCCCCTCACCACGCGCCTGCCCAGCCAGCCGCTGGGCTTCCGAACCTGCTGGAACATCCAGGCCATCAGCAGGAGCGCCACTGTTACTTTAAAAATCAAGAACATCTTGACGTCTCTCCGCTCGAGGAACAAGCCATCGTATTGCTAGCCTACCGGCGCAGTCTCCACCGGATGCGGTTCCTGGTAGAGTTCTTCGATCTGGTCTTTGTATTTCGCTTCAATGATGCGGCGTTTGAGTTTCAGGGTAGGAGTGATTTCGCCGCCGGCCACGGTGAATTCGTCCGGGACGACGATGATCTTCTTGATCGACTCGAACTGCGCCAGCTTTTTGTTCAGGTCTTCCACAATGCCGCGATAGAGATCGCGGACCTTGGCGGCGTGGACGAGGTCTTCGCGGTTCTGGAACGCAATGTTGTTGGCGTGCGCCCAGTCTTCCAGCACAGGGAAGTGCGGCGAGATGATCACGGACGCATACTTCCGCTTGTCGCCAATGAGTGCGGCCTGGGCCACCAGCACGTTGGATTTAAGCGCGTTCTCGATCGGTTGCGGCGCAATGAACTTGCCGCCGGAGGTCTTGAGCAGATCTTTCTTGCGATCGGTCACGCTAAGGAAGCCGTCAGAATCGATGGCGCCGATATCTCCGGTCTTGAACCATCCGTCTGGCGTAAAGGTGTTGCGGGTTTCTTCCGGCATGTTCCAGTAGCCTTTGAAAACCGTTGGACCTTTCACCAGAATCTCGCCATCTTCGGCGATCTTGACCTGAAGTCCATCATGAATCGGACCGACAGTGCCGATCTTGAACGCTCCGGCGCGGTTCACGGAGATTACAGGAGAAGTTTCCGTGAGCCCGTAGCCTTCAAAAATGGGGATACCCATTTTGCAGTACCAATCGGACATGTCGTATCCCAGCGGGGCGCCGCCAGAGAAGTACACACGGCTGTTGCCGCCAAACCCCAGCCGCAGTTTGGAAAACACGATACGGTCGGCCAGCTTCCAGGCCGTGCTGGTCGGCTTTTGGCCTTTTCCGATTTCGTCTTTATGTTTTTCGCCCACGCGCAGCGCCCAGCGCAGGATCTTCTGCTTAACGCCGCGTGTGGCGTGGCGTTCAAATTCCTGACGGGCTTTTTCATACACTCGCGGGACGGCCACCACAATGCTGGGTTTTACTTCCCGGAACATCTGCGGCAACTGGTCAAAATACGGGCAATAAGCAATGACCACGCCGTTCAGGTAGCAAACGTAATCCAGGTGCCGCGCGGTTACGTGCGAGAGCGGCAGGAAGGAAAGATAAACGTCGCCGGCCAGCCATTCGGCATGGCGGCTGGCCATGACGGCGTTCGACGTCAAGTTTCCGTGCGTAAGCATTACGCCTTTGGAAACACCGGTCGTTCCCGATGTATAGATGAGCGTGGCCAGGTCGTCGGACTGAACGGCTTTTATTGCGGCGTCCAGTTCCGCGTCATGGTCCGTGGACGATCCGCGCAGCAGCTCCCACATGGGGACGACGTTTATTTCCGCGATGTCATCCATCACCACGATCTTTTCGATCTTGGTCTGGGCCTGGATGGACTGCACTTTCCGCAGCTGCTCCATCGTGGAAACACACACCACGCGGGCGCCGGAATTTTGCAGGACGTAAAGAGTTTGGTCGGCGGTGAGCGTGGCGTAAATCGGAACGTCGGCAAGGCCGGTGCATACGCAGGCAAAGTCCACGATCATCCACTCTGGGCGGTTTTCGCTTAGGATGGCAACGCGGTCACCCTTTTGCAGTCCCCATTGGCGGAAGGTGCGGGCCATGGTGGCCACATATCCGTAAAGCTGCCACGAGGAGATGATCTGCCACTCGGCGCCGCGCTTGACCATTACGTGGCGCTCCAGGTTGCGCGCCACGGAGGTAACGAAAATGTCCGCGAGTGTTTTGGGTTCCATAAGCTATGTGCCCGCTTCCACACCCTTGAGTACGATGGAAACCACCGAGTCTGCCAGGCTGGAAAGTTGATGATCGCGGTCCGACAGGATCCACGAGGTAACTATCTCATCCACGGCGCCAAAGAAGCAATGCGCCGCAATGGTTACGGACATCTCTGCCCGAAAGACACCTGCCGTCTGGCCTTCACGCAGTACGCCCTTGATCACGTCAAAGTATTCGACCATCAGGTTGTGCGAAAACTGTCCCAGGAATTTTGCGCTATGCCTTAGTTCGGTCTGGAATACGATGGCCAGATTACGATTAGCGCCCAGGCCTTCCAGGTGCAGAAAAGCCATGCGACGGAGTTTTTCGCGCGGATCGGTAATCTCATCCAACGCGACCTTGGCCCGGCGAATGAACCGGTGGAACGCGGAATCAATGGCCGCCATCAGCAGTTCGTCTTTGTTCTTAAAGTAAAGATAGATGGTGCCGTCGGCCACGCCAGCGCGGTCGGCAATCTCCGACACGCGGGAGTGGAAGAAGCCATGTTCGGCAATGACTTCAATGGCAGCGTCCAAAATGCGCTGGTGTTTGTTTGAACTGCCATTCGCGGGTTTTGTGGGTGTCTCTTGGGGGCGTTTCACGGCTTGGAAGTCTTTGAATTTACTTGGATTTGTGCCGTTAGGCAATGGAAATCATGGCAGTGAATATGACTTTAGGCCCCGGCTATGGCTTTTGCCGGAATGCTTCCAGCAGCTTTCCGATGGCCGCGCCGCGATGGCTGTGCCTACGCTTTTCGTCCAGACCAAGTTCCGCGAAGGTCTTACCTAGGGCCGGGAAGTAAAAGTAAGGATCGTAACCGAAGCCTCCGGTGCCGCGGGGCTGGGTCAGCAGTTCACCATGAGCTTCGCCGGTAAAGGTTTGTAAAGTCTGGCCATTGCGTGCCAATGCAATCACGCAAACGTACTTGCCTGCATGCGTGGTTGCGGGCAAGCGTTCCAACTGGGAAACAAGAGCGCGATTGTTGTCCTCGTCGGTGGAATTTTCGTGGCCGCCAGTGCCTCCGCGCAGCATGGCTGCATAGCGAGCGGAGTACACGCCTGGAGCACCGCCCAGTTCGTCAACCGCCAGGCCGGAATCTTCTGCCAGCACCAGCTTGCCGGGAGCAAACTGGCTGTAGTATTCGGCTTTGAGGCGGGCATTGGCATCAAACGTATCGCCGTCTTCCACCGGCGCGGGAATCGTTTGTAATGCCGGCAGCATCTCAAAAGAAACGCTTTGATTTTCGGAGCGAAGGCTCTCGCCGGCCTCGCGGAATTCGCGGAGTTTACCAGGATTGGTCGTAGCGAGAAATAGACTAGGTAAGTTGGGCATTTTAACTATCATGATAATGTTCCGGCCAAAACAGCCGGGACTGAGAGGGATGTAAATGGCCAAGCGCTTCCATGCGGTCCTGATGTTGGCAACTCTTGTGTTGGCCGGTTGCGGCTCGCCTTCCAGAATCACAGTAAGTGGTGGAGGCGGAGGCACAGCCATTGGCCAACTTTATGTAGCCACGCCCACCTCTATTCTTCGCTTCACTGGTGCATTCACCGCCAGCGGCAACGTTGCTCCCACGGCCACCATATCAGGAGCTGCAACCGGCCTGGCCGGCGTGAGGAGAATTGCGCTGGATGCCACCGCGAACCGGCTTTACGTGGCGAGCCAGGGCACTAATTCCATCCTTATTTTTGAGAATGTCTCCACGTTGAACGGCAATGTTGCGCCCAACAGAACCATCTCCGGCGCAGCTACGCTGCTTTCCGCACCAACTGATCTCGCTGTTGATCCCACCACGAATCTTCTCTACGTAGTTTCCGGAAGCAACATTCTGGTCTACGCCGCGGCGTCCACCATCAACGGTAATACGCCGCCGGTTCGGAATATCAATTTTGGAACGGCCATCGGCGGGATCTTTGCCGACTCCGCGAACAACCGACTTTACGCAGCCGATACCGCCAACAACACCATGGACCGCCTGGATGGCGCCAGTTCTCAGGATGTCGTCGCGATTGTGGGCGGCGCCGTAGCTGGTTTATCTACATTGCTCTCCAGCCCTAACAGTGCGACTCTTGATGGACAAGCCAGATTGGTTGTCTCAAATTCCACCACGCCGCAGAGCATTACCTTTTATGCCGGAGCCGCCACCGCAACCGGGAACCTTGCTCCAACCGCCACCATCAGCGGAGCCGCAACTGCTTTGGTAACGCCTGGACAAGTTATCTTCAACAAGAGCGTTGCCGCCGGCGAAATCTTTGTCAGCGACAACGGCACCGGAAGCGTACTGGTCTTTACCAATACCAACGCGACTACCGGCAACGTGGCTCCTGGCCGCACTCTCAGCGGGGCCGCAACGGGACTGGTCGCCAACGCTGTCACTGGAATTGCCCTGGATACGACGCGCTAGTGGACGCCGAACATTCCCCACAGCGCGACCGCGACGCCACCCAGCGTAGTAAGGAATGACATTTTCCAAAACAAGCGCGAATCGGCCAGCAAGGCAATGGAGCATAGGACGATAGAGATTTCCAGAAAGAGCTCTGAGGCGTCATAGAAATTGGCCTGGTTCTGGATGGTCGTTTGCTCGTGTTCGCGTTCCTTGGCCTGTTCCTGGATATTGGCCGCCCCGGGCTTGTGCGCTGCTTCCTTTGGTTCATGCTTCTCAGTCGATTTTTCCGGCGCCGTAGCCGCGTCGTGTCCTGCGTTTTCATGTCCTGGCGCCGCCGCGTGTTCCGCCGAAGGACCAGGCTTAGCCGGCTTCGCAGAATCTCCTGACGTCTCAGCCATAACTGCTTGCAATGCCGCTGACGCTTTCACCGGACTCTTACAATTTTCTTCAACCGGCACGCCGCACTCTTCTTCAGCTGATTTCTTGTAGTCCTTGGCGGCTGTCTCTTTGCCATTCGGCAACAGGGCGGCAATTTCAGCCAGGGCGCCTAGCTCATAGGCGCGCCCGTGTTTGGCCTGGTAGAAATTCCAGTCGTCCACGATTTTCCCCTGGAGCAGAACTTCCTCAGTGTGCGATCGATGGCTCAACAGCGTTACCATCGCCAGCAGGACGGCGGTAACGGCCATGGTCAGGCCGATGGTTTTTTCGCCTTTTTCATGCGCGTGTTCGGCGCCTTCTTTGAGCTCTTCAATATTCATGAATTTGTCCTGATTTGTTTAGGAATCTTTTCTTGATTTCGTTCGTGGCCCTTGGAAACGATTAGACAAACCGTCCGTATTGTTTGGTGGCGCTTAATTCCGGTGCAAGAAGCGCAAGCGTTTTTGCGGCTTCACGTTATCTGGGACGTCATCGTATTTCAATATGCTGATCGCCCCGTCCACTTCCAACACGGCCAGCGCCACATCATCAATGCAGCTGACGCCGTGCTCACGCAGCGAGCGATTCAGTTCGTCCATGGACACATGTTCCTTGGCGATATGGTCTTGAATGCATTGGCCGTTGTGGATCAGAAGCGTGGGCGAACCCTGCACCAGCTTTCGAAAACGCCTGTTGAAGCCCGCGACTTCCGCCAGCGCGTAGTTCAAGCCCAGCAGTACGATCGCGGCCACCACGCCGCCGACCAGCGAATTGTCGCCGCCGGTCATGGCGTTTTGTACCGAGTTGCTGAGCAGCAGCAATAGCGTCAAGTCAAACGGCGTCATTTGACCCACTTCGCGCTTGCCGGTGAGTCGGATGCCGACCAAAACCAGCACGTAGATCACCGTGGTACACAAAATGATGTAGGGAATAACTTCCCAACTAGTCGGCAATAGGTTTTTGAACATAGAAAGTCGCAAATCAGTGCAGCGGCATTATAGCCGTGCATCAAGTGAATCGGTTGTAAAACGGGCTGCGTTCGATTGACGCAGATTATAGTCTGGCAAAGCAAAAATATCAGGCTGGCGAAGCAGAATTATCAGCTGGCAAAGTGGAATTATCGCCACCGTTCGTATCCGATGAAATCGTTCGTCGATTAGAATGCTTGCGCGCTCAAGCCCTGGTTAAAGTTTCCGTCTTCGGCGACACGAGCCATCTGCTTATGGATTCTTCCCGGCAAGTACAACCCGGAAACGCCCCGAGCGGGCAGCACCAAGCCGACGTCGTAATTGCCGGTGGCGGGCTCGCGGGCTTGGTGACTGCGTACGAATTGCTGAGTTCGGGCCGCCGCGTACTCGTCGTTGACAAAGACAAACAGGAGAATCTGGGCGGACTCGCCAAGCAATCTTTTGGCGGCGTCCATATGATCGATACGCCGCACCAGCGCCGCCTCAAGATCAAGGACTCCCCGGAACTTGCCTGGCGTGACTGGCAAAGCGTGGCCGGTTACGAGCCCGGTGACGATTGGCCCCGCCGCTGGGCCCAGTTTTACTGCGAAAATTCGCGCGAGTATATCTTCGATTTTCTCAACGGCAAGAAGGTTTCCTTCCTGCCTCTGGTCAATTGGGCAGAACGCGGCATTTACGGCCCCGGGAATACCGTTCCGCGCTGGCACATTGTGTGGGGCACTGGATACGAAATTATCCACTGCCTGCTCGCGGCGCTTGAAGCCCATCCGCAACGCGCCAACCTTCAGTTGATGTTCGATACGGAAGTTTCGGGCATTGAAATCACCAACGGTCGCGTCACCGGTCTTCGCGGACGAAAGATGGATTCAGGCCTGGAACTCCGCGTGACCGCCGAGCACACGGTCATCGCGTCCGGCGGCGTCTGCGGCGGCGACCTGAGTTTTTTGCGTGCTAATTGGTACAAGCCTTGGGGGCCGCCTCCGAAGAAAATGCTCAACGGCGCGCACGACTTTGGTGACGGCATGTTGCACAGCCGCGTCTCGGCCCTAGGCGGAGCCGTGACGCACCTTGATCTTCATTGGCACTACGCCGCTGGAATTCATCATCCGGCTAAGCGCCGTCCGGACGATGGGCTGAGCCTGGTGCCGCCGCGGTCTGCCCTTTGGCTTAACGCCCACGGCGAACGCATTATGACGCCCGGTCCCATGCCTGTTTATGGTGACACGCGCCACCTGGTCCAAAGCGTGCTCCAGCAGCCCGGACAATATTCCTGGCAAGTCATGAATTGGAAGATTGCCATTCGCGAACTCGCCGTTTCCGGTTGCGATTACATGTCAGCTTTTCGTTACAAGGACCGTCGCGCTTTGGCCAAGAGCGTTATGTTCGGCAACAAAGAGTTGGTGGATCGCCTCATTCGCGAATGTCCTGACGACATTGTGGTGGCCGATACGCTGGACCAACTCATGGAGCGTATGGACGAAAAGAACATGTACGGCTTGCGCCTCAATCGTCCGCAGATGGCGGCCACCATTCATGCCTGGGACGACATGATCGCCCGCGGTCCCTCTTTTCACAATGACGAACAGTTGCGGCGCATCGCCAACTTCCGCCAATATCGTGGCGACCGCGTCCGCACATGCAAGTTCCAGCGGATCCTCGATCCAAAAGCCGCACCGCTGATTGCCATCCGTGAGTTCATTCTCGCCCGCAAAAGCCTGGGCGGAATCCAGACTGATTTGCAATGCCGGGTTCTTCGCGCAACGGATGGCCAGCCTGTCCCCGGTTTGTACGCCGTAGGAGAAGCCGCGGGTTTTGGCGGCGGCGGCATTCACGGCAAAGGATCGCTGGAAGGCACGTTTCTGGGGGGTTGTATACTCACCGGACGGGTCGCCGGCAAAAACATCGGGAAGTAGAGGTCAAGAGGAAACAATGGCCAGTGGAACGCAAATCGAACTCTCCGCCCGCGTCAAGATCGGCGGCAGCAAATCTGGCGCATGGCTTGTGCGTTACGCGCTGGAACAACTCCCCGTCTCGCACACCTTTGGCATTCCCGGCGTACACACCACGGAAATTTACGATGAACTGAACCAGTCGGAAAAAATCCGGCCAGTTTTGGTCACGCACGAATGTTGCGGCGCGTTTGCCGGCGACGCCATTAGCCGCACCAGCAATGGACGCATCGGCTGTCTGGTGATTGTTCCCGCCGCCGGTCTTACTCACGCCATGAGCGGCATCGGCGAGGCCTATCTGGATGGAATTCCTTTGCTGGTCATTACCGGCGGACCGCGCACAGATGTATCTTTCGGCTTCCAACTGCATGAAATCGATCAGCAGCGCATGGCGGACGGAATCGTCAAGCGCTCATGGAAGGTAAAAGACCACTCGGAGATTGTTCCCGTACTTTTTGAAGCCTATCGAACGGCTGTAAGCGGCGTCCCGGGTCCGGTGCTGGTGGAAATACCGGTGAACATTCAGTTGTTCGCGCAGCCTGTGGACGATGTGCCGGCATTTTCGCCGCACGTCCCTGAACCAATTTCGCTCGATCGACAGCTTGATGCCGCAGTGCTGTTGCTGCGCAACGCTCAATCGCCGGGAATCTTCACTGGATGGGGAGCAGTAGACGTGGCCGACTCTGTGGCCAGGATCGCCGAGTTGCTCGGCGCGCCGGTGTCTACAACCTTGCAAGGTTTGTCGGCTTTTCCCGGCAACCATCCTTTGCACTCCGGCATGGGCTTTAGTCGAGCAGCCGTACCGGCGGCAGAGAACGCCTTTGCTAAATGTGACTGCCTGCTGGCCATTGGAGTGAGCTTTGGTGAAATTCCCACCGGTAGTTTCGGTTGTCCAGTCCCGGAAAACCTTATCCACATTGATATTTCGCCGGAAACCATCGGGCGCAATTATCCCGCTAAGGTCGGTCTACCAGGCGATTCGCGTTTGATTGTTCCGCAGCTTCTTGCCCGTCTTCAAAGCAATGCTCCGGACCAGGCTGTCCGTCGCGGTGAAATGGAAAGCCGCATCGCCGCTGACAAGAAGGCCTATCGCGACGAATGGCATGCCCATCAATCGGACCGCGTGAACCCTGCTTTGTTCTTTGAGGAATTGCGCCGGCAGCTCACGGACGACGCTATCATGACCGTGGACGACGGCAACCACACGTTTCTTGCCGCGGAACTTTATGAAGTCCACGGCCCGCGGACCTTCGTCTCTCCCACGGACTTCAACGCCATGGGCTATGCCGTGCCGGCGGCCATCGGCGCCAAGCTCGCGAATCCTGACCGCCAGGTGGTGAGCATCGTCGGCGATGGCGCATTCCTTATGACCGGGCTGGAAACCATCACGGCTACCACTCTGGAACTGGGCATTGCCTATTTTGTTTTTAACGACGGCGAGCTGAGCCAAATCTCCCAGGGACAGGAAATTCCTTACAACCGCAAGGCCTGCACCACGCTCGGCAATTTGCGGGTGAAGGGAATTGCTGATGCCACTGGCGCACACTACGTTGCGATTGAGAACAACAGCCAGCTCGCAGCGGCGATTCGCGACGCACTGCTGCCCGACCGTAAACAGCCGGTGATTGTGGACGTGCACGTGGACTATTCCAAGCGCACGCGCTTTACCAAAGGTGTAGTCAAGACGTCGCTCAAGCGGTTCCCGTTGCGCGATCGCATACGCTTCATCGCGCGGGCCTTGGTGCGGAAGGTGACCGGGTGAGTCCAGCTTCTACCAGTGGTTCGCCGGGCTCGTTGAAAGTCCACTTGGTTGACGGGACCTACGAACTGTTCCGTTACTTTTTTGCCGTGCCGTCATCGTCCGACGTGACCGGCAGGGAAGTCGGCGCGGTTCGCGGCGTGCTGGCCTCCGTCATGTCGATGATCGAAGCTGGCGCAACGCACATCGGCGTGGCCACCGACCACGTGGTTGAGTCCTTCCGCAACGATCTTTATCCCGGATACAAAACCAGTGAAGGCGTGGATCCCGCGCTGCTTTCGCAGTTTCCCATTCTGGAAGAAGCCTTGCAGGCCATGGGTGTGCTGGTGTGGCCCATGGTGGAGTTTGAAGCCGACGACGCGCTCGCATCGGCGGCTGCAGAAGCAGCAAAAGACGATCGTGTGCGGCAGGTCTTGATTTGCACGCCGGACAAAGACCTGAGCCAGTGCGTGGTTGGAAGACGCGTGGTACAGCTTGACCGTCGTCGCGAAATTCTGCGCGATGAAGACGGCGTGGTGGCCAAGTTCGGCGTGCAACCGCAATCCATCCCGGATTACCTTGCCGTAGTGGGCGACAGCGCGGATGGGTTTCCTGGGATCGCGGGCTGGGGTGCAAAGGCCGCTGCGCTTACCCTGTCACAATACCCGCACCTGGAAGATATCCCCAAAGACTGGCAGCAATGGCATCCGTCCATTAAGAGAGCGCGTGGATTGTCGGAGTCCTTATTCAGTGGTTGGGATGACGCTTTGCTCTATCGCACTCTGGCAACTTTGCGTCTGGACGTACCCGTGTTCACCACGATTGACGATCTTCGCTGGATGGGCCCCCGCCCGGAGTTTGTGCAGTATTCCCAGCGTTTGCGTTTGCCCGGTCTGTTGAAGCGGGTAGAAGCCGCTACGCAAAAAACATAAGCTGCGTTGCGAGCGCTAGAAAGTGAATCTCTTTCAGCGAAGAGTTTTCCGCAAGATCGCCACCAGTCGCTTCTGAAAAATTATGCGGTAGTGATGCCAGCGGCCAGGATAAGGAAGCTCGATGAGTTTGCCGTGCCAACCTGCCCGGTCTTGGGCTTGATGGACGTTGTCCACGATTGAGCGCACTACCACAATCACCATGTCTGGACGAAGCTTTCGCAGGATTCGCGCGAGCCGTGCTTCTCCTTCAACCCAAGCCAGCTTACGGACTTTTGCGGCCAGGTGATCGACTGGCCTGCCGCATAAATCCACCAGATAGCAACCACTCGCCTGAAACGCGGACAGGAAATCCTCTGCGTCCATGCCTGGAAGCGCGCGGAGAAACGTATCGCGGATTGCCCGGTACAGCCCCGAGTCCGCCTGGTAAAAGAACCTGCCTGAAGCCGGCGGCGCTTCACCGACAAATAGAATTCGCACTCGCTTTGGTCGATACCGTCGTCGAAGGCGTTCCTTGGCAAGCATGGATTTGTAACGTCCTCTCTAGACGAGTGTACTGTCGGATGAAAGGAATCTACCGGACTGTCGCCATGCTGTTCATTGGCAACGATCTCTATCTGGCGGAAACAGTTAACGTTACTTTGATCCAGAAAGCGTCGCCGAGTCTGGCCAAGGGCACAGCCGTTGTGGTTGGCGGCCCCATTGCCAAAGGCGCTACGCCGTCACTCAACGTTAGAGGAACTCTATATACGGTTATCTAAAATTTCATCCCTAATTTTTTTGCCTTTCAATTTGCCAAATGGCAAGCCGGACTGCCCGTCCGGCTTTTTTTTTGCTGCGCCATGCCATGAACTCGTGTTCGGCGCGAGCTGCTCCACGTTGAGGTGTACGAATCCCAAAATCGGGCGGCGAACCCGGCGTGTGCGTATGGCGAGAATCCAGCCAACGTGTTATAAAATAAGATGTCCCGCCACACAGCGCGCCCTTAGCTCAGCTGGATAGAGCGTCTGACTACGAATCAGAAGGCCGGGAGTTCGAATCTCTCAGGGCGCGCCATTAAGATTTTTCCACTCGTAAAATCTTCTAATTGATTGAAAAGACAATCGTTCTCTGAGTTCAAAATCCCTTTTTCGGGGTGGTATTTTAGGCCGGATGGAAAGAGGATATTTTGAACTCTCTGCTTCTGGTCAACATCGGCACGTTCCCACGCCGTGGGAATGTCCACCAGCAGAGATTTTGAAAACGCCAGCAGTTCTTCGAATGTTGCCTTCTGCATTGCGGCCTCAGCGATTTGACTTTCAATCGACGCTATTTCATGCTCAAATCTGCTGTTCATTTGCTCGAAAACCGAAAGAATACCCTTCTCTTTGTTCAGGTAAGCAGTGACAAGCTTTTCTTGCAACGAACGCCTCTCCTGCAAATCCAGCTTCAGCTTACGGACCAAAGCCGCATTATCACCTGTTCTCTTGAGCCATTCTTCCTTCAGAACGGCAGGAAATTCTGATATCAATGCCGCGTCAGGCCGCAGCCGCTTCAGCATCTCCGAAAATTTGTGATCCGCTTCACTCGTCGGGAGCGATTTGACTGCCCGGCATTTATAGCAATTGTAATAATCGTACTTCCTGCCAGTCGCACTCTTTGAACGCCCTCCAGTTAAGGGCGTGCCACATTCGCTGCAATGCAGAAAACGGCGCAAGGGAAACTCGGTCCGGTTACGCTGATAGGGAGCAGCAACGGGCCTCTTGCCCTTGAGGATCAATTGGACGTTGCGAAAGGTGGGTTCATCGACAATCGGCTGATGCAAGCCAGCCCTTGTCTCTCGCCATTTCGTTGATCGCACCATGCCAATGTAAACGGGATTACGAAGCATTTTCAAAAATGAATGTAAGGTGAGTTTATTTCCTTTTTTTGACCGTAATCCCATCAAAGTCACGATACGCAGAACATCTGCCGTCCGGCTGTTGCCGGCATGAACAAGCTCGAAAGCCCTCCTAATAAAGCTGGCCTCGGTTTCCATCGGCACAATGTTGGGCTGGCCTTTAGCCTTAGCTCTGATGCTCTGATAGCCAAGAGGGGCTGGCCTGCACCAGCGGCCATCCTCAAATGCGGCTTTCATCAGTGCTGAAGTTTTCTCAGAGTTCTGGTCACTGAAATCTTCCGCTTTGCTGAGTTCATCCCGCCGGGCTGTGCGTCCGGCCGCCGTTCTGCAATCAATACCAGGATTAGTGGCAGCGATGGAAAACACGCTAAGGCGGTCCAATATCTCGAACGCCTCCAAAGCTGGCAAAACTTTCCGCCCAAACCGTGAATAGTCGTAAAACACGACATTCACATTTCGATTTTTGCGAATGCTGGTCATCATGCGCAGGAATCCAGGCCGCTCCACGTCTGCCCACCCGGAGACACCCGCGTCTCTGAAAACTTCACTCACTGCCCAGCCATGTTCTTTGCAGAACTCGCGGCACGTCTTCTCCTGCGATTCAAGGCCATAAGCATCACGAGCCTGTTCCTCAGTGGAGACGCGGAGATATAAACAAACAGTGTTGGCTATTTTGATTTTCACTCAGTTCACCAGCCCAGTTGGGGAGTGTAATTCAGTACGTGAGGCAACGAAGATGTCAATAAATACGCTTGCAAGTTGTCTTAATCGCTTATCGCGCTCCGGCTGTTCATTGTCGAAGCATTGTAGCGCAGTTTGTTCCGCACTCTGTCTTACGGTCTGGCGTTCAGTGTTCTCACCGGACATTGACCTCCTGAAAGAAAATTGAAAGCCCATTAACGCGGTCCACAAGATACAAATCAGTCAGCTTTCACAGCTTCGGCCCATCATGTGAGTGTGAGGCATCTGAGACAAGACACACGGGCCGGACATGAGAAGCAATTGATGCGCTGGTGAGCGTTAGCCGTCTTGGAACGTTGGCCGGTTACCCGGAGGAGGTCTCAACTTATGGCGGCAGACATATGAGCGATGTCTTTTTTGGAAGTTTACATTTATATCAAATTCAGAATCGAATTACAAGCATTTTCTCAATGGTTTGTATCTTGTACACACAGTTGCTCGTTCCGGAGCGTCTTCTGGACAGGGTTTAGAGCAGGTTTCTCGCCACTTCGTACCCCGTACCGCTGGCAATTCTGGCCAAAGACCGTGCGGCGGAAGAATCGAGGTTAAGTAACAGAAAATATTGGAGATATATGGATTTGGCGGGTTCCAATAATGTTAACAGCCCCAATTCAGTTGATTTTCAGCCAGCCAGGAAAAATGCCCACTTTCAGGCCGCGCCGAAACGGTGAAACCAGCAGCCGTCAGGGGGAGACTCCCAGCCCCACCCCTCGGCAGAAAATACGGAACCCATTTTTCAGCGCATCAAATGCGACAGGCCAAAATGTCAGTGAAGCGTATTAGATACGCTGGCTTTGCAAGAAAACCCTCTGCCCCAAACAGGCGAACGTGCAAAAACGGGCTGATCTATTTCAGTTCCACAATGGCTGCCCATCGCGCCCAGATTCGATTAGCGCGATTCTCGATCAGGGACAGCGAATTGTTGACTAGCATAAAATCTAATGGTGTCGGGAACGGCAAGATACGGATTTCAGGAAAGCTGAGTAAATTATGCAAAAAGAATATAAATGCACAGCGTGCGGTAAAATTTTTGAGGTCGTCTGCGCTAACCCCAAGAGATACTTGGGAGAAGTCCAGGTTTCCGTTCAATGTCCGCGTGCGGACTGTTTGGTGCCACAAACGATTAATTGGCCTATCGGTTATGCGTATGCCGTAAATCCAAAGTAGCTGACTACCCGTCAGCTTGCCTGCCGTCCCAAAAACGTACCTGGGATTCTGCCCCTCGCCAGCACGATAAATCAATAACTTGCAGTCAAGCCACTGATTGTTCCTAAAACGACCGAATTCGGTACGTTTTTTCCATTGACTTCTCTACTGAGTCGATTAAATACTGAGTTCATGAATGTAGCCGTTTACAGTCGAGTGAGCACACGCGATAAGGGACAGGACGTTGAGAACCAACTCAGGCAACTTCGTGAGTTCTGCTCAAAGCAGGGATGGCCGATTGTGCGTGAGTTTGCGGACCACGCAAGCGGGAAGCGTGGCGACCGTGAGCAATTTCAAGCCATGTTTGCCGCCGCATCGCGCCGGGAATTCGACACGGTACTCTTCTGGTCCTTGGATAGATTTTCGCGTGAAGGCGTTTATGAAACCTTGCAGCATCTCCAGAGGCTCACAACTTACGGCGTAGGCTACAAATCATTTTGTGAGCAATATTTAGACAGTTGCGGAATGTTTAAAGATGCAGTGATCTCCATTCTCGCAACAATCGCCAAACAAGAAAGAATCAGACTGTCCGAACGAACGATTGCCGGACTGCAACGGGCAAGACTCCAAGGTCGTGTCGGAGGCAGACCCCGCAAAGAATGCGACCGTGGCAAGTTGGTTGAACTGAGACGCTCTGGCCTTAGCCTGGGACAGATCGCGGCCCAGACAGGACTGTCTAAGACCACGATTGCCCGGCGGGTGACGGCATGAAACCGAATCCCAAGGCAGCAGAAGAAAAACCGATCACTCAAACCGTTAAATTGGAAAAGGCGCTGTTTGTGCGCCTCAAAACGTTTAGTGCTGAAACCCGGCGCAGCAATCAAGACATTCTGCGCACGGCGCTGATTGAATATCTCAAGAAGATGAAGGGCTGATTCTCTGCACTCGTATCGAGGCTGAGAGAAAGCCAAACCTAAACAAGCGAGACGCGCCAGTGCGCAAACACTGACGCGCCCCTAACCCCAATGCACCCAGGAGGCGCACGTGGCTACCCCTGATTTTAGCAAGACCGCAGTGTATGAATCTCTTTCCGCCATAAACCGGGCGGCTGACCAACTCACCGAACACATTGAGCGTCTGAAATCGGCCTATCGACTCAAGTTCAATGCGGCTGATCTTTTCAGGCTGACCGCTGAAGAACTGCGGGCACAGATCAATCAAAACGTAATCGGGAATATGTCGAGAGATGAGGTTACCGACGCTGCCCGGTTTCAGAAACAGCGAATGGCGAAGGAACGCACGATCAAAGGCGATTGAATCCTAAAATTTGCAACAACACACTGTTTTTGAGATCGCGCCGATGGGCACCTTTTCGGGTGCCCTTCATTATTTTCTGTTTGCTGATGTCAAAAGATACGTCTGCGCAGGTACGCGCACGGTAACCGTAGCTTAACTTCCTTCCTCTTAAAACAAGGGATTATAATCGTGGCCATGGAACCCATGGACAATCGCGAACAGCACTGGGGATTGAACGCAAAGAAGCTCTATATTCTTGCTCTCAGACTTGCTAACGATACGTCTGATTTTTATAAGGTGAAAGGTGCGGGAGTTGGAGACCATGCTTCTAACGCGTTCATGAAAAATCTCCGTCAACTCGCAAAGGACATGTTCGGCTCAGATTTGAGCGAAAAAAGGGTTTGCAAAGATAGTAAACACGCATTCGATTTTTATATTCCAGACGAGGGTAGCGTTATCGAAATTGCGCTTAGCCTGCATAATCCGGCATCGGAATACGAGAAGGATATTTTTAAGTGTCTGCTGGCGAAGGAAGAAGGACTCAACATTAAGTCGCTCCTTTTCATCGCCAAACCGGGCGCATTGCGGCGGCATAATGCGGCGGGTTCAAAGCGTATTCGAGAACTGGTCTGGAAGCACTTTGCCGTCTGGGTGGACATCCTGGAAATCCTACCGCCAGATCAAACGGAAAAGCTCATCAAGGCTTTGGAAAAATCACTGGCGTCCGCTCAGCGCCAAGCTAAACTTGCTCATTGAAACGATAGGTTCCGAGGAGGACCCAAAACAATGGCGTCAGAGCAACCATACGAACAGCAGATTGAAGCAGGAAGAGAGATCGTCAAGGATATGCTTCGGAACCTGGCCCTCGCCCTCAAGCGACCAGAAATCAATGATTTTTATTTCAGGGTTTCGGATCGGGATTTTGACAAAAGCGAGATATCCATTTTCGACCCGCACCAGAAAAAAACTGTTCTGAAGGTCAAAGGGGATGACTTGGCTGACGCCCCGGCAACTCCGACCGTCAGGCGCAGTATGGAGACTCAACTGAGTGAGGCTGTAAAGAAGCACTACAAAATATAAATTCTCAAAAGGGAGGGCTAACCATTGAGTGTCCTCGGTTGGGTGTTCGTGGGCCTCAACATTCTCGTATCAGTGGCATATCTCTGGAATGCAAACAAGAGATACAACGCGAACGGGCGACGTGAACTCGGAGCGCCCAGCGCTTGGGTTTATATATGGCAGTTGCTTGGCGTGGGGTTGGTGATTGGGTTCGGGTGGAGTCCCTGGCATCTGATTTGGTGGTTTTTCCCGGTCGGGTGGATTGTTGCCTTCATAGTTGGCAAGATTGCGATGCGCTTAGGGTATGACCCATTTGGCTGAACAATGAGAAAGCACATTCGACGGGAACGGGTGAGGCGTAAGAGGTAGGCGTACACAGTGCGTATTACACAATCTCCTTGCCATATCGCATCCTAAGTTCAAATACTGTCAGGGATTGAGATGCCGCGTCTTTATTGGCCGGATTGCAGTCAGGGTCGATTCCAGACTCTTCGGGCAGAGGCGGCAATCCCATCTCCGCGCTATGGCCTAAGTAATTGAGAATTAAACGGCATTCGCTATATAACGGTTGCGCCTGGCGAAGCACTTCCGCCAGCGAGTTCAAACTGGCGGCACTTGGCCGCGCCATATAATCAATCGCTTACTCTCTAGGTTCCATCCTGCAAAAACCACTGTGGCTGCACGCCGACCTCTCTCTGGCACGCCAGTTCCATTTTAGAACCTGCCTGGGATTTTACTCTTAGATTCATCAGATTATTGTTGACAGACTTGATGTCCGGCATAAAACTCTGTGCTTGGCC
>Ga0209069_10000013_pt1 | contig 54315 bp, 43 predicted proteins | sample Str013_2_FD_187202 | JGI IMG/M metagenome (GOLD analysis project Ga0209069, IMG submission 187202) | Freshwater sediment microbial communities in response to fracking from Pennsylvania, USA - Straight Creek_MetaG_SC_2013 (SPAdes) (version 2) | ecosystem: Environmental > Aquatic > Freshwater >...
GAGCGGGAGCGTGTAGATATCGAGCGTGGTCGAAAGCTTGGAATGTCCAAGCTGGGCTACCATTTATCCTCTATCACAACGTTCATGCAGGTTTCCGCCAACTAGAAGCGCACCTTCAATCCAAACTGAATATTCCTGGGACCGCCCGTACCCAGGACCGGATTTGCGGCGGCCACGTCCGGTGTTGCGCTGGCTAACCCAAACGATGAAGGCACAGAGGGATCGACGTTGGCCAATTGTCCGCCTACTCCAAAAGGATTGGCGAAGCTGGGGTGGTTCAGGATGTTGAAAAACTCTGCTCGGAATTGCAGTGTAGCCCGATCAGCTAACCGCCAATCCTTGGTCACGGAAAAATCCCAGTTATATAGTCCTGGTCCGCGAAAGATGTTGCGTCCCATGGTGCCGTACTGTCCCGGCAGAGGTGGCGTGAGCACGCCGGTGCCTTCTACGTAGCAGCCGAATGTTGCGAGTTGGGCAACAAATTCCGCTAAGTGGCCCGCAGGCGCTTGAGCCAGGCATGCCGCGTTGCCAAGTGGCTGACCGGAATTCATTCCGAACGTGTTGGGCGCAAAAAACGGGATCGGTCCGGAAGGTGACGGACGGAAGTCCTTGGGGTTCCCGGCAAAATTCCAGCGATCGGTAAATTCGCCCGTTAGACTGATGTCGTCTCCGCTGACAAAGCCATCAACTACACTCCACGGCTGTCCGCCTTGCAGAACGACAATAGAATTTACGCCCCAGCCTTGTAGCATTTGACCCCAGGATTTTCTCCCTGGAATTGCATATGTGGTGGAGAGCGTGAAGCGGTGGCGAATATCCAGGTCGCTGTTGCCGTACTCAAGTTCGGGATGGCGACTGTCCTGCGGCTGCTGCGGACGGTTCAATGATGCCTGGTCGAGCGAGTGCGAATACGTGTAGCCGGCAACAAAGTAAAGTCCGTGCGCTGTCCGCTGCGTGAGCGAGGCCTGCAGTCCGTTGTAGCTGGAACCATAACCGTTGGTTAGCTGATTGATGAACCGCAGGAAAGGAAATTTTGTGGCGAATGGCCTGCCTCCTTGTTCGCAATGGCCACACGCAATCTCCGCGGGCGAGTTTGGATCAACCTGATTGATGTCGTAAACGCTGTAAAGTTTTATCCCTTTGCTCCCCACGTAGCCGACTTGCAGCGATGTACTCGGGCCGATTGCCTGTTGCACATTCAAGTTCCATGAGATGACATACGGCGTGCGCAAGTTTGGGTCCACGGCAAAGGTGTCACACGGCGAAGCGTTGCAGTCAATGGTGGAGCTGGGGAAAACCGGTCCCGCCATATTCCAGTGCAGCGCGCTTCCGTCCACGTCCACGGTTCCGGTTGCGATCTTGCCTCCGCCGGGCTGAACGCCCAGGGCTCCAGTGGGCACAACGTTGATGCCGGGTGTGGCTGAGTTGTCCATCCCGTTCTGTCCCAGGAAAACCTGAAGTGGAGGGATTTCATAAATTACGCTGCCACCCGCGCGAATCACCGTTTTCCCATGGCCCCAAGGGTCCCAGGCCAATCCCAAACGCGGAGCAAAGTTATTGCGATCAACTTTGTACGGCGCGTCCACATCACGACCAACCTGCAGCAGGCCGTGATTCGCATCAAAATTTCCCAGCAGGTTGTTCTCTTCCTTAATAGCGCCGTTCACGCTATAGCGCAGCCCCAGGTTCAAGGTAAGCCGCGAAGAAATGCGCCAGTCATCTTGAATAAATCCCGCGGCGGATTGAATCCTGGCGTGCCGTTGCGAATTGCCGATGAAGACGCGTCCGCGGCTGGGAAAGCCCGCGATGAAATCCTCAAGCGGACTGCTGCCGGCAAATGCCAACCCACCCTGGAAGCGTATACGTCCTTTGCCATACGGATCGCGCGTGTTCACGGTGGAGCCGTGGCGGAACTCCCCGCCGAATTTGAACGCATGCTTGCCCGCTGTGTAAGAAACATTGTCCGTCAGTTGAAAGGTCTCATTTGGCGTGGTCAGCAACGGCCAGCCGTGGACGCCTCCCAGCGAAGTAAAGCCAGTGACGGCAATCTCCGGCATACCGAAGTTGAGCGGATCAACCACTCCCGTATTAATGCCGTAACTCTGCGGATCAAGAGTATGGTCCAGCGTGAAAATCGATTGATATAGCCGGTTATAGCCGAAGCGCATTTCGTTACTCCAGCGCGGTCCCGGCATCCAAACCCAATTCACACCCAACACTTGAACGCGCGTTTGCGCTTGCGATCGCCACTCCGGCTGTAGAAAAGGAATGTCTCGCTCCACCTGCAAACTATCTCCGATGAAGTACCGGACGGCGACCATGTGCCGATCAGACATGTGGTAATCCGTCTTGATCAGAGCGTTGTCTTCACGATTGGTGTTGGGGAATCCAAGACTTAGGTTTCCCGGACCCTGTGAATTAATCCCGGCATTGGTGGGAAACAGCGCTGCAAGCTTCTGGCTCAGTGCGTTCACGGGCAACCCGTGTGTCTGCACACTGGAGATGGCGTCTGGGATGCTCTGCGAAGAATCACCAACGCTTGCCGTGGCAGGCGTCTGCAGGATCTCGGCGTTGCCCACCAGGTCACGCACACCCTCATATGCTCCAAAGTAAAAAAGCTTCTTGCGTACGATTGGCCCGCCCACGCTGACTCCGAACTGGTGCAGCCGCAGGCCTTTTTGGGGATCGGGTTTGCTGTTAAACCAGTTGCGTGCGTCCAGGACGTTATTGCGTCCAAAATAAAAACCCGTGCCGTGCAGGTCGTTGGTCCCAGACTTCAATCCCACGTTCACGATGGCGCCCGGTTTCCAGCCAAACTCCGCTGGCGGATTTTCCTGAACGTTGAATTCCTGGATGGCGTCAATCGGCAGGTGCGTCGCCGGAGTCCCCTGCACGCCCTCCTGGTTGATCACCGTGGTGGAATAGTAAGGATCGTTGTTATCGATTCCGTCCACAATAAAGTTGTTGTCTTCCGGCCGGTTGCCGTTTGAACTGATGGAAAGAAATCCGCCCCCCGGATAACGCTGTACGCCGGGTCGCAGCACGACAAGATTCTGGAAGTCACGGCCTTTCAACGGGAGATCGTTGATGGCCTGGTTAGAGAATGTTCCACCCAGCGTGTCATTGGTCGTAACCAGAATGGGCGCCTCGGCGGTAACCGTAATGGTCTGGGTGATAGCGCCGGGCTCCAGGTGCAGATCGATTCTCACATCGCGGGCCACTTCCACACGGACAGCTGAAACCGTAGTCCGCTTGAATCCTTGAGCTTCTGCGGTGACTGCATAAAGGCCGGGAGCAAGATTGGAAGCGACGTAGTCGCCGGCTTCATTGGAAACAAATGCACGGGAGGTGCCGTGGTCAGTATCGGCGATGAACAGACGCGCGCCTTTTACCACGGCTCCGGTCTGGTCCGTTACCGTGCCTAAGATGCGGCCAGCAGTTGTTTGGCCGAATGCAGAAAGCGTGGTGAGCAGAACGAACACACCACACCCTAACCTTCTACAAATCTTCATAGAGCGGCTGACCATGCTCATGACAGACGACCAAGATTCAGGATTTTAAAAAGTAAAACTGCGACTCGGGGCCGTGGGCAGATAGATTGGCAGGATTATAGTCCAAAACGGCGAAGGGGTACTAGAGAAGGGTGGAAAGAGGAAATTAGCTGCCTGGAAGATCGGCTACAAAAGCAAGCTTGCGCTGCGTTTGGGTTTCTTGATTTTCACGCAATTTTCATCAAACAAGCGGAAGCGGCAATCCCTGATGGTGGGTCAACTGGCCAACTATTTTGTGACCACGTTTGTGACCGCGGCAGCGCCCGGTTTTGACCAGGCGCCACCGAGCCCCGGAGCCAGGGCATCCCGCATCTGCAAGCGGGCACGCAATAACCGGGTCTTTACACATGCTTCTGAGATCCCCAAAGCTTGCGCGGTTTCAGAAATGCTCAGGTTGTTCACGTCTCGCGACACCAACACTGCGCGGTATTTTTCCGGAAGAGCATTCAGAGCAACTGACAAAGCCTTGCGCAGTTCCTTGCGCTCCAGCGTTTCAGATGGAATCTCGCGCCAGTCCGCCATGTCCCGCGGAACATACTCGCCGTCATCCGTCTTGGCGGAATCTTCCAGGGACTCATAAAGATGCGGACGTTCCTTGCGCAGCTTCATGCGCGCTTCATTGATGGCGATCTGCACGACCCATGTGCTGAACTTGCATTCCGCGCGAAACGACGCCAACGCACGAAACGCCTTCAGGAATGCTTCCTGCGATACTTCCTCGGCGTCAAACTCGTTGCCCAGGATCGACATCACGGATGCATAGACCATGCGCTCGTAGGGCTTGATCAACTCCACAAAAGCTTCCCGGTCCCCCGCCAAAACGCGGGAAATGAGCGAGGGTTCGTCAAAAGCGGTGGCAGCCACCGGGGTCGTCCCAGCAGATCCAAAGTGATTGGGGGAATTGGTGACGGCTACGGCCAACCGGCTGGTCCGGGGCTGAACCTGATCAAAAGCTAGGATTTGTCCACGCATCGTGTCTTACCTCCATCACGGGTGTTTTGTGATGTTGGCAGTCTCAGCCACCCGGCGTGTCAGTTCAATTCACCAGTCGTCTTCTAGTAGCATTATCGACATCTCCGCCTATCTCTTTGATAAATAAGATTTTAGATAAACATGTCTCCTGCGGTAAGACCTTTTGATCGTGGCGCCCTATGGTAGACTTTGAAGCCGTCGAAAGAAAAATTTTTTGCTTCACGTTTTCCCCGCGGTTTGAATGCTTTTCCATGACCAGCCAAGTCCCAAAACGGTACCGGTTTGGCGTCTTCCAGCTCGACTTGGCGTCGGGCGAACTCTATAAGCACGGCATCCGGGTGAAGTTACAGGACCAGCCCGTCAGGGTTTTGGCTCTACTGCTGGAAAAACCGGGAACCATGGTGTCCCGGGACGAATTGCGCGACCGCCTTTGGGACCACGACACCTACGTTGATTTTGATCACAGCCTAAATATCAGTATCAACAAGCTGCGCGACGTTCTGGGAGATTCAGCCTCGAATCCGCGGTTCATTGAAACCCTGCCCCGGCGCGGCTATCGTTTTCTGGCTCCGGTAAGCGAGGAAGCAATGGCGCCCTCGGCTGCGGCGTCGCCAGTTAGCGTGCCAGCCTCAGAACCAGCGGGAACCGCCCTAAAAAGCGGGCCGCCTCCTGATGTTCCGCCCCAAAAGGCAGCACCCGTCGATCAGCCGCGCTCGGGTCGAGTCCGCATTTTTATTGCGCTCGCGGTCGTTGTAGTCATCGCCGCCGCATCGATCTTTTTCTGGAAAATCACGGAGAAAGACCGGCGGGCTGATCCTAACGCCCGCATCATGCTGGCCGTGCTTCCGTTTGAAAACCTCACGGGAGATGGTTCCCAGGATTACTTCGTTGCCGGACTTAACGACGAAATGATCGCCCAGCTTGGACGCCTGCATCCCTCAAAGCTGGGCGTAATCGCCCGAACGTCCGTTGTGCAGTATGGGGCGTCCCGCAAATCAGTAACTGAGATTGGCCGCGAACTAAATGTCGAATACCTTCTGGCCGGTGCCGTGCGCCGCATGGGTGACCGCTTCAGAATCACCGCCGAGCTGGTGCAAGTAAAAGACCAGACCCATCTTTGGACGGAAACTTACGAATCCCAGCTCAACGATCTGCTGCGGCTTCAAGAAGACGTGGCCCGCCATGTTTCGCAATCGTTGACCGTGGAGTTCCTGCCGGAAGCGCAAGATCAACTGCGTAAAACGTCCACCGCCAACGCGGGCGCGTATGAGGCCTACTTAAAGGGACGCTATCTGTGGTATCAGGAGACGCGCATTTCTCTGGAAGAAGCCATCCAGCAGTTCAATCATGCCATTGAGCTTGATCCTAATTACGCTCCGGCCTATGTGGGACTGGCCGACGCTTACAACGTGATGGGTGGATACGGATTTGTCGCGCCAGACCAAGCCTTCCCCAAAGGCAAAGCCGCGGCCGCGCATGCCCTGGAACTGGCGCCCAACCTTTCTGATGGCTACAACTCCATGGCATTTGCCAGCTTCTACTATGACTGGGACTGGGATGCCGCCGGAAAATACTTCAGCAAAGCGTTGGCTTTGAATCCTAATAATGAAGTGGCCCACGAGTTCTACGCATCTTTCCTCCATGCCATGGGACGCATGGACGAAGCCGAAGCTGAAAACAAGATTGCCAAGGAATTGGCTCCCGGATCAGCGTGGCTGTATGACGATATGGGCTGGATTCTGCTCTCGCGCCGCCGGCCTGATGCGGCGATTGCTGAATTTGAAAAAGCCACGGAGCTTAATACCAAATTCCCAGCTGCGTATCTAAGCCTGGCGGTGGCGTACACGCGGACGCGCCAGTTTGATCGCGCCATGGCGGAAGTTCACAAAGCCGAAGAAAAAGGCGGCGACCCTTCCCGCGTCCTGGAAGTACTCGGTTCCCTGCAAGCGGCTTCCGGTGACACTGCCGGAGCGGAAGCCACCGTCAACAAACTGCTCCGGGGAGAAATCCAAGGCCGCGTTTCGCCGTACAGCATCGCACTGATCTACAACGCTCTGGGCAAACGCAAAGAAGCATTGGACTGGCTGGAAAAAGCGTACACAGAAAAAGATACGTGGGTCGTCTGGATCGGAGTACTTACGGAATGGCAGAATTTGCGCGGCGAACCACGCTTTGACGATATTTTGCGCCGTTTGCGGCTCCTGGGCCCGTCCTCGAAATCAAGTCGCTGATGAAACCTGCGCGACCAGAAGCTTTCTTCCGACGCAAACAAGCCCGGAACAGGCAAACTTGAAACAATCCAGTCCGCCGCTCCGGGCCATTCATCCACAGTGAGCTTCTAACGAGGAATACCCGCTCCTTTCACATTGAGATGGATCTTGTACAGACCGGTTTTCGCCGTCAGATAAAGACTTTGATGGTCATCATCTCCCCAGGCCATGTTGTGCGCGTGCATGGGAGTAATGATCGTACCCAGGTGTTTGCCTTCAGCGGAAATCACCCAGATGCCACCTGGACCGGAAACATAAAGATTGCCGCGTTCGTCAACTTTCATACCGTCAATCGCGTCTTCACCCGGCGCGCTGGTGGTATCAAAGAAGATTTTGCCAGCACGCAAAGTTCCGTCCGGTTGCACTTCATAACGGTAGATTACTTTCTTGTGGTCGTCCCAGTTGCCGACGTAGAGATACTTTTCGTCCGGCGAAAAGGCAAGGCCGTTGGGGCCTGTCATGTCCTTGCTCACCACCTGCACCTTGCCGTTGCGGACCGAGAACACTCCTTCAAACGGAAGCTCCTTACGTGGATCGGCGTGAAACTTTGGCAGACCAAAAGGCGGATCAGTAAAGAACAGCGCGCCGTCTGAACGATACACAAGGTCATTGGGACTGTTCAGGCGCTTGCCCTCATACTTGTCTGCAAGCACGGTTTCCTTGCCGTCAGCCTCCACACGTATCACACGACGGTTGCCGTGCTGGTTGATCGTCAGCCGTCCCTGCGGATCAAGTGTAAGCCCGTTGGACCCTGGCTGGCCAAATTCGGCAATGTCGGCGCCGTCATAGCCACTTCTTTCGCGGAAGACCGAAAGCTGGCCGTCCGCGGTGTATTTGTACATCGTGTTGGCGTTGGGATCGCTGAACAGAAGATACCGGCCGTCCTTTACCCACACCGGACCTTCCGTAAACTTGAACCCTTCGGCGAGCTTAAAGACCTTGGCATTGCGCGGCACCAGTGCGTCAATCGCCGGGTCTTTGCGTACCACGTCCACGTTCACTTCACTCGGCGTGATGGCGCGCGGCCCCATGGACGCGTCCTCGTAGAAATTCAGCCGCGCATAACGCAACCAGATGTAGTTGGTGGGCGGGTTGGAAATTGGCCCGTTAATGCCAAACACGGCGAGTTGGATTTTGTCGCCGGGATGCAAGTCACGCCCCACGACCAACCGATTGCCCGCGTTCCATCCGGAGATCACCGATCCGCCGCTCTGTCCAGCGAAGCGAGTGAGTTCGCCGTTCACCCAGATTTCAGCGTAGTCGTCAATCGATGTTTCAAAAGCTGCCGCAGCCCCGGCAGTGTTGAAGGCCCCAATCCGGTCCGGAACGGTTACGGTGATGCGGTACCAGTTGAAACCAAGCCGTCCGTTGCCCCGACGCTGGCTCAGCGTGGTGGGATCGATTTTTTCCCATGCTGAATCGTCAAACTCCGCGCCGCCGGCGTGCGGCGTGAAATCGTAAGTGCGATTCGGAGTCTCTGAAGGCTGTCCATCCGCGCCTGCTGCGCGAAAGTCAGTCTCGACGATACGAGTATCTGAGTATCGCCACTGGCCTTGCACCAACTTGGTACCTTCATGCGTTGCCAGATCAACCACTGCGTCCGGATGACGGTCAAGATCAACGTCCGCAAGGGGAGTAAGTCCCAGCGTAAGCGCCACGGCAGCGACTACGGATCCAAGCAAAAAAATCTTTTTCATGGCTAGCGCACCTTCACCACGTAATAAAGAAACGGCGCGTCCACTTCCTTAAACCAGTGTGGCGTGCCTGCTGGGACTACGATCACGTCGCCTTTCGTCAGTTGCACGGTTTCGCCGCCCTCGATAGAAGCCCCGCGAACTTCGTCAGCAGCCGTGCTTTTTCCGTCCACAACCTTTCCGCCCGTGACGAACGTAGCTTTGCCTTGCAGAACGTGAATCACATCCGCATCCTTGGCATGCACTTCCGCCATGCCTGCTTTTTCGCGGCGGCTGGCGTGGACCATGTAGTTCCCGTCGCGGCCGTCGAGCAACACCGCTCCCTTCGCAAACGCATCGTCAACATCTTTGGATGGAAAGAAGCGCACCGGAGCGATTCCCGACTGCAATCCACTGAACGCGTTCGCGCCGGCAATGGCCAGTTCTTCGTCCTGCGCAGCGCTGGCTGCACCGCTCACGCCCACGGCGCCCACCAGTTGGCCATCAACCATGATAGGAATGCCGCCTTGGAGCGGAGTGAAATCATTGAGCGCAACCATGGACGTGCGTCCGTTCTTGATCACATCTTCAAAGAACTTGGTTGGTTTTTTGAACAACGCAGATGTGCGCGCCTTGCCGATGGAAATATTGGCTCCGGCCGCGAACGTACCGTCCATGCGGGCAATAGCGATAAGGTTCCCGCCATCGTCCACTACGGCGATGACGCCGCCGGGTGCATTCAGCTTCTTGGCTTCAGCTTTGGCGGCGGCAATCACGCGCTCCGCGCCATCCAGGGTAAGCGTCTTTTTTTTCGCCACCTGCGCCCGTCCGGCCACGGCCGCGAGCACCACGAGAGCAACTCCGAACAATAAATAAAACTTACGCATGATCATCCATTCCTTTTATTTTGAAGTGTCCGCGCTGCAAGCCCAGGTTTTGACTGTCAGCGCGGTGGGTTCATCTAGCAACTGCTTGGGTTCCTGATCGCGCCGGGTTCTGCGCGAGTTGGTTTCTTGTTTCACAGGTTTCTTACTTCACGGCTGCGCTGAACGAAGCTTCACCCAGTACGGCTTCAGCCCAGGCGCAATAGATCTGCACTTTGACCACGTCCTTGATGTAACCCGGCAGCGTGATTTCTTTCTTCACTTTGTCGCCAGTCAGGCTCTTCACCTTTACTTTGTCGAGAAGGAATACGGCGCCTTCAGACGTGACCACCTGCCAGTGCGGGTCCGGCGTGTCAGGGACCACGAAGTCGTCCGACAAGGTCAACACGTTCTTGCCATCCTTCTTGCTGTGGGTGACGAAACCGGTGTTGGCTTTTGCTCCAGCGAACTTGCCACTGGTGTGTACGTCCGTCATGTCCGCGGCAAAGGCCGAACCCGTGAACATCAGGGCCACGGCCGCTACCAGCGCGAGAACTGCGTTACGTTTGCGATTGCTCATCAACATTTACCTCTGTCTAGTTTTGAATTAGAGCAACGTTCCAGCGCCCGTTTTGAATCGCTAACGATTCGGTCCAGCACGTTTGTCTGGCTCCGTGTTGGGTTTTCTGTTCCGTTGCTGCGAGGTGTGATGAAGCAAGTTGCGAAATGTTTCAGATTCGTCTCACTCCGCTGCAAGCTCTTTTGCGGCGTAACTTCCAGCAGCTTGCGGAATCATACGTCCGAGGGAAGGCGTGTCTCTGGGGAAACCCGGACACGGAAGGGAACCATTGGCAAACACAACACCAGATGCGTGCACCGCGACGCGCAGACAGTTATCCGACTATATAGAAGAGGAACTGGCGTCGTTAAAACGCGCGCGGGTTGAGAACCATCTCCGCGAGTGCCTGGAGTGCACGGCGATGGTCAATGGTTTGCGCAACATTCGGCAACTGGCGCGCCAAGCGGATTTGATCGAACCGCCGCAAGGCTTTAGCCAACGCCTTCGCTGGCTGCTTACCTGCCTGGAACAATAGGTCAGCGGTTGCGTTGAAAGCCTAGTCCGCCTGCCGAAAAGCTTCCCGTGAATTTGATCTAACTTTGAAACTAATCCCCGGCAGTGTAATCACACTTCGCGAAGACCAAAGCAATGCAACTCCTCTTAGCAAACCCGGCGCCGTCACCAGTGGAAGCAGCCACCGCGATGGCGCCGTCTGTCTCCTCACTCACGCCTGGGCGCGCCCTGAAACTCCACTGGCCGGAATATCTGATGGAAGCGGCGGGCCTGGGCCTTTTTATGGTTTCCGCGTGCCTCTTCGGCGCGCTTTATGAATATCCCGCGTCACCGGTGCATCAGGCAATCGCATCCAGCTTCGTGCGCCGGCTCCTGATGGGCCTTTCCATGGGATTAACGGCCATCGCCATCATTTATTCACCGTGGGGCAAGCAGTCCGGTGCGCATATCAATCCGTCTGTAACGTTAACTTTTTTGCGGCTCGGCAAGATACAGAAATGGGACGCGCTGTTCTATGCCCTGGCCCAATTTGCTGGCGGCATTCTCGGCGTGATGCTCGTGGGAGCCGCTTTCGGGAAGGTCATCTCCCATCCGGCCGTACGATACGTGGTCACCGTTCCGGGCAGCATCAGCCTTTGGAGCGCGTTGGCAGCCGAGTTCGCCATCGCCTTCGGGATGATGACCCTCGTTTTGAACATTTCCAATCATCATTCGTTGAGCCGCTTCACGGGATTGTTCGCCGGAGCATTGGTCGCGACCTACATCACTTTGGAAGCGCCTTTTTCTGGGATGAGCATGAACCCTGCCCGCACACTGGGCTCGGCCGTACCTTCTGGCGTCTTCGACGCTCTGTGGATCTACTTCACGGCCCCGCCTCTGGGAATGCTCAGCGCGGCCGAGGTTTATTTATGGTGGCGCGGACGGCAATCCGTCCAGTGCTGCAAATACCACCACGACAATTTGAAACGCTGCATCTTTTGTGGCGCCAACGGAGGTTTCGTTTCATGAACGACACGCACTATGACGTGATTATTATCGGCACCGGAGCTGGCGGCGGCACGCTGCTCTACAAGCTCGCGCCCAGCGGGAAACGCATTCTCGTTCTGGAACGCGGTGATTTCATCCCGCGCGAAAAGGACAACTGGAGTTCTCGCGCGAATGTGATGGAAGAAAAGTACCACGCACCGGAAAAGTTTTTGGATTCGAACGGCAAGGAGTTCCAGCCCGGCACGCACTACTACGTCGGCGGAAACACCAAGTTTTATGGCGCCGCCCTATTCCGTTTCCGCAAAGAAGATTTCAGCGAGCTACGCCACAAAGGCGGCGTCTCTCCGGCTTGGCCCGTAAGCTATGACGACTTTGAGCCGTACTATACGGAAGCCGAGTATCTGTATCAGGTGCACGGCGAACGCGGTACCGATCCCACGGAGCCGTGGGCCAGCCGGCCGTATCTGTGGCCGCCCGTCAGCCATGAGCCCCGCATGCAGCAGTTGGTGGATGGCTTCAGCAAACTCGGATGCAAGCCGTTCCCCGTTCCGCTGGGAATCCTGATTGACGAACAGAATCCGCATGCCAGCAAGTGCATCCGCTGCAGCACATGCGATGGCTACCCGTGTCTGGTGAACGCCAAGTCAGATGCCCAGACCATTTGCGTGGAACCGTCACTCAAGTATCCAAACGTCACTTTATTGGCGAATGCAAAAGTTGAGCGGCTGGAGACTGACTCCACCGGACGTCAAGTCTCCCAGGTCGTAGTCACGCGTGGAGGCGTGCAGGAACGTTACTCGGGAGACGTGGTAGTCGTTTCCGGCGGGGCCATCAATTCTGCGGCGCTCTTGTTGCGCTCCGTCAATGACCAGCATCCGCGCGGACTGGCCAACAGTTCAGACCAGGTCGGCCGCAATTACATGGCGCACAACAACACCATTCTGTTTACGTTTTCGCTTACACCGAACCCAACGCAGTTCCAGAAAACTATGGCCATCAATGATTTCTACTTCGCGGGTAAACACTGGGATTACCCCATGGGACACATCTCCATGGTCGGCAAATTTGATGGTCCCATGTTCAAGCCAGGCGCTCCACCGTTCGTCCCCGTGGCGATGTTGAATTTGATGGGCAAATACTCCGTGGATTTCTGGCTGACTTCAGAAGACTTACCCGACTCAAATAACCGCGTCACGGTGACCAGCGATGGCCGCACCACGCTTACTTACAAAGAGAACAACATGGAGGCCCACAATCGACTGGTGACGAAAGCAAAAGAATTGATCAGCCAGTGGAATTCCGGCTTGCACATGGAAAAGAGCGGTAAGATTCCCTTGGGCGGAGTGGCGCACCAGTGTGGCACCATGCGTTTCGGCCATGATCCCAGGTCTTCCGTGCTGGACGTGAACTGTAAGGCACACGACCTGGACAATCTATATGTCGTGGATGGAAGCTTCTTCCCCTCGAGTAACGCCGTGAATCCGGCGCTCACTATCATGGCCAACGCGCTACGTGTTGGTGACCATTTGCTGGAACGCATGGGCGCCAGTTCCACCAGCGAACTGCAAAAGGTAATGGCATGATGCACAGGCTGCACAAACTGGCGCTGTTTACGCTTATTCTTGCGGCAACGCTAGACACATTCGCCCAGCAGCCGCTCATCAGAGCAAAGGGCGTAGGGCCGATTGGGATTACCGTCGCCGATATGGACCGGTCACTGGACTTCTACACACGCGTGTTGTCGTTCAAGAAGCTCTCTGACGAAGAATTAGCCGGAGACGATTTTGAGCACGTTAAGGGCGTGTTTGGCCTGCGCATTCGGGTCGTTCGCCTGCAACTGGGTGGCGAGCAAATCGAACTCACGGAATACCTCGCGCCACGCGGACGGCCGGTTCCCGTGGACTCACGCAGCAATGACCGCTGGTTCCAGCATGTGGCGATCATCGTCCGCGACATGGACAAGGCCTACGCCTGGCTCCGGCAAAACAAAGTGCAGCATGCATCCAGCGGCCCGCAGATATTACCGGCCTGGAACAAGAACGCCGGCGGCATCAAAGCGTTTTATTTCCGCGATCCGGACGATCACAACCTGGAGATTTTGTGGTTTCCTGAAGGCAAGGGTTCGGCCAAATGGCATCGCCCAGGCGACGATCTGTTCCTGGGGATCGATCATACGGCCATCGTCGTAAACAACACCGATGCGAGCCTGGCGTTTTACCGTGACTTGCTCGGACTGCGCGTGGCTGGTGAAAGTGAAAACTACGGCACGGAGCAGGAGCACTTAAACAACGTCTTCGGCGCGCATTTGCGGATCACTGCATTGCGAGCCGAGTCGGGTCCGGGAATCGAGTTGTTGGACTATCTGGCCCCGCGCGACGGACGTCCGCTGTCTGGGGATTTGCATGCGAACGACCTGGCCCATTGGGAAACACAGGTTATCGTCTCCGTTCCAGATGAACTCACTAAAACTCTGGCGGCGAATCGTACTGAGTTGATTTCGTCCGGCATCACGCAAGTCAAGGTCGCCGGCGAAAACGCAAAAGAAATCATCATTAAAGATCCTGACGGACACGCAGTTGCGTTGGTTTCACCTCAAGGCAAGCCATAGTCCCAACATCCGCAACCATTTAATTTACGGATCGACAAACGTGGAGAAGCACTCATGAACGCAGAAGAACTTCGACTGAAAGAATCGCAGGACCGCAACAAGCACTGGAAACGCTGGGGACCATATCTGAGTGAACGCGCCTGGGGCACAGTGCGTGAAGACTACAGCCCCTTCGGCGAAGCCTGGGATTACTTTCCCCACGATCACGCCCGTTCGCGCGCTTACCGCTGGAACGAAGACGGCATCGCCGGAATTTCTGACCGTCACCAGCATCTGTGCTTTGCCTTGGCTCTCTGGAACGGCCACGACCCGATCTTGAAAGAACGCATCTTTGGCTTGACCGGCAGCGAGGGCAATCACGGCGAGGACGTGAAGGAATACTACTTCTATCTGGACAGCACGCCCACGCACTCCTATATGAAGTATTTGTACAAATATCCGCAAGCCGAGTTCCCGTACGGGCAGCTGCTGGAAGAAAACCACCGCCGGTCCAAGAGCGAGCCGGAGTACGAGTTGATGGACACCGGCGTGTTCAACGACGACCGTTATTTTGACGTATTCATCGAATACGCCAAGGCTGGCACTGAGGATATTTGCATCACCGTGCGGGTCATCAATCGCGGACCGGAAGCCGCAACCATTCATTTGTTGCCGACTCTGTGGTTCCGCAACACGTGGTCCTGGAAAGATGGCGGCCACAAGCCTTCCATGAAGTTGGACCCCTCAGGTGCGGTGCACGCCAGCAAATCCGGTGTGGGCGATTATTACCTTTACTTTGGCGACGGCGGCACACCGCTATTCACCGAGAATGAAACGAACAATGAACGCTTGTGGGGAGCAGCTAACCAGTCACCGTATGTAAAAGATGCATTCCATCGCTTTGTTGTGAATAGCGACAATTCTGCGGTGAATCCTGCTCAGAGCGGCACAAAAGCCGCCATCCACTATCCCCTAAGCGTTCCCGCGGGCAAAGAAGTTTCCATCAAGTTGCGGCTGGCACGGCAACATGCTCCCGCCGCGGCGAAAACCATGCTGGGCGCGGAGTTTAATCAGACGTTCAACGCCCGCAAGCAGGAAGCCGACGAATTCTATAACTCCATCATTCCCGCCACCGCCAGTGACGACCGGCGCAATGTGATGCGGCAGTCATTTGCCGGTTTGCTGTGGAGCAAACAGTATTACCACTATGTTGTACGGGACTGGCTGCAAGGCGATCCTACACAACCGCAACCGCCAACAGATCGTAAACGCGGACGCAACCACGCCTGGGGACATCTTTACAACGCCGACGTCATCTCCATGCCGGACAAGTGGGAGTACCCATGGTACGCCGCGTGGGATCTGGCGTTTCACTGTGTATCGCTGGCGCTGGTCGATCCTGACTTCGCCAAGGAACAACTTACGCTTATGCTGCGCGAGTGGTACATGCATCCCAACGGTCAGATCCCGGCATACGAATGGGCGTTTGGCGACGTGAATCCTCCGGTCCATGCGTGGGCCACCTATCAGGTCTATCTCATCGACAAGGCAAAGAATGGTGGCCGGGGTGATACGGAGTTTCTTTCGCGCGTCTACCACAAATTGCTCTTGAACTTCACGTGGTGGGTGAACCGCAAAGACGTTGAAGGCATGAACGTATTCCAGGGCGGATTCCTGGGCCTGGACAACATCGGGGTGTTTGATCGCAGCGCCGTGTTGCCCACCGGCGGCCACATTGAACAATCTGACGGCACCAGCTGGATGGCCATGTATTCGCTGGACATGCTGGCTATCGCCCTGGAACTGGCGGCCACCGATCCAACGTATGAAGATGTTGCCAGCAAGTTCTGGGAACACTTTGTCTACATTGCGCGCGCCATGAATCATCTGGGCGAAGACGGTTTGAGCTTGTGGAACGAAGAAGACGGGTTCTTTTATGACGTTCTACATCTGCCAGACAGCACCCGGCTTCCCCTGCGCGTACGCTCCATGGTGGGATTGATCCCGCTTTACGCTGTTCAAACCATGGAGCCGGAATTGCTGGATTCCATGCCGGCGTTCAAGCGGCGGTTGGAGTGGTTCCTGGAAAACCGTCCGGATCTTACCGGCAGTCTGGCGTGCATGAAAACACGCGGTCACAAAGAGCGCCGGCTGTTCTCTGTTGCCGGTCGCGAACAGTTGGAGCGCATTCTAAAAGTCATGCTTGATGAGAATGAATTTCTCTCTGACCATGGCATCCGCGCTCTTTCGCGTTTTCACCGCGATCATCCCTACACGCTGCAACTCAACGCGATGACTCACTCCGTGGACTATGAGCCGGGTGAATCCAGCACCGGACTGTTCGGTGGTAACTCCAATTGGCGAGGGCCGATCTGGTTCCCGGTCAACTATCTTCTGGTACAGGCGTTACGCCGCTTCCATGATTACTATTGCGAGACGTTCCGCGTGGAATGCCCCACCGGCTCAGGCCGCATGATGAACCTCAGTGAAGTGGCGGATGAAGTTTCCCGCCGGCTGGTGAGCACGTTTGAACGTGACAACCAGGGGCGGCGGCCGGTCTTTGGCAACAATGAAAAGTTCCAGAACGACCCTCACTGGCGTGATTACGTTCCCTTCCATGAATACTTTCACGGAGACACTGGAGCCGGCGTGGGGGCTAGCCACCAGACAGGCTGGACCGCACTGGTCGCCAGCATGATTCACGAACTTTCTGTGCAACCTAATCGCCCGGAGCGAATCCCAGTAACAGTCGGGGTAGATAGCTTGAGCCTGCTCCCCGCAACGAAGAAAGCGTAAGGAGATCTACCAATGAAAGCCGTAGCCGTATTTCCCGGAAAAGCCAACAGCGCGCACCTTGCCAGCCTGGATAAACCAGACTTGAAAACCGTACCGAACGGCCGTGGCGTTCTGGTGCGTGTGCTTCGCGTGGGCGTGGATGGCACAGACAAAGAAATCAACGCCGCGGAATACGGCGCCGCACCCAAGGGATACGATTTCCTGGTGACCGGACACGAGGGCTTTGGCATTGTGGAGCAAGTTGGCCCTAACGTCACCGAACTCAAGCCGGGTGACTACGTGGTGGCCACGGTGCGCCGTCCCGGTAACAGCATCTATGATCTGATCGGCACCAACGACATGACCACGGACGACACGTACTACGAGCGTGGCATCAACTTGCTGCACGGTTTTCTCACGGAATATTACGTGGATGATGCCGAATACATTGTGCGCGTCCCGGGTACGCTCAAAAACATTGGCGTGCTGCTGGAACCCTTTACCGTCGTTCAAAAAGGCATTACCCAGGCTTATGAGGCGCAGCGGCGGTTACGCGTGTGGCGTCCGCGGAAAGCCGCTGTAACGGGTGCGGGGACGATTGGGTTGCTAGCAGCTTTGTCCATGAAGCTGCGTGGCATGGATGTGACGGTCTTCGCTCGCCAACCCAAACCCAGCATTCGCTCAGAGATGCTTGCGCAAATTGACGTCCGCTACGTTTCCACTCTGGAAATGCCGCTGCTGGAAACCGGAAAACAGTATGGTCCATTTGATCTCACGTTTGAAGCCACGGGAGCCTCGCAGGTGGTGTTTGACGCCATGCAGACCGTCGGCAAGAACGGCGTGCTGGTCCTTTCCAGCGTAACGGGAGGCAATAAGAAGGTTGAGATCCCGGCGGACAAAATCAACCTGGATTTTGTGCTGGGCAACAAACTGATGGTGGGCACGGTGAACGCCAACCGTGAATACTTTGAGTCCGGCGTGCGCGACATGGCGTTGGGCCAGGCGATGTATCCCGGATGGCTGGAAAAGTTTTTGACGCACCCCGTGGAAGGCCTGGACAAGTATCAGGACGCCTTCACTAAACTGGAAACCGCGAAAGAAGCCATCAAAGTGTTCTACGAAGTGGCGGCGCTGTAAGTTAAGGTCAAGATAAACATGCTTCGTCTGGATAAAACAATCTGCGGTGACCTGAATTCGTCTCTCAGCCGTGAATGGCTGGAAACGAATGGCCTGGGCGGCTTTGCTTGCGGAACCGTGGGCGGCGCAAACACGCGGCGTTACCACGGTCTGCTCACGGCGGCTCTCAATCCCCCGGGCGGCCGCACGCTTTTGCTCTCCAAGCTGGAAGATACGCTGGTCGTCGGAGAGAAGCGGATTGATCTAAGCACAAACGAGTATTCCACCGAAGGCGTGATTCATCCGGAAGGCTATCAACACCTCGTCGAATTCCGCCAGGATCCTTTTCCCACATTCACTTTTGAGGCTGAAGGCGTTCGCATTGAGAAGTCCATCTTCATGCATCATGGTGGCAACACCACTCAAGTGGAATACAAGCTTCTGGATGCGCCCAAGGGCATTAAAGTCGAACTGGAACTGCGTCCTCTGATCGCGTTTCGCGACTACCACTCGACCACCCATGAAAACGGCGCTCTGAATCCCGAAGTACAGAGTGAACTGGGGCTGGTCAGCTTCGCCCCGTACGCGGGATTGCCTCGCCTTTATCTGGCACACAATGCGTCCGCGGTGGCCGCGGAAAGTCACTGGTATCGCAATTTCTTTTTTCGCATCGAACACGAGCGCGGACTCGATGCCCAGGAAGACCTGTTCAACCCGGCGGTCCTTGGGTGGGAGCTGAAAAAAGGACAGAGCGCTGTGGTGATTGCTTCGGTGGAGAAGTATGACATCACGAACGCGATCAAATATCGTCGTGCTGAGTTGCAGCGTCGGGAAGCCATCGTCGCCAAAGCCCCCGCCGACGATCCCATGGTGCAAGCGCTCGCTCTTGCCGCCGACCAATATCTGGTAAAACGCGGCGACCACTGGACGGTAATGGCCGGCTATCCCTGGTTTACTGACTGGGGACGTGACACCATGATCTCTCTGCCGGGCCTAACGCTGTTTACCGGCAATGGCGAAATCGCCAGGGACATTTTGCTTAACTTTGCCGGACTCGTGGACGTGGGCATGTTGCCCAACCGCTTTGCGGAAGACGGCGAAGTTCCCGAATACAACACCGTGGACGCAACGTTGTGGTTCTTTGAAGCCGCCCGCGCATACGCTGCTGCAACCGGCGATTACGATTTTCTTCGTGACGAGCTGTATTCCATATTCGTTCGCATCATTGACGCACACATCAAAGGCACGCGCTACAACATCCACATGATGGAAAACGGTCTGCTCAACGCCGGAGAATCTGGGGCCCAGCTTACATGGATGGACGCCAAGATCGGCGACTGGGTGGTAACGCCGCGCATGGGGAAGCCCGTGGAAATTCAGGCCTTGTGGTTCAACGCGCTCAAGATCATGGAGGATCTTGCCGGCCGCTTTGATCGCACGGAAGATCAGCGCCGTTTTGGTAGCGTGGCTTCACTGGCAAGTTGGACCTTTAATCGCATCTTCTGGAATAAGGACAGGAACTGTCTCTATGACGTAACCAATGGCGGTCCCAGTGACGGGTCGCTTCGTCCGAACCAGATTTTTGCCGTCAGCCTGCGCTATCCCATTCTTACGGGAGAGAAGGCGCTAGCGGTAGTGGAAACCGTGGAGCGCGAGTTATTAACCTCTGTCGGCCTGCGCACCCTTGATCGCCAAGATCCGCGTTATCGACCTATTTATCAAGACGACCAGTACAGCCGCGATTCTGCCTATCACCAGGGAACGGTGTGGCCTTGGCTGTTGGGGCCGTTCGTCACCGCATATGTTCGCGTGCATGGCGGAACGCCGGAAGCTCGGCAGCGTGCATCGGAAATACTCCATGCCCTGGAGCCGCACCTGAGCGAAGCCTGCCTGGGACAAATTTCAGAGATCTTTGATGCCGACGAACCGCACCAGCCTCGTGGATGTTTTGCACAAGCCTGGAGCGTGGCAGAAGTCCTGCGGGCGCTCTGTGAGGATGTGTACCAAATCAGGCCGATGCGGGAAGAAATCCCGGCCGCCGTCGCCCGGTAAATTCAGCCTGGCCCGGGTTTTTCACTGAAACTTTTATGCCCAAACTGTCTCTTATTCGCAGGAGACAAAATGCAGGGCAAGGCAATCATGATCACGGGAGCAAAGGGCGGTCTTGGGACCTTTGTTACGCAAGCCTTCCTCGCTACCGGCGCAAATGTTGCCGGAGTTTCCCGCAGCATCAAGCAGACAGATTTCCCTGCTCCCAACTTTGCGGCATTCGCCGCGGAACTTACAAACGGCGCGTCCACGGTGCAACTCGCTGAGCAGGTTACGGAACGGTTTAGGAAGATTGATGTCCTGGTCCACGTGATGGGTGGTTTTGCCGGCGGCAAATCATTACAGGAAACAGACGATGCCACGTTCGAGCAAATGTTCGATATAAACCTGCGTTCGGCTTTCCACACTTTCCGTGCCGTGCTTCCGGACATGCGCAGCGCCGGCGCCGGACGAATCGTGGCCATTGGCAGCCGAGGAGCAGAAGGCGCGGCACCTGGACTGAGTGCATACGCTGCGTCCAAGACTGCGTTAGTTTCTCTGGTACGCACCGTGGCCGCGGAAAATAAAGACCGGGGCATTAACGCCAACGCCATCGTTCCGGGAACCATGGACACGCCGCAGAACAGAGTGAATGAACCCAATGCAGATTTTTCCCGCTGGATCCGGCCGCAGAGTGTGGCGGACTTGATCGTGTGGCTGGCTAGCGATGCCGCCGCGCAACTGAGCGGCGCGGTGATTCCGGTGTACGGCAGTGATGTATGAAACCGCAATTGAAATGCTGGTGAGCGCGCTTTGTGCTTACCTGGCAACTGGCTTGGCCTTTGGACTGGTGTTTGCCTTTGCCGGCGTCAATAAGATTGACAGCCAGGCCCAGGGCACAGGTCTCGGTTTCCGTTTGATCATCATCCCCGGTGCAGCAGCGTTGTGGCCGGCGTTGCTTTACAGGTGGGTACGGAAATTACCAGCACCGGTGGAAAGGAATCCCCACCGATGATCCAGCCGCTCAGGAATGTTCATCGCCGCAGCTTCTATGCCATGGCCGTCGCGTTGCCATTGGTCTTTCTTGCGGGCCTTGCCGAACGTGATCGCCAACTACCGACGCAAACGTACGCGGCCGCTGAGTCCAACGCTGAAATTTGGCCGTCTCATCTTGTGGCCACCAAATTCATCCAGGATGCCGGGTCAGCTAAAATCCAGTTCCACTTGTTGCAACCGCTACGCGAACCTGATCCTCTGCTTTATTTCTCGCCTGGCGGAGCGGCGGGAAACGATCTTCCGCAGGATGTAGTGCTGCTGGGCCAGGCTACGGACGGCGAGTTGTTTTCTCTTCCCAGGACGCGCGGCTCTCTGCTGCTTTACAGCCTTGGTCACCGTAAGATCGTTGACCAGCTTCCAATAAAGGCCGTGCCATGAGCGTGCAATACACCGCAATTTCCTGGAACGGTAAAAAGAAGATCTACGACAGCGTGGTGGCAGCCGGCGTCCTTTTATATATGGCTGCGTTCATCGCCGTGACGGCTTTGCTTCATTCGGACGCGACAGCTGAGACTCTCATCATTCGCGCCCTGGGTACCTGCGCCTATCTTCTACTCCACGTGGTGCTGTGTATCGGTCCGCTGGCCCGGTTGGATCGGCGTTTCATTCCGCTGTTATTTAACCGGCGCCATCTTGGCGTGACCACATTCCTGCTCGGACTCGGTCACGGAGCATTCGCCCTGGTGCAGTTCCACTCGTTTGGCGACCGCAACCCACTGGTAAGTCTGTTTACCGCGAACCAACGGTTCGGCAGCGTGGCTCAATTTCCGTTTCAATCCCTGGGGTTTTTGGCCCTGGCTATCCTTTATATAATGGCGGCCACCAGCCATGATTTCTGGCTGCACAACCTGACGGCGCCCGCATGGAAGCGCATCCACATGCTCGTTTATGCGGCGTACGCGTTGCTCGTGGCCCACGTGACGCTGGGTGCGCTGCAAAGCGAGCGTAGCTCCGGCTTGGCCGTGTTGACTGCGGCAGGATTCATCGTTGTGATCGCGCTGCACCTTGCTGCCGCGCGAAAAGAAAATACGATTGACGGCGCGACCTCTCGTACTGAAGATTCCTGGGTTTTTGTCTGCCGCGCGGAAGAGATTCCGGAGAACCGGGCCCGCATTGTGCCTATCGCCGGAGAGCGCGTTGCCGTTTTTCGGTATGACGGAATGATTTCAGCGGTCTCCAATGTCTGCCAGCATCAAAACGGCCCGCTGGGCGAAGGCAAGATCATTGACGGATGTATCACTTGCCCGTGGCACGGCTACCAGTATCGTCCTCACGACGGACGCGCTCCAGCGCCCTTCACGGAAAAGATTCCCACATTTAACGTGCAAGTAAAGAACGGCGAAGTCTGGGTATCGCGCCAACCGAATGCGCCAGGGACTGAAACCACGCCTGCGTTGACCGCAGAACTGAAAGGAGTCCAGGCATGAGCGACGATTTCTTTGTCGGCTCTCTTCCAACGCCACCGCCGCTGGTCCGCAGGCTGGCCTGGATTGTGGGCAGCATGGTTGCGCTGGCCGTCGCCATTGCACTGGCGGGTGCGTTTCTGCAAAAGGGATATGCAAAGTCCGTCTTTGAATATGGTCAATACCGGACGTTTGAAGGCACCATCCTTGAACAACCGTATCCCATACTTCTGCTACACCGGCCCGGACAGGACGATGCCGCGTTCTCAGCCTACCTGCTTGTGGACCAGTTCAAGCACGGCGCTGATGAACATGTGCAGGGTCTTGCCGGGAAATTTGTTCGCCTACAAGGCCAGCTCATTTATCGCGACGATCACACCATGCTGGAGCTAAGGCCTGGTCTCGTGGAAATTATTGCCCTGCCCGCAGGCCAACACGCGCCGCTCATGAGGCCAATGGGGCCGATGACCGTTACCGGAGAGATAGTTGACAGCAAGTGTTATCTCGGCGTGATGAACCCGGGAAGTGGCAAGGTCCATCGGGATTGCGCGGCGCGCTGCATTAGTGGAGGCGTGCCCGCAGCGTTCGTGGCCACTGACCAGAAACATTCGGGGTCTTTGTTTCTGCTGAAATCCGCATATGGCGGGCAGATCCCGCGAGAGCTGCTGGCGCATGCAGGCGAACCGCTCACGATTCAGGGAGAAGCTCTGAGTATTGGCGATCAGTTGTTCCTGTTTTCGCGCACTTTCCGCGGGACTGGAACTTCTTCGATGCAGGCAAGGTGATCACCTGACGTCTCGAGTCGAGGGAAACGCGGCAACTAATACTTGGTTAGCGCGGCGTACCGGCAGAATCGCTTTCCGCACGTTGCAGGTCGAGCGCGACCCGCTCGCCATTGATGAGAACGATGCTGCGGTTGATCACCTCCTGGCCGGTGCAGTCGTACTTTTCGTAGCAAAGCAGCGCTGTTAGGGGCACCACGAATTCAACCGACAAACTGGCAGGCTGTACGGATTGATGCACCGTGGTGCTGAAATCCACGCCGTCAAATCGCGCGCCATCATGGAAGTACTTTGAAACCGGCCGCAGAAAATGCGCGATGTGCGTATCGAAAGCCAGGGCCGCCATCCGGTACTGTGACGATCCCGCGGGCTGCTCCAGGTCCGTGCTCATGCTGAGCTGCAGATATGCTCCGTTGTGAAACGCAATGAAGGCCGGAGGAGCGTAGTCCACTAAATGCGCGGGGCCTTTCAAGTCATTCACCAACCTGTGCAGCGTGGCGTCATGCGCGGTCTGTAGTTTTTCCAGTTCCACGGGAGTAACGTCCCGCAGGTTGTTCTTTTCGTCGCGCATTTTCGCCAGCAGATCGGACTGCGGAATCAGGTGTGGACTAACCAGCGTTCCCGGCTCAGCGGGCGAGCCGGACGAATCGCCCGGCGCCGATGGCGGCACGGTATTGCGTATCGCCAACGATGCAAGACTGTTGGGAGGCGCGTCACGATGATGGCGGGCCAGATAACGCTCGCGAACGTCTTCCGGAGCGTCATCGCCGTTGAGCCAAATGGTAAACGGCTCTCCGTTCACGTAAGCTTCGCTTTCCAGCAGCGCTGCTTCCTGAGTTTCAGCGTCTTTAGCTTGGGCCAGTCGTTCACCCACCGCGCGTGGGATGAACAGCATCAGGTTCTCCGGGCCTTCCGTGCCCACTTTCATCACTTTCGATCGCACGTGATGCGAGATTTCAAAAGCAAAAGACTCAAACGGTAAGCTGCGGTTTGATTTGCCGGTCTCAGCTCTTAGCAATGGTAGGACTACATCTTGAAAAGTCCGGCGAGCGCGCTGGTTTTTGTTCACTACGTCAGCCGAGTACGAAATGTAATAGTTGCCGGTGATGGCGAGGGCCACCCCACCATTCACCCGTTCAAAACGCAAGGAACCTTGTGGCATCTGTTTCTGTCGGACTTCGTCAATATCCAGGGCCTGACTGAAATAAAACGGGAAAGGAAAATGCACGGCGGCGGCGTCCGCGGCGATCTGCTGCAGCTGGTCAATGTATTTCTGTTGCAGGGTCCGGCATTCAGGATCGGAAACTTTACCCAGCGGCAGTACCTGCGCCATTCCGGAAAGAGAAAAAAACAGAACAACCAGAACAGCACGGAACACCGACTTACTTGCCATATTTCACTCCGGGGGCCTGATAAGGTGGATCAGCAACCGTGCGCATGTATGCGACCACGGCTTTGATCTCCGCCGGCTTCAAGGTGGAACTGTAGGCCGGCATCTGCGGCGACTTGCCCAGCGCCGCGCCACCATGGGCGATCAGGCTGGTCAGGTCGGCGTCTGATACTCGATTTAGTGTAGCTCCATCGGTAAACAAATGGGGAGCGGGCGAGAGATTATCAAAGTTCGATACGCGCTCTGGCGTGGACTCATTGTCATGACAACGGATGCAATACTTGGCATTCACGGCCTGGCCCAGCGTCTGCTCGTAGCCGAGCGCGGTTTCGTGCAGAGTAAGCGAATCTGAGCCGCCGCCGGACTTAGGCGTTTCTGCGACGATTTGATAGTCACCGGCGTTGAAGCCTAATTGCACGGCTGCGGTCACTTGTCCGCTGGCGTCGGTGAGTGCTTGCGCGGGGTTGAACTGCACGCCTTCCCCGTGGAACGCGACCAGCGCGCCGACCACTGGATTGCCGTCCGCACCGTTCACTTGTACGACTACGGGCTGCGCTAAACCTGATCCCACCTGCGCGACTTGCTTGCTTCCGCCCACTTCGGCGATCTTGGCGCCGTACTTTGCAGGTTGCAGAGCCGGGGTAGCGGATTGTTTGCAGCCAGCGATCAGGACAGCCATGGCGATTATCGTAATCTGCAGGCGCTTCATTTGCCACCTCCCTGCGCGGCTTTCAATGTCATGAGGAAGGCCGTGAGGTCGCGGGCCTCGTCATCTTTGAGTCCGAAGTTGGGCATCAGGGTCCCGGGTCGCAGGGTGGCGGGATCTTTCAACCATTTGTATGTCCAAACTGGAGTCAATCGTCGGCCGACGCTGGTGAGCGCCGGACCAACGTAGCCTTTGTCGTTTTTGTAGTCCGCGATGTGGCAAGATTGGCAGCCGTACTTTGAATAGAACAGCTGCTTGCCGCGGCTCGCAGCGTCAGCATTGAGCTTGCTCTGATCAAGCGTTGCCGAATCGAATCCTGGAGCCTGGTAAGCGCCAAGGATGTAGTCGGAGAGGATTTTTGTCTCCGCCGGAGTGAGGTTGAACTTGGGCATGCGGCGGATCAACGCCGGCCGCAGCGTGTTCGGGTTCTTCAGGAATTCTTCCAACCACGCGCGTTGCACAGACGAGCCTTCTCGCGTGAGCTCCGGCGCCATGTCTCCGCCGTTGCCGTTAATTGTGTGGCAGCTCAGGCACTTCAGGTCTTCCATGAGACGGCCAGCGTCTCCGCCGGCGTGGTAATCCGTGGTGCGCGCAGCGGAAATGATCATTTCCTGCGGCATGCCAGCGGCACGGTCGCTCTGCGCCAGCAGCGCCGTGGTAAGCGAATCCATTTGTTGGTCAGTCAAAGTAAACTTGGGCATTTTGAGCCCGGGGCCGAACGAACGCGGATCGCGAATCTTGCCGGCAAGATAGTCCGGCAAAGTGTGCTTCATGCCGGGAGCAAACACCACTTGGGCTAGCGCGCGGCTTCCCACTCGCGCCAGTGACGGCGCAAAGTTCTGCGGAGCTTTCACGCCGTTGATTTGGTGGCAAGCAGCGCAACCATCTTCTGTGACTAGCTTCTTGCCGCGCGCGATGCTTTCGCCGCTCGCGGCCGGCAGCGGAGCCTTGGGCAGGAAGTCATCGTCTTTCTTTGCCAACAGGAAGCCTTGCAGCAAGGCAAGTTGTTTGCCGTCAAACCGGTAATGCGGCATGCGGGTAACCGGATCATATTCCGGCGGATTGCTCAGCCAGCGCTGCAGCCATGCTGGATTTACCTTTGTCCCAACGCGGGTGAGCTCGGGACCAACGGTGCCGCCCACAAGATTTCCCGCGGCATTCTGGACTGCATGGCACGACGAGCAGAACGAAGCGCCGTATAGTGTTGCGGCTTCTGTTGCTTTTTTATCAACGCCCGATGCGTCAGCCTTGTCCGCCGGCATCGAAGTCTTGGCAGCGGATGTCGTGGACGGATTGCTTTGCGAAATCAAGAAAGCGGAAACGTCCGCTGCATCCTGGTCGCTCAGCCCGAAGTTCGGCATGGTCGCTTGAGCAGCGTAGGCTTGCGGATTCTTGATCCAGGCATAAACCCATTCGCGGGTGGTCTTTTCCGCAATGCGCGTCAGGGGCGGCGGATCGTCCGTCGGCTTCAGGATATTGCCGTCCGGTTGGGTGACGTTGTGGCAATGCACGCAGCCCATATTGGCCAGCAACTGGCGGCCTTCCTTCAAGCGAGGCGTTCCTTCCATCTCCCCCAGATGGCATTGCCCGCATCCGGATTCCAGATACCGTGCGGGCAGCAGCGGCTGTTCCCATGACTCGCTGGCGTAGTGGGCTTCTTCCACAGAGGTCGCGACGCCTTGTCCGCGATGGCAGACGGTGCAGCCAAACTCGTCAAGGTTATGCGGGATCGGCGGATGCTTGCGGTAGGGCTGCGAATAGGAGCCTTCCAGCGCGCCCGTCATATTCACATGACACGTTTCGCAGCGATCAACAACGCCCAGTTTGGGAATCCACGTCTGGTGAATGCCACCCTGGAAGCTGCGCACCAGCGTGCCGTTTTGCCGCTGCGACGCCATTTTAAGAAACGTGTTCTGATGGTGGCGCCAGTCACTGAAGTAATTCTTGCTGGGTGCAATAGCCAGCGAGATCAGCAGAACAAAACTGACCACGCCAAAAATCATCAGTTCACGCAATAGCGGACGGCTGCGTAATGGGACCGGATTCTTTTCATCGCTCACGGGAGCTTCTCCATCTTGTACAGGGCTTGGCTGAAACTATTCGCTAAGTTCATCAAGGTTGCTTCGCAAACGTGCTGGCTCAGAGTTGCCATGGCCACACCCATGACCATCCGGGACCGCGGAAGAACGTGCCCACTGCGGTGAGCACCGCCAACTCCACCAGGAACCAGGTCATGATCCAGAACGACACCGGCCGTTCATACAACCAGCGCTGCAAAGGCTTGGGCGAATCCGCGGAATATCGTGACGATATCAACAGCACTCCGCCCACCAGTAACGTGGGAATCACGGGGACGATGATGTCCAACAGGCGGTCCGCCATGGGGACTTGCTCGCCGCCATGACCAAACTGCTTGAGATCAAACATCAGGAAGATGGCCACGGCAAAACCGATCACGGAACCGATGATGCGTCCGCGCTTGCTGCGGGCCGCCCAGATGCTCTGGCCTTCAATGTTGATGTTGAAATAAGGAATGACGATCAGCGCGCCAACCACAATTCCCGGAATCAATACGCCGGCAACAAACGGCGGAAAGTAATGCAGCAACTCTTGCAGTCCCAGAAAATACCATGGCGCCTTGGCCGGGTTGGGCGTGTGCATGGGATCGGCCAGCCCTTCCAGCGGCGCGTTAAACACCAGCGAGACCCAAACCAAAATCAGGAACGCGGCTTCCAAGGCGATCACGAATTTCCCCAGCGCCGTGGGGTAGGTCATTACGCGCTCGTCGTCCTGTACTTTTACCGCAGGCGAAGTGCGCCGCATGATAAAGGCCACGCGCCGCATGTTCTTGCGAACGTCGGATTGCACCTCGGCTTGAAACTTCGGCGTCTCGTTCATGACTTCTTCTCCGGAACGTACAGGCCGCCATCCTTGCGGATGCGCCAGAAGTGCACGGCAATAAGCAGAATCGCAGCCAGCGGCAGGATCACGCAGTGCAGCACATAAAAGCGCAACAGCGCGTTGGCGTTCACTTCATTGCCGCCCAGCATCAGGAAGCGGATTTGTTTACCCATCACCGGCACGGCCTTGGCGATGTTCGAACCCACGGTCACGGCCCAGTACGCCAGCTGGTCCCAGGGAAGCAGGTATCCGGTGTAGCTAAGCAGCAACGTGGCCAGCAGCAGAAAAATTCCAATCACCCAGTTGAATTGCCGCGGCGGACGATACGCTCCGCGGTAGAAGACTTTGAACATGTGGGCGAAAACCAGAAACACCATGGCGTGAGCGGACCAGCGATGCAGATTGCGCAGAAACACGCCGGACGCCACGGCGAAACGCAGGTCTTTCATATCCGCGTACGCCTGCGGCACCGAAGGGTGGTAGTAGAACATGAGCAGAATGCCGGTAGCGGTCAGGATGAGGAAGCTGCTCAGCGTGAGTGCGCCCAGATACCACGTGGGACTGAACTCCAGAGCGCGCGAGCGAATTTTGACCGAGAACAGATGCAGGAACACGTTCTGCTGCACGGCCTGTGAGCGGTGCAGGTTGCTGGAACCGCTGCCGCTACGGAAGATAGTGCGCCAGACCCCAGTGCTGCGGAGCCGCTCGAATTCATCTTTGATTATTGTGGCCATGATTTTCCTTTAAACCCACTGCGGCTCTTTGAGCGTTGTTGAACGGTCCACCATCAGAAAACCGTCGTCACTGTGCCAGACTTTGAAACGCGGAAGCGGCTGCGGCGCCGGCCCGGCGGCTTTGATACCTTCCTTATTGAAGCGGCTGCCGTGGCAAGGGCAAGCGATCAGGTCGAGCTCGGGCTTCCATGCGGTAAGACATCCCAGATGCGTGCAGACCGCGCCCAGGGCGTAAAAACCCTTGCTGTCATGAATCAGGTAAATGCCGCTTTGGGGATCCAGAGTGACCGTGCCCAGTGGAAACTGGTCGGGCTTACCGGCTTTCACGATGGGCGACGCTTCAAACAGCACATTGGGTGACATGTATTCGTAGGCGAACAAACCGGTACCGGCGCCGGCGACCACCAGCGATCCCACGCCCAGGCGCGCCAGAAAATCGCGGCGGCTCGCGTCTTTCAGTTCTTCCTTATTCTCCGCCACGTGCAAGCTCGCGCCTTGTTTTTCGTCGCTCATGAGTTGCTCCTAAGATCGAATGACTGTATGGGTATAAGTCCGGTCTTTTCCGCGGACTTAAAGTGAAAAGCTTCCATGGTGATCTCGCGTACTGGACAGCGCAGCGCGCACAAGCCGCAGCGAATGCAGCGCGTCTCGTCTTTCAACATCATGGAACCGATGACTGAACCTGCTGATAGCTCTTGCGGCGTGATGCCGCGCAATTCAACTTCATAGGCAGACTCGTTCTGTTCCAGGTGGGCCAGTACTGGTTCGGGAACTTCCAACTGTTCCAGCGGGACGAGTTCCAGACACTGCTCCGGACAAACATCGACGCATCCGCCACAAAGAATGCATTCGCTGCCGTCTACTTCTGTGCCTTCAAAGACGGTGTTGATCCAGCACCGCAGGCAGCGCTGGGCTTCTGCAACAGCCGTGGTCTCGTCAAAGCCGACTTCCACTTCCGTGACGCCGGTGCGGCGCTCGAGCGGCAGCATTGGAACCGAGTGTCGCGCGATCTCCATGTAATTGGTGATCATCTGGTGGCGGTCCAGGACTTCTACTTCCAGCACAGGATCGGCGGGCTTGGTGCCGCGCAGAAATTCGTCAATGCCCGCGGCGGCGCGCTTGCCGTCCGCTACGCTGTCAATAATCAGGCGCGGACCGAAGACGCAGTCACCACCGGCAAAAACACCGGGGACTGAGGTCATCAGATTTTCGCGGTTCACACCGACTAAGCCACGCGGTGTGATTTCAATCTTGCTGTCTTTGCCCAGGAAGTCGAGGTTAGGAGACTGGCCGATTGCCAGGATGACCGTGTCGCATTCGATCAATGCTTCACTGCCCGGAGCGAATTGCGGACTGAATCGTCCGTTTTCGTCGAAGACGCGCCTGGTGGCCACGGTCTCAATGGCAGTGACCCGGCCGTTGGCGCCGATGACACGGTTCGGTCCCTGACCGGAATGAATGATCACACCTTCTTCTTCGGCTTCTTCCACTTCTTCCAGCGCGGCCGGCATTTCATCGCGGCGTTCAATACAAACGATGTTCACTTCACTGGCGCCCAGGCGCAGGGCGGAAAGCGAGATGTCCACCATTTCGTGGGAGGCCACGGCGGAGAGGTTCTTGGTCCAGTCGTCGGTTGGAATTTCGTGTTGCTTCACGACTTCACGTGCAGCGGAGCGAGCCACGTCCATGGCCACGTTGCCGCCGCCAATGACCACAACCTTTTTACCGATGGTGAATTTGTAGCCAAGATTCACGTTCAACAAGAAATCGATGCCTTTGTACACGCCGTCCAGGTCCACACCGGGGATGGAGAGATCGCGACTGCGGTGCGCGCCGACGGCGATCAACACGGCATCGAAACCCTGCTTTTGCAGGTCTTCGATGGAGAAATCTTTTCCAGCGCGCTGGTTCAGCTTTAGAGTTACATCGCCGGTGGCCAGAATTTCTCTGACCTGCGCTTCCACCACATCGCGCGGTAAGCGATATTCGGGAATTCCCAGATATAGCATTCCGCCGGCAACAGCGGCCGCTTCAAAGATGGTGACGGAGTATCCCATCAGCGCCAGATCGTGCGCTGCGGAAAGGCCGACCGGTCCGGCGCCGATCACGGCAACTTTCAATCCCAGCTTCGGCTGCTGTTCGGTTGAAGGAGGAACAAAATGTCTTGATTCCGGACCGTGCTTCTCCGTCAAAAATCTTTTGAGAGCGCGGATCTGAATCGGGCGGTCAATCTCGCCGCGACGGCAAGCCGTCTCGCAAGGATGAGCGCAGACTCTGCCGCAGATGCTAGCCAAAGGATTGGGATCGCGCGCGAATTTGTAGGCTTCTTCAAACCGGCCTTCCGCAATCAGGGCCACGTAACGTCCAGCGTTGGTATGCGCCGGGCAGGCCATCATGCAGGGGAAATTGGTATTGAGCCAATCTCGGTCCACCGTTTTGTTTTGAAATCTCTTGCTCATTGAGGTCGGGCTCCGGGCAGAGAGGGGTTGGAGCAGGAAAGCCTCCGGCCTTCCTGCTCCGCGCAGTGTTACTGCAAAGTGAAGTCAGCAGTTGCGGCGCCGCTAACGGTGACTTGTTTGGATTGCACTTTCTTGCCTTCATGCCAAGCGGTAATGGTGTAAGTGCCATCTGGAATGTTGGCGATGGTGTAGGTGCCGTCGGCGGCGGTCTCAGCAAAATACGGTGTAGGCGATACAACGATGAAGCCGGACATTTCCGGGTGCACGTTGCAGAGCAACGTAACCACGCCGGTGTCGGTCATCTTGAAGGCCTTTTTCTGCCCTTGCGGCCAGGTGCCCATGTTGTGGCTTTTCTTCTTGTCGCCAGAGACGTTCGGCCAGAAGACGTTGTGCTGCACACTGTCACTGTTCAGGAACTCAATCGTGGTGCCAACCTGAACCACTGCGATATGCGGCTGGAACTGCAGGCCCTTCTGGTCCACGACAATGGTTTTATCCACAGGCGCTGGAGTGCCTTCCACATAGACCACGGACTTGCCGGGAGTTACTTTGCCTTTGACGGAGCCAGCCAGACAGAACTGGGCGGCAAGGACGACCATTAACATTACGAATAAGATTCTCGTTTTCATGATTCCTCTTTTATCTGAAACTCGTTTTTGCAAAACTCGTTTTCTAACAACGCTCAGTGCATTAAAAGCTGGGCGTTAAGAGTTAGAACACCCATTCCAGCGCCGTGACTGCCGTATTCGTGCGGAACGGATTCACCGCGACTGGCAAGCCGGTAATTGGATTGGTGGTTACGGTGACAAACTGCTGCGGCCGGATCTGGTATTCGAATGACGCCTTGATGTTGGCGTGAATCAGGAACTGGATTCCCGGCGTGAAGCGGTTACGCGTACCACGGAAAGGCAGAGCAAACGGGGTGGATGTGTTCAGAGCCAAACCGTTGACGCGATCTTCCCAGGAATTGACGGCGTCCCAACGCATCACGGCCATCAGCCACGGATGGATGAGGTAATCAGCCTGCACGAATCCGCCATTGAACGTTGCCGGGCCACCATGGATAAAGCCGGTGGGAACTGGGCCAGCAGGATCGATGGGCAGCGGAACCGGCGTGCCGGTGGAATCGATGGGCAACTGGTTCGCATCATGTCCGCGCATGAACATGCCATACACATTCAAGTTGCGGTAGTTCACACTGAAGTCGCCGCCAACACGGTAAAACGGTTCGCGCACAGTCAGGACAACCGGGGCTGTAGTGGCGTCTTCTCCGCTGAAGCGTTGCACGGAGCGTCCATAGAAGTAGAACGAGCCCAGGTTGACATAGGTATGATCGCGAGGACCGGTGGCTCCGGCAGCCTGCACGCCATTGCGGCTGGCTTTGTCACGCTCCAGGTTGAAGCGATAAGAGAAGCGCGCGTAAATGTCTTTGAAGTTGGAATCAGAAGCGAATCCCGTGGGCGATGGCACAAACGTGCTGCTATTGGCTGACTGGCTCACGCCGCTGGTGTTTTGGTCAACAAACGCGATTGAGTAGTGGTAGCCGCCGTATTGATGGCCGCCGCTCAACTCAACACCGTTCATGGCGTCGGCCATGGTGAACTGGTTGTTCACATTCTTTTGCGAGAACCCCGGGCTCTGTGCGCCGATGTTGGCTTGATCAAAAATGTCATAACCGCTGATGTTGATGTTGCGCGCCTGGCTGAACGGAAGATCGAGTTCAAAGCGGCCTACGCGGAGGCTGAGTGCGTCCTTGGGAAGCTTAAGCATGCGGCCGATGTTTACGAACTTCAGGTAGCCGTCACCTAAACCGCCGGCTGTGTTATCCCCGCCAACGTTGAAGTCGGAGTCAACCCAGAACGCAATGTCGCCGCCGAAATTGCCGGCCGTGAAAATACTGAACAGGCCTGTACTGAAATCGGTCTTGGGAATGAAAGGGGCCGGGGTGCCGGGAGCCGTTAAAGAGTCAAACTTGCCACGGTTCCCGCTGGTCTTCTGGAAAAAGGTATTCATGCGCAGGCCAATCGGCGGCATGCCAGGGATGGTTCCCGGCCATACTGCTTTCGGGAAAAGGTCTTTTTGCGCAGGTGCACCCAGCATCACGGGCGGGACCTTCACGAAAGTCTCGTCGTCCGTGGGGAACTTGAATCCGGCATCCTTGAACGCTTTGCCGAAATCGTTGAGCTTCGGAAAATCCGAGTGGCAGGTTGTGCAAGACGTCTGATACTGCCGGGCAAAGGCCGGAATGGCGTGGCTGGTGGCCGGGAATGCCAAAAGCAATAAACCGCAAATCCCGCTCAGCATTTTGATTGATTTTCTTAACATGAAAGCTCCTTCCTAATGAACCGCGCTTTGATCTCTTCAGGGTCGATACATCCAGGTCCCGTTCTTAATCACAGCTTGTTTGTGAGGCTTTGCTTTGTGCGAGTGTGATATTAAGGACTCACACATGGACCGTGCTGTGACCTATGTCACACACGTTCTGATACTTGCAGGGAATGGACAGGGGGAGTGTGATCACAGCCGGAGTGGCGGCTAAAGCTGAATTTCGACGGTTTTTGAGCTCTCGAAATGGGGAAAAGAAATGGGCTAAGGCGGGACTAGGGCCGGAAACTTGATTCGGCCGCCAGCCGCTAGTTCTTGCAGGTTACGGCAAGCGTTCCAAAACCACGAGCGTACGATCATCCTGGGCCTCAGCGTGGCCGCTGAAAGTGTTTACCGCGCCAAGAATCGTTGCGACCGGATCGGTTCCACGCATGAGTTCTTCCACTTTACTCAGTCCGAACTCAGCGCCTCCGGAGTTTTCGGTTTCGCTGATGCCATCCGTGATTATGCCCAGCCGGGCTCCAGGAGGTAGCTGCGTGGTAATGGAATGAAATTCCGCCGAGGAAATCAGCCCCACGGGCAAATCTCCGTCTTTGACTTGCGAGACTGCACCGTCCACCACAAGGATGCCCGGAACGTGGCCGCAATTGACAATCTCAAGATGTCCGTCCGGCTTGAGTTGGGCGGCCATCAAGGTTGCGTATTTCTGTCCGGCAACGCGGGAACAAAGAAAACGGTTCATGGCTTGCATAGCGTCAACCAGCCGGGCGCCGCCGGAAATCTGCGCGTAAAACATGCCGTGGATCACTGAAGCCAACAAGGCCGCTGAGATTCCCTTGCCGGAAACATCGCCCACAATCACCGTGAGAGCGTCCGGGGAGATGTGAGTATCAAAGAAATCGCCGCCCACTTCCTTGCAGGAAATGGTCTTTCCCGAGACCGTGGCATAGTCACAGCGGACCTCAGCCTCTGAACTCAGACTGCGCTGGATAGCGGCAGCAATTTCCATTTCCTGCCGGTACTGCCGGGCCACCTGCTCCGATTCCATCAAGCGGGCGCTCTCCAGCACGGCGGCGCATTCAGCGGCCAGCGCGCGCAAAACCTCCGGGCTCACGCCGGAAAGATTGCGCGTGGCCAGGTGACTATCCATGTACAACACGCCCTGCACCGCATGGCCAGCCTGCGCACCTTCGGACACACGCTCAGAACGTAGAGGAATAGCGACAATGGTACGCAGCTCGTTCAGAACAATGCTTTGGCGCGCGGCCAGAGCGGACTGTTTAGATGTGTCTCCGGCAATGAATTCCGCGGCCGAAGCCAGAGCTTCCTGAATTACCGATCTGGATACATTAGCATCCTGATTCAGCGGAAGGCCTTTGCTGTCTACCCCGCACGCCAGTGCGATTCCCTGCTTTTCGCGAAGATAAACAAATCCGCGTTCCGCCTTGGTAAGCCGGAGCGCGTAGTCCAGCATGTTGCGAAGTACGTCCGGGACCACTAACCCGGTACCCAGGCTGCGCGCAGCTTCAAGGAAAAGACGCAGCTTTTCCAGTTCGGAGACGTCTGAATCCGAAGCAATGCGCGTGAGCAGCATGCTGGCACTGCTATCCACCATGGGTCCTTCATGAAAAATTACACGCAGGCCGGGAACGCCGAAACTGATTTCATCCTGGCTGCGGAGCCGACTGCGCTCGCACCGCAGGCCGTTTACGAAAGTGCCGTGACGGCTGCCTGTGTCCTGAACGTGATACGCGCCGTCTTCATAAAACAGACGCGCATGCAGGCGGGAAACGCGCACGTCAGCAATGGTGGCGTCTGCGTCTTCAGAGCGTCCGATGGTGAAGGGAGTGCGGGAAATCTCGACGCTACGCCGCTGACCGGCCATGTCGATCACCAGAGACGCTTGCTTTGACGGAATCGTGGCAATTGCTGACATATTCCGTATTATCTACTGAAAATCGTGTTGCGAAACAAGTTCTCTGGCGGTTACGTCGACAAATGCTCTTCTTCCCTGACGCCCTTCTTCATTTAGCGCTCTTCTTCACTTAGCGTTGCTCCATCGTTTAGCGCTCTTCCATGACCTGGGCGATCACCGCCCCCGCCACCTTGTTTAACTTGCAGCTAGGAGGCGGCTTCCTCGGTATGGTGGCAGGAGTGGCCACACCGGCCCAGATGAACACCATCAAACCAACACACGTTGTAATACGTCTCGAATTTCACGGGATCGTGGATTTCCTGCGGTACATGTTCCAGGGGCTGATCCAGGACGGCAATCCCTCGGCCTGGATTCTTGTACGCCACCTTGGTTGCCATCGACTGTCAGGACTACTATAGAGGCCAGCGCCGTGGAAAATCCCGTGAATAAAACGGCGGGCAGGACGATACCCCAACGCAGCAAGCGCCACGACGGCAATGAGCACAGCGCCGATTGCTGCTGTTTGCAGTAAATGAGGGTCGTTCATCGCTCGCCATCTCCTTGCAAACCCGGCTATCGGTTAAACGGAAACTCGTTGATCCAGTGAAAACCGCGCTTGTTGAGCGGAAATGTCTTCACGTCCAGCAGGCGCAGCTTGGCCTGGATTTTCTTGCCGTCCATCTCGCCGTTCAGCGTGATGATCGTCGGGGACGGGCGATCCAAGGTGAATGAAGCTTTCCAGGTTTTGTCCCCGCGCCGCGTTAGTTCCAGAGTCTTCTTCGCCTCATCCAGTTTCCCGCTGTAGCGTTGCACGGGCCCCTCTGCCGGAAACAAACCGATGCTGGTGTAGCGGTCAAATATCATCCGCCGCCAGCGCGTGGCGTCAGTAAACAGCGGCGGGCGCGCCTGCCCATCGACGGACATCTCGTCGACGGAGTAAACGCCATACAGGGCAGGCTTGGGCGAGCCATCACCAGACTCTTTAAATCTCTGCTGGTTGGAATAGAGATTTGTTCCGCCAAAATAGCAGAGCAGCAGGATTTGCAGCGCTAGCAGACCTACGTTAAGCCATCGCCGCTGGAATAAGGGAGGATGAATTACCGGCGCAGCAGGCCGGTTGAACAGGAAGACATCCAGCATGCGCCGCCACTCGCGGGACATGAGAAAGACGCCCATCAAAAGCAAATTGAACGAATACAGTTTTACCGGCACGTCATACGACATGTTCAGGATGAAAACCTGGGTCATGGCGCCCATGGAAACCAGCGCTCCTAACGCACTGAGCCGCGGGACAAACAGCAGAGCTCCGCCGGCAAATTCGACCAGTCCGGTGAACAGGTTGTACATCTTGGAATAACCCATGAAAGTCCACAGCAGGCCCATGGGAGAACTGTCTCCGTAGGGCTCGAGCAGCCGCCACAGGAAAAGATCAGGAAATTGCGTCTTGATTACCTTGGCCGCGCCGTAAGTCATCAGAGTAGCCCCCAGCACCACGCGCACATAGAGCCAGAGCCACTCGTGCAGATATTGATAATTACGACGCTTGCGGTCCGCGACGGACCAGATCACCACAACTACCACCGCCAGCCAGAGCTGCGTGAAATTCTGCACCCAGGAAAAAAGCGAGTCGCCACTGCCCGAGATAGTGTACGAAACGGGCTGTTGCAGATGCAGAATGTGCGTTCCGCTCCAGACAGTGAGCTTGGTAAACAGCGTTTCATACCAGCCAAATATTTTGTCGGCCTTGGGCAGGAAGCTCAACGGGAAAGGGAAGCTATAAAGCACCTGATACGCAAACACCAAGCGGAACGCGATGAGCGCGGCAAGGTTCCACTTGGAGACGGGTGGGACGGCGGGAACCGGGCTGGACTCTATTTGCGCCGTTCCTTCCATAGCTGCTTGCATCGAAGCCTCCGTAAGCGAGTTGGTAATAACTCTTGGACGTGTGTACGCCGGAAGATAAAACCCAACTTTCTGGGCGCGACGTTAAAACGCATTTGATTGTACCGAAGCTCAGCACACGGCACGACCTTTGAATCGGCACGAGTTTTACTAACCCAAGCAGAATTCTTAACGCCCTGCAGTCACTTTGCAGCCCGCGCATTCACCTTGCATTTTTCGCGCAAATCCGCTGAAATCAATGGATTGGGGCCGCACCTCTCATGGACACGGGACAACTCGTTCTGGTCACCTTAACCAATCCGAGGGAAAAATTCTGGGGCGTGCTGATGGCGCTAACCCCAGCGGGAGCGAGCGTGCGCGGAGTGGATCTGCAATCCCTGGACGACTTTATGCGCCTCGTTAAATCCGGCGAGGCAGCCAGCGCCGGCTTGGTCTTTTTCCCCATGCATCGCGTACAACGGATAGAGATCGACGCCCGGACGGGAGAATTACCGTCTCTGGCGGAACAGTTTGCCGCCGCCACGGGGTGGGACATCCACAAATTCCTGAAGGAGCCCACGCAGTGATCCGCCAACTTGGCTCCGTTCCTAACCTGCTTACGCTGCTGCGGCTAATCTTTGTGCCGTTTGCCGTGATTGCCGTTGTGCAGCACCATTATGTCTGGGCCCTGGGGATCTTCGTCATCGCCGGCGTCAGTGACGGTTTGGATGGGCTTCTGGCCCGCGTCCTTAAACAGAAAACCGTACTGGGCCAGTATCTGGACCCCATCGCCGACAAACTGCTGCTCAGCACTATGTTCCTGGTGCTCTCGTTGTTGCACAAGATTCCCTGGGTGGTCACAGTGCTGGTTTTCAGCCGCGACATCCTGATTGTGATTGTCTGCGCCCTGCTCTACGCCACCAGCGCCATGAAGACCTTCCAGCCAAGCTGGTTCGGCAAGGCCAACACCGTGGCCCAAATCGTAACCGTGCCGGTGGTGCTGCTGCATGAGATTTTTCCCTCCGAGCATTGGATTGGACTGCTGCGTCAGTTTGGATTCAACGCCACCATGGCCCTAACTGTTATTTCCGGTGTGCACTACCTGTGGCGAGTGGCTTTCACCTTGCACAACGCCGCAAACAGAACGCCGGAAGACGGTCCCGAAACCACACCCTAACCCCTGTTTCCAGGGGAACCATTCGGAGTTGCCCTGCGAAGGGTCATTACACCAATGGCTAAGAGCTAAGGGCCCAAGGCTGGTTTTCGGCGTGCTATGATCGCCCCAATTCTTCTCTCGTCGTAGGAGCACGAACAGCAACTATTCATAGGCTTTAGGTTTTATCTTCAGTGATTTGCTTTCGTTAATTTGCTTTCGGAAATATCCACGCGATGCAAACCATGCAGCAACTAGGACGCTATGAAATTCTCGCCGAGCTTGGCCGTGGCGCCATGGGCGCGGTCTTCCGCGCGCGCGATCCGCGCATTGACCGCATTGTGGCCATCAAGACCATTGCCGTTGCCGGCGTAGATACTGCGGGACTGGAAGACTACCGGCAAAGATTTTTCCGCGAAGCCCAGGCTGCTGGAAGGCTGGCGCATCCGGGCATTGTGACGATTTTCGACGTGGATTTTGACGCGGGCATTGGAACGGATGGGGCTGCTACGCAAACGCCGTTCATCGTAATGGAATTCGTGGACGGCAAGCCGCTCGACGAATTGGTGGCCGCCGCGCCGGGACAAGTGCTGCCACAGGACATGGCGCTGAGCCTCATCCAGCAAATTGCGGACGCGCTGAACTACGCGCACAGCAACGGCATCATCCATCGCGACATCAAACCGGCCAACATTATCGTTACGCACGACGGCCGAGCAAAGATCGCCGACTTCGGCATTGCTAAACTTGAGCAAACGGAAGCCACCTTGCCTGGACACCTGCTAGGCACACCGGCGTATATGTCACCCGAGCAGTTGAACGGCAAGACGATTGATGGCCGCTCTGATCTTTTTTCTCTCGCCGTAATTGCGTATTGGCTGGTGACCGGCAAAAAGCCTTTTGACGGCAAGACGATCACGGATATCTGCGTCCAGGTCGTCACGAAGGAACCTGACCCGGCGACGGTAGTCGTCCCGGGCCTCGGTGCAAATTTCGACTATGTTCTGGCGAAAGCGTTGGCCAAGGATCCGGCGCAACGCTATCAACGCGGAAAAGACTTTGCCGCGGATGTGCAAGATCTGGCCGCGGGAAAGGCACCGCGGTCATTGTTATTGACTGCGCGAGAGACAGACGCGACGCAATTACTGAATTCCACTCTGGTGAACAGGGCGGCGGACAAGACGGTGTTGCTCACCGAGCAGCCAACCCTGACGCCCAATGCCCAGCCATCTTCAGCAACTGTTGCTGCTGAGGCGACGCAGAGCACAACTTCGAGTGCTGGCGCGTTGAATCCCTCGCGACGCCGGACCGCCGTGTTCTATGCGTTGACCGGAGCAGTCGTTATGCTGCTGGTGATTGGCGTGGTGGTGGCCGCGTACAACCGCACGCTGCCGGCGGAGTTACAGATTGTGGGACGCTATCCGTTCAGCACCGCGGAAGTTTACATATGGGTCGACGGCGAGCTGCGCTATCACGACCAGTTGCACGGCGTGAACCATCCGCACCACAAGTTTAAGGAAAAAGAACCCGAGGCCGGCGAGACCATCGCACTCAATCTGCCGACACACGCCGGGAGCCACGTGGTTCGCGTACGCGTGGATGCACCCGGAGACGAATTCGATCGCGACACCACCATCCCCGGCCGCTTTCGTGCCTATAGCCTGAAAACCCTGTTTCTGGATTTCAAAGAGAAGAATTTGAGTTTGAGTTGGGAATAGGAATACGGCTCTTGGCGATTGGCTCTTGGTAGCTGGTATTTCGTACTTAGTAATTAGTATTTCGTCCAAGCCTGTCGATCCTCGGCAAGTAAGAAATTGCAAAAACCGCTTTCCCCTGCCGGACCACTTTCACGCTGCAGAACCAGCCAAATACCAATTGCCAAGAGCCAAAAGCCGCTTTCCGCTTTGCTACAATCGACTTTCCAACATCTATGCCGCTCCATCTCTATAACACGCTCAGCAATAAAGTTGAGGATTTTGCGCCGCTGACTGAAAACACCGTCCGCATGTACGCGTGCGGCCCCACGGTGTATGACTACGGCCACATTGGGAATTTCCGCACGTTTGTAGCGGTGGACATCCTGCGGCGGTTCCTGCTCCAGAGCGGATACAAGCTGCAACACGTGATGAACATTACGGACGTGGACGACAAGATCATCCGTAACGCGGCGCGCGAACAGAAAACCGTGCAGGAGTATACGCGGCCCTACGAAGAAGCGTTTCTCGAAGATATGGCCACGTTGAATCTGGAGCGTCCAGAGCAGTTGGTGCGCGCGACTGAGCATATTGCCGAAATGGCGGAGTTCATCAAGAAGCTGGAAGCCAAAGGGTTTGCTTACAAGACAGAAGACGGTTCGTACTACTTCAGCATCGCCAAGTTTCCCGAGTACGGCAAGCTATCCAAAAAAGATTTCGGCGGCATGGAAGTTGGCGCTCGCGTGGACGTGGACGAATACGAGAAGGACAACGCCCGCGACTTCGCTCTATGGAAAGCCCCTAAGCCGGGCGAGGCTTCGTGGGAATCCGTGATTGGCCCCGGGCGTCCGGGATGGCACATTGAGTGCTCCGTGATGGCCATGAAGTATCTGGGCGACAGCTTTGACCTGCACGGCGGCGGCGAAGACCTCACGTTCCCGCATCATGAAAACGAAATTGCGCAGTCCGAAGCGCTGACGGGCAAGATTTTTTCGCGCTTCTGGATGCACGTCCGCTTTTTGCTGGTGGAAGGCAAGAAGATGTCCAAGAGCGAAGGCAACTTCTACACTCTGCGCGACCTTTTGCTCAAAGGCTACAAGCCTTCCGCGATTCGATTTCTGCTTACGTCAGTTCCCTATACGAAGCAACTGAACTTCACGTTCGCTGGACTGGAGCAGGGCGCAAAGTCGGTCGATCGGTTGCGGACGTTCAAATCGCGTGTTGAAACGGCGCAACTGCCGCCAGGCGCGAACGCAAGAATCCAGGAACTTGCAGCCGAGACGCGCCGCGAAATGACGGCCGGCATGCAAGACGATCTGAACACCGCCCGCGCCCAAGCGGCGATCTTTGATATGGTCCGCGAAGGCAACATCGCTTTCGACGAAAGCACATTGAAGCAAGACGACAAGGCGCCTCTGCTGGCCGCTCTTCAGCAATTCGACGAAATCTTTGCCGTGATCAAGGATGATGACGCGGAGAAAATTGCGCGCGCTACCGAGTGGGCGAAGGCCCACGGGAAACTCGAGGGCTCGGCGTTAACAGCGGACATCATGTCCGATGCCGAGGTGGAAAAGCTTATCGCGGAGCGCAACGCCGCCAAAAAGTCGCGCGACTTCGCGCGTTCTGACGCCATCCGCAAACAACTGACGGAAGCGGGGATTGTTGTGGAAGATACCAAGGATGGGATTAGGTGGAAAAGGAAGTAGAAACAAATTGGTAATCGGGTAATTTGGCAATTGAGTAATTGAAAACGGACACCAGTAGATTGAATGCTCAACCGGCAAAAAATCTTTTGCTAGTTTTCAATTACCCAATTGCCAAATTACTCAATTACCAATCTCCAGCTAGTCCCCTGCAACATTCATCGCCGCTACTTCCTGATCAGAAACCGCAGGGCCGCGTCCATCATCCGGCTTCTTCAGCTTCGAGGTATTCACCAGCGCCACGGACGCGATGATGATCACCGTCCCGACGAGCATGAAGGCATCAACTTTTTCCTGCAACAGCAGCCAGCCCAGGAACACGGCGATGATGGGGTTCACGTAAGCGTAGGTTGCAACTTTTGGCGTGGGCACATGCTCCAGCAACCATATATATGCGGTGTAGCCGATCCACGATCCGCAGACGATCAGGTAAGCAATGGACTCCATGGCGGGGGCGGTCCATTTGGCATGGAAAGCTTGCCCGGTGAGCAGCGCGACGGCCGCGTTGACGACGCCGGCCAGAGTCATCTGCCAGGCGGCGGAGGTAAACACGTCCACGCTTAAAGTAAAGCGGTGCGACAAAACTGACCCGAACGCCCAGGCCAGCGAGCCCACGGTAAGAATGATGGTCCCGATGAGCTCAAGATGTCCCAGATGGGTTCCGGCGGTAAGGCGCGGCCACAAGAGAACCAGCAGGCCGAACATACCCATGGCGAGGCCAACAAAACCCTGGGCAGTAACGCGTCCGGCACGGTAGACCCAGGCTTCAATGGCCACCACCCAGATGGGAACGTCGGCCACGATGAGGGCTGTCAATCCGCTGGAGACATACTTCTCTCCCCACACGATGCCCATGTTGCCAATGGACAGCAGGAAGACGCCGATCGCTAGAATACGCAGGAAATCATGACGGCTAAGGCGGATTTTGCGTCCTGAAAGCACGCACCAGACCAGCATGAGCGGTCCGGCAATCAGGTAGCGCACAGCTCCAACCACATACGGCGGAAGGTCCCGAACGGCCACTCGCATAGCGAGATAGGTGGAACCCCACAAGACATAGAGCAGCGCAAAAGCCACGATCATGCGCACGCGGAATTGTTTGTCTGTGGTTCCCATGACGGACGTACTTATCGGCTTTACTTATCGGCTTTCATTATCATCTGGGCGCGCGGGCCACTTTGGCGATGCTAAAAAAGCGAAAGGCGCCAATTTAGTAGCCAACGGCACCATAGTAATGGCCAAAGGCGGAGTGTTTTCGCGGTATAATAGAAGACGACCATGAAGAAAGCGCGCACAACCTGGTTTTCACAAAGCTCGCCGGAGCGCTCTCTGGCTTGCTGGGTGGACTTCCTTGTCTGCCCGCGCCGCTACCTTGCGGTGCTGCCTTCGCACGCGCGCGCCAATCTTTTCGCCGGCGACTAATTCTCCCACACGTCCCCCTCTTGCACGTTTTTCGGCTTTGCTGCGTTTTGTGCGCTCAAGGCCGGGCGCATCAACTCGCAAAATGATTTCAAGAAAAAGAGGATGACCCATGTCGACCCAGACTTTGTCCGCAAACGGACCAAAAATCCGCACCAAGGTGCCCGGACCGAATGCCCAGAAAATTCTAAAAGGCGACGCACAGTATATTTCGCCTTCGTATACGCGTTCGTACCCGCTCGTCGCCAAGAGTGGCCGCGGTTCCATTATTGAAGACGTTGACGGCAACGAGTTCCTGGACTTCTCGTCCGGCATTGCCGTTTGCTCCACGGGACATTGCCATCCGGAAGTAGTGGCGGCAATCCAGAAGCAGGCCGGCGAATTGATCCATATGTCCGGTACGGACTTCTATTACGAAAACATGGTCACGCTGGCCGAGCGACTGGCCAAGACGGCGCCTATGTCTGGCCCGGTGCGCGTGTACTACGGCAACTCCGGCACGGAAGCCATTGAAGCCGCCATGAAGTTGGCGCGTTATCACACCAAGCGCCAGGGCATCATCGCGTTCTACGGCGCGTTCCACGGACGCACCATGGGCGCTCTTTCGCTCACGGCTTCCAAAGCGCAGCAGAAGCGCCGGTTCTTCCCGGTTGTGCCAGGTGTTGTGCATGCGCCGTTCCCGTACGTGTATCGCCGTCCGGAAGGTCAGACCGAAGCGCAGTTCCTAAAAGAGTGCGTGAGCTTTATTGAAGACCGCGTGTTCAAGACGATTATGCCGCCGGAAGAGTGCGCGGCCATTTTCATTGAACCGATCCAGGGTGAAGGCGGATACGTTCCGGTTCCGAAAGAGTACATGCAAGAACTGCGGCGCATCTGCGACAAACACGGCATCCTGCTGGTGGCCGATGAAGTCCAGTGCGGCGCTGGACGCAGCGGCAAGATGTGGGCCATTGAACACACGGGCGTTGAGCCGGACATCATCACCATGGCCAAGGGCATTGCCAGCGGCATGCCGCTGGGCGTGACCATGTCCCGCGCGGAAATCATGGACTGGGTGCCGGGATCACACGCCTCGACTTTCGGCGGCAATCCCATCTGCATTGAAGCAGCCCTGGCCACGTTGAACATTCTGGAACGCGAAGCCATCGCCAACGCCGAGACCGTGGGCAACCACATTCTGCGGTGCATTACGCCGTGGGTGCAGAAACATCCCATGGTGGGAGACGTCCGCGGGCGCGGCCTGATGCTAGGCGTGGAGATTGTGAAAGACAAAGCCACGCGCGCCACGGCTCACGATGAGCGTGACCGCATTGTTGACCTGGCGTTTGAACGCGGCCTGCTGTTCCTGGGCGCCGGAGAGAACACCATCCGCATTGCTCCTCCGCTCGTTCTGACCCAAGAGCAAGCGGACATAGCCATGGACGTTCTGGAAGAGTGCATTGGAATTGTGGAGAAAGAAAATAAGTAAGGCTCCACTACGTTGGTTGGTGATACTGTGGGCCGCGAAAGTAGCGGCCCTTTTTTATTTCCGTTCCATGAATGAAAGGTTGCTGCCACCACCTCGTATGGTGCTGGGAAAAAGCAGATTCCTCGCTACGCTCGGAATGACAAACAATAAAGGGCCGTTCCGGCTTCAGCCTTTGCTTGCGCGCCGGCTTCGGAATGACAATACTTGATTGGTTTGGTAAAGCCGATGCCCTCAGGACGACTTACCCGCCTCACGCTCCGTGCGCTCGATTCCGCGGCCCGGCTCCTGCCAGGCGGCAAGCGGAAAGCCAAGCACCTGAACACCGGCCGTCGCGGAGAAGAAGAAGCTTACTTCTATCTGCGGGAAAACGGGTACGTCATGATCGCGCGCAATTACCGCAGTCCGCGCAGCCGCAGTGAACTCGATCTTGTCGGATGGGATGGAGACATGCTGTGCTTCATTGAAGTAAAGACCAGGACGACGCGGGCCGTCCAAGCGGCAGAAGTGGCGGTGGACGCGGAGAAGCAGCGCGACCTGGCGCACGTGGCGCGCGATTTCCTGCGGAAAATGAAGGGCAATCCGACCTACCGCTTTGATGTGGTGAGCGTTTACTTTGAAGCCGGCGAGCGGCCCACGGAAATCACTTTATTCAAAAACGCTTTCTCTCCGGCATAGAAGCCACGAAAGTATAATCCAATCCATGGCAATGAAAACCAATACGCTCATGCTGTTGTTCGCCATTATGATCGCCGTTCCGAACCCGGCGCAAACGCAACAACCTAAACCCAGTGAGCGTACGCCGCAGAAGGCGAGACTCCCGGCTGATCCCTTTCATCTGTTCCGCTATCGGATATCCGAGTCAGGGCAAGGACAATACTTTGCCGGTTTCTCAAAAGTCTCAGTCAAAGGCCCCGCCGCCTCAGGAGGCTACGATCCGCGGGGAAGCAACCGGGGCAGAGACAAATATGAGGTGATCACGCTGGAACGCGGCGTTACCCAGGATCCTTCGTTTGCGCACTGGGCAAGCCAGGGCCGACAGATCAGAGAGTTGTTCATTGATGGATTCGACGAAGCCGGCCACAAGAACTCCACCAGGAGACTGGTCCAGTGTATGGTTACGGAGTTCCAGTCCGTACCGGATTTGGCCGGTCCGGCCAACAGGGTGACGATCCAGGTGGCCACCCTGCAATGCCAGAGCCTGCCGCGCCGCTAACTTCAACCGTGAAAGAGCAGCGTAAATCGAGCCCAAAGCTGCAGGCAGTTGTAGAATAGTAACCGTGCCTGATCTGAGAAAAGATCCGATAACCGGCCGCTGGGTGATCATCTCCACGGACCGATCCAAGCGGCCCACCGATTTCATCCGCGAGCGCGCTGACATCAAGAACAACGCGTTCTGTCCTTTCTGTCCCGGCCACGAAGACAAAACGCCGGCTGAGATTTTGGCTTACCGTCCGGGAGAAAATGGCCACAACAAGCCAGGGTGGAACCTGCGCGTGGTGCCCAACAAATTCCCGGCCCTGGGCATTGAAGGCGATCTTGACCGCCAAGCCGACGGCATGTTTGACCGCATGAACGGCATTGGCGCGCATGAAGTGGTGATTGAAACGCCGAACCACATGGAATCGTTGGCAACGATGCCGGTAAAGCGCGTGGAAGACGTGCTGTGGGCCTTCCGCGACCGCATCCTGGACCTGAAGCAGGACCGCCGGTTCAAGTACATCATGGTCTTTAAGAACCATGGCGAGGCCGCGGGCGCGTCGCTCGATCATCCGCACTCACAGCTGATCGCGCTACCGATTCTTCCGAAACAAGTGGTGGAAGAACTGGACGGCGCCAAGAAATATTTCTCCAATAAAGAACGCTGCATTTTTTGCGACATTCTGCATCAGGAACTGGAATTGAAAGTACGCGTGGCGGCGGAGAACCAGGATTTTGCCACGCTGTGTCCGTATGCGCCGCGCTATCCATTTGAAACCTGGATCCTGCCGCGTAGACACGAATCGGCATTTGAGAATTCACCCTCCAGCCTCTACGAAAATCTGGCGCGGATGTTGAAAACGATCCTGAATAAATCAATTCAAGTGCTGGACGATCCCGCGTACAACCTGGTGCTGCACACGTCCCCCATCCAGGAAAACACCAACGACTACTACCACTGGCACCTGGAGATCATCCCCAAGCTGACTAAGACAGCAGGGTTTGAATGGGGCACGGGATTTTACATTAACCCCACGCCTCCGGAAGAAGCCGCGCGCTTTCTGCGCGAAGCGGTTGTGGAAGAAGCCCAAACAGTAAAGTCTTAAATTGGCGAGGCATCCGAAAGACGAGAAAATTAATTGGGGCGCGGCCTGCCTGCGAGAGTATAGTCAGCTCAGCTTCTTTTTGTTTTCCCTGGGGGACACCTACTTGCGCAACTTCTTTCTTGCCTTGCAGATCTTCGCTGCATTTTTCCTCACGCTTTTTGGCCTGGCCGAGTTGTTTCATGGCGCAGCGGCAGATACTGGGATGCGTTTTGTCGCAGCACTGATCGCAGCTCTGGGGCTGACGTTTCTGTCCTTGATCGGATTGAATGTGAAGAAGGCCCGCGGGTAGTCGCCACTACTTACGGCTTGCCGGTTGAAGCGTTCTGCCGGGCGCTGGCATATTGTGGCGAGCGTTCACGCAGCTTTTTCACGGCCTCAATTACGCATGTCGCAGCGTAATCAATTTCAGCTTCCGTGTTAAACCGGCCTACGCCAAAGCGGATAGCAACGTTGGCCGCCGCGTCACTGAGCCCCAGGGCCTTGAGCACGTACGAAGGTTGCGGCGTTCCCGACGAGCAGGCCGAACTGCTGGAGACAGCAATATCACTGATTGCACCCATCAGGGATTCGCCGTCCACATGAAGAAAGCTCATGTTCAGGTTACCTGGCAAGCGGAGTTCCATGTGCCCGTTGATGATGACTTCGTCTAGCTCGGCCAGCAGGCGGTCACGTAGGCGATTGCGAAGTCCAGCTATGCGGCTACTTTCTTCCGCCATTTCCGCGCGGGCAATTTCACACGCTTTTCCAAATCCGACAATTCCAGCCACATTCAAAGTGCCGGACCGCATGGCGTGCTCATGACCGCCGCCATCAATCAACGGAGCCACGCGAACATTGGGATGTTGGCGCACATAGAGAGCGCCACAACCTTTGGGCCCGTAATATTTGTGAGCGGTGAGAGATACCAGGTCCAGGTTCGCCGTTTTTACATCTATGGGAAGCTTGCCCATGGCCTGTACGGCGTCTGAATGGAAGAGCACGCCGCGCTCGCGGCAGATGCGTCCTATTTCTTCAATGGGCTGGAGAACTCCGGTTTCATTGTTGGCGGCCATGATGGTCACCAGGATGGTGCGGTCAGTAAAGGCTTTCTGGAACTGGTCGAGGTCTAGCAGGCCGTCCGGCTGAACCGGCAGGAAGGTCACCCGACATCGTTTACTTTTCTCCAGGCGCTTGCAGCTATCGAGTATGGCTTTGTGTTCGGTGGTGAGGGTAATGATGTGGTCGCCCTGGTCAGCGAGGGCTTCCGCCACGCCCTTGACCGCCAGGTTGTCGCTTTCCGTGGCGCCGGAGGTAAACACGATTTCCGCTGGAGAAGCGCCTATAAGGGCCGCAACGTGCATGCGCGCGGCTTCCACGGCAGCTTCCGCCTCCCAACCAAAACTGTGGCTGTGGCTGGCAGCATTGCCAAATTTGCCGGTCAGGTACGGCAGCATCGCGTCCAGCACGCGGGGATCCAGCGGCGTGGTGGCGTGGTTATCAAGATAGATGGGAAGTTTGAGACCTGCGGCAACCGCACGGTCTTTTCCGTTACTGCTCATGCATCAGATTTTACCTGTGCCGCCGCCGGAGGGAAATAAAAAAGCCCGCCGGACGAATCCGGCGGGCGTAAGAGTGGTTACGAACTCGAGCTTAGAACGTGATTTTTCCACCGAAGATGATGCGACGGGTGATGCTGGGAGTCTGCGTCGGATCGCCAAAACCAGTGAAAGAGCCATGCTGGCCAGCATCAACGAGGAACGGATCGATGCTGGTGTAGTTGTTGTGATTGAAGGCATTCAGGAACGTGGCGTGGAACTGGAAGTTAGCGTGTTCGCCCAGTTTCACGGTCTTAAAGATGGACACGTTCGCGATGTTGGAGATGGCGTCAGATACCGGGTTGCGCGGCATGTTGCCGAATGGCGTGCCGAACACCGTCTGAGCCGTCTGGCTGTTGGTGATGAAACGAACCTGGTCCTTGGTCACGGGAACGATGGCGCAAGCCACGTTCGCAACCAGGCAGTTCGAGCCCATGGCAGTCTGGCTCAACAGCGTGGTAGCGGGCAGGCCACACGTTGGAGCAGCGCCGCCATCAAACAGGTTGCAGGCATCACCAGCGTAGATCCCGACAGACGTTGCCGGGGCGCTCAAGTTGCCCAGGAACGCATGTGCGGTTTCAACGCTAGCGAAGTTGGCGATGTAGCCGTTGTCAAAGTAATCGCGGCTGGCAGCTGCGGTCGCCTCGAAAATCTGAACTGGGCTATAGCGCTGACCGGAAGCGATGATGTAGTTGGCCGAGAGTGCCCAGCCGCCCATGATGTGACCCACGAGACCCTTCTGATCTTTGTAGAACGGAAGAGTTTCGGTGGCCAGGATGGTCCACTGGTGCGGATAGTCCAGACCGGAGAACGAATATTCGCCGGGGCCGGTGATCTGGTTGGCAGGGTTTTGGGCCGCGAACAAGCTGTTGCCGCCGCCAAACGTCGAGAAGATTTCGCTGACGTTGTCCAGCGTCTTGCTGTAGGTGTAGGAGCTGCGCACCGTCAACTGTTTGAACAGGTTGTTGGCGCGGAACTCCACCTGAGCAGCATGGTAGTTGGAGTATCCCGAGTTAGCGCGGGTGCGGTTGATGCCGTCATTGCAATTCGTACGGCCTACCGCAACTGCGTTGAATGCCTGGGCCGCCGGGCAAGGCGTCTGGCCGGCCGGAACCAAATTCGGGAAATCGGCCTGCAGATTGGCGATCTCCGGGTTTCCATCCAGGGTCTGGAACAGGTTGTAAGCGTGGTTGCCAACGTAACGGACTTCGATCGCCGAGTTCTTGGTCAGCTCGCGCTCCATACCCAGCGTCCAGCTGTGGACCTTATCAGGACCAAAGTTGGGCGTGATATGAGTTTCCGCGAAGGTACGAGGATCAAACACGCCCTTCTGCAAGGACGGAGCGAGTTGGGCGCGCACGTTCGGTCCGGTCGGGTTCGCAAGCAGCGGCTTGCCGGCGAGTGAAGCACCAGTGAAGGTCTGCAGGAACACTTCCGGAGCCGAGGTGGAAACGTTCAGGTAGATGTTGTAGAACGGCGGATCGTACAACATGCGGTAGCCGCCGCGGATGGTGGTCTTGCCGGGGCCGCCGGTCAGGAAACCGCCCCACTGCGGTGAGTAGGTGAAGCCTACGCTCGGTCCAAAGCTGTTCTTCGGCGCCGGAACCAAAGGCACGGTGCGGACAGACAGTGGAATCGCGGCGCCAGGGTTCAGGAACCCAACGGCCGGTTCAGTCGCCGCCCAGAAGGCGGTGGCGGGGTTGCTTTCACGAGGAACCGTAACGTTGTTGAACAGGTTGGCGGGCTGGCCATAATAAGACCAGGTAATACCAAGCTGCACGGTCAGGTTCTGGGTCAGCTTCCAATCGTCGCCGCCGTACAGGAACGTGTCGTACTCGCGGAAGTCAAGTCCTGCGTTGCCGTTCGCAACGCGGATGCGGTTGGGAGTGTTGTTGAGGAACGACGTCCAGCTACCGAAACGGAACTGACCGTTCAGGTTGGGCAGGAAGATGTTCGGGGAACGTTGATAAGTCCAGTTCACACCGGCCTTGAGTTGGTGCTTGCCGAACACGTAGTTCCAGTTGTCCTGGGCCTGCCAGGTGTTCACGATGCGGCCCTGGGGGATGTTGGTGGCCGGACCGAAACCGAGCAATGTGCCAGAGTTGAAGGTAATGTTGGCCAAAGCCTGGTCGATCTGGCTGTCAGCCGGTGAAGCGGCGCCGGTGACGCTGCCGCCGAACTCGACATTCAAACGGCCGAACGAAATGCGAGCTTCGTTCACCATGTGGGCATTCAGATTACGCGTCCAGCTGATGAGGGCGGACTGGGCCAGGGCGGGAACGTTGAAGAAGTATCCGCCCGCGCCGTTGTCGCCGGCGTTGAAGAAGTTGTTCCGGTTGAAAATATACCGGCCCATGATGGTGTCTTTGCTCAACTGGACGTCTGTCTTGCCAATGAAGTCAAAGATGTGATCAGGCTGGCCGACGGTGCGTGTGACACCGGCGAAGGTAGCGGTGGGGCAAGCGCCGACCGGGGTCGAAGTTGCGCCGTTAGGAACGGGATTGCCGGCCGAGATTGCATACGGGCCGTACTTGTTCAAAGCCAGCAAGGACTGCGAAGCCGGGAAGCAACCGGCCAGAGCGGCCAGTCCTGCCGGTGTCGGCGTCAATGCGCTGGTGGAGAATACGGACTTCTGGGAAACGATTTCCTCGTCGAAGCCGCCGAAGAAGAACGCCTTGTTCTTGACGATGGGACCGCCGATGGTGAAACCGCCGAACTCATCGTTCAAGCGCGGAGGCTTGGTCAGACAGTTGTCCGGACCGCAGATGTCCTGGTTCTTCTGGGAGTTGTTCAGCGAGTTCAGGATCGAGTTGTTTTCGCTGCCGTAAATGCTGCCATGCCAGGCGTTGCCGCCGGACTTGGTGATGATGTTGACCACCGAACCGGAGTTGCGGCCGTATTCCGGACCGAACTGGTTGGTAATCAGCACATACTGATTGACGAACTCAGCGTCGGTCACAAACAAGCCAGGACCGCCCACGCTGTTGTCGTTGTTGTTCTGACCGTCAATCTGCTGGTCATTGTTGCGGCCGCGCAATCCGTTCACGCTGAAGCCGCCACCACCGTTGGTGTTGGAGAAGTTGTTGTCGCGGCTGGAGCTTACGCCGGGAACAAACAACGCCAGGTTATCCAAGCCTTCGTTTTCCTGAACGCCGGCAAACGTGGACAGTGCCACGCCGGAGAAGGTGTTGGTGACCTGAGCCGCCGCCGTATCCACCAGCGGCGCTTCGCTGACTACTTCCACCGTCGTGGTGGTCGCGCCGACCGTCAGCTTGATGGTGCCTACGCCGGCCGTCTGTCCGGCGCTGACGATCACACCGTTCTGGACGGACGTCTTGAAGTTAGGGGCTGAAACTTCCAGCTTGTACTCACCAACCGGAATCAAGTTGAACCGGAAGGATCCGGAGCTATCCGTGGTGGTAGTGATGGCCACACCTGTAGCCGTATTGATTGCTTTTACTTGAGCGTTGGGCACAACCGCTCCCTGTTGGTCAGTCGCTGTTCCTAACAGCGATCCTTTGCCAGTCTGACCCAGGGCCGGTATGCACACCAGCGCCAAGCAAGCAACCAGGACTAGTACGTCGCGCAGTTTACGATTCATCCTTTGCATCTCCATTTAGTTGTTTGTTTGGACTGTCTTTATTGAATGCGTTGGCGTGGCTGAATTGGCTGGGCATTAATTCTATTCCCCAACCGACAGCACACACTTCTGGCAGGACTAAGTGCAAGTCACGTTCCTTCTTGAAACATCTTTACAATCAATGTTTTGTAAGGATTCTGTCAGCCTGGAAATGCTAAATTTTGTAAGGAATTGGCAGGCCACATATGAAATTTGGGATATATGAAGCTTTACGAGCGAAATCCTAGTGTCGAAGGGCTTAGGTTCCGTGTACTCGACCCTGATGCCCGAATTTAGCCACTCATGTGGCAGGTTTGAGGCCTTGAATCAAGCGTAAAAAAGCCCGCCGGATTTCTCCGGCGGGCGTGAGTGTGTTACGAACTTTGGTTAAAAGGTCAGCTTACCTCCGAAGATGATTCTCCGGGTTGGCGGGGCCGCGGTATTGACGCTAGGAGTCTGCGTCGGATCGCCGAAGCCGTTGAACGCACCTGTCAGACCGGCATCGTCGATGAAGGGATCAACCGAACTGTAGTTGCTATGGTTGAGCACATTCAGGAACGTGGCGTGGAACTGGAAGCCGGCATGTTCGCCCAGTTTAACGGTCTTGAAGATGGACAAGTTCGCTGTGTTGGAGATCGCATCCTGCACCGGGTTCCGCGGCATATCGCCAAACGGAGTTCCGAACACGGTCTGCGCATTAAATGCATTCATGATGAAGCGAACTTGGTTCTTGTTGACGGCAGTAATTGTGCCTGCGGGTGATTGCAAGGCAGTTAAGCTGATCAGCGAGGTGTCGGTGAGACCCGCGCCGGTGCAAGCGGCAGAGCTCAGCGCATCACCGCAGAAGATACCCACGCTGGTGGCCGGAGCGCTCAAGCTGCCCAGGAACGGATGCGCGGTATCGGCTCCTACGAAGCTGTTGATGTAGCCGGCGTCATAGTAGTTGCCGTTGGCGCTGCCCACAGCCGCGCCGAACTGCGACGGAGTGTAACGCTGACCGGAAGCAATCAGGTAGTTAGCTGAAATAGCCCAGCCGCCCATGATGTGACCCACGAGACCCTTCTGGTCTTTGTAGAACGGAAGAGTTTCCGTGGCCAGGATGGTCCACTGGTGCGGATAGTCCAGACCGGAGAACGAGTACTCGCCGGGTCCGTTGATCTGGTTGGCAGGGTTCTGCGCCGAGAACAGCGTATTGCCGCCGCCGCCGGTGGAGAAGATTTCGCTGACGTTGTCCAGCGTCTTGCTGTAGGTGTAGGAGCTGCGCACCGTCAACTGTTTGAACAGGTTGTTGGCGCGGAATTCCACCTGAGCAGCCTGGTAGTTGGAGTATCCGGTATTCGAGCGCGTACGCACGACACCGTTGTTGCAGTCGGTACGACCGATGGCGACGGCCGCAAAAGCCTGGGCCGCCGGGCAAGGAGTCTGGCCGGCCGGAACCAGGTTCGGGAAGTCCGTTTTCAGGTCGGCGATGAACGGGTTGCCGTCCTGCGTCTGGAACAGGTTGTAAGCGTGGTTGCCAACGTAACGGACTTCGATCGCGGAGTTCTTGGTCAGCTCGCGCTCCATACCCAGCGTCCAGCTGTGGACCTTGTCAGGACCAAAGTTGGGGGTAACGTTGGTTTCCGCGAAAGTGCGCGGATCGAACACTCCCTTGGTCAGCGATGACGCCAACTGGGTACGCACGTTCGGGCCCGTGGGATTCGCCAGCAGAGGATTGGCCGTGGCTGCAGCGCCAGTCAAGGTCTGCAGGAACACTTCCGGAGCTGAGGTGGCAATGTTCAGGTAGATGTTGTAGACCGGCGGATCGTACAACATGCGGTAGCCGCCGCGAATGGTGGTCTTGCCGGCGCCGCCCGTGACGAACCCGCCCCAATTTGGTGAGTAAGTGAAGCCCACGCTCGGCCCAAGGCTGTTCTTGGGAGCCGGAATGGACGGC
>Ga0209069_10000014_pt1 | contig 52850 bp, 25 predicted proteins | sample Str013_2_FD_187202 | JGI IMG/M metagenome (GOLD analysis project Ga0209069, IMG submission 187202) | Freshwater sediment microbial communities in response to fracking from Pennsylvania, USA - Straight Creek_MetaG_SC_2013 (SPAdes) (version 2) | ecosystem: Environmental > Aquatic > Freshwater >...
TCGAGTGGGATACTGGCGGAAGCAGATGGACGGAGCGGGACGGGAACTGGCCCTGCCGCAGCGAAGAAGAAGTCCAGCGGCGCCGTCGTTTCGCGGAGCGCGGCAGAGGGTGGAGATTGGCGAAGAACTGGCCGAAGGATTACGCGAAGTTGGCCGTCATGAAGGAGCCACGCTATACATGACGATGCTGAGCGGGTTCGTGGTGCTGCTGAACCAGTACACGGGGCAGGAAGACGTGGTGGTGGGAACGGTAATCGCCAACCGGGAACGCGAAGAAGTAGAAAAGCTGATTGGCTTCGTGGCCAACACGTTATTGCTGCGCGTGGACGTGAGCCGAGGACCGACGCTGCGGGAAGTTCTGGGACGGGTACGGGAAGTGTGCCTCGAAAGTTATGGCCACCAGATGCCACCGGAGAAACTGGTGGAAGAGCTAGGCGGCGAGTGGGGCGTGACCGGCGGCGAACGTTTATATCCGGTGTGGTTTCAGATGGAGAGCGCGCGGCGCGAACAACTCTCTCTGGCCGGACTCGAACTGGAACGCTTTGAAGGCAAGCGCGGCAACGCGCGTTTTGAACTCTCCCTCATCCTGGAAGAAACCCCCCACGGCATCGCCGGCGAAATGGAGTTCGATCAGGACTTGTTTAACGCAAAAACGATCAATCAAATGCTCGATGATTACGTTCGGATTCTTCGGATGGCCACAACTGTGCCGGACCGCAATATCGAATCCCTTTCTTTGATCAGCCCGGCTGAAGCCGAGCAGGTAAGCCAGGAATACAGCGTTGATCTTGAAGAAGTCTGATTCCAGGTGCGGCAACCCGGCGGCCGCCCAAAATTCGCCACATCCTTATATATATGTGCTTTTCATAGATGTGCACCTTGCCAGCAGCTCGTTTGAGCAGCTGATTTCCCCCGATTGATTTCCCGCGATTGATTTCCCCAACGATAGGTACTTTATGACCATGAACACGGCGACCATTACCGTCACGAAGTCCAAAGCTAAGCGCATGAATGTGCATGACTTATTCAGCGAAGTGGCAGCGCGTTTGGAAGGAGAGGTGGCCATAGAGCGGGTGGGGCGGTTGGTGACGTATGGGGAGTTGGAGAAGAGATCGAACAAGGTAGCGAACCGGTTGCTGGGAGCAGGAGCGGAAGCGGGAACGCTGGTGGGAATCGTTGGTCAGGACCCGGTGGAAGTGATCACGGGGATTTTAGGTGTGTTGAAAGCTGGATGCGTGTTTGTACCTCTGGATCCGGGGTTTCCGGTGAAGTGGCTGCAAGGGATGGTGGAGCAGGTGAAGCTCGAGTGGTATCTGGTGGAGAGCAAGTACGCCGGGAAGCTGGAAGAGTTGGGGGTGAAAGAGTCGGGGCAAGTTTGGGAGCTGGACGGAGAAGAGATCGCACAAGAAGAGACGAGCCGTCCGGAAGTACAGCGGGACGGAGACGAAGGATGTTCGATCTACTTTACGTCGGGAAGTACAGGGAAACCGAAGGCGATCCTGGGAAGGCTGAAAGGGATCGACCATTTTGCGCGCTGGGAAGCCGAAGTGCTCGGTGTGGGCGAAGGGACACGAGTCAGCCAATTGGCGTCGTGCTCATTTGATGGATATCTAAAAGACGCGTTCGTGCCGCTGTGTGCCGGAGGAGTGGTGTGCGCACCAGAGAAGCGGGATATCGTGTTGGAAGCTTCGAGGTTGATTGACTGGATCGACGTGGAGGGCGTCGAGGTGCTGCACTGCGTGCCGTCAGTCCTGCGGGCAATGCTGAACGAGAAGCTGGAGGCGAGATACTTTGCGGGACTGAGGTGGGTGGTGCTGGCCGGCGAAGCATTGCTGCCGGCGGATGTGAAGAGATGGAAGGAAGTGTTTGGGGAGCGGATCGGGCTGGTGAACCTGTACGGGCCAACGGAAACGACGGTGACCAAGCTGCACTACTTTGTGCAACCGGGTGATGAAGAACGTCCCACCATCCCCATTGGCAAACCTATGCCGGGCGTCGCCGCCATGGTGCTGACTCCTACCAGAGGAATTTGCCGCCAGGAAAGCGTAGGCGAGATATACCTGCGAACGCCTTACCGATCCTTGGGGTATTACGGGGAGCCGGAACTGACGGCGGAATCCTTCATCCCTAACCCGTTCAGCAACGATCCTCGCGACCTTATATATCGGACCGGAGACTACGGACGCGTATCAGAGGACGGGAACCTGGAGTTTCTGGGGCGTCGCGACCAGCAGGTGAAGATCCGAGGCGTGCGGGTGGAACTGGGAGAGATTGAAAACGTGCTGCGCGGCCATGCCGGAGTAAAAGACGTGGCGGTGGTGGACCGCGAGGATTCTCAGGGGAATAAATATCTTTGTGCCTACGTGGTCATGGATGAATTCGGAACAGAAAGCCTGCGAACGCATTTAGCGGGAGTTTTGCCAGAGTCCATGGCGCCATCGGCATTCGTGGAGATGAAGGAATTGCCGCGCACGCTTAATGGCAAGATCGATCGCAAGGCCCTGCCGCTGCTTGAGGAAGCGCGAGTTGGCCAGACCAAACGTCCGCCGGGCACCCGAATGGAGCAACTTGTCGCTGCGATCTGGTCAGAGGTCTTGAAACTGCCTGAGATCGGCATTGATGAGAATTTCTTTGCCTTGGGAGGACATTCCCTGCTGGCGACGCAGGTAATCTCGCGGATCAAAAGAACGATGGAAGTGGATCTGCCATTGCGCGCATTGTTTGAAGCTCCCACGATCTCGGAATTTGCCAGAAAAGTGCAGGAAGCCAAATTCGACGCCAACGAGCCGGTACGGCTCATCTCGCCGCAATCGAGGAGCAGAGAGTTGCCGTTGTCGTTCGGACAAGAACGGCTCTGGATCCTCGATCAGATTAATCCAGAGAGTTCCGCATACAACATTGTTTTGGGTATGAAACTGCAAGGCAAGCTGAATATTGCGGCCTTGGAGCAAGCGATTGGCGAAATCATCAGACGCCACGAAGTGTTGCGCACGCATTTTCCGGTTCGCGCAGGGCAGCCCATGGTGGCAATTGAACCCGCACAGGAATACCAAATCCCCGTGGTGGACTTGAGCAATCTGGCCGATGAAGAGCGAGACGCGGAAGGAATGCGCCTGGTTGGAGAAAGCTCCAACCTTCCATTCAGTCTGGACGAAGGCCCCCTGGTGCGAAATGCCCTGCTGCATTTGGGAGACACGGAGTACGCGGCTATCGCGGTAATGCATCACATCGTCAGCGATGGATGGTCGCGAGGCGTTCTTGGTCATGAACTCTCTGTGCTCTACAACGCGTTTTTCCAGGCCGAGCAATCTCCCCTGCCGGAATTGACCATTCAATATGCGGACTATGCCGTGTGGCAGAAGCAATGGCTGGCGGAATCGCTCGAATCCGAAATGTCTTACTGGAAACGCCGTCTGGCGGACGCGCCTCCACTGCTGGCGTTTCCCACGGACCGTCCGCGGCCGGGTGTTCAGAGTTACCGCGGAGCGCGCCAACTCTTTAAGCTTTCGCCGGGTCTTTCTGGCGGGCTGGGAAATTTGGCGCGGCGGTCCGGAGCAACGCTGTTCATTACTTTGCTGGCCGCTTTCAAAGCGATGTTATGCCGCTATACCGCGCAAGAAGATATTGTTGTGGGCACCAGCATGGCTGAGCGGAACCATCCGGAGACTGAGGACCTGATCGGATTCTTTGTAAATATGCTGGCGTTGCGTACGGACTGCTCCGGCGCCCCAGAGTTCAGCGTGCTGCTGGGCCGGGTCCGCGAGACTGCACTGGAAGCGTTTACCCACCAGGGACTGCCTTTTGAAAAGCTGCTGGAAAACCTTCCCAGGAACCTCAGCTATTCACCTCTGTTCCAGGTTGTCTTCAGCATGCAGAACGCCCCGGTCTCCGATCTGGCTCTGGCCGGCATACGCGTGAGCTTTCCGGAAGTTGAAACGACGGCTGCCAAATACGATTTGCTGCTGGATATTTGGGAAACAGAGCACGGCTTGGCTGGAGCGCTGGAATACAGCACCGATCTTTTTGACGCTTCCACGGCCGAGCGAATCGTAAACCACTACCGGAATCTTCTGGAAGCCGTCGTCGCCAATCCGGAGCAGCGTGTTTCCAGCCTGGCGATGTTGAGTGAAGCTGAAATGCAGCAGGCGTTAACCGTGCCAACCAGCTGTGAATATCCAAGGGATGCGTGCATTCACGAGTTGTTCGAAGCTCAGGTAAAGAAATCACCCAAGCTGCCGGCAGTGGTGTTTAAAAATCAGGAGTTGTCATACCGTGACCTGAATCGCCGGGCGAACCAGATTGCACGATGTTTGCGTGCCATGGGTACGGGGCCCGGTGTTCTGGTGGCCGTGTTCATGGAGCATTCAGCGGACGAAGTGGCAGCGTTGCTTGGCGTGTTGAAATCCGGGGCTGCCTATGTGCCGCTGGATCCCACGCATCCGCAGCGCCGGATCAAGTCAACGTTGCTGAACGCAAAATCTCCGGTGGTGGTGACGCAGAAAACGCTGGCGGGCAAGTTACCGGCGGGACCGTGGAAAGTGTTGCGGGTAGACGCCAAGTTGAAGGCCATAACCCGGCAACGGCCCACCAACCTGAAGAAAGTGGCGACTCCCCAGGACATTGCTTACGTCATTTACACATCGGGATCAACGGGCGAGCCCAAGGGCGTAGCGATATCCCACCAGGCGCTGGTGAATTACGTATGGTGGGCCAAAGACGTTTACGTAAAGAACAAGGCCTTGTCTTTCCCGCTCTACTCCTCGCTTGCTTTTGATTTGACTGTGACGTCCATCTACACGCCTTTGGTGACTGGCAATAAAGTCATGGTGCATCCGCCGCGGGAGCACGGAGTGCCGTTCACGGAAATCGTCAATAGCCGAGAAGCCACGGTACTGAAATTGACGCCGAGCCACCTTCTCCTGATGGAGACGGAATCGGTGGAAGGAGTTTCGATCAGGAAACTTATTGTAGGTGGTGAAGCGCTTACTCGAACGATGGCCCAGCGCACGCTTGCGAAGCTTGGTGCTCATGTGGAAATCTACAACGAATACGGACCAACTGAAGCCACCGTAGGTTGCGCAATTCATAAGTTCGATCCGGACCGCGACCAGCGCGCGTTTGTGCCAATAGGAAAGCCTGCCGCCAACGTCCATCTTTTGGTGCTGGACAAATGGCTTAACCCAGTCCCGGAAAACGTGATTGGAGAATTACACATTGCCGGAGACGGACTGGCCACGGGATATTGGAACCGTCCGAACTTGACCGCAGAGAAATTCCTTCCCAGTTTGTCTGCTCCAGGACAACGAATGTACAAGACCGGCGACCTGGCCCGGTGGCTGCCCGGAGGAATCCTGGATTTCCTGGGAAGAAATGACAATCAAGTCAAATTGCACGGGGTGAGAGTGGAACTGGGCGAGCTGGAAGGTATTTTGAGCGCCCACTCTGACGTGCGTGAAGTCGCGGTGCTACTGCGTGAAGATGTGCCAGGCGACAAACGGATTGTCGCGTATCTTTCGGCGGCTGACGAACACACGCTCGAGATGGTTGAGATTCGGCGTTACATGCAGGAACGCGTGCCGGCTTACCTGTTGCCGGCGGCGTTCATCGAAATGAAGACGTTTCCCCTTACTGGCAACGGGAAGATTGACCGCATCGCGCTTCCAGCGCCAGACGGCAGCCGCCCGCAGTTGCGGGAACCGTACGTCGCGCCGCAAACGATTGCCGAGCAAGCCGTGACATCGATCTGGCAACAGGTCCTACAGTTGGACCAGGTTGGGGCCCGTGACAATTTCTTTCAACTAGGCGGCCAATCCATTCTTGCCATCCAGATCATCCAAAGAATCAACCAGCTGTTTGCGATCAATTTGCCCATGCGCGTGATTTTTACGGAAAGCTCGGTGGCTGCGCTGGCGGTGCTGGTGGAAGAAACACTGATCGAAAAACTTGAGTCCGAGCCAGAAGAGCCATTCCGGATGGCGCCGGGCGCGTAAGCTGCATTTCTTATTTGTAGGCCCGTGTCGCGGGCTTTTCTTTGATCCCGGTACTGAAGACATTCCCTTAGTCCCGCCTGACAAACATAACTTTAAACATTTTTAAACATTAAAGATGAGTTGCGAGGAGACAGTCCCATGTCCGCCAAACGAACTGACCAGCCAAATGTCCAAATAAAGGTTAACCGCCGGGGCAAGAAAGAACAGGTGAATATCATCGGAGTTTCCGCTGGATACCATGACTCCGCGTGTTGCCTGCTGCAAGACGGAGTACTGGTGGCGGCGGTACAGGAAGAACGATTCTCGCGCATGAAGAACGACAAATCTTTTCCCCGCAATGCATTTCGCTATTGTCTTGAGGCGGGAGGGATCACGATCGGCGATGTGGATTGCCTGGCCTACTACGAAGACCCGACGCTTAAATTGGGCCGTCAGATATGGATGGGCACGATTTCCGAGTTGCCAGCCGACCGGCGTTCCGCGATTCTGGACCGTCTGGTGACCCCGCAGCCCCAGGCGATCATGAGCCAGTTGTTTGGGTATACGGGACCGATTGAGATTGTGGACCATCATTTTTCCCACGCGGCGAGCTCATATTTCTTCTCCGGCTTCGATGAAGCCGCCATCCTGACGGTGGATGGCGTGGGCGACTGGCCGTCAACCACTTACGGCTCAGGCCAAGGCACGCAAATCAGCCGGTTCGAGCAAGTAGATTTTCCCGATTCGCTTGGCTTCTTTTACAGCGCGATCACCGGCTATCTGGGATTTGAAGTGAATGAAGGTGAATACAAAGTCATGGGGCTGGCGCCGTATGGCGAGCCCATCTACGTTCCGGAACTGCGCAAGCTGGTGGAGATCACCTCCGAAGGGCAGTACCGGCTGAACATGAAATATTTCGGCTTTCTTGCGGAAGAGTCCATGTACACCGAAGAGCTGTGCAAGTTGTTGGGGCGACCGCCGCGCAAGCCGGAATCCGATCTGCAGCAATTCCACATGGATGTTGCGCGCAGCGTGCAGGTAGTCCTGGAAGAGATCATGCTGGAAAAGACGCGATACCTGCACAGCAAGGTGCCCAGCGAGAATCTATGCATGGCCGGAGGCGTGGCTTTGAACGTGGTGGCCAATAGCCGGTGTCTTCGTGACGGACGATTCAAACGGTTGTTCGTCCAGCCGGCCGCTGGCGATGCGGGCGGATCAGTAGGAGCGGCGGCGATGGCGCACGTCCGGCTAACGGGCGAGCGGCCCGCGCACAAACAACTAGACAATGTGTATCTCGGTCCAGCAAATTCGAGCGACGAGACATATCACATCCTCAAAACGTCGTCGGCGAAATTTCAAGACTACCGGGGACGCGAAGATGAATTGATTGCTTACGTTGCCGGGCAACTGGTGGAAGGAAAAGTCATCGGCTGGCTGCACGGGCGAATGGAGTTCGGGCCGCGGTCGCTTGGCGCCCGGTCCATTCTCGCGGATGCCCGCCGCCCGGAAATGAGAGATCGCATCAACGCGCTGGTTAAGATGCGCGAATCGTTTCGTCCCTTTGCTCCGGCTGTGCTGGAACACAAGGCCGCCGAGCATTTTGACATCGATCACAAGTCTCCGTTCATGCTGGAAACGTGCCAGGTGATTTCGCCGATCGATCTTTCGTCCATCACTCATATTGACGGTTCAGCGCGCATACAAACAGTGGGACCGGATGCCAATCCCAGGTTCGCGAAGTTACTGGAGGAATTCGACCGCCGGACAGGCTGTCCGATCCTGCTGAACACTTCTTTCAACCTGCGCGGCGAACCGATTGTTTGTACCGCCGTGGACGCCATGATGACTTTTGTCCGCTCCAAGATCGACGTGCTGGTGGTGGAAGACTGTGTGCTCGACCGGTCGGGCATCCCGGCACTGTGGGACCTGCAAGCCGAAATGGCGCCCGAAAAAATGGGTGAAGCCGTGGGACATCTTATTTACACCTTGCTGTAAGGAGCAACCTATATGGAACGTCCGTCAGAGTCGCTCAAATCATTTGCCAATCACGTTGCACGCCTGGCAGCTTCAGAAAGCGCCGCGCAACTTACCAGTCTGCTGAGACTCGCCGGTCTTGTTGATGATCCATCGGGCCGAAGCAACAGCGAGGGCGCCCAGAGAGGTGCGACTGATGTCGTCGGCTCCCCAGACCGCGTGGGGATCTGGGAGAAAAAACAAGAAGACGGCCAGACCGTGTTTGTTCGTTCCAGAGAGGTGATGAAAGACTGGAACTATTGGGCCAACCTGGGCCGTATTGAACTTAAAGGCGCAAAGAAACGCGTGCTGCTGATTGGCGAATCTGTTGCGCGCGGCTACTTGTATGACCCGATCTACACGCCGGCCATGGTGCTGGAGAAGATGCTGGAGTCCCGGTTTGGACCGGGCCAGGTTGAAGTGATTGATCTGGCGCGCACCAACATTGGACTGGAAGTAAGGGAGCTGGCGATTTCCGCGCTGCAGCTTGAACCCGATGCCCTGGTGATGTTCTCTGGCAACAACTGGCGGGCGGGCTATCCGCTTGATCCTCGTCATGTTCCGGTAATTGATACGGCTTTACGGGAAAAGGGAATTGCCGGCGTGAAGCAGTTTGCCGACGAAAGTCTTGGGGAAGAAGTCCGCAGCGTGGTGCGGGATATATCCACGGCTTACGCAGACCGAAAAATTCCCATTGTGTGGATTGTGCCGGAATTCAATCTAATGGATTGGCGCGAACCGCTCATCAGTGCTCCGCACCTTCCCGATGGCGCCAATCGCACGTGGTTAGAACTGTGGGAGCGTGCCCGCATGGCGCTGGAGAACGGATCTTTCCCGCACGCAAAAGACCTGGCGCAAAAGATGCTGGATTTGGACGCCGGACTCTGTGTTGTTCCGCTGTACATTCTTGCCGAGTGCAGCCGGCATGCCGGCGACCGCGAGGCAACACGCAGATACCTGGAACTGGCTCGCGACTCGTCGGTGTGGGACCCCTCGATCAGCGCGTCAGCCCGGCCGCTGGCGGTTTCGCAGCGCAGTATCCGGGAAGAGGCAAGAAAAACGAACCACGAAGTGGTGGACATGCCGGAAATCCTCAAGGAATATCTCAAGGGAGAAATTCCAGACCGCAGGCTGTTCCTTGACTACTGCCACCACACGACAGAGGGAATTCAAATCAGCATGGCGGCCACGGCCGCGGCGATTTTACGTCGTTTAAAGGGAGAAGATGTGCCGTGGCGGTCCCTGGTAAAAGATGCGCTGGCGCCTTCCCGCGAAGTGGAAGCAGAAGCCGCGTTTCTTTCCGCCGTCCACAGCGCTCACTGGTGGCAATCGTATGACGTGGTTCTTCACCATTGCCGCCAGGCGGTGCGCTTCTCGCGGCATATCACGCAGGTGATGAAATTCTTCGTCGATCTGCAAACACGCCGGACGCCGATGCTGATGTGCCAGGCGGCGGAACGAATTTCCGAACTTAAATCCCCGCTCCTGCAACACTATCTTCTCCGCTACAACCACCAGCAGCTGGACGTGGTGCTTCTGGACGCGATAGCGAATGCCATGAAGGAGCTCGACATTGACGCCGAGAAAGATCTGCAAAGGCTCAGGCAAGAGGAACACAGCGTCCGGAACCGCGACATTGATCTGCTCGAATATTATTTCAACTCGGCCGGTTTGCAGCCGCAGGAAGTGATGTGGGTGCTGCCGCGGCAAGACCGCATAACGCGTAAGGCCGCCGATTACTACCGCGCTTACGGGCTGGACTCAAAGTTCATGTTTATCGGTGAACGTGATTGTCCGTTGCAGTTTACCTTCACCTGTCGTCTGCCTGGCCATGCCGCATTTCAGGGCGCGGTCACCATCCATCTGAATGACAAGCAACTGGCCGAACTGCCGGCGGCGTCATCATGGTCAACCTGGGACATCACTGTGCCTGGCAATGTAGTGCAGGATGGATGTAATAAAGTTGTGGTCCGTTGGCCGATGCCGGAATTTCCCGGTCAGCATGCCTATGCGGGAATTCAGAACGACCTGATCATGGGAAACATTCCAGAGTTTTACTGCATCTTTGGAGAGATTCACACCTTCACGGTGGCAAATCCCGCCGGAACAAAAACGACTGTGCCGCTGGAGCAGCACGAACTCAGCGCGATAGGGAAATAAACGCAAGCAAGCCTGCTGCGCTTCCTTTCCACGTGTTTTAACTCTTTCACTTTACCTGTCAAACAAATGAATTGATTCCGCCGCGCGGCCCGGGTTGGGCCGTGGGCAACACCTACGGGCGGCATACCTATTTCAAGTGATACCCCGACGACGGCCATCGAGACGATGAAAACCAGCACAATTGCGACTCAAGAAACGGTCGAACAGCGACAATCGAAACTCGCTGCGCGAAGGGCGCACCTTTCGGCAGCTAAGCAAGCCGAGCTTGAAAAGCTGCTCAAAAAGACCGTGGATGATGATGATGATGTTCCGGCAACCTTGATCCAGCCGCGGCCAGCGTCTGCTCCGCTGCTGGCGGCCATGGCTCAAGAGCGCTTGTGGTTTCTGGACCAGTTAGAGCCGGGAAATCCGGCCTATAACATTCCCATGGCTTTTCAGCTCACCGGAAAGTTACAGGAGGCCGCGCTGCGGCAGGGACTGAGCGAAATCCTCCATCGCCATGAATCGTTGCGAACCAACTTCCTGGCCGTTGACGGATATCCGACGCAGATCGTCGCGCCCCTGAGGCAATCCGAACTGGCCATGGTTGATCTGGGAGGTCTATCAGCGGAAGAAGTTGAAGTCCAAACGCAGCAACTTACCCTTGAACATGGGCGCCGTCCATTTTCGTTGACGGGCGATCCACTGTTACGCACGACGTTGCTGCATGTGTCGGCGGAATCGCACGTGCTGCTGGTTTGCATGCATCACATTGTTTCGGATGGTTGGTCGATCCAGATACTGATGCAGGAAATGGCCGGCCTTTATAAATCTTTCAGCACCGGCGCGCCTTCTCAATTGCCGCCACTGGCGATTCAGTACACGGACTTTGCCCATTGGCAGCGCGACACGCTGCAGGGAGCAACGCTGGAGAAGGAACTCTCCTACTGGTGCAACCAGTTGCAGAGCAGCCCTCCGCTCCTGAATCTACCAACGGACCGGCCACGCCCAGCGGCCATGAGTTTCCGTGGGAGCACTTACTGGGCCGTGGTCGACAAGAAATTGACGGAGTCACTCCGCCAGATCAGCCAGGAACAAGGCGTTACTTTGTTTGTTCTTTTGCTGGCGGCTTTTTACATTCTTCTTGGCCGTTACAGTGGCGATGACGAGGTTGCTGTGGGTACGCCGGTTGCCGGACGGCGCCTGGAAACAGAAAGACTGATCGGCCTGTTCATTAACACTCTGGTCCTGCGCGCGCAGCTTGACGACAATCCCATGGCGCATGAGTTCCTCGGCAGAGTGCAGGAAACGGTGCTCGAAGCGCAGACCCACCAGGATGTGCCTTTCGAAAAACTGGTGGAACAACTGCGGCCAGCTCGAAGCCTGGGGCACGCTCCTCTCTTTCAGGTAATGTTCGCTTTGCAAAACATTCCAACAAAAACGCTGCATGTGGAAGGGTTGACCCTGAGCGAAATGCCTTTCGATCCGGGTGTGGAGAAGTTCGATCTGACGTTGAACGTCGCCGAGGAACAGCATCAGTTGAAATGCGCTGTCTCCTACAGTACCGATCTTTTTGATGAAGCCACGGTCCAGCGCATGACGTTGCAGTGGCAGAGAATTCTGGAAGGCCTATGTAGCGGAGCAGACGCAAGAATTCTGGATATTCCTTTGTTGAACAAAAAAGAACGGCAACACGTTCTGCACGAGTGGAACCAGACTGCCGCGGAATATCCGGGACGCCTGATTCATGAATGTATTGAAGAACAAGTGGCCAGAACGCCGGAGACGATTGCCGTCCAATATGAAGACCAGAAACTTAGTTACGCCGAGCTGAACCGCAACGCCAACCGTCTCGCGCACCATCTCACAAAGCTTGGGATTGGTATGGACGTATGTGTGGGAATCTGCGCGGAACGTAGTCTTGAACTGGTGACCGCCCTGGTGGGCATTCTGAAAGCAGGCGGCGCCTATATACCTTTTGATCCGAGCCAACCCGCTGAGCGGCTGATTGCGATGGTAGAAGACGCGCGGCCGCCGGTGGTGCTGACGCAACGCAAGTTCGCTGATCGACTGAAGCATTTAGCTTTCACGAAACTCGTTGTTATTGACGATGAACAGGATGCCACCGCGGCGGAACCCGACGGCAATCCCGGCGTCCGGATATTTCCAGAGAGCCGGGCTTATGTGATTTACACGTCGGGCTCCACGGGCCAGCCCAAGGGTGCGATGAATTCGCATGACGCCATCAGGAACCGGCTGGTGTGGATGCAGAAGGAATATCAGCTTGGTCCGGAAGACCGCGTTCTGCAAAAAACGCCGCTGGGGTTTGACGTCTCGGTGTGGGAATTCTTCTGGCCGCTCATGGTGGGTGCACGGTTGGTGATGGCCCGACCCGGCGGCCACCAGGACCCGGACTATCTGTGGAATGTAATTGCGAAACAAAAGATCACGACGCTGCATTTTGTTCCGTCCATGCTGAGGGCGTTTCTGGAACATGGTCAGGCGGAGAAGAGTACGAGCCTGCGGCGAATCATTTGTAGCGGAGAAGCTCTCGCTCCGGACCTGGCTCGCCAGTGCATGGAACGCATTCCCGCTCCGCTATTTAACCTTTACGGGCCCACGGAAGCAGCGGTTGACGTTACCCATTGGAATTGCCGAAGTGACGCCATGGATAAAGGCGTGCCCATTGGAAAGCCTATCGCCAACACGCAAACCTACGTACTCGATCGGCATATGGAAGCCGTGCCAGTGGGAGTGCCGGGCGAACTCTATCTGGGTGGCGCGGGGCTCGCGCGTGGTTACTTGAATAGTGCGGCGCTGACTGCGGAAAAATTCGTCCCCAATCCGTTTGCCGCCAAGGGCGCGCGGCTTTACCGGACAGGGGACTGGGCGCGGTGGCGCGAAGATGGCAATCTCGACTTCCTGGGTCGCAAGGACCATCAGGTAAAACTGCGCGGCAACCGGATTGAGTTGGGAGAAATTGAATCTGTCCTGCGGCGTCACCAGGCGGTGCGCGATGCCGCGGTTGTGCTGAGCAAGAGCAGTCTGGGCGATCCGTGGCTGCTGGCATACGTTGTACCTTCAGGAACTCATCCGCTGTTGAGCGTGGAACTGAGGAAGTATGTCCAGGAAAAGCTCCCGGACTACATGGTGCCATCCATTTATATGGAGTTGGCGCAGCTGCCTTTGACGCCTAGCGGGAAATTGGACCGGCGAAATCTTCCTGACGCGCGGGCGGCCTGCCCTGAACCGCAGGAAGAATTTGTCGCGCCCAAGACTCCGACGGAACAGGTGCTCGCGGGAATCTGGGAATCCGTTCTTGGAGTTGACAAGGCTGGCCGGGGCGACAACTTCTTCTGGATCGGCGGGCACTCGTTACTGGCCACGCGAGTGGTATCCAGAGTCCGGGACGCATTCCAAATTGAAATGTCAGTGCGCACGCTCTTTGAAGCGCCCGTCCTGATGGACCTTGCAGTGCGCATTGAAGTCGCGATGCAGGACCGAAGTGGCCGCACCGTACCGCCTTTGACGCCGACTTTGCGAACTCAGGAACTGCCTCTCTCGTTCGCGCAGCAGCGGCTCTGGTTCCTGGACCAGTTGAGTCCGAATAGCAACGCGTACAACATCTCCGCGGCAGTTCATATTGAAACTGAACTCAATGTGGCCGCTCTGGAACAGTCCATAGCGGACGTTGTGCGGCGACATGAAACACTGCGCACAACCTTTCCCATTCTTGCCGGGCATCCCCGGCAAGTGGTGATGCCGGCTTCACGAAATTGCGACCTGCCGCTGGTTGATCTGAGCGGGCTTGCGGACGAAGATCGCACACAAGAGGCGTTGCGTCTTGACGGCGAGCAAAGCCTGAAACCTTTTGACTTGGCCAACGGCTCGCCGTTACGCATGACCCTGGCAATCCTTGATCGAGAACACTACGCGGAGATTGTCACGGTCCATCACATAGTGAGTGATGCCTGGTCGATGGACCTTCTTAAGAAAGAGATTGAATCGCACTATGAGGCGTTTTCTGCGGGACAACCTACTTCGTTGGCTCCGCTGGAGATTCAATATGCAGACTATGCCGTTTGGCAGCGGCAATGGATGCAAGACGACGTCTTGAATGCGGAACTCGACTATTGGCGGCGGCAGTTGGCGGGAGCGCCGCTGGTTACCGATCTGGCAACAGATTTTCCACGGCCGAACCGGCTGACTTTACCCGGGGCGATTACTCCCGTCCGGCTTTCCGCCAGCACTACGTTGCAGTTGAATGAGTTCAGCCGTAAGGCCGGAGCCACAGTGTTCATGACTCTGATGGCCGTGTTCCAGGCTTTGCTGGCGCGATACACCGGTCAAGACGACATTCTTGTGGGCACGCCGATTTCAGGACGTAACCATGTTGCGCTTGAATCACTGATCGGACTGTTTGTTAACACGGTGGTCCTGCGCACCAATGTTGCGGAGGCAATTTCATTTCGCGACCTGGTCGCGAAAGTCCGTGAGTCGGCGCTGGGAGCGTATGCGCACCAGGACCTTCCTTTCGACAAGATCGTGGAGGAACTGCGGCCGGAGCGGATGATGGGACGCAACCCAATCTTTCAGACGCTTCTGGTGTTTCAGAACCAGGCGCCGGTCGTCGCGGAGACGGGAGCCAAGGTTGCCGCCGGAGGCGCAAGCCAGGCCGACACCAAGTTCGATCTGGAGTCCAACTTCTGGGAGACCGAGAACGGGATTGCGGGTTCCTTCATTTACAGTCCTGAGCTTTTTATGCCGGCCACGGTGACCAGGATGGTCAGGCACTTTGAAACACTGCTGAGCAAAGTGCTGGCGGACCCGGACATGAGATTGTCTGACCTTACGCTCATGAATCAAGCGGAATTGCGGCAGGTAGTTCAAGACTGGAACCAGACCACAGTGGAGTTTCCCGCAAATTCCTGCGTACATGAATTGTTTGCGGAACAGGCAGCACAAACACCGGACGCGATCGCGCTGGAATCTACCGTGGAGCAAGTGACTTATGAAGAACTTGATCTGCGGGCGAACCGGCTGGCCAACTATCTGCGGCAGCACGGAGTAGGACCGGAAGTGTTTGTAGGAGTGCTGGTTCCGCGGTCGGTTGAGATGATTGTGGCCTTGCTGGCAATTTCCAAAGCCGGCGGAGTCTACGTGCCAATCAACGTGGTGGAACCGGCAAAGCGCATTGGCTTCATTATCGAAGACGCCGGTATATCCGTTCTCCTCACGGTGAATTCTCTGGCTGAAGGGCTTGACGGTTTTGCCAAACTCGTTCGGTTGGACGAACCGGAGTTCTGGAAGGAACTGAAAGCCAGCCAAAGCGGCCAGATGCCGCACAGTGGAGTGAGCGCCGAAAACCTGATTTATATGTTGTACACGTCAGGCTCTACCGGAATACCGAAAGGAGTCTGCGTTAATCATCGCAGCGTGTTGCGGCTGGTAAAAGGCTCCAGCTTTGCCGCGATGAATTCTGACGAGGTGTACCTGCAATTTACGCCAAGTTCGTTTGACGTTTCCACGTTTGAAATCTGGGGAAGCTTGCTGCACGGCGGCCGCCTGGTGCTACACCCGCCCGCGACTCCGTCTCTGGGTGACTTGGGCGACTTCATTGCCCGGACGCAAATCACCACGATGTGGCTGACCGGCGGACTTTTCCATCAGATGGTGGAATCCAATCTGGCCGGGCTGAGCACGGTATCGCAACTTCTGGCCGGCGGGGAAGCGTTGTCTCCTCCGCATGTCTACAAAGTGATCGATAACTTAAAGGGATGCAAACTCATCAATGGGTACGGCCCCACGGAAGCCACCACTTTCGCTTGTTGTTATGACGTTGAGCCGGACAGGCGTGGCGCCACGGTCTCAATTGGCCGGCCTATCGCGAATACGACAGCTTATATATTGACGGCCGCTCTGCACCCGGTTGCCGTAGGCGAACGCGGTGAGTTGTACATCGGAGGCGTGGGTGTTGCCCGGGGTTACTTTAATCGTCCGGATCTTACAGCCGCGCGTTTTGTACCGGATCCGTTCAGCGGAAACAACGGCGACCGGCTCTACCGAACCGGAGACCTCTGCCGCTACCTGGAAGACGGAAACATTGAGTTCCTGGGGCGCGTGGACAACCAGATAAAACTGCGTGGACTGAGAATCGAGCTGGGCGAAATTGAAGCAGAGCTCATGAAATATCCGGCGGTGCGTCAGGCCGTGGTGCTGGCCCGCGAAGATACTCCCGGCAACAAAATCCTGGTGGCGTACGTGGCAGCGGATGCGGAGCCCGGTGTGTCGAGCGAGGCGTTGAAGGGACACTTAAAAGGACGGCTGCCAGACTACATGGTTCCCGCGGTCTGCGTTGTGTTGAAAGATCTGCCCCTGAACGCCAACGGAAAGCTGGACAAGTCCGCTCTGCCGGCGCCGGATCGTACGTTGATTCGTCCAGAGAAAACATTCGTTGGGGCTCGCGACGCTCTGGAGCAGCAACTGGTGCAAATGTGGGAGGAAATCCTGGCGATCCAGCCGATCGGAGTGCACGACGACTTTTTCGAACTCGGCGGCCATTCGCTGGTGGCCGTTCAACTGGTGGCGCGGATTGAGGAACGCCTGGGAAAGCGCGTGCCCATGGCGGGCCTGTTCCAGGAAGCGACCATCGAGCGCCTGGCGCAGTTCTTGAGAGAAGAGACAACGACGGAAGCGTCGTCGTTGATCGTTCCCATTCAGCCCAAGGGCGATGCTCCGTCTTTATTCTGCGTGCATGCGGCCGGCGGGCATGTCTTCTGCTACGCCGAGTTGTCACGCTACATGGGCCAGGAGCAGCCGCTCTATGGCATTCAGGAAGCGCCAAATGCGGAACAAATCTCGCAGGCCCCGCTGGAGTCACTGGCGGCGGACTATGTCCACGCCATTATGACCTTCCAGCCCTCAGGACCTTATTACCTTGCAGGGTGGTCTCTGGGTGGAATGATTGCGTTTGAAATTGCCCGGCAACTGGAAGACAAAGGGCAACAGATGGGAATGCTGGCAGTGATCGACGCAGAAGCGCCTGACGCGAAATTGCCGGATTACAACTGGGTGGTCCTGCTCGGCAGTTTTGCCTTTGATCTGGGCATACCCGCGGAGACATTGCGGGCTTCATGGAGTGAGATAGCGTCCTTTCCACCGATGGAACAGCTGCGCCGGGTTTGGATTGAAGCCAAGACAACTGGACGCGTGCCGGCGGACATTACTCTCATGGCTTTCCGCAAGCTGTTCGATTCTTTCAAAGCCAAAGCCCACATGATGCGCAGTTACGCAGGAGGCATGTATCAGGGAAAAATTACGCTGTTCCGTGCCGAGCAACCACTGGAATTCATTGGAGAAACGACTCCGGAAAATTACTACACCGATACAGAGCCAACCAAAGGTTGGAAGCAATGGGCGGCCGGCGGAGTAGAGGTCTACACCATGCCTGGTCAACACCACACGATCATGCGGGAGCCTTACGTGAAGGCCCTGGCCGAACAGCTGCGGACTTGTGTTCAAGATGCAGCAAAAGGACCCCGATAAAATGCAGAACCTTTTCCAACTTATATCCGTACTTATGAAATGGTCGCGAAGTGTTCGCCATTCACGCATGTTAATGTTTCTTACGGCAACTTGCGGCATCATCTCCGGTCTGGGCAGCACGGCGCTGATCGTGGTAATCAATACGGCACTATCGGGGAACGCTCCAAAACGGACACTGGTCTGGCAATTTGCCGCTCTGTGCGTGATTATTCCCATCACCGGTTTTGTTTCGCAGTACGCCCTGTTTCGTTTGACGTCGCAGTCAGCACGCGATCTGCGCTTGCAGATGTTTCGCCAGATCATGGCCGCTCCTTACCGCCATCTGGAAGAGCTGGGCACGCACCGTTTACTGGCGACCATTACCGATGACATACCCGTGGTGACGGCCGCGTTCACCAGCCTGCCGCTCCTGGGAACGCAGTTTGCCGTGATTGCGGGATGCCTGATTTATCTCGGCTGGCTCTCATGGCCGATTCTGGTGCTCGGGGTGGTGTGGATGCTTTTCGGAATCGTGACGCATGCATGGCCGCTGAAGAGGGCCGTCCATTATTTCCAGAACATGCGCGAACAATGGGACGCCGTGTTCAAAGGCGTACGCGCGCTCACCGAAGGGGCCAAGGAACTCAAATTGAACCGCGCCCGTCGCAACGCTTTTTTCTCGCAGCAACTCCAGCCCGCGGTTGATCAACTGCAATTTCACGTCAATCGCGCGAACGCGCTCTCCCTGGCCGCCAGCAACTGGGGCCAAATGCAATTTTTCATGTTCATAGGACTGTTGCTCTTTGTCGTGCCGATGTTTCTGCTCGCCAGCCGTCCGGCGATGACGGGATACACGTTGACGGCACTCTTCATGATGGGGCCGCTGTCCGTGGTGTTGAACACCTTACCTACTCTGGGGCGTGCGTATGCCGCCGCCAAGAAAATCCATGAGATGGGTCTATCGCTTACCAGCCAACCTGCGGAGATCGCCGAAATCGCAAGCGCACCGGTGCAACCGACCTGGCGGCGCGTTGATCTGGTAGGAGTCCGGCACACCTATCGCGACAACGATAAAGTGGACGAATTTCAGATTGGTCCGCTGGATCTGACGATCTATCCGGGAGAACTGATTTTTCTCATCGGCGGCAACGGAAGCGGTAAGACCACACTGGCTAAACTGCTTCTGGGGCTTTACGAGCCGCTCGACGGCGAAATCCTGCTGGACGGCAAGGCCGTTACGCTCAAGACGCGCGACGACTACCGGCAGTACTTCTCGGTGATCTTTTCAGACTTCTATTTGTTTGACCGGTTATTTGGGTTCTCAAACCCTGACCTGGAAGCCCGCGGCCACGAGCATTTAGTCCAGTTGCAACTGGACCACAAAGTCCGCATCGACAAAGACAAACTTTCGACGGTGGACCTATCGCAAGGCCAGAAAAAACGTCTGGCCCTGCTGACCGCGTATTTAGAGGACCGCCCCATCTATGTGTTTGACGAATGGGCATCAGACCAAGACCCCATGTTCAAACAGGTTTTCTATTACCAGATACTTCCAGAACTCAAAGCACGCGGAAAGACGGTGATCGTGATTTCCCACGACGATCGCTATTACAACCTGGCCGACCGCATCATCAAGTTAGAGCGCGGCCAGATTGAATACGACAAACGCCAGAATGTTGACACCGCGGTTACGCGGTTTGCTTAGCCTGCCTAAGTGTTGAATCTGTTAGTTGTTCCTGCTCGCGGAAAGCGGGCCTTGCAGTAAATCCCGACATAACTAAAAAACAGAGCCGGTGGCACACCAGACTGGGCGAGGGCTCAGAGGCTGAATCCCAAATTCCGTCCTGGGTGCAGCAGATGTGGCCTGGCGAACGTGATTGTCGGAATACCCCCGAACCAGCAAGGAGGATTTACCGGTGACCAGCGAAAACTACAAACCAAAATACATTACATCCATCGACCAGGTTGAAGGTCTTAGCACGGAAGAAAAAGACCAGCTTCGGCCGATCACGGAAAAATTCGTCTTTCGAACGAATGATTACTACCAGTCTCTGATTGACTGGAATGATCCCAATGATCCCATACGCCGGATCATCATGCCTGAAGTGGACGAATTGGATGAATTTGGCGAGTGGGACGCCTGCGACGAAGCTTCCTATACGGTGACCCGCGGCCTGGAACACAAATATCCTGACACAGCCTTGCTGCTGGTGAACGCCGTGTGTGGCGCTTATTGCCGGTTCTGCTTCCGCAAACGGCTGTTCACCGCGGAGAACGACGAAGTGACCAATGACGTGACCGATGGCGTCCGCTACATTTCCGAGCACCCGGAGATCAACAATGTTCTCCTGACCGGCGGCGATCCTTTGATTATGTCGACGGAAAAACTGGCGAAGATCATCCGGTCCGTGCGGCAGGTGGACCATGTGAAGATCATCCGCATTGGCACCAAGATGGTGGCTTTTAATCCGCACCGCATCATCAATGATCCAAGCCTAATGGAATTGATTGAAGAGAACAGCCAAGCCGGCAAACGAATCTTCATCATGGGGCACTTTAACCATCCCCGGGAAATCACGGACGTTGCAATTCAGGGAATCCGGCTTCTGCAAAAAGCCGGGGCCACCGTGGTAAATCAGTCACCCATGATCCGAGGAGTGAATGACCACCCTGAAATCCTGACGCAGCTCTTCAACAAGTTGTCGTTCAACGGCGTGGTGCCGTACTACATCTTCATGTGCCGTCCTACAGCGGGCAATAAGCCGTTTCTGGTTCCGGTGGAAGAGGCATTGGACATCTTTGAACGTTCGCGGATACGGCTCTCCGGGCTGGCCAAACATGCGCGGCTGTGCATGTCGCACAAGACAGGCAAGATCGAGGTGATAGGCAAGATGGGCAAAGACGTACTGTTCCGCTATCACCGTGCGGCCAATCCCATGAACTACGGCCGCATCAAGGCTTATCCCAGTGATCCGGCCGCGTGCTGGTTTGATGACTACGTTAATGGCCCGCGGGAAGCGGGCGAGATGGTCGCAAAATCGAGCTACGCAGCCGGTTAAAAAAAATGTTCGCACGGTTCAAGCGCGTCGTTATGTGGAGCGGCGCGCGAGTGACGTTGCGAATCGTTAGCGCCTGGCGATCCAACCTCAAATGGCAAGCAGGAAATGCCTGAACAAAGGGACAACACTGGAGTGAGTCTATCTGCCAACAAGGCGGCGTTGCTGGAGCGCTGGCGTCAAGGCGTTTCGCTTGCTCCCAAGGCTGTGATTGCTCCCCGCTCAACCGAAGGGGAGCTGCCGCTCACCTTTGGACAAATGCGGCTGTGGCTCATTGAGCAATACGAGCCGGGAATGCCCACGTATCATCTTTTCTTTTGCGGCCGTATTGAAGGTCCAATCGATGCCGTTGCGTTGGCCGATAGCGTAACCGATCTGGCGCGCCGCCATGAAATTCTGCGCACAGTATTCTCCGTGGACCAGAGCAATCCCTGCCAATACGTGGGCCGAGGCGAGTTGCCGCAACTGGAAGTTTCCGACCTTACCGGCGGGGAGGAGAGTCACGGGTTGGCGAAGTCCGTTGAACTGATTGACGATGCCATTCATGAACCCTTTGACCTGGAGCATGGCCCACTTGCGCGAATATTACTTTGCCGGCTCCCGGGCTACAACCTGCTGGCGCTGGTGGTTCATCATCTGATTGCAGACGGTTGGTCCCTTGGCCTGGCCTTGCGGGAACTGGCTGCGATCTACAAAGCGCGGCTGGAAAAACGGCCGCCGCAACTGCCGGCATTACCGATCCAGTACGGAGATTTTGCAATCTGGCAGCGTGAGACGCTTCGCGATGCGAACTGGCAAGGCGATCTCGATTACTGGCGCACTCACCTGAAAGATATTGGCTCGCTGGACCTGAAGACTGACTTGCCACGGCCCAAAGTGACCACGTCCCGCGGCGACTGGCGCGAATTTCGACTCGACCTGGGTCTTTCCGCGGAAGCGCGCAAGCTGGCCAGGCAGCAGGATGCCACGCTTTTTATGGTCCTGCTCGCTGCGGTGAAAGTCCTGCTGTGGGAGATTTCCGCGCAGGACGACGTTGTGGTGGGCACGGCAATAGCCAACCGCGGCAATGTTGAAACGTTTGGCCTGATTGGAAACTTCATCAACACTCTCGTCCTACGTACCAGCTTGCATGGAGACCTTACGGTGGTGGAGTTGTTGCGGCGGGTCAAAGAGACGTGTGTGGGTGCATTCGCGCATCAGCAAACTCCATTTGAAAAAGTGGTGAAGGAGGTGCTTCCAACTCGCGACCTTTCCAAGAGCGTGCTCTTCCAGGTGGGGTTTGTTTTGCAACCACCGACAACAGAAATGCAGTTTGCCGGACTGCCGATGAAACTGGTTGAACTTGGCTCGCGCAGCACACGCTCGGAAATTGAATTTGATTTGTGGGACCAGCCGGAAATCGTGGGACGGGTTTCCTTCAGTACCGACCTCTTTAAACCGGCCACGATCGAGCACAGGTTGGAACGGTTGCATCAGGTGATTGCCCGGATGGTGTCCGACCCCGGGCTGCGAGTGTCACAACTCTAGATTGCAAATTGGACAGCAGCCGAAGTGTTGTGTGCAGGCGTCAAGTATTTGTGGTGGCGGCGACTCAAACGTGGTCAGAGTGTGGCTGCGAACTTCAGGAGGGGATATGCAGTTTGGAATGTTTTTTGAACTTCAGTTACCGCGGCCATGGGACAAGGATAGCGAACGCAACCTGGTGAGAAACGCGCTGGAGTGGGCAGAGCTTGGCGAGCGCGCGGGCATTGACTACGCCTGGGCGCAGGAACATCACTTTCTGGAAGAGTATTCACATTCCACCGCTCCTGAAGTCTTTCTGGCAGCCGTAAGCCAGCGGACAAAGACGATGCGCCTGGGACACGGCGTGGCTTTGATGCCTCCTTCCTACAACCATCCGGCGCGCGTGGCCGAGCGCATTTCGACGCTCGATCTGGTGAGCGACGGCCGCGTGGAGTGGGGCACGGGAGAATCCAGCTCCCGGCTGGAGTTGGAAGGATTTCGCGTGCCGTACATCGAAAAAAGAGCGATGTGGGCGGAAGGAGTCCGCGAAGCAGCAAAGATGATGACCGCGGAGCCGTATCCGGGCTACGACGGGAAATATTTTTCCATGCCGGCACGCAACGTTGTGCCCAAGCCGGTACAGCGTCCACATCCACCGTTGTGGGCGGCATGCACGAATCGTGACACGCTCAAAATGGCGGCACGCTTCGGAATCGGGGCGCTTACCTTTTCCTTTATGGATGCAGGCGAAGCGCGCTATTGGGTGAACGAGTATTACGAGATATTCAAGAACGAATGTACTCCGATCGGTCAGGCGGTAAATCCCAACGTGGCCATGCTGGCCGGCGTGATGTGCCATCGCGATGCGCAGACGGCGATTTCGCGCGGGATGGAAGGCCAGCACTTTTTTAAATGGGCGCTGGCCCATTATTACCGCTTCGGGTCTCACGTGCCCGGGCGGACAAATCTGTGGGAAGAATTCCAGAAAGCGCCGCGCGAGCCGATGGCCGGTGTGGGCGCCGTGGGCACGCCAGCCCAGGTGCGCAGCCACTTCAAGGAATTGGAAGAAGCCGGCGTGGACCAACTGATTTTGTTACAGCAGGGAGGGAATTATCTCCACGAACATATCTGTGAGTCCCTGGACCTTCTGCGGGAAGAAGTGATTCCGGAATTTCGCGAGCGGCACGAAATAAGGAAGGCCAAGAAAGCCCAGGAACTTGCACCGTATATCGAGAAAGCGCTTGCGCGAGTGGCTCCGCTGGATATAGCGGACGTGCCGGTGATTGATGCTTATCCCAAGCTTTGGCAGCAGGAGGGAATCACCGAACAGCAAGTTGGTTCAAGACGCGCATTGGATGCCGCTTCACTGTGGCGTTTGCATGTGGGAGGCTCGAAAGCCGTTGGGGAGCGAGGGAATGATTAGCACTCTGGTAGAGCTGGTGCGCGAGCGTTCGTTTCGGACTCCTGAAAACCTGGCGTACAGCTTTCGAGCGGAAGGTAAGCCGGAGGCAAGGTTTACCTATCAGAAGCTGGACGAAGAGTCCCGCCGGATCGCCAGCCTTCTAGCTATGCGTGTAGCTCCGGGAAGCCGGGCGATGTTGATCTACAACCCTGGGTTGGAATTTGTTGCGGCCTATTTCGGTTGCTTGTTTGCTGGAGTGATCGCGGTGCCGGTTTATCCGCCTTCTCCGCCGCACTACGAAGGGTTTGTAAATCTGGAACGAGTGTTTCGCAATGCCGGAGTAGAACTGGTTCTTACCAGTCAGAGTCTTGCCGGATTGCCCAACGTTTTGCCGGAAGTGCACGAGCGTTTCCAGGGAGTGCCGTGGCTGGTGACAGACCGGGCTGGTCAAGGTGACGCTGAAGCCTGGCGGGACCCAGGCGTGAAACCTGCCACAGTTGCGTTTTTGCAGTATACGTCCGGCTCAACAGCGGACCCGCGCGGAGTGATTGTTCGCCACGAAAATCTGCTGGCCAATCAGAAGGCCATCCACTGGTATGCGGAACAATCGGAAAAAGGCGCAATGGTTTCCTGGCTGCCCATGTATCATGACATGGGACTGATTGGCGCGGTGATGTATCCGCTGTACCTGGGCATGCCCTGCTACCTGATGTCCGCTTTGGAATTTCTGCAACATCCGCTGCGCTGGTTGAAATTAATTTCCGACGTAAGAGGAACGATCAGCGGAGGCCCCAACTTCGCCTACGAGCTATGCGTGAAGCGCATTTCGGAGTCAGACCGCGCCGGCCTGGACCTCTCCAGTTGGGAAGTGGCGTTCAATGGTTCCGAGCCAATCAAGAGTGATACCGTCCGGCGTTTTGAAGAAACGTTTCGTCCTTGCGGGTTGCGTCCCGCCGCGATGGTTGGGTGTTATGGCATGGCAGAAGCGACGCTGCTGATTACCGGCACACGCGACAGACGAGCGCGATTCGCTGCTGTGCAACGAAATGAACTGGAGATGGGACAAATCACGGAGCTTGCGTCGGCTAGCGTGAATGATGCCGACATCACGGAAATTGTCACGTCCGGAGGCGTGCCCGTGGACCATGACGTGCGCGTGGTTGATCCGGAAACCAGATTTGAGCTGGAGCCAGGGAATGTTGGAGAGATATGGTTTCGCGGCGCCAGCGTTGCGCAAGGTTATTGGAACCAACCGGAAGAAACTGCCGCCACCTTTGCCGGCGTGCTAGCCAGTGAGACCGAGCCCGGCCGCTACTATCTGCGAACCGGCGACAAAGGAATGTTTCTTGATGGACAGATCTATATCACCGGACGCCTCAAGGATCTGTTGGTGATTCGCGGACGCAATATTCATCCCCAAGACGTGGAACAAGCCGCGCAAGCCGTGGATGCGCAGATGCGTCCAGGAAGAGGCGTGGCTGTTCCGATGAAAACGGAAGACGGTGAAGGCGTGGTGTTGATCCAGGAGATCAATGCGCGCGGACGACTGGGAATGGAAAAGCTTGCGCAGATGGCGCGTGAAGCGGTGCTGACCAGCCAACAGGTGAGCCTGGCGGCAATTTATTTTGTTCCGCCCCATGCGGTCCGCCGGACCACCAGCGGGAAATTGAGACGCCGGGCAACGCAAGCCGCGCTGGAGGCCGGCGAGATCAAGGTGCTACACCAGGACCTTGAGTTAGCCCAGGGGTTGGTCGAAAGGACATCCATATGAAAGAGAGCACAATCAAAGCTGCCGATCTGCAAGGCTGGCTGATCCAGCGAGTTGCTGAAGTGACCGGCAAGTCTTCTGCTCTTATGGAGCCGGACGAGCCGTTTTCCAGCTATGGTCTGGACTCAGTGAAACTTGCGGCGCTGGCGCAAGAACTGGAAAAGAAACTTTCGCAGTCCCTGGACGCTTCTCTCCTTTTTGAATATCCCAGCCCGGCTTTGCTGGCGAACCATCTGGCTTCGCGAAAAGAAGGACGAACGGCGAAAGAAAACGGACACGGCGGAGAAGCCATCGCCATCATCGGCATGGCGTGCCGCATGCCCGGAGCGCCTGACGCGGAAAGCTTTTGGCGACTGCTGCACTCCGGCGTTGATGCGGTGGGGGAAGTTCCTGGCGACCGCTGGGACACAAGCGCACTCTACGATGCGAACCCGGACGTTCCCGGACGCAGCTCCAGCAAATGGGGTGGATACCTAAAGGACGTTGCTTCGTTCGACGCCCGTTTTTTCAGGATCCCGGCCGAGGAAGCCCGGGGGATGGATCCGCAGCAACGGTTGCTTCTGGAACTTTGCTGGGAAGCGCTGGAGGATGCCGGTCATGTTCCTGCGCAACTTCGCGGTTCCGCGACGGGCGTGTACGTAGGCATATCAGTGAATGACTATGCCCACCGTCAATTGCAGCAACCTCAGAAGATTGACCGCTACATGGCCACGGGAGGATCGCTGGCCGTGGCAGCCAACCGCATTTCATACCTCTTTGATTTCCAGGGACCAAGCATGGCGGTGGATACGGCGTGTTCGTCGTCGTTGGTGGCCACACACCTGGCATGTCGCGCATTGCGCGCGGGTGAATGCGACCTGGCCGTGGTTGGCGGCGTGAACCTGCTGCTTGATCCGGAGATTACCATCAGCTTGAGCAAGGCCGGCATGATGGCTCCAGACGGACGATGCAAGCCTTTTGATGAGAAAGCCAACGGCTACGTGCGCGGAGAAGGATGCGGTGTTGTCGTTATGAAACCGCTTGCGGCGGCAGTCTCATCGGGTGATCGAATTTATGCCGTGATTCGGGGGAGCGCGATCAATCAAGACGGGCGCTCCAACGGACTCACGGCCCCGAATCCCGCGGCGCAGAGGGCCGTGATCCAAACTGCTTTGCGTGATGCAGCGGTTGATCCCGCCGCGGTCCAATACGTTGAATGTCACGGAACGGGCACGTTATTGGGTGATCAGATTGAAGCCCGCGCGCTGGGAGCGGTGGTTGGAAATGGGCGTTCGCCGGATTCGCCGTGCCTGATGGGGTCAGTGAAAAGCAATATTGGCCATCTTGAGCCGGCGGCGGGAATTGCCGGGCTCATTAAAGTGGCGCTGTCGTTGCATCACGGCGTTGTGCCGGCCAGTCTCCATTTTGAAAAACCAAATCCGCACATTCCATTTTCCGCGCTCGGACTTAAAGTGACCACGGAAGCCGTTCCGTGGAGCACCTTGGGAAAGCGGGCGATTGCGGGAATCAGCAGTTTTGGATTTGGCGGAACCAACGCCCACATGATTTTAGAAGCCCCCCATCCGGTAGCTCATCCCGCAGACCAGACCGGCGGATATCGTTTACCTGTAGTACTGCCGGTATCGGCGCGGAGCCGCAACGGCCTTGCAGATGCGGTGGAATCCTGGGCAACACGCATGGGTTCGGCCGGCGCCGAAGAACTTTCTGCTCTTAGCTATTCAGCAAGCGTACGGCGCACCCATCATCGACCATTTCGAATGGCGTTTGTCGCCGACGATCCCCGTTTGCTGGCGGGCCGACTGCACGAAGCAGCAAAAGCGATCCCGCACTTGCGTGAAGTCCCGTCTGCCGCTCCCAGAATTGCGTTTGTGTTTTCCGGGCAAGGATCGCAATGGGCCGGCATGGGGCGGGAACTGCTTGATTCTGATTCGCTGTTCCGCTCGGTCATCCGGAGATGCGACGCGGTTCTGGCAGAAGAAACAGGTTGGTCACTGGAGGCAGTGCTGCGAGGCCCGAGCCAGCTTTCTCTTGAAGACAGCGCGGTTGCGCAACCTGCATTGGTCGCATTGCAACTTGCGTTAGTCCAGGTGTGGCGGGCCATGGGGGTTGAGCCCGCGGCAGTGGTTGGTCACAGCGTTGGAGAAATTGCCGCTGCAGTTACCGCAGGCTTGCTGGACTTTGATGGCGCGCTGCGTCTGGCGGCACGCCGGGGAAAGTGCATGGGAGAGGTCCCGCAGGGGCAAGGAAGAATGTTGGCATTAGGCATTGGACGGCGCGAGGCCGAAGAGTTATGCAAGAAGTTCGCCGGCGAAATCCAACTGGCCGCGGTGAACTCGCCGGTGTCTACCGTGGTTGCGGGCAATCCTAAAACGCTGGAAGAGTTACACAAGGAGATGACGGGCCGCGGCACTCTTGCGAGATGGCTGCACGTGGAGTACGCGTTCCATTCCCCGCAGATGCAACCAGCCGCAGACTCACTGGCTGCCAAGATCGGCGAGTTGATGGCACAAGAACCGGCGCTTCCGTTCTATTCAACCGTGCTGGGCCGGAAAATCTCCAAGTCTGACGTAGACGCCAAGTACTGGGCCAACGGAATTACTCAGCCGGTGGATTTTGCGGGCGCAATCAGCAGCATGTTGCGTGACACGCAGGCCGATGAAACGAACAGCGGAATCGACATCATTTTAGAGATTGGTCCGCAACCCGTGCTACGTGGGCCGTTGGCACAACTTGCGCAGGCAGAAGGCCATCCCGAAGTTGCAATCTTGCGTTCGCTGGAACGCGAACATCCCGACCGCCGAGCCATACTGGAAACGCTGGGACAGTTTTACGCATTGGGCTGCAAAGTGCGGTGGGAATATCTTTATCCAGAAGGTGGAAAAGTAATTTCCGTTCCTGCGCATCCGTGGGAGCGAGAGCGCTTATGGATTGAACGACCAGATCCAGCCAACAACGCGTCCGGTGGAGTGCGGGATTTTCTGGGACGTCAACTCAATCTGGCGGCGACGAATGGGCACATGGTCTGGGAGACAATAATGGGTCCGGATACATGGCCGTGCCTGGCTGACCATGAAGTTGGTGGCAACGTTCTGCTGCCGGCCACGGCCTATGTGGAGTTTGCGTTGGCGGCCGCTGAAAAAGCAGGATTGGGCGCCGCGGTTGAACTGAAAGACCTCGTCTTGCAGCGCGCGTTGCACGTGGGCGAGAGCCCTGTGTTAGTCCAGGTCACGCTGGCGCCATTGAATGAGTCAGTGTATTCGGTGTCTGTCCACAGCCAGGCAAATGGCACGTGGGTGCTGCATGCCACAGGCGAGTTGCGAGCGCAGCCAATAGAACAGCCGGGCACAGGCGAATTTGCTGCTGCCGAAACCCGCTGCCTGGAGCAAATTCCCGCATCGCTTTTTTACGGCACGCTGCAAGCGCAGGGTTTCAACTACGGTCCCACGTTCCGCGGACTGCAGACTGTGTGTTCCGGCGAGGAAGATGCCATTGCCGAGATTTCGGTTCCAGTGGAAAGGTCATCACCGGGCACCGAGCGACTGCGTTTGCTGGATTGCGCGTTTCAATTGATGGGAGCGGTGGCTGGTTTGCGCGCCGGTTTCACCGACGGCGGATCGATGTTCCCGGCTGGCCTGAACCGTTTGCGCTCATGGTCGCGCGTGGGAGCCAAAGGCAAAGCGCATGTGCGGGTTCGCAGCCGGGAAAAGCTGCGGATTCTGGCTGACATCGCAATCTATGACGACCAGGGAAAGTTGTGCGTAGAGATTGCGGGCCTGGAACTGCGTCGCTCCGCTGCGAAAACGGCAGTCAGCAAGCAGCCGCAAACCAGCGCTCCAGTAAGGTTCTACGAAACGCACTGGCGAGAGCGGGAGTTGGCAAGGACGGGAGAAACGAACCGCCTTAGACCAGGCCGCTGGCTGGTGCTGGAAGACGATGCGGGACTGGGAACGCGACTGCTGGAAAAGCTGGCCAAAGAAGGCGTGCGATCCGTTTCCTGTAAACAGGCTGCGTCGTACGCGGGGCTCGCAGCAAATCGTGCCTTCATCGATCCGTGGCAGCCGGCCCATTACCAGCGCCTGCTGCACGAAATTATTCAAGACAACGAGCCTCTGGCCGGAGTCGTGCATTTCTGGGGATGCAATCATCCGCCAAAAGACGGTGCGATGGATTCAGCAGGAATGTTGTTGCCGCCAGCCTCGGTGCTGAATCTAGTCCGCGCACTTTCTTTTTCAGCCGGTGGTTCGCAGCCTAAGCTGTTGGTGGTGACGCGAGGGTGTCAGGCGGTTGGAGGATCAGACGTAACCGATCCGGCGCCGGCAACCATTTGGGGTTTGCTGAAAACTCTTCCCATCGAAAACCCGCTGCTATCTTTTTCTTGCATCGACCTGGAAGCCAGCGAGAAAGATCCCACGGAACTGCTGTTTGCGGAAATGTTTGGTGAAGGACGCGATATTGAAGTTGGCTATCGCGGCGGGCGGCGATTTGTTCGTCGGGTGGCAGAAGTGGCGGATGAGATTGTCCTGGGGCGGCAATGCAGCATGCTGACGCTGTCCGGAGACGCTTCGTACGTGATCAGCGGCGGGACGGGTGCCTTGGGATTGCTGGTTGCCAATCGCCTGGTGGAACGCGGAGCGCGCCACATCACGCTGCTGGCGCGACACCCTGAAATTGCAAATTCAAAACCAGCTTTACAGAAGTTGCGCAACAGCGTTGCGGATTTAAAGATCATTGCCGCGGATGTAAGCGATCGGCAAAGTCTGACTAAAGCGTTAGCCGAAGTCCGCGCGGCGGGTCCGGCAATTCGCGGGATTGTTCATGCCGCCGGAGTGCTGGACGATGGCGCCTTTCTGGACATGACGCCCGACAGCCTGCGCGCCGTGCTCGAACCGAAGGCTCTTGGAGGATGGAACCTCCATCAACTTACGCTCGACGATCCGCTTGAGTGGTTTGCGTTGTTTTCCAGCGCGGCCGGCGTTCTAGGGTCGCCGGGGCAAGCGAATTACTCCGCTGCCAACGCCTGCCTCGATTCACTCGCACACCATCGCCGCCATCTTGGACGTCCCGCGGTAGCCATTGACTGGGGGCCATGGGCGGAAGTGGGCATGGCGGCGGAAATGGACGAGTCCGGAGAAGGCCGCCGCTTGCGGACCGCTGCGAGCGCAATCACTCCCTCAGACGGACTGGCGGCGTTTGAATCGCTGATGTGCGGTGACCGCGTGCAGACACTGGTGCTGCCCTTCGATCTTCGCGACCTGCTCCAGTTTTATCCGGCGGGCGTAGGCTTGTCTTTCTTCGACGAGGTTTCAACGGAAGATGTGGCGGCGCTCAAGAGTATCGGCGTGCGGTCATCGGCACGGCCCGACCTGGAGCGGGAATATGTAGCGCCTCGTAATGCGATCGAACGTCAAATTGTCTCCATTTGGCAAAAGTCCCTGGCGATTGAACCCATAGGCGTGCTTGACAGCTTCTTTGAACTGGGCGGCGATTCGGTTTTCGGCAACCAGATACTGGTGGAGATCAACCGCAGCCTCGGCGTATCCATTGATCCGGAACGAGCGTTTCAAAAGCTGACGGTTGCCCATCTGGCGGAGTTGGCTGAGGAACAAGTGATCGCCCACCTGAATAAGATGACGGACCAAGATGCGGAACGGACGCTGAAGGAATTGCAGGCGACATCCAATCCTGTTTCACAATGAGCTTGCGGAAGAAGAAAACAGAAAGGACAGAAAAGACTGCTTACGCGCGAAGGAAGAAGCCAGCATGAGGATGGTATTAAAAATCGATGCCCCAGGACCACAAGGGCAACCCTGGTTTGATAGTTTTCCAGGCGCGCTGACGGCGCTTTTAGAAGATGGACACTGCGTGACGGTGGTGCATGGAAACTCGGCCCAGCCGATTCGATCGGTCAGTTCCAACGGGAAAAACGGCCATGCCAAGCGAAAGAGCGCCGGATCCGACGAAGATGCATTGATCGCGGACATTGGGGCCACGAATAAATCTCTGGTGTGCAGGTTGAACGCAGCCGGCATGCGCGCGCTTGGATTGTGCGGCGCCGACGGAAAGATCCTGCGCATGCGCAGAAAAAATGAAATGGGCAGCGGCCGCGAATCACTGGAGATTGCCTCGGTCGATCCTTTCTGGCTGGACGTGATATCGCAGCAACAAAGCGTCCTGGTGATGGCGAACCTGGGGCCGGGTCCGGACAAGAAGTTGCACCGCGTGGATGCCGGAGAACTGGCGGCGGCTTGCGCGGTTGCGTGGCGCGCCGACGCATTGGTTTTCCTTACCGCCTATGAAGGCATACGCAATGTTGGAGGCGAGGTGATCCGCTGGCTTGAGGCCGGTCACGTGGAGGCACTGCTGCAAAGCTCGATGTTGTCACCGGAAGTGCTATCGCACCTAAAGGCCGGGCATGAAGCCATTAAGCATGGCGTGCGGCGCGTGCGCATCCTTCCGTTTTCCTGCGTGAACAGCCTTTCACAGTTCTACTTTGCAAAAATCGCCGAAGGCACTGAGCTGATACTTTCTTCCGCCTAGATGGTACGAGTGAAATTCGTACCCTGACACTTTGTCTCGTACGTAAATATTTTTGGCGGCACTCGCTAAGAAGTCACTTCAGGAGTTCGTTTGCCGGTAACTCATTCAGGATTTTCTACCGCCCTGCGCGTGAATATGGAACGGGCGGTGGCCCAGGGCGAGTTCGGAAAAATCACCAGCATCGTGATCGCCCGGCAAGGGGACGTCATTTGCGAAACCTACTTCGAGGGAGATGCGTCCACCTTGCGAGACACGCGGTCGGTGACGAAGTCAGTCACTGGCATGCTGGTGGGCGTCGCAATCGACAAGGGATTCCTTCCAGGAGCGAGCGCCGCGGTGCTCCCATTCTTTGCGGACAAGCAGCCGCTACAAAATCTAGATCGGCGCAAATGGCAGATCACAATAGAAGATCTGCTGACCATGAGTTCAATCCTGGAGTGCAATGATTCGAACTCCTTTTCCCAGGGGCATGAAGAGCGCATGTATCTGGTGGAAGATTGGGTCAAGTTCACGCTAGATCTGCCGGTCCGGGGATTTCCTTCGTGGAGTGCAAAACCGGCGGACTGTCCGCACGGGCGAAGCTTCAGTTACTGCACCGCTGGCGCAGTGACTCTAGGCGAGATTGTAGAACGAGCCAGCCAATCGTCGGTACAGGAATTCGCAGCCGAGAATCTTTTTGGTCCGTTGGACATCCGGGAAATGAAATGGGGCACCGGGCCGCTGGGAACAGCGAATACCGGTGGTGGTCTCGCGCTGCGAAGCCGTGATCTGCTGAAACTTGGCCAGTTGTACATGCAGGGCGGCCAGTGGCAAGGCAATGCGGTGATTTCCAGAGAATGGGTCGATGCGTCACTCCGGCCGCACGTTCGCGTTGATGCGGAACGCGACTACGGATATTTGTTTTGGCTCCAGAAATTCAAGACCGCGGCGGGAAAAGAACATGCGGCGTTCTACATGGCTGGAAACGGCGGAAACAAAGTTGCCATATTCCCTGAGGCGCAGGTGGTTGTGGTGATTACCAGCATTGACTACAACACCCGAGGGATGCACCAACGAACCAACCAACTACTCACAGACTACATTCTGCCGGCTTTGGAGTAAGTGATGTTGATGTTCCGCATTGTTCCGGTCGATTGTTGCGATCCGAAACACATGAACCCACGATGACCAGCTTATCCGTAGTCGAATCCGACATGCTCTGGTTTGAGCATCTTTCCCGGAGCAAAGCGCCCGCACTGCGCTTGTTTTGCTTTCCGTATGCAGGAGGCAGTGCGGAGATATATCGCAACTGGCAACAGTGGTTCCCGCAAGAGATTGATTTGTGCCTGGTGCATTTACCAGGACGCGGGAAGCGCATGGGCGAGAAGGCATTTACCCAAGCCATTCCGTTGGTGCATGCGATTGCCGATCATATAAGCCGTGAAATCAACATTCCCTATGCGCTTTATGGGCATAGCATGGGCGCGCTCATAAGCTTTGAACTTGGATGGGAACTCTTTCGGAGGCACGGCTCGGGACCGCAACATCTCCTGGTTTCAGGACGGAGTGCGCCACAGTGGCCGCGCACTCAACCGCGGACATTTCATCTTGCTTACGATGAGTTTCTCGTCGAGCTGGAAAGGCTCAACGGGACTCCACGCGAAGTGCTGGCCAATCCTGAGTTGATGAAATTGTTTCTGGGAGTTCTGAGAGCGGACTTTGAAACCGTGGAGACATACGAATACCTCCCCAAAGAGCGGCTCGCATGGCCGATCACGGTGTACGCCGGCATGGATGATCAGCATGTTTCTGTAGAAAGCTGCCAGGCATGGCGGGAACAAACGAAGTCCGCTTGCAAAATACGCATGCTGCCGGGCGACCATTTCTTTATCCGCAATCCACGACTGGAGTTTGCGAGCGCGTTCCGGAGCGACGTGCTCAGCGCGGCTTACGCGGGGCACACGCGCGTCCTCTGAAATTGAAAGCTCCATTGCGTTGGGCCGGTGTCGCTTTGGTTTCTCCGGCGATCAGTGGCTGCGATAAAATGGGAACTGCGCGGTGTTGGAAGCAGTCCGGCACGCGTGACTTCACCGGCCCGATCGGTTTCCAGGAGCTAAGAAATGTCCGCAGCGTCCCCTGTTGAATCATTCCAATTTCAAGCTGAAACGAAACAGCTGCTCAACCTGATGATCCATTCTCTCTATTCCCAGAGAGAAATATTCCTGAGGGAGTTGATTTCGAACGCGTCCGACGCATTGGACAGACTGCGGGTTGAAACACTTACCAACCCACAAATGGTGCAAGACGGCCACCAGTATGAGATCCGGCTGATCCCCGACGTGGCGGCACGGACTTTGACGGTGCGCGATACGGGAATCGGGATGAGCCGTCAGGAATTGATGGACCATCTGGGAACGATTGCGCGGTCTGGAACGCGCGAGTTGCGCGAACGAATGAAGGCATCACAGTCCGCTGAAGCGGTTGCCGAATTAATTGGACAATTTGGAGTTGGATTCTATTCAGCGTTCATGGCAGCGGATAGAGTCACGGTGCTGACCCGCCGGGCGGGAGAGGCAACCGCCAGCCAATGGGAATCGGAAGGCGAGGGGACCTATACCCTGACGGACGCGCAAAAGGCAACCTGCGGGACGGACGTCATCCTCCACCTCAAGCCAACAGATCGAGACAACGGAATTGAGGACTACACCGACCGCTGGACGCTGTCGGCGATTGTGCACAAGTACTCCGACTTTATCCCTTACCCGATCATTTATGAAGGGCTTCTTCATGATGGCGCAGCCGCCAAGGACCAGGAAAGCAAGATCGAAACCAAGACGCTGAATTCCATGAAGCCCATCTGGACGCGGAACCGTTCAGAGGTGAGCGAAAACGACTACAACGAGTTCTACAAGCATCTGGCCCAGGATGTGACCGATCCGCTGAAGGTATTACCGCTTAAGGCCGAAGGAACCGTGGAATACGAGGCGCTACTGTTTATCCCGGCGCACGCGCCTTTCGATCTCTTCTATCACGGCACGGAGACTGGTTTAAGACTTTACGCGCGGCGCGTGATGATCATGGAGAAATGCGAAGAGCTTTTACCGCAGTATCTTCGCTTCATACAAGGAGTTGTGGACGCCAGCGATTTGCCCCTGAACATTTCCCGCCAGCGGCTACAACAGGACCGGCACTTAACGCAGATTCGCAAGTGGCTGACGCGCAAAGTGCTGGAAGCCCTGGCTGAGATCAAAGAAAAAGATAAAGAGAAGTACCAGCGGCTTTGGGCGGAATTCGGCAGAGCGTTGAAAGAGGGAGTGGGTTCCGATTACGAAAACAAAGAAAGACTGCTTCCACTCTTGTTGTTCGAATCCTCGCATGATCCGGCGGAGATGGGCACACTGCAACAGTATGTGGACAGAATGAAGCCGGAGCAGACGGAGATCTTTTACCTGACGGGCGAGTCGCGCAACGTGATTGAAAACTCTCCACATCTGGAAGCCCCGAAACGCAAAGGGTATGAGGTGCTTTACCTCAGCGATCCAGTGGACGAATTGCTGGTCCAGCATCTCAACGAATTTGGCGGAAAGCGGCTGAAATCGGTGACCAAGGGCAAAGTCCAACTGGGAACCGAAGAAGAGCAGAAGCAAATTGATGAGCAGGTAAAGAAAAAAGAAGAAGAGTATGCCAACTTCCTGCAGGCTTGCCAGAAGCGGCTGGACAAATATGTAAAGGTGATCCGGCTGTCAACGCGGCTGGTGGATTCACCCGCCTGCCTGGTGACAGAGGAGCATGAATACAGCCCGCATTTGGAAAGACTGCTGCAAAAAGGGAAAGGCGGCGGCGCCAAACAGCGCCGGATTATGGAACTCAATCCTGACCATCCGATTGTGGCGCGTCTGCATGAACGGTACGCCATGAACGCAGAAGACGCCGCGGTGGACGACTCGATTGAGCTTTTGTTCGAACTCGCGCTGGTGGCGGAAGGCTCAGAGATCGCAGATCCGGTACGGCTGAATCAACTGACTCTGGCGCTGTTACAAAAGACGCTCTAGCAATACGTGATGAGAGAATCCGTTAAAGCAGATCAAAATTCTTATTCGGGGAACCTGACATGAGTGACGAGAGAGACGATAAAACAATCTACAAAGTTGTGGTCAACCACGAAGAGCAATATTCGATTTGGCCGGCCCATCGCGAAAACGCCCTGGGTTGGAAAGACGCAGGCAAAAGTGGAACCAAGGAAGAATGCCTGGAATATATCAAAGAAGTGTGGACGGACATGCGTCCGCTGAGCCTGCGGAAAAAAATGCAAGAGCAAGGGCTAGCCTAGCCCGGTTCAGAATCCACGACTAGACTGAAACGATCTGGCCTGAATGTGCCTGCGGCCGGACGTCGGGTGCGATTGGCCTAAGACGTGAGAATACGCGGAGCCAGTCCCTTCCTTTCTGCGTAAGTCCCTTTGCGCAATCCTGCGCCTGCTTCGACTGCTTCCTCCGCTTTGTTCCTTCCATTCATCTTCTTTCCAGTTTTTCGCGCATCATTGATCGCTCGCCAATTTGATTGCGCTGAAGACCCGCCTTTAATCAATCCGCACCTGAATCAACCCACACATGTTGCTGCAAATGGTGATCATGGCCTTCGATCACGGCGGCAGCCGTGTATCCCGCAGGCGCAGTCACGGCATACATACTCCAGCGTGATGACTCTTGCGGAGGCTCAACGCGCAAGAGCGCCGGCGTTACACCGCGACCAAAAGCCACATCAAAACTGTTGAGCGGCACCGCAAACCCTTTCCCCAGGGCTTTGATGTAGGCTTCCTTGCGCGTCCAACAGCAGAAAAATGCCTCCGCCAGTTCATCAGGCGGCACGGCGCGGAGGATGCCGACCTCATGCGGCGAAAAGAAACGCTCCGCGATGCCTTCGCGGGCAAAATCACGGTTGATGTATTCAATGTCTACTCCCACGGTTTGCCCATGCGTTACCGCCAGCAAAGCAAAATCCCGGGAATGCGAAAGATTGAACCTGATGTCTGGTCCGGCCATGCCGGACGGCAGTTCCGGCTTGCCTTGCGCGCCGTATAAGAAAACCAGCTGCTGAGGTGGAATGTTGACGTAGCCGGCAAGGATCTGGCGCATGGCGGCACGGGCGGCGATGAAGCGAGTTCTGTCCTTTTCAAAATGGAAGCGATTCGCGCGTTGAACTTCGTCGTCGGAGAAGAGCGTGAGCATGGAGGGAATCTTCTCCACGTCCACGGCGATAGGGATTTCCCAGAAGTGGGCTTCTCCCGCGGCGATAGTGGTGTTTTTCACAGGTTGTTGCGCCATGCTGAAGACTAGAATGCCCAAGGGCAGTTTTAAAGGTGCTGGGAATTGGCGACAAGGTACTAACAGCTGGGAGCTGTAAATGATTGAAAAGATGGTGGACCTGGTCGGGATCGAACCGACGACCTCTTCCATGCCATGGAAGCGCGCTCCCAAACTGCGCCACAGGCCCACAATGGGTGTCTCCACCTATTGTCGCCGACGTGGCAAAAATCGTCAAACGGAACGGGGGGCGGCGCGTCAATAAAAAGGCGGGTTATCGACAGGAGAGCGAGGTCTATTAGTCCTTTATTTTCTGGAAATTGAAACTTTTCGGTACTATTTCCGTCTTTCAGACAGGGGAGAGGCTATAAACTCGTAAGCAGACCCCAAGAACAATATTCAAGAACAAGATTAATGATGGCGAACGATAGTCCAACCAGGAAACGCATAGCACTGAAAGAACCAACGCTGATTGCGCTGGAGACCCTGCGCACGCACATGTTGCGTTCAATTCTTACGTTGCTGGGCGTGATTCTATCGGTTTCCACGCTGATTCTGGTGGTGGCCGTGGTGGAAGGCAGCAACAAGTACATTGCCGACAAAGTGGCCAACTTTGGCGCCAACGTTTTCCTGCTAACCCAGTATCCGGTGATGACCACGCAGGAGCAGGTCCAGAAACTTACCCGTACGAACAAGAGAGTCACGCTGGAAGACTATGAGTTTGTGCGCGACGAAATGCGGCTGGCCAAAAACGTTGGATTCCGGCAATCGCGTCTGGTGAAATCAAAGTACCAGGGGAAAGACCTGGAAGACGTGAGGATGATGGGCGTGACCGCCAACATGGGCGAAATTGGCCTGCAGGAACCGGAGTTTGGCCGCTACATTACCGATGGTGACAACGAACATCGGGCCGACGTGACCATGATTGGCCACGAACTGGCAAAACGTCTGTTTGAAAGTACCGACCCTGTGGGCAAACAAATCTACCTGGACGGCAAACCGTACGAAGTGGTGGGCGTGGCCAAGGAACTGGGTACCACGTTTGGACAATCACAAGACCAATTCGCGATCGTCCCGGTGATGACCTACAGGAAATTCTATGGAACGCTGGAAGGTGGATCGATCCAGGTACAGGCGCGCAAGCAGGAGTGGATGCCGCCGGCCGAAGACGAAGCCAAGCAATTGTTGCGCGCGCATCGCCACCTTGCGCCTGGAGTGGAAGATAATTTTGGGCTGATTGAACCTTCGTCCGTGATGGGCCTGTGGCAAAGCATCACGGGAAACCTGGCGAATTTGTCCATTGGCATTGTTTCCATCTTCCTGGTGATTGGCGGCATTGTGATCATGAACATCATGCTGGCCAGCGTGACCGAAAGGACGCGCGAGATTGGCGTACGCAAGTCGCTGGGGGCCACGCGGCGCGACGTAATGCTGCAGTTCCTGGTGGAAGCGTCCGTGATGTCCGCGGTGGGAGGAGTGATTGGGGTGGTGGCCGGGATTGTACTGTGTTTCCTGGTGGGACTGGTTTTTCCCGTACCGATGACTGTGCCGTATATGTGGGTGGCGATTGCGGTTGTGGTTTCCACGGCCATTGGCCTGTTCTTTGGAGTGTATCCGGCCCACAAAGCGGCCAAACTCAATCCGATTGAAGCCTTGAGATTCGAGACTTAATCCATGATGAAGTCCAAGCTGTTGTTTGAAAACATAAAGATGGCGCTGGAAACGATCCGGACGCACAAAGTAAGGTCCTTTCTTACGGTGCTGGGCGTGGTGATTGGAGTTTCCGTGGCGATCATCGTGTCGTCGATGCTGATCGGTTTTGAGGACGGCGTACAGGCATCGCTCAACGAATTTGGCGTAAACAACCTGTGGGTCTTCCGATTTGATTTTGGATTTCATGCCCGCTTGACCGCCGAAGAACGGCAACGCAAACCAATTTCACTGGAAGACGGACTGGCCATGCGGGATGAATGCTCCGCGGTGAAGAACGTGAGCATCTCAGTGTTTCCGCGGGAAACCGGCGGAGGCCCGCGCGCGCAACGCATGGCCCGCTACCAGGGTAAAGAAATTGCCGTGGGCAATTTCCACGGCAGCCTGCCGAGTTACGTGGAAGTGGAAAATGGCGCCATTCAGGATGGCCGCTTCTTTAGCGACGCTGAAGACTTGCATCGCGCCGACGTGGTGGCCCTGGGCTATGACATCGCGCACGTGCTGTTTCCCAATGATGACGGAGTGGGGAAACAGTTGCAAGTTGACGGCAACATGTACACGGTGATCGGCGTGTTCGAAAAAAAGAAAAACACCACGCTGGGCGGCGGCGACGATGACGTGATCATCCCCTATCGCACGTACCGCAAACGCTATCCGCAAGACGACGAGAATTTTATTTCCGCCATGGCCTATCCGGGAATGAAAGCGATTGCCGAAGACCAGATTCGCGGATTGCTGCGCGTACGGCGGCGCGTACCGGCGGACAAACCGGACAGCTTTGGCATTACCAGCGCCGAACAACTCGGACAACAGTTTCGCGACATCCTGTCAAAGATCGTGATGCTGATTGTTGCCGTGGTGTCGGTGGGGCTGCTGGTGGGAGGAGTGGGCGTGATGAACATCATGCTCATGGCCGTGACGGAACGGACCCGGGAAATTGGCGTACGCAAGGCGATTGGCGCCCGCAAACGGGACATCAGCATGCAATTCATTACCGAAGCCATGACGCTGACCGGCGCGGGCGGAATCATTGGAGTGCTTTTTTCGCTGGCGGTGAGCTTCGTGATGCGCGCGGTACATTTTCCGTCGTCGGTCCCACTATGGGCCATCTTTACGGGCGTGGCTGTATCGTGCAGCGTTGGGCTCTTCTTTGGAATTTATCCGGCAGTCAAAGCCGCAAAGCTGGATCCAGTCATTGCGCTGAGGTACGAGTAGAGCGGCTATTGGCCATTGGCTCTTTAGCTTTTAGCTTTGTAACGTGCGATTGGACAGTTGGTGACGCGTGAGTGGCTGGATGACGGAAAAACTGTTCGGAGCTTGCTACTAATGGCTAAGTGCTAAGGGCTATCGAGCCAAAAGCCAAAAGCCTTCTTACTTCCCGCCTGACTCTTCTTCCTTCACATACCCATACGGACAATGCCTGCAGCCTGAGCGGCAGCAATAGCCGCGACGTAACAGGTATTTTGCGGTGAAAACCCAAAAGCCGTTTTCTATGTAGTAGTCCTCACCGAAAACCAGTTCGTCGGCGGACATCAGGAGTGCCCCGCGATGCTGATGGGGCCGACGTCAGGATTGTCGGCGAGTACGCCGTCCTTGAAGCTGACGTAACGGCCGGAGATGGCGGGAACGCGGTCTCCGGGGACGATGATACCGGCAAGATTGAGCGGGTCGGCGGCGGAGATAGTGACAGTTTCTCCGCTGGGCGGCAAGTTCTTGAGCGAACGCAGAGTTTCCACGGCGATGGGCAGAGCAAACTGTTCGCCGATGAAGCCGGTGATGAAGCGGCCACCACGGATTTCGCCGCGGTCTTCCATGCGGCGGAAGGTGAGGAGCAGATCACGCCAGCGCGGCAGAATACTTTCACGGACCAGCAATTCGCGGAAGACCACGCCGTAACGGTCGAGCAGCATCTTGCAGACAGATTGCAGGGAGCGCGCGGGGTCGTCGTCGGGCAGTGGATAAAGGAGAGACCAGCGGCCGGTGCTGTGGCGCGGACGGTTGGTTTTGCCGGAGCCGTGTCCGGCGCGGCGCTTGGGATCGATGAGCGAACGCAGGTTGTCAAAGCCATCGGCGGTGACCAGGCCGGCGGCGACGAGCTCCCACAGGCCGGTTTCGACTTCAGCTTTAAGGCGGGCGGCGCCGCGGACGATATCGGCGAAGAAAGACGCTCCGCGCGTGCGCAGAAATTCCAGGACTTCGCGGGCAGCGGGCGTAAGGCCTTTGATTTCCTGCTCGGCTTCCGCGTGCGCGGAGCGGACAGAGGGCAGGGCCATCCAGTCCGAGTCGTCGCGGACGAAGAAGGTGATTGGCGCTACGCTGGTGGGGACGACGCGGCGCTTGCTTTGCGACGGTTCGGCGTCTGCTTGTTCGTCACGTGCTTCTATGCGCGAGAGCAGCATGGCGGGGTGGGGGGAAAGGCGCCCCCAGCCGACTGCACCGGTGAGACAGAGCTGGTCGAGCATTTTGGGATCGTAACCGCTCACGCGGCGCGCGAGGACCTGGCGTTCCCAGGCGCTGGCAGGAATTTCAAACCCTTGAAGCTGGCGCAAGATTTGCAGTGTGCCGTGTTCTTCACGGAGTTGTGATCCGGGCGTGACGTGTTGCCAGCGCAGCAGCCAGCGCATGAAAGTGGCAGCGGTAACCGGTTCGATTTGCTTGCGCAGCGTGCCCAGAGTGAGGCGATGAATGCGGGCGAGGAGTCGGCGCTCACACCATTGTTGTTCGTCGTTGCCGAGTTTTTCGAAATGTCCGCGAAGGATGAGGCCTGTGGCTTCAATGCGCAGCAGAGTCTGGTCGACTTCTGAGGTCGTCAGACGCAGGAAGCTGGCTAGAGCGGAGGCGGTGGCTGGTCCGAGGTGGGAGAGCCATCCGGTGATCATGGATTTGAGAGCGTCTTCGCGAGTGGGCGAGTCTCCGGAAAGATCGGGGAGCTGGTCTTCAAATTGGGCGTCTGGGTAGAGGATGCGGAAGGTTTTGGCTTTTTCGGCGGTGACCCAGAAGAAGATGCTGTTTCGTCCCTGTGCACTATCGTGCGCAGGCGAGGGCGCCTGCGGTCCACTTGTATCGTTAGATGAAGACACAGCCGAGGGCGGCTGTGCCACACGATCATCGTTGGCTAAACGAGCATCGTTCACCCAGGCTCTGGTTGCGCGGCGGGATTCGCGCAGACGTTCGAAGAAAGGCAGCCAGGTTTCCGCCGACGGACGGCCGTCCGGGGCGCGGAAGTCTTCAGGCAGAGCGATGAGAGTGTGGAGAGCGTCGGCGAGTTCGTCGGCGTCGCGGACATCGGGCCATGCATCGGCACGGACTTCAGCGATGGCCGCGGGGTCGAGGCCGCCGATTTCCTTGAGTACGGCTTCCGGCAAGGTACGGCGCAGTTCGACGGCGCGGGCGCGGCGTTCTTCCAGAGGAGCGTCATCAAGGAACGAGTACGGATTGCTGTTGAGAATCTCGTGCGAGAAGACCGACGGCACGGGCGTGTCGACGGCAATGCACTTGAGATCGCCAGAGCGTATGCGGCGCAGGACGTTCTTGAGGCCTTCAAGGTCCATGGCTTCCTGGAAGATGTCTTTCATCACTTCGCGGATGAGCGGATGGTCGGGGACCTGGATGGGGCCGTCAATATTTTCCTGGCAGGCGGCGGCGTCCGGGAATACGTTGGCCAGCAAGTCAGCCGAACGCGTGCGCTGGATCTGAAGCGGAATCTTTTTACCGTTCCAGTAGCGGGGAAGGGCGAGCGAGCGGTTGGCGTCCCAACGCCAGCGGGTTTCGAGGAGCGGTGAGAGCAACGCGGCCTGCTGAAGCACTTCGCGTACGGTGTTTTCGTGCAGGAAGTTGAAGACCGATTCCAGCGGGAAGCTGTGCTGCTCGGCCAGGGCGATGTTCACGCCGTTGTCGGTGGCGGCGGCCTGGAGTTCGAAGTTAAAGGAGACGCAGAAGCGTTTGCGCAGGGAAAGTCCCCAGGCTTTGTTGATGCGGGTGCCGAAGGGGGCGTGGATGATGAGCTGCATGCCGCCGCCTTCGTCAAAGAAGCGCTCGGCAATGATGGTGTTAGCAGTGGGAACGGCGCCGAGGACGGCGCGTCCGGCGACAATGTATTCAATGGCTTGTTCGGCTCCGGAGTCGTCGAGTCCGCATTCCTGCTTGAGCCATTCGACGGCGGCGAGGGTTTCTGGAGACTTTTGATTGACGAAGCCCGGTACAGTATTCGGAGTGAGGTCACTGATTTTCTGGCGAAGCTCGCCGACTTGTTGCGAAAGTTCTTCGGTGCGTCCGGGGGCTTCACCGAGCCAGAAGGGGATCGAGGGCGGAGCGCCGTGCGCGTCTTCGACTAAAACGCGGCCGTTTTCAATCTTGCGGATACGCCAGCTGGTGTTGCCGAGAAGCACGACGTCGCCTTTCATGCTTTCAATGGCGAAGTCTTCGTGCAACGTTCCGACGTTGACGCCTTCAGGTTCGGCGACGACGGTATAGAGGTTGGTCTCCGGAATGGCGCCGCCGTTCATGATGGCCACCATGCGCGCGCCGCGCCGGGCCTTGAGCTTGTTGTTCACGCGGTCGCGATAGAGGTAAGCGCCGAAGCGTCCACGCTGCCCGGCGATGCCATCAGCCAGCATGGTCAAAATGTCGTCATAATCCTTGCGCGTGAGATCGCGGTAGGGATACGCGCGCTTGACCAGGTTGAAGAGATCGTCTTCGTCCCACTCTTCTGAGCAGCAGGTGGCGACGATCTGCTGGGAGAGGATGTCCAGGGGCGATTCGGGAATGATGAGGCGATCGAGTTCGCCAATGCGGATGCAACGGAGCAGTGCGGCGCATTCGATGAGTTCGTCACGGGTGGTGACGAAGAAACGGCCCTTGGGGACGGCGCCACGCCAGTGACCGGCACGTCCGAAGCGCTGGAGAGCGGCGGCGATGGAGCGCGGCGAGCCGATGTGGACGGCAAGGTCAATGGAGCCAACGTCAATGCCAAGTTCGAGGGATGCGGTGGCCACCAGGACTTTGATTTCGCCGTTTTTGAGTTTGTTTTCGGCGTCGAGGCGCAATTTGCGGGAAAGGCTGCCGTGGTGCGCGGCGACCATATCTTCACCAAGCCGTTCAGCGAGATTGAAAGCCATGCGCTCGGCCATGCGGCGCGTGTTGACGAAGACCAGAGTCGAGCGGTGTTCCTGAACGAGTTGGGTGAGGCGGTCGTAGATTTCGTCCCAAAGATCGTTGCTGGCGATGGGACCGAGTTCCTGTCCGGGGACTTCAATGGCCAAGTCCATCTGGCGCTTGTGGCCGATGTTTACGACCACAGGTTCCGGCTGGTTGTTGCCGGTGAGATAGTGCGCGACAACCTCGATCGGCTTCTGCGTGGCGGAGAGGCCGATACGGACAGGCCGGGTTTTTATCAGTCCGGGTAGCTGAGCAGCATCCGGAAGAGCGGAGCCGGATTCTTGCGTAAGGGCTTCTCTTGTTAGTGCATCCAGCCGTTCGAGCGAGAGCGTTAGGTGGGCGCCGCGTTTGTCGTCGGCCACGGCGTGGATTTCGTCGACGATCACGGTCTTTACGTCCTTCAGGATGGCGCGGCTGCGCTGGGCGGTCAACAGGATGTAGAGAGATTCGGGCGTGGTGACCAGGATATGTGGCGGACGGCGCAGCATGGCCTGGCGTTCACGCATGAGCGTGTCTCCGGTACGGACGGCCACGCGAATCTGCGGCATGAGCAGGCCTTTTTGTCCGGCCAGCGCGGTGATTTCCGCCAGCGGGCCTTCCAGGTTCTTCTGAATGTCATTGCTCAGGGCCTTGAGCGGAGAAACGTAAAGGATCTCCGTGCAGTCGTGCAGGTCACCGGTAAGTGCCTTGCGCACGAGCGAATCGATGCAGATGAGAAACGCGGCGAGGGTTTTGCCGGAGCCGGTAGGCGCGGAGATAAGCGTGGTGCGCCGGGCCAGAATGGGTGGCCATCCCTGCTCCTGCGGCTCGGTGGGCGTGCCGAACTTCGAGACAAACCATTCCTGCACCACCGGATGGGCCCAGGCAAGAGAGGGAAGCGACGCCATCAAGATATTGTACAGGAAGTTCGTAAAAGTTTCGCTACGGACCGCCGGGATTCTTACGCGGATTTCGTCGAATGAGGAGAACGCGAGTTCAAAAGCGCTCACACGTTTCCACAGGGCGTATTGGGTTGCATCGTTGAAGGTGCAATCTCGTTACCCTGGACTGTACTCTTATGGTCCTTAAGACGTACTACCGGAGTGCGATACGCACAGTCATAAAGGATGTACCAATTCGCGTTGCAACTGAGACTTGTGCCAATCGTTTCATGCTGTTAGTCTCCCTTGCAACCCAAAGAAAAAAGCCGCCACAACTTCCGGAAAAAGTCCAAGGTCACAAAAATGAAATTAAGGACAACTAATGAGCGACCTTTCGAACCGGCTGACCCGGCTGACGCAAGAACTGAGAGCCTTGCGCTTACAGCTGCAATGGAGCACTTTTAGACGCTCCACCCCGACCGACCAGACTCAGGTACTGAACCAATTGCTGGATGCCGGCATGGTTGAGGACCTGAAAGAGCTGACGGAACAGCTCAACCATTTCTTCTGGTCGTACATTGACTCTGCCGCCGAAAATAAAGGCCCGGACGTGAATTTTGCCGAGCAGAGCAAGCAAGTGGCCCGCGTGACCGAACTGCTGCGCTGTCTGCGGGAATCCACCTGCCTGGACGCCAACCAACTTGGATTTGTGGCCCGCGTAACCCTCACGGTTGACCGCCATCTGGAAGCGCAAGCGAAAGCACAAGATCTGGAAATGACACGCACCGCCTAGAATTTTTCCCGACTGTTGGTCCGGGGCAAACCGCATGGAGTGCCGCCGAACCACCTCCCCCAAGACGGGAGATCGCGTGAGTGGTCTCCCGTCTAAACTTCAAGAACCCCGGAAAAGCAAAATCTTACCGCTGATCAACGCTGATGACACTGATCAGAATGAGAAAAGCACAGCCGGGGGCGCCTCCACCCCGTCACGCGAAGCGCGCGTCGGGGACCCCGGGCGGCTGTGCCACACGATTTTGGTGAGAACTCCCTGAGGCTGCATGGAAGGTGAGATATTCTCGGGATGCTTCGACGCGTCCTTACTCCCTACGGGCGCTCGGGCTTGCTCAGGATGAGAGGTCTTAGATTTTTCTTTCAAGATGACAGCGTATTGTGGTCATGGGTTCCCTCCGCACGTCGCTCACGGTCGGTCGGGATGACAGTAGTAAAAAGCGATCTGTTTTCGAAGAGACTTTTTTCGCCCGCTGCTAGTACAATTTTCGTCCTATGCTTAAGCACATGCGTTGGGACAACGTTGAAAAAGAAAAACTGAACCCGCTGCTGGACCGCCAGATGATCACCGGCGAGAACCTGATGCTGGCGCGCGTCCTGCTGAAGAAAGGGTGCGTGGTTCCGGAACACAGCCACGTGAACGAACAGCTGACCTATATCCTGGAAGGCGCGCTGAAATTCTGGATTGATGGCAAGGAAATTGTCGTACACGCCGGCGAAGTGCTGTGCATTCCTTCCAACATGCCGCACAAAGCCGAAGCCATGGAAGATACCGTGGACCTGGACGTGTTTTATCCTCCACGTCAGGATTGGCTCAGTGGGACGGACGCGTACCTGCGCGGCGCGGAGACGGCGAAACGGTAAAGCGGTTGCTGGGTGTGAACGTTGTCGCTTATTGATTAATGGCGACTGGTTTATGGCGCTCCGCTACCACGGTTCGATGGTTCACCCCGCGCCGTAAGTATGGCAGCTGCGCGCCACGGTGTCGTTGACCTGAGATGCAAGTGTGCTCGGAACAGGCACAGGCAGGAGTGCCTGTGCCACACGGGCATCGGTAGTCGACGAGTGTGGATCAACCTCAACACTCTTCACCGCAGGCGAGGGCGCCTGTGCTCCACAAATTCTTGTCATATATCCCAAATCCTTCTGAAGCAGACATGGTCGCAAATCCAATAACTGAAAACCAAGAGACTGAGCGCACCAGTCTGTGGGAGTTGGCGCAGGCGTTTCTGAAACTGGGGACGATGGCGTTTGGCGGGCCGGCAGCGCACATCGCGATGATGGAACAGGAATTTGTGCGGCGTCGCGGATGGTTGAACGAGCAAGAATTTCTTGACCGGTTGGCGGCGGCCAATCTGATTCCCGGACCAAGCTCCACGGAGATGGCCATCTACATTGGCTACATGCGTCGCGGCTGGCCGGGGCTGGTGGTTGCCGGCTGTTGTTTCATTCTTCCCGCGGCGTTTATGGTGTGTATGATCGCGGCGGCGTACGTCCGGTACGGGGCTTTACCTAGAGTCGGTGGCGTGTTGTACGGGCTGAAGCCGGTGGTGATTGCGATTATCTTGCAAGCATTTTGGAAGCTGGCACGGTCAGCGGTGAAGTCGAATGTTCTGGCGATGGTTGGCGTGCTGGCGACGATGCTTTGTTTTCTAGGCGCGAATGAATTATTGACGCTGTTGTGCGCCGGAGTGCTGGCCGGACTTCCCCCATTGTTTCAAAAGTTGCGAAGAGCGCGAGCAAGTTCGGGGTCGAGCGTCTCCGGCGTGCTGATTTCGCTGTTCAAATTTCCACTGGCAAACTTCAATGCGAAATTCCTGGTTGGTGCTTTAGCGACGGCGGGAGCAGTTGCCGTGGCGCCGTTTAGTTTAACCCGCCTGTTTCTTACCTTCCTGAAAATTGGCTCGGTGCTGTTTGGCAGCGGCTACGTCCTGCTGGCGTTTTTGCGCGCGGACTTGGTTCAACATCTGCATTGGCTCACGGAAAAACAATTGTTGGATTCCGTGGCGGTGGGCCAAATTACGCCCGGACCGGTATTCACGACAGTAACATTCATCGGATACCTTGTGGGCGGCGTGCCGGGCGCCGTGGTAGCGACGATCGGCATATTCCTTCCAGGATTCTTTCTGGTGGCAGCCAGCGGACCCATCATCCCCAGGATCCGCCGGTCGCCGGTAGCCAGCGCGTTTCTTGACGGCGTGGTGGTCGGCTCACTGGCATTGATGGGCTATGTGACTTGGTTGGGTAAAGCTGCTTTGGTCGATCCGCTGACGATAGCTTTGGCGGCGATCAGCGCAGTGGTGCTGTTTTCGTCGCGCGTTAATCCCATATGGATCATGGTGGTGGCGGCTATAGCCGGGATGATTCACGGAGTGTAAGTCCATCGCTTAAGGTGCTAAGCAGTCACGGCTGTCTTCTAAAAAAATTCTGTAACGGCGATCTTTCCGAAAACACTAATTCAAGAACCACGCAGTGCGAAAGCGCTTGGCATTTGTGTGTTTAGGCATTTGTACGTCCACAACAAGCTGACTAGAGCCGCGGAGCGATGACCAGGGGCGGTAATTGCCTCGCGGACGGTGAGGAAAAGCGGGCTGGCGAACGACGCCGGCCTGTTTTTTTTTGCCGTAAATAACGAAAGAGGCTGGCGGGGCAAATCGCCAGCCTCTTCTGGTGGAGGAACTGCGCTGAGCGCAGACTGATCAGGAAACTGGTATCCGTGGCACTGGACCGTGCGACGGACGGCGCGGAACGAGTCCCGTACGCATCCATACGCTGATCACAGTCACGGCGACACGTTTTTTGGGGGAGGGCCGCAAAGCCTTGTTCCAAAAATCGCGCCGTAGTCGCTTAATACCGTTTCCATGGCCCTGGCCTGTTCACGGACGGCGTGAGCCGGATCACGTGGGTACAGGGCAAAAACCTCGCCGTAGCGGCAACAACTAGCGGGGGGTCGTTGTCGCTGAGCGGAGGAGTTTGACCGATGCCAGAGCGCCCCCAACCACCACATCGATTGCAGAGACGTAAGGAGAGTCAGGCTGGCCAAAAATCAAACCTGTGAATAAGCGGAAGTCCGCTGGCAGGAAGACAACTCGCCTGGGACGGCCTCAGCTTCTGATCCCCAAAAATCCAACAAATATTCTGAACTTAAAGACCTAGCCCAGTTGCCTTCCCCAATAAGCGGTCACAATCTTTTCCCAAGCTACGCTAATCGCCTCAGCTTAAGTCTGCATTAGGACTTCATTAAAAAATCCAATGTCCGCGTTCTTTTTTGCTCACCGCACAACAGACTGCAAGAAGTAATCGCGGACCTATTGGATCGCAGATATGTTGGCTGACGAAAAGTGCGCCACTCTTTGTGCATTCCGGGTGCATTCCAAAAAGTGGCGCAGGTTTTTTTAGTCTTAGTCGAACATGCCTAGCTAGTCATTGTCGCTAAATCCTCAAGCGCACAAATAACGAGTCAGTCCAGACGGGTCCGTTACCACACACGACAGGCATTTGCGGGGACCATGGGCTGTCCGGCTTTGCAACCGAAAGCTTTCTGGAACTCCGGCATGTTGCGGACGGTTCCGTTCACGCGCCAGTGACCGGGCGAGTGCGGATCAACGCGCGCGCCAAGCCGCAAAATCTCCGGAGTATTGTTTTCACACCACACGCGGGCAAAGCCCAGGAAGAAGCGTTGGTCGGGCGAGAAGCCGTCGATCTTCTTTTCCGGATCCTGTTTGTTGACGGTCATCATGTCATGCATGGCCATCAGCGCAATGCGCGCGCCACCGTTGTCGGCGGTGTTTTCGCCCAGCGTGAGTTTTCCGTTCAGGTGGATATCGTCCACGGAGATAAAGCTGGAATATTCGTCGGCCACGCAGCTGGCGCGTTTTTCAAATTCCTTGCCGTCTTCTTCCGTCCACCAATCGCGCAGGTTGCCTTTGGGATCGAACTTGCGGCCTTCATCGTCAAAGCCGTGCGTGAGTTCGTGACCAATCACCAGGCCGATGCCGCCAAAGTTGATAGCATCGTCCATGGTTTTGTCGAAGAACGGTGGCTGCAAAATTCCGGCTGGGAACACGATTTCATTTTTGTCGCCACTGTAATAAGCGTTCACCGTTGGTGGCGACATGCCGAACTCGTTCCTATCCACCGGCAGGCCGATTTTTTGGATCTGGCGGTTGCTTTCAAACTCGGTGGCATGTTGCAGGTTGGCGAGAAAGTCTCCGCGGGTGACGGTGAGCTTGCTGTAGTCGCGCCACTTGTCAGGATAGCCAATCTTGTTGCGGATGGCGGCCAGCTTAACGGCCGCTTCCTTCTTGGTGGCTTCCGTCATCCACGGCAACCCGTTGATGTCTGTGTGCAGCGAGCTTTCCAGCGCATCCACCATCTTGAGCATGCGCGCCTTGCCGTCCTTACCAAAGGTCTCGTCCACGTATGGTTGGCCCAGAGCTTCACCCAGCGCGCCGTCCGTGGCGTTGATGCAACGTTTCCAACGCGGAGCCAACTCTTTCTGTCCGGTGAACTGCTGGACGAACTTAAAATCTTCCTGGACGAAGTTGTCAGACAGCCACGTTGCCGCGTTGTTCAACATCTGCCAGGTGAGATAAGTCTTCCAGGAATCAAGCGGCGTCGCGTCAATGAGTCCGTTTACCTGCTTGAAGAAATCCGGATTGGCAACGTTCAGTTCCTTGAACTGCGGCGCGCCGGCGGCGGCAAAATACTTGCGCAGATGGAAGTTGGACGCGTCGCCCTCCACGTCCGTTAGTGCCAATTTGTGATCAATATTCTTAGGATCGCGGCGCAGCGTGCGGTCCATGGCGGCTTTGGCCAGCTCGGTTTCAATTTGCATCACCGTGGCTGCGCTTTTCGCGGCTTGCTCCGGCGTCTGGCCCAGCAAGGCAAACATTTTCGTTACGTGCTCAACATAGCTTTTGCGGATCGCCACCATGTCCGGATCGTCTTTCAGGTAGTAGTCGCGGTCTGGCAGCGTGATCCCAGCCTGGTCAATGTTGGCAATGGTCATGTCAGAGTTGTGAAAGTCGGCCCCGGAGTTGAATCCAAAGATGGGATTCGGTCCGATCAGAGCTTCGTGCGCGACCAGCTCCATCATCTGTGTTTTGTCTTTTAGCGCGGCAATTCGGTCCAGTTCCGGTTGCAGTGGCTTGTGGCCGGCTTTGTTGGCGGCGGTTTCGTCCATGCATGAGGCGTAGTAGTCACCGATCTTCTGTTGCACCACCGTACGCTTGGGATCGTTGGCGCTGTATTTGTTCAGGACCGTGTGCAGCACACTCAGGTTGTATTCGTACACTTCGCCAAAGCTCTGCCAGCTGGGATAGTCCGCCGGGATGGGATTGTTCTTCATCCATTTGTTGCAGGCAAACGCGTAAAAATCCGTACAGGGATCAAGCGTTTTGTCGATGTTGGCGATATCGAACCTGGGTGCCTTGGCTTTCGTGGTTTTGCTTTCCGGCGCCTTGGCCTCAGCTTTCTTTTCGGACGACGCGGGTTTCTGGGCAGCTTTCGGCGCGCCTTGCGCCAGCATGACGGCCGAGATCAGTAACATTCCGAACAGCCTCAGGGTATGACTACGCATAGAAGTTTCTCCTCTGAAAATCACAAACTGGACATTGTAAAGGACGCGGATTCAAGAAAGCCGTTAGCATTTAGCCATAAGCGAGAGCCGCTCGTAACTAGCGTTGGGCCTTCGATCTCCGATTTCGGCGATTTCGGCGATCACGCCAGATTCCGGCGATTCTTGTGGCCTACCCCTCCTCCTTCATCCCCGAAATCATTGGACTTACGCCAGTCATCCCCGGGGATGACTCGTGCTTTTGCGGTGCTACTGAGCTTTCGTCAGCACCATACTCGTGTGGCGCAGCCGCCCTCGGCTGTGCAGCAAGACCACCCGCAATCGCCAGGCTGCTTTCGCTACCAAACTCGTGTGGAGCACAGCCGCCCTCGGCTGTGTAGCGAGACCACCTGCAATCGCCAGGCTGCTTTCGCTACCAAACTCATGTGGCACAGCCGCCCTCGGCTGTGTAGCAAGACCTCCCGCAATGACCACGCTGCCTTCGCCACCAAACTCATGTGGCACAGCCGCCCTCGGCTGTGTAGCGAGACCACCTGCAATGGCCACGCTGCTTTCGCTACCAAACTCGTGTGGCACAGCCGCCCTCGGCTGTGTAGCAAGACCTCCCGCAATGACCAAGCTGCTTTCGCTACCAAACTCGTGTGGCACAGGCACTCCTGCCTGTGTTTCTGCGCTATCTGCGATAAGACTTTTTTGGTTTCTCCGCGCCTCCGCGCCTCCGCGTCTCCGCGGTGAGTTCTGTCTTTCCGGTCACGGCGATCACCCAATCTTGCCGTCCTCACCATCTCCCCCGGCTCCGTCTCCCGGAACGTCGCATGCCGCACCGCCCACGCTCCAATCTGGACGCTGTACAACAGCAACCCCGCTGTCTTTTGGCTGATCAACCCATCCAGCAACGCCCGTTGGATTTCCATCACCGCCAGCACCACGCTGTTCGCGTCTTCCAAGGGCGGTAGCCGCAACGTTTGTGGTCTTGCCGCTTCCATCTGCGCGTGCGCATAGCATTTCTTACCCGATCTCAGCTTCGGCCCCTGACACTGTGTTCCATCCGCCCGCACATGCTCGCATCGCGGAGCGTCATCGGCTTTCTTCAACAGCGCCAGCTGTTTCTCGTGGAACGCGATCTTCTCATCTTCCGTGGCCCACTCCGGAGGTACGCCCAACTTCTTGCGCAGCCGCTCGTTCAGGTTATGCACTTCGTGCCACGCCACCTTCACTGTCTTGTAGTCCGCAGTCACCACTTCCACCAGGTTCTCATCTTGTTGTGAAGTGTGGAGCGCAACCGCCCCCGGCTGCGTAGAAAGATCGTTTGCGATTGGCAGGCTTTCTTCGCCACCACACTCGTGTGGCACAGCCGCCCCCAGCTGTGCTCCGGAACTGGCAGCCGTATCGAGTCCGTTCGACTCGCCAGAACCGTGTGGCACAGGCACTCTTGCCTGTGCGCTTCGGGGTTTCGATGGATTCTCTCCGGCCTCTGCCCTGAAATCTGGTGCTGTTCTCCGCGCCTCCGCGTCTCCGCGGTGAAAGTTGTTTTGTCTTTCTTCATCCATGACGATTGTCTTC
>Ga0209069_10000015_pt1 | contig 51790 bp, 45 predicted proteins | sample Str013_2_FD_187202 | JGI IMG/M metagenome (GOLD analysis project Ga0209069, IMG submission 187202) | Freshwater sediment microbial communities in response to fracking from Pennsylvania, USA - Straight Creek_MetaG_SC_2013 (SPAdes) (version 2) | ecosystem: Environmental > Aquatic > Freshwater >...
ATCTGGAACACTACGTGGCCCGCGGCCGGCACGTGGAAGTGCAGGTGTTGGGCGATGGCAACGGTCGGGTGATCCAGTTGGGGGAGCGCGACTGCTCGGTGCAGCGCCGCTACCAGAAGCTGATCGAGGAGACGCCGTCTCCGGGTCTGTCGCCGGCGCTGCGTGAATCACTGCAGCAGGCCGCGCTGCGTTTCGCGCAGCGTCTGGTTTATCGCGGCGCCGGCACGGTCGAGTTCATTGTCGATGCCGAGCGCGAGAGCTTCTATTTTCTGGAAATGAATGCGCGCATCCAGGTCGAGCATCCGGTGACCGAGGCTGTTACCGGCGTCGATCTGATCGCCGAGCAGATTGCCATTGCGGAAGGCGCCGGCCTGCGTCTGCAGCAGTCCGAGGTGCGTTCGCGCGGCTGCGCGATTGAATGCCGGGTAAATGCCGAGGACTATCGCGATGACTTCCGGCCCAGTCCGGGCCGGGTTCGCGAAGTGGTGTGGCCCGCCGCCGAGGGTATCCGCGTGGATACTCATGTGGCGCCGGGGTCGAGCGTGCCGCCGTTCTACGACTCGCTGCTGGGCAAGGTCATTGCCCACGGTCCGGATCGCGCCACTGCGCTCGCGCGATTGCGCGCGGCGATTGCGGCGACATATATCAGCGGCGTAGCGAGCAATCTCGGCTTCCACAGCCTGGTACTGGATGATGCCGAGTTTCGCGCCGGGGGCGTGGATACCAGCTACGTCGACCGCCTGGTTGCGCGTCCGCAAAGGAGCGGCACCCATGGCTGAGGTGCAACTGGTCGAGACTTCGCTGCGCGACGGCAACCAGTGCCTGTGGGCCGCATTGGGCGTCGATACGGCGCGGACTCTCGCTATTGCACCGGTGATGGACCGTGTGGGCTTTCGCGCCATTGATTTCACGACCTCCACGCACATGGGTGTGGCAGTTCGCTACAAGAAAGAGGACCCCTGGGAGCGTATCCGGCTGATGGCGGCCGCGACGCCGCATACGCCACTGCAGTTCATGTCGACCGGTTTTCGCTTCATCTCCTGGGAGACCGCGAGTCCGGAGTTCATGGCGCTCGCCTTCCGCACGCTGATTCGCAATGGCATCCGGCGCTTCTGCCTCGCCGACCCGATGAACGACGCGGATTCGAACATCGCCTGCGCCGGTATGGTGAAGCAGGGCGGCGGCGAATTCGTGATCGTCGCGCTGGTGTTCACGCTCAGCCCCATCCATGACGACGCGCACTATGTTGAGCGCGCGCCCTGACCCTGATACCGGCCATCCGGGCTGTGATCGGCACCAAGCCGCTCGAGCTGCACAGCCACTGCACCATCGGGCTGGCCGAACACACCTACATGGACGCGCCCAACCACGGCGTGTCGGCACTGCAGTGCGCTTCGGGCGCGGCGGCGGACGGCACCTCGAATCCACATTCCGCGCGCGTGGTGGCCAACCTGAGGGCGCTGGGGCATACCGTATCCGTCGATGACGAGCCGTTGGCCCGCGTCAACGAGTACTTCACGCAGCTGGCCGCCGCGGAGGGCCTGCCCGTCGGTTCACCGCAGGCCTTTGACGCCCGCTACCTGCGCCACCAGCTGCCGGGCGGCATGGTGGGCACCACGCGCCGCCAGCTCGCCGAAGCGCGGCTGTCGCATCTCGAGGGCGCGGTGATCGAGGAACTGGGCCGGGTGCGCGAGGAGCTCGGCTGGCCGATCGTGATGACCCCCTTCGCGCAGATCGTCATGACGCTCGCCGTAATGAACGTGATGAACAAGGAGCGCTACACGGTGATCCCGGACGAGGCGATCCGCTACGCGATCGGCCGCTTTGGCCGGCCGACGGTACCGATTGCCGCGTCGGTGATGGAGCGCATCGAAGCGCTGCCGCGCACGCGCGAGTTGCGCGCCGAGCCGGACGTGGCCGATCTCGGCGAACTGCGTGAACGGCTTGGACGGCAATTGAGTGACGAGGAATTTCTGCTGCGCGCGGTGATGCCGGCGGGGCTGGTCGATGCGATGACGGCAGCGGGCCCGGCACAGCGGCACTACGATCCGGCGAGCGCACCGGTGCTGGATCTGATTCGCAAGCTCACGACGCGCAAGGATCTTGACTACGTCGCCGTCGAAAAGCCGGGCCTAAGGCTGCAGCTGCGTCGCACTGGTGGTATATGAAGCGACGCGCTACCCGGGCCGCCGCGCTGCCGTGCCTGAAAGGATTCATGTTTGATCTTGACGGAACCCTGCTGCTCAGCGACCGCTCGCTGGGCGGTTATGAGATGCTGCCAGGCGCGGTCGAGCTGCTGAGCGAACTGGCGCAGCGGGCGGTACCTTTCGTAGTGCTGACCAACGGCAGCGCCTATTCACCAGCGGAGCAGGCTGCGCGGCTGCGTAGCGCGGGACTGCCGGTGGGCGATGAATGTATGCTCACGCCCTCCAGTATCGCGGCCGACCTGATGGTCCAGAAAGGCGTGCAGCGCGCGCTGATCCTCGGCAGTCACGGCGTCGGCCAGGCGTTGCGGGACGCGGGTATTGTCACGGTGCAGCCCGGTGAGGTTGGCGAGCGCGAGGTTCAGGCCGTGTACGTGGGCTGGTATCCTGAGTGCACGATGAAGGCCATCGAAGCGGCCTGTCACGCGATCTGGGCCGGGGCACGGCTCTATGTCGCCTCCGACGTGCCGTTCTTTGCCACCAAACAGGGGAGGGCCATGGGCTATTCCCATGCGATCGTTGGTGCCATCCGCCGGGTCACGCGCGCACCCATGATACTGACCGGTAAACCATCACCGCACGCGCTGCGTTTCGTGGCGCGACGGCTGGGCCTGCGGCGCCGCGACCTGGGCATCGTCGGTGACGATCCGTCGGTGGAAATCATCATGGCGCGCCGCGGTGGCGCCCGCGCCTTCGGAGTCACCACCGGCGTGACGCAGAAGGCAGAGTGGGCGCGGCAGACCGGTCTGCGCCGTCCGGATCGGGTGCTGCGGCACCTCGGCGAGCTGCTCGAATGTGTGCCCAAGAATCAATGAACGAGTCACGAGGGAGTACAGCGTAGATGACTGTTCAGGAAGGCGATCTGCTGTGGACGCCCGGCCAGCCCCGGTGCGAGGGCTCAAGGCTGACGCGCTACATGCAATGGTTGGCGCAGCACCGGCAGCTGCATTTCGAGAACTATGCGGCCCTGTGGCAGTGGTCCATCACCGATCTGGAAGCGTTCTGGCGCTCGATCTGGGACTACTTCGAGGTGCGCTCCTCGGCGCCGTTCAGCAAGGTGCTGGAGAAGCGCACGATGCCCGGTGCGCAGTGGTTTCCGGGCGCGCGGCTCAATTATGCCGGATACGTACTGGCGCGCGAGCGTCCCGATACGATCGCGCTGATCAGCGTGCGTGAGGGCGAAGCACTGCAGCGAATGAGCTGGGCAACGCTTGGCGCGCAGATCCGCATGCTGGCGACACAGTTGCGACTCCTGGGGGTCAAGCCCGGCGATCGGGTGGTCGCGGTGCTGCCCAATACGCACCATGCCGCGATCGCAGCGCTGGCCACCACCAGCATCGGCGCGATCTGGAGTTGCTGCGGCCCCGACTTCGGTGCCAAGGGCGTGCTGGAGCGCTTCCGGCAACTGACGCCTAAGGTGATTATCTACGTCGATGCCTACCAGTATGGTGGCAAGTACTTCGATCGCAGCGCCGAACTCGCCACCATACGGCAGGGGCTCGACAGCCTCGAGCACGCTATCTATGTGCCTTACGTGACGCAGGGCAGGACGCAGGCGGTCCCCGCTGGCGCGCACAATTGGAATGAAGTGATGGCCCAGCCGCCGATCGCGGCAGCGGATTTTGTCTGCGAGCAAGTGCCCTTCGATCACCCGTTGTGGATCCTGTTTTCTTCCGGAACGACCGGGCTGCCCAAGCCCATCGTGCACGGGCACGGCGGGATCCTGCTCGAGCATCTGAAGCACATGCACTTCAACTATGACGCCGCGCGCGGCGACACGATGTTCTTCTTCACGGTTACCTCGTGGATGATCTGGAACTTCCTGCTGAGCTCCCTGACAGTGGATGTCATCCCGGTGCTGTACGACGGCAATCCGGGGTATCCAGGGCCCGACGCGCTCTGGAAAGTCATCGAGGAATCAGGCGCCACCATCTTCGGCACCAGCCCCACGTACGCCGATCACCAGCGCAAGGCCGGGGTGGTGCCGAAGGCGCACTTCGACCTGAAGCGGCTGAAGGCGGTGGCTCTGGCTGGCTCCCCGGTCACCGGCGAGTGCATGCAATGGTTCTACGAGAACGTCAACCATGATCTGTGGGTGGTGTCCGGGAGCGGCGGCACGGATTGCTGCACCGGGTTTGTGGGCGGGGTGGCCACGCTCCCGGTGTACGCCGGAGAAATCCAGGCGCGCTCGCTAGGCGCTGCCATCTTCACATTCGACGAACAGGGGCGCACGCTCGTCGATGAGGTGGGCGAGCTGGTGATCACCGAGCCCATGCCCTCGATGCCGGTCATGTTCTGGAACGATCCTGAGGGCACCCGCTATCGTGACAGCTACTTTGATATCTATCCGGGGATCTGGCGCCACGGGGATTTTTCAAAAATCAACGCGCGTGGCGGCGTCTATGTGCTGGGACGCTCGGATTCCACGCTCAACCGCTATGGCATCCGCATCGGCACTGCGGAGATCTATCGCTCGCTCGCCCAGCTTGAAGAGATCGACGACGCGCTGATCGTCAATCTGGACCTGCCGGGCGGCAAGTTCTTTATGCCGCTGTTCGTGAAACTGCGCGGCGGGCGACAGCTCGATGAGTCGTTCACGCGTCGCGTGGGCGAGCAGCTGCGCCGCGATTACTCGCCGCGCCACGTGCCCGACAAGCTTTATCAGGTGCAGGACATTCCCTATACGCTCACCGGCAAGAAGCTCGAGGTACCGATCCGCAAGATTCTGATGGGCATCGATCCGGACAAGGCGGCCAATCGCGCGGTGCTGCGCAATCCCGAGGCACTCGAGTTCTTCATCGCCTATGTGCGCGAGCAGCACGATTATCCGCGTGGCACGGTCTGACAGGGGTTGCACGAATGAAGATCAGTTCCTGTCTGGCGCTGTCGGTGGCCGCGATGCTCGCAGCCGCGTCCGGCGGGGCCGGCCCAGCCAGCGCAGCCGGCGCGGGTGTCGACAACAAACTGCTGGCCGACGAGGCCGACGGCACCAACTGGCCCGCCTACGGGCGCACTTTTAGTGAGTCGCGCTTCAGTCCACTCACGCAGATTAATGCCGCCAATGTCGGCCGACTGGGTCTGGCCTGGTCACTCGATCTTGATGTGAGCAATTCCATCACCGCGCCCGTCGAAGCCGGTGGCGTCATCTACTTGGCCGCGGGCTACAGCATCGTGCACGCGGTACGCGCCGCGGACGGTCGCCTGCTTTGGCGCTACGACCCCAAGGTGCCGGTGGCGTCCGGGCAGAAACTGCGTGCCGGCTGGGGCATCCGCGGCCTGGCGCTGTGGCACGACAAGGTCTACGTGGGCACGCAGGATGGGCGCCTGCTGGCCTTGCAGGCGCGCACCGGCAAGCTGGCCTGGAGCGTACAGACGCTTGATCCAGGCAACGGCGCGTTCATATCCGGCGCACCGCGGGCCTACAACGGCAAGATCGTGATAGGCAATGCTGGCGGAGATTTTGCGCCCTTGCGCGGCTACGTAAGCGCGTACGACGCTGAGAGCGGCCGGCAGCTGTGGCGCTTCTATGTGGTGCCGGGGAAGCCCGGCGCCAGTGACGGCGCGGTGTCGGATCCCCAGATGGAACAGGCTGCCAGGACCTGGACCGGCGAATGGTGGAGGTACGGGGGCGGCGGCAATGTCTGGAACGCCATAACCTACGACCCGGCATTCAATCGACTGTATCTGGGTACCGGCAACGCCGAGCCGTCGAACTGGAAGATCCGCAGTCCCCAGGGTGGCGACAACCTGTTTACCGCGTCGATCGTGGCTGTTGATGCTGACACCGGCCGCTACGTGTGGCACTACCAGGCGACGCCGGGTGACGCCTGGGACTATGACTCCGCGACCGACATGACGCTCGCGACCTTGACGATTGATGGACAGCCGCGGCCGGTGCTGCTGCAGGCGGCAAAGAACGGCTTCTTCTATGTGATTGATAGGAAAGACGGGCGGCTGCTGTCGGCGGAGAAACTGGGGACGGTGACCTGGGCTGAACGCGTGGACCTTGTCACCGGGCGGCCGGTGGAAAACCCGGAAGCGCGCTACCGGGACCGGAACGTACTGCTATGGCCCAGTTTCCAGGCGGTGCACCACTGGACACCACAGTGCTTCAGTCCGCTGACGGGCCTCGTGTACGTGCCCACGCTGGAAATGCCGATGCCCTTCGGCGACGAGGGCGTCGACAAGCAGCACTGGCGACCGATGCTGATGACGCCTGAGTTTGCGGGGCTGACCACGGGCGATGGTGACGTTCCGCGCGACGCCGGTAAAAGCATACTCAAGGCCTGGGATCCGCTGGCCCAGAAGACCCTCTGGGCGATCGAGACGCCGGGCATTTCGGAAGGCGGTACGCTGGCCACGGCCGGCAACTTGGTCATCCAGGGGCGCGCTGACGGCTACCTGCACGCGTTTTCGGCTGACCAGGGCAAGGACCTGTGGTCCTTCGATGCCGGCGTCGCCGTTACCGGTGTGCCGATCACTTACTCAGTGGGCGGACGCCAGTACCTGACCATCACCTCAGGGCCGCTGAACGGGGCGACGGGCGCCTTCGGTTCAGCCTCGGCGCGCTGGGGCTGGCAGTCGCGCGGCCACCCAAGGCGCCTGCTGACCTTTGTGCTCGACGGCAAGGCGCGGCTACCGCCGGCTGCGCCGCCATCCTTTGCAGTGCCGTTGCCGGCGCCGGATTTCATTGTGGATCCACTCAAGGCCGCGGCCGGTGCACGCGAGTACCGGCGCTGCCTGCTGTGTCATGGCACGGCGCTGATTGCCGGCGGCAACGCGCCGGACCTGCGTGCCTCCCCCGTGCCGCTGTCGGCAGAGGCTTTTGCGGCCATCGTGCGCGACGGCACGCTGGTGAGCCGGGGCATGCCGCGTTTTGCGGAGCTCAGCGATGCGCAGCTCGAGGCGCTGCAGCACTACGTGCGGGCCAGGGCGCGCGAGGCGTTGGTGCACGTGCAGCCGGGCACCTCACCCTAGTGCTGAACAAGTAGCGTCCCCAAAAAAATCGCCAGCGCCCTGTTAAGAGCGCCGGCGATAGTTCAGTCAGACCTTCGGTCTGCGGCCCGCGCTTCAGAGCTTCGCGCGCACCGACAGGTACCACTCGCGCGGCTGGCTGTAGGTCGCGACGTGTTCGCCCTCAGCACCGTTGGTCGATCCCACCGCGATGTAGCGATCGTCCGACAGGTTGGTGCCACCCACGGTCAGCTCATACTTGTTGCCGGGTGAGAGATAGTGAATGGCAGCGTTGACATTCGTGGTCGCCGCACGCTTCAGATCCGGCGTATTCAATGCATCGTTGTACATCTCCGCCGTGTGCGTGTAGTCGACTCCGAAGCGCAGTTTCCCCGAGTTTGCCAGGCTCGCCTCGTACTGGGGACCGATCGTGTACTTGGTTTTCGGTGTCTTGGGCAGCGCGTTGGCCGTGGTAATGCCCAGGAACGCCGGCGCAAGTATCACGTCGTACTTGGCGTCGATATAGCCGCCGGTGACGTTGAGCGCCAGGCCGTTGTCGGCCACCGCCTGCAGTTCCAGCTCGGCGCCTTTCAGCGTGGCGTTGCCTGCATTCTGCAGCACCGGCGAGGCGCCGACCTGGATGTTGAGCTGGATGCCGGTGTAATTGGTATAGAACAAGGCCAGGTTCGAGCGCAGATGGCTGTTCAACATGTCCGATTTCAGGCCCAGTTCATAGGTGCGCGCCTTTTCCGGACCGAAGGCCGCCTTGGAGATATCCGCGATCGGATTGGATAGACGAGTGGTCCAGCCGCCGGCCTTGAAGCCCTGCGAATAGCTGAGGTACAGCATTGCATCCTTATCGATATGAAACTGGACGCCTGCTGTAGGCGTGAAGATGTTGTAGCTCTGTGACTGCTTCCCAGCCGGGAAGTAACGCAGCGGCTGGCTGGGATCGGGGAAATCCACCAGTCCCGCTGGCCCGCCGATCGGGCCAGTAACGAAGGCATGGAGGCACGCCAGATCCGCGGCTGTCGGCTGGTAATTGGTGGCAGCAGATCCGTGATAGCACCCGGCACTCTTGTAGCTGTAGGCGTCGAGATCCGACTGGCCACCTTCGAATTCCTTGTCGTCGCGCGAATAACGACCGCCTAGCGTCAGGCCCCACGAGTCATTGACCTTGAAATCGAGGTGCGCGAACCCGGCATATGACTTGGTGTTGACGTCATTGGCCACATCGTAAATGAACAGCGCGCCACCGAACGGCACGTAGTCGTGGACGAAGCCGCTCTCCTGGAAATAATACAGGCCGGTCACGTAGTTCAGCCGGCCGTCCATGGCCTTGCCATTGAGCTGGAATTCCTGGGAAACCTGGCGCTGGAACTGGTGGTCGCTGACTTCCTGGATCGACTCCGGTGTGCCGTCGAGGTCCACGCCTACGCGCCAGTCAATCTGCCGCCAACCGGTGATCGACTTGAAGGCCAGGTCGTCGCTCAACTTCCAGTCGACGGTGCCGGACAATCCGTACTGCGTGTTCTTGGCGAAGCTCGGGCCGGTCGCGTAGGTTGTGTCAATGTTGCCAGTCTGCGTATTGGCAAAGTTCCAGTAGAGGCGCGGCGCGGCACTCGAGGGATTGCCGGCGACGCCACCGGGCGTATAGCGCACCGGACCACCCACATAGCCCGCGCCGCCGAGTGCGGTGCCGCCCGAAGCCAGCCCCAAGCCCTGGCCGCGAGGACCGCACAAACCGTTCGTCGTATTGAACAGCGGTCCGAAAATCGGGTCGGCATTCAGGAACGCAGCGGGCGTGCTGATGCAGTAGTTGTACAGCGCACCCATGAATCCCCTGGCCGGACCTGGAAATGTATCGCCGGCCCACGGCAGGCCCGCAGCTTGCCCGAAGGGACCCCGTGAGGCTGGAGTTTGCACCGACACTATCGTGGTTGGAAACGCGGACTGATCCTGGTGCGAATAGTCGCCAGCGAAGGTGACGTCGACAGCGCTGCTGGCATGCCAGAGCAACTTGCCACGAATCACCTGCAGGTTCTGGCCGCCGTTGGCCTCGGCAGTCTGGTAGGCGGGCTTCGGGTAGTCGGTTGACTTGTCAACGACGTAGGGCACAGAGCCTATCTCCGTGGTAACCGGATAGGGAATGACCTTCTGATAGCCATCCCGCACCTGCGAGGACACGCTGATGGAACTCAGCAGGTTGGCCGAGATCGGGATGTCGGCCGTGAATGCCATGTCGCGCCGGTTGAAGCTACCGGTGGTTACCATCGCGGTCATCTTCTGCACATCGCCCGGCGTATGGGTCACGATACTGATTGCACCGCCGATGGTGTTACGGCCGAACAGCGTGCCCTGGGGCCCCTTGAGGATTTCGATGCGATCGACGTCCAGCAGGTTCTGGTTGGCACCAATGGTGCGGGCGAGATAAACCCCGTCGAGGTACACGCCGACACCGGGATCGAGGTTGAAGGCGAAATCATCCTGACCGATGCCGCGGATCGAGGCCGAGAGCACCGAACTGTCACCGGAGAAGGGTGAGCCGGAGTCCAGGTTCACGTTTGGCGTCAGGTTGGAAAGCGAGTGGATGTCGCTGACCGCCTTTTCCTGCAGTGCCTCGGTCGTAAAGGCCGTGATCGCGATCGGCACGCTCTGGATGTTTTCCGAGCGCTTCTGCGCTGTGACGATAATTTCCTCGAGGCCTTGCCCTTCGGCGGCATAGACCGGACGGAGCGCAAGCGTGAGTACCAAGGCGATACCGAATGCCAGCAAACGGGTGCCGTTGTGGATTGCAGCAAATCTCATGTCATCCCCCCTGTTATTCGCCAGACCAGCGTACGTGACGGTTCCGGATCGGCTAGGAGCGTTCCGAGGTCAGGTATTCGTAATTGGTATGTGTAGCATAAGATCGTGCCTCATGCACCAGTGTTCTGTCAGTGCAACAAATAAGGTCCATGGAGGAAATGCCGCGAGGTCTTTGTATGATTGGCGCCACATGGAGGCCTACCCTGGCTTCAGACCCTGGCGCTGCAGCTTGTAGCGGTCGCGTCGCGCTTTTTCGAAACCGACTCGGCGCTCGAATCCCGGATCAACCGGCTAGTCACGGAAGTCCTGCAGGATCTCGTCGCATACTTCGCGCATCGCCTCGAGCACGCGCGCGGCGATCACGTCCGGCTCCATGCCAAATTCATGGATCGACGCAAGGCGTTTCACGTCGGCGGCCCGCGCTATCGATTCGCGCTTGGCGTCGCAACAAAAGGCTGGACAACCGCAGCCAAATCCTATTGTATCTAACACATACAACCCGCGGTTTGTAAAGCGGGTGGGACGAGGAGAAACAACATGACTGGGGGGGATTCCAGGCCAGTTGCGCCCGTCGTCGATGGCAGGGCTAATCAGCAGCCGTGGCCGTCGCGTGGCGCGGCCTACTACGCGCTGACGATAGTGATCCTGGCCACGCTGTTGAATTTCTTCGACGCCCAGGTCTTCAGCATGATGGCCCAGCGCATCAAGATCGATTTCAATCTGGACGATGAAAAGCTGGGCTTTCTGATCGGGCCGGCAAATGTGATTTTCTACGTGCTGATCGGCATCCCGCTGGCGCGGCTGGTCGACATCTATCCGCGAAAGATCGTGCTTGCCTGTGGCATGGCGACCATCAGTTGCATCACCGTGCTGGGCGGATTGGCGCAGAGCTTCAAGCAGCTGTTTTCCAGCCGCATGCTGGTAGGCGCGGGCGGCTCGGCCCACGCGCCGGGCGCTTACTCGATACTCGCCGATCTGTTCCCGCCGCTGAAGCTACCGCGCGCAATCGGCTTCCTCCAGCTCGGTTTCATCGGCGGCAATGCACTGGGCTATTTCCTCGGCGGCACGCTGATAAGTCTGGCCGGCACCTGGCCCGTGAGTCACTGGATGGGTCTGACGATGCACGGCTGGCAATGGATCCTGATGATGGTGGGCGCGCCGGGCCTCTTGATCGCGGTTCTGCTGCTGTTCATCCGCGAGCCGGCGCGGCGCGGCATCATTACGCCAGGCAAGGCGCTGCCGGTGTCCGCAGCGCTGCACGAAATCTATACCCGCCGCACAATCTACCTGCCACTGTTCATTGGCCTGGCCTGCAGCGCGGCGGAATTTCTTGGCATGCAGGGCTGGCGTGCGCCGTTCCTGATCCGCACTTACGGGTGGGACATCGCGAAGATCGGGCACTGGATGGGTCTGACGTTCCTGGTTTCCTCTCTGATCGGCGCCGCGCTCGGCACACTGTTCGTCGAGCGCCTGTCGAAGCGCTACAAGGATGCCAACGTGCGCGCCACCGCGATCCTGTTCACGCTCATGGTGCCCTTCGAGATTGCGGCGCCGATGATGCCCAGCGGCGAGCTCTCGTTGCTTTGCACCTTCATGGTCGGCGTATTCGGCATCGCCGCGGCCGTGCCGCAGAATGCCGCCATCCAGCGCATTACGCCCAACGCGATGCGCGGCCAGGTCACGGCGATCTACCTGTTCATGTTCATCGTGTTCGGTGCACTCGGCAGCCAGTTGGCCGGCTCCGTGACAAAGCGCGTATTCCACTCCGACGCCGACCTGTGGAAGAGCATGGTGCTGATCGCCTCGATCCTGATGCCACTGGCCGCCTACTCGATCTCGCGCGGCATCAAGCCTTACGGCCGCGAAGAGGAACGCCTCGCGGCGCTGGAGGCTGCCGGCTCCGGCACCTGATGTACTGCCGGCGGTAACGCCACGATGCCTGGAAAAAAAGAATTACTCACCATCACCACGCCCCATGTGCCGGGCGATGAGGACATTGGTGAGATCCGCAACATCGTCGGTTTCCATATCCGACTGGCGCATGGCGCCGCCCATCGGCATTTTACCGAAACCTTCGCGCACCTGGATCTAACGCAAAAACAGGTGTCGGTGCTGTGGCTGGTAAATGACCATCCGGACATCGCCCAGGCCGGCCTCGCGCAACGCATGCGCATGGATCGCGCCACGACCATGGCGATCGTGAATCGCCTGCAGGCTCGGGGCCATGTGGTGCGCGGTAAGTCGGCCAGTGATGGGCGCAAGCAGACACTGAACCTGACCGCCAGCGGGCGTACCACCCTCAGGACTGCCAAGGCCGCGATTCGCCAGCACGAGCAATGGCTCAAGTCGCGCTTCACGAGCCGCGAGGTCGCGACGCTGCTCGAACTGCTGACCCGCATTCACGAATAGGCGGCGGCGCGTGCAGGAGGCGAGTGTGCAGGCCAGAGACCCGAAGTCGATCATCGATCTGGGTGCGATGAGCGTGGCGCAGTGGCTGGCGGTGCTGGTGACCGTGGGTCTGAATGCCATGGACGGCTTCGATGTGCTGTCGATCAGTTTCGCCTCGCCCGGTATTGCGCACGACTGGGGCGTCGACAAGGCGACGCTCGGCTGGGTGCTGTCGATGGAACTGGTGGGCATGGCGCTGGGCTCGATACTGCTCGGGGGCGTGGCCGACCGGTTTGGGCGGCGCCCGACGATCCTGGCCTGCCTCCTGGCTATGGCGGTGGGCATGTTTGGCGCTGCACATGCCGGGGCGGTGCCGACGCTGCTGTCCTGGCGTCTGCTGACCGGCCTCGGGATCGGTGGCATGCTGGCGGCGATTAATGCCGCGGCGGCGGAGTTCTCCAGTCAGCGCTGGCGCAGCGTGGCGATGGCCTTCATGGTCATCGGCTATCCGGTCGGCGGGGTAGTCGGCGGCATGGTCGTCCAGCACCTGCTGATCAGTGGCAGCTGGCGCGAGGTGTTCCGGTTCGGCGCCTGGGCGACCGCGGCTTGCTTGCCGCTCGTGTGGTTCCTGATGCCGGAGTCAGTGGCCTTTCAGGATCGACGGCGCAAACCCGGGGCGCTGGCGGCCGTTAATCGCACGCTCACGCGCTTTGGGCATCAGCCGGTGCACACTCTGAGCACCGTCACGGTGGAAACGGCGCGGCAGTCGGTGATGGATATCTTCCGGCCCGGCCTGCTGGCCACGACCGTGCTGATGTCGCTCGGCTACTTCGCCCACGTCACGAGCTTCTACTTCATCATCAAGTGGGTGCCGAAACTCGTGGTCGACATGCGATTCGATCCGCGGGCCGCGGCGGAGGTGCTGACCTGGGCCAATGTCGGCGGCGCGGCCGGTGTCGCGCTGTTCGGCTTCATCGCGACGCGCTTCGGGCTCAAGGCGCTGACCATCGTCACGCTGCTGGGTGCGACCGCCATGGTGGCCTGGTTCGGACACGGTTCCACGGATCTCGCGTCACTGGCGCGCACCGTGGCGTTTGCCGGCGTGTTCACCAATGGGGCGATTGCCGGATTCTATCTGCTGTTTGCGAAGGTGTTTCCCACGCACGTGCGGGCGACCGGCACGGGATTCGCAATCGGCGCGGGCCGCGGCGGCTCGGCGCTGGCGCCCATTGTCGCCGGTTATCTGTTCCAGGCGGGCTTTGGCCTGCAGACGGTTGCCGTGCTGATGGCCGGGGGCTCGCTGCTTGCGGCCGTCGCACTGCTCGCCCTCAAGGTGCGTGACACCTGAACATGAACGTCAGTGCGCCAATCGCCTATGCCGGCCGCAGTGTGGCCCGACCGCGTTACCACGCCAACGACTCCAGTCGTGACGTGCTGGACATCGCGCCGGTGGCCATGGAGATCGCCGATGCCCGGCCACACCGTCCGACGCTCGAGGGCACGGGTTTCGCCCTGGTTCGGCATCAAAGCGCAGTCGCCGACTTCACCGACCAGGCGGCAGTAAACTTGGTGCACCGGGCGGAAATTGTGGCCCTGATCACTGAGCTGTCGGAAGCCGAGCTGGTGCTGGTCAACAGTCCCGGGGTGCTGCGCTTCAGTGAAAAATCCACGCAGTCGGGCCGCCTGAACAACTCGCGGCCGGCCCGCTTTGCGCATGTCGACATCAGCGATGCGACGGCCGCGCTGTTTGCACAGCGCGCGGCGCCTGCTGGCCGCGGCCTCGCGCGCTTCGTGCACTACAACGTCTGGCGCGTGATGTCGCCGCCGCCGCAGGACGTGCCGCTGGCAGTCTGCGATGCCCGCAGCGTGGCGGCCGCCGATCTGATAGCGGCCGATGCCATATTCGATACACCTAGCCAGCCGGAATGGTCCTTCGAGGGGCTGGTGCTGGCGCACAACAGTGCGCACCGCTGGTTCTGGTTTTCTGACATGACGCGCGACGAGGCGCTCGTGTTCAAGACCCATGACAGCGATGCGGCACGCACGCACTGCGTGCCGCATGTGGCCTTCGACAATCCACAGTGTCCCGCCGACGCCGCGCCGCGCGCCAGTATCGAAATGCGCGCCATCGCGCTGTGGTTCTCTTAAGGCCGGGAGCGGTTGCGCCAGCTGTCCGCATAGGCGGTGCGCGCCACGTTGGAGTAAGGCACTGGCGCCACCACGGCCTTGATCTCCACCTGCTTGTGGCGCTCCACGGCCGGCTTGCGCGTGCCGCCGTCGGGTTCACCCCAGACCAGCGTCACCTCGGTACCGGGCTTCGCATGGCGTTCATCGAGCATCGCCAGCGTCAGCATCTTGCCTTCGTTGGCACTGTAGCCGATCCAGGTGGACAGGCCGGCGGGCTTGCCATCCACCGTCACCCGGTCGAAGGGATGCATCGCGTAGACCGCGCTGGGAAACTCGATGAACTTGGCGCGCGGCCCCTGATCGAACATCGAGTACAGCACGTCGGTCACCGATACATCATCGAGTGCGAGCGTGACCTTGGTGCGGTGCGGCCCGGCCGCCTTCTGCTCCAGCGCCGCGCGGCCGATGAAATCGTGATCGAACTTCACGAACAGACCGTAACCCAGCTCCCAGGGCGTGAGGTAGTAGTCGGCAATGTTGCTGGACACGAAGCTGCCGCCGATCGAGGCCCTGGCTTCGTAGTGATTGACCGTGAGCCACTCGCGGTAGGCCTGCTGCTGCGCGCCGGTGTAGATGGCCGGCAGTGGTGAGGGAATCCAGCCGGATTCCAGCGTATTCGAGGAGTAGCAACGGCCGCCGACCAGCCGCAGGCCATGGGCCTTGCCGGCTTCGACCAACGCGGCATGAATCACCGCGCCATCAGCCCAGGGACCCATCAGCTCGAATCCCGGTTGCCCGGCCATGCCGTGGCGCAGCGCCCGCACCTTGCGTCCAGCGATCTCCATCCAGCACATGTTGAAGAACTTGAGGTCCGGAGCCGGGCGGCCGGTGGCCGACTCGACGACCTTTGAGGCGTTCGGTCCCTGCAGCTGATACCGGTAGTGCCGCCGGTTCTGTGGATCGGGGCGCGCCGCCGTGCGCTCGTCAGGCGTGCACGTTACGCGCTGACGGCCGGTTTCGGCGTGGAACTGCACCCAGTTGAGCGTGGGTGCCCGACCGACCAGGTTGAACTGGTTTTCCGCCAGGTAGAACAGGATCACATCGCCGATGACGTAGCCGTCATGGCTCACCGGCACGAACTGCTTGGCCTTGTCGGGCGCAAAGCCTTTGAAACTGTTGATGCCCAAGCCGTTGAGAAAGGCGAGTGCGTCCGGCCCTTCGACCATCAGCTCGGCCATGTGGTACGACTGGTTGAACAGCACGCAACTGTGTTGCCAGGCGCGTTGCTCGTCGCGCCAGTTGGTGTATTCGGCCGGCACGCCGGGGTAGACGTTGGGGCCCGCCTGTTGATTGCGCAGCAGTTCGACGATGTTGCCGGCGCCGTTCAGGAGTGATTCGAGTGACTGGACCTTGCCGTGCGAGGCGGTTGACATGGTAATTTCCTCCGGACCGGCTTGTAGGACGTGGCAGCCGGCTTTGTCTAGCGCGACAATCTGTATGTATTGCATACGAAAATCAAGGGGAATCTGGTGGCGCCCATCCTGACGACCCATGTGGGCAGCCTGCCGCGCGGCGACGAGCTGACACCGCTGCTGCTGGCGCGCGACCAGGGCAAAGCCTACGACCGGGCGGCATTTGAGCGCGTGGTGCAGGCGGCCGTCGCCGACGCGGTGGCGAAGCAGCAGGAAGCTGGCGTGTCGATCGTCAGCGATGGCGAGCTGGGCAAGGTGGGCTACTCGACCTACATCACCGAGCGCCTGTCGGGTTTTGGCGGTCACGTGATGCGCAAGCCCGCACTCGATCTGGCAGCGTTGCCTGAGCTGCGTAAAAAGCTCGCGGCCATCATGGGTGAGCAAGAGTTCGTGCGTGCCAGCTGCATCGCGCCGGTGAAGCTCGTCAATTTCGAACCCTGCCGCGATGACATACGGCGCTTCACGGCTGCGCTACAGGGCCGCAACCTGCGCGGATTCATGAATGCCGCCTCGCCCGGGTTGATCACGGCCTTTCAACCCAACGTCTACTACCCGAGCCACGAAGCGTATCTTGCTGATCTGGTCACGGCGATGCGGCCGGAATACGAGGCCATCGCGGCCAGCGGTCTGCAGCTGCAGCTCGATTGCCCCGACCTGGCGATGTCCCGGCACACCGGCTACCAGGACCTGAGTGAAGCGCAATTCCTGAAAATCGCGGCGGCCAATGTCGAGGCGCTGAATGCCGCGACCGCCAACATAGCGCCGGAGGCCATGCGCATGCACGTCTGCTGGGGCAACTACGAGGGCCCGCACGACCACGATATTCCGCTCGAGCGCGTGATCGGCACCATCCTCAAGGCGCGGCCGGCGACCATCCTGTTTGAAGCGGCCAACCCGCGCCACGAACATGAGTGGCGGGTCTGGGCGGAGGCGAAGTTGCCCGCCGACAAGGTGCTCGCGCCGGGGCTCATCGACACCTGCTCGAACTATGTCGAGCATCCCGAGCTCATCGCGCAGCGCATCGAGCGCTACGCGGCCATCGTCGGCATCGAGCGGGTGATCGCCAGCACCGACTGTGGATTCGGCACCTTCGCCGGCTACGGCAAGATCGATCCCGCCGTGACCTGGAAGAAGCTCGCGGCGTTGCGCGCCGGGGCCGATAGTGCCGCGGCTAGACTGTGCGCCGGCCCATCTGCTGGGCAATGTACTCCGCCTGCCGCAGCGCCAGCGCCACGATAGTCAGCGTCGGATTCGCCGAACTGGGCGTACTCATGGCGCTGCCGTCCGAGACGAACAGGTTGCGGATGTCATGGGCCTGCCCGTGGGCGTTGACGACGCCGTCGCGCGGGCCTTTGCTCATGCGATTGGCACACATGTTGTGGGTCGCGGGCGTCTGGCGCGACATCACCACGCGGGTGGCACCAGCCGCTTCGAGCAGTGCCTTCGCCTGACGCTGCGCGTGCGCGCGCATTGCGGCGTTGTTTGGGTGATCGTCGACATGAATATTGGCGACCGGCAGGCCGTACTGGTCCTTCACCTGCGGATTGAGCGTGATGCGGTTGTCGGCGCGCGGCAGGTCTTCGCCGTTGACGAAGATGCCGGCCATGGCGCTGTAGCGATCCATCATGTAGCCCAGGTCACGGCCCCACAGAGTCTGGGGGAAACCGGCCAGCGCGACACTCGGCAGATCGAGCGCCGCCATTTCCAGGTGGTAGCCGCCGGCAAACCCGCGCTTGGGGTCGTGGCGCGTCTCGTCCTCGACGATGCCGGCGAGGGTGGTGCCGCGCCAGAAGCGGATCGGCTGGTCGAATACGCCAAACACAAAGCCGCCGGTGTGATGCGAGAAATTCCGTCCTACCTGGTCGCTGGAGTTGGCCAGCCCATGCGGAAACTTTGCGGACTCTGACAGCAGCAGCAGCCGCGAGGTCTCGACCGAATTGGCAGCGACGCACACCAGGCGTGCCTTCTGGCGCTGCTCCTGGCCCTGGGCGTCGCGGTACAGCACGGCGCTGGCCAGGCCGCTCTGATCATGCTCGATGCGCACCGCCCGGCTCTCTACCCGCAGGTCCAGGTTGCCCGTGGCCTCGGCGCGCGGAATCTCCGTATACAGCGTGCTCCACTTGGCGCCCACCTTGCAGCCCTGGACGCAGAATCCCTGCTGGATGCACATGCCGCGATCGTCGGCCGGCCGCGTGTTGATCGCCATGTGGCCGGTGTGGACTTTCTGATAGCCGATGCGCTTGGCGCCGTTGTAGAACACCTTGAAATGGTTGGACGCCGGCATGCCCGGATTGCCGTGACGGCGCGACACCACCATGCGTTGCTCAGCCAGCTCGTAGTAGTGCAGCAGCTCGCTGTACTCGAGCGGCCAGTCGATCAGCGAGGCGCCATCGACCTGCCCATAGGTGCTGCGATTCTTCACCTCCCAGGGCTGCGCGCGCGGCGTCGCGCCAGTCCAGTGCACCGTAGTGCCGCCCAGCGTCTTGCAGGTCCAGGACGGCAGCGTCGGGTAGTCGTCCTTTACCGTCCAGGTACCGGAGGCCGTGCGCGGCTCCAGCCAGGTGAGCTGCCCAAAGGCAACGCCCGGAACCTGCGAAAAGCTGGCCAGCGACTGGCGCGCACCGGCCTCGAGCAGCACGACCTTGATGCCGCGCCGCGTGAGCTCATGGGCCAGCGTACCGCCGCCGGCGCCGGAGCCGATGATGACGACCGCGCCGGAGTCGTCGTGGGAAATTGTCGTCATGGTGTTTGTCCTCAGGCGCCGGTGTAGACCGGTCCGCCGTCCGCCAGCGGCACTTCCGGAAGCCAGCGCAGATCGTTGAATCCGCGCAGCAGGTATCCACCCTTAGAAAAGACCTCACCTTCGTAACCGAAGTGCGCGTACGCCAGGGGCGAGGCATACAGCACTGACAGGGTCTGGAACCTGAGGAACTTGAAGAACGCAGAATTTTCGAGCGCGCCCAGCGCCGCGACGCGCGTCGGTTCTGCGGCGGGAGCGAAGCCGGGACCCAGCTGCGCCACACCCTCACGCATCATGGCCAGCGTCGCTGCATCGTGCGTGCAGGCGTCGTCGATTGCCTTGATTACCAGCGCGTAGGCGGCGTCCTCCAGCGTATCGTGGGGTGCCAGCGTGCGCGCCGCTGCCAGCAACGCGGCGCCTTCCGCCGTGCTCAGCGCGCCGAGGTCCAGCGCCCAGGCGCGAGTGGGTGCGACCAGTGCCAGCGCTCCGCCGGCGAGCAGTGCTCCGGTAAGTACACCGGTAGCGCGTATGAACTGCCGGCGGTCCATCGCTGATGTGTCCATCGCTCGTTATTCTCCCCCTTAGGCGGTGCCGCATCTTTAGCACGTTCCGATTTCAGAGGCAAAATCGCGCGTGGCTCTGACGCCGATGCCAAAGGCTCGGGCTATACTCGAAACCAACCGGCCCGCGTCAGGTGAGGTGCCATGACAGCTGCAGCGATGGATCAACAGCGTCTTGCCGATCTGCGGCAAGCCATCCTTGCGGACATCAAGGCCGGTTTGTACCACGGCGCCGTGATCAAGGTGGCCCGCGGCGGTACTGTCGCACTTGAAGCGGCCATCGGCGCGGCCGATGCGGCGCAGACCCAGCCGCTGACCCTGACCTCGGTGTTCAATATTTTCTCAGTGACCAAGGCCTTCACCAATCTGCTGGTGCTGCGTGCCATCGAGCAGGGGCGTTTTGCACTGACCACGCCGATCGGCGAGCTGATCCCCGAGTTCAGCGGCCACGGCCGCGAGCGGATCCTGATCTGGCACCTGCTATCGCATCAGGCTGGTTTCCCGATCATTTTCGAGGTCAAGCCCGGCTGGTATATCGATCGCTTCGAGGAGGTATCCGCGCTGGTCATCGCCGAGGTGAAGCCGGCCGATGAGCCCGGTGCGAAAGTGTCTTACTCTCCGCTGGTCAACCACGTGCTGATGGCCGAGGCGCTGCTGCGCACGGACCCGGGCCGGCGCGGCTACCGGCAGCTGGTGCAGCAGGAAATACTCGATCCGCTGCAGATGCGCGACACGGCGGTCGGCCTGCGTCCCGATCTGAAGGCGCGCAAGGTGGTGCCGGATTTCCGTGGCAACTATCCTATCGGTCACAAGAGCCACACCGTGCCCGGTGCCAATGGCGCCTTCGAGGATCCGGAAGCTGAAATGCCCTGGGTCGGCATCGTGTCCACGACCCCGGACATCTTTCGCTTCGCCGAACTGTTCCGCCGCGGCGGAACGCTCGACGGCGCACGGCTGATATCTGCGGCGATGATCGACATGGCCGCCCGCAACTGGACCGGCGACAAGGTCAATGAGCTGTACGCCCAGCGTGGCCGGGCGGAAGGGCTGACGCCGGCGCCCGCGTACCTTGGCCTCGGCTTCACGATGCGCGGCACGGCGCTGTGCTATCACCTGTTCGGCACGCTGGCTTCACCGGGTACCTTCGGCAACTACGGCGCTGGCACTACGCTGTTCTGGATCGATCCGCAGCGCGATATCACGTTTGCGTGCCTGACCGCCGGCGTCATGGAGCACAACGCCAACACGCGCCGCTTCCAGAAATACGCCGACCTGGTGCATTCCGCCGCGCTGTAGTGCCGGCCGGGTCGAGCCCGCTGCGGCTCACTCGCCGGTGAAATACGCGATACCGCGAAATTCCATCGAGTGGCGCTCGATCGCGTCGGGACGCGAGCTGTCGCGGAAAGCTGTATGCGGGCAGCGCCAGGCGCCGCTGTGGTCCGAGTCGTAGAACTTGATGAAGACCACCTCATCGGGCGTCATGTCCGGGAAGTACCACCAGCGGTGATCGGGCGAATGATGAAAGATCGTGGCGGCAGCCATCTGCTCTTCGCCGGCGATGGGCGCGAACAGCGCGTCGCCGGTCGGTATCTCATCGACATCGACCTTGGTGTTGTGCGTGCCTTCCGCGTCGCGTACCGAACCGCCTTCGCACAGCGCCAGCGGCATGTCCTGGGGCGGGGGCGAGAGCGCACGCCAGAGGCTGAAGGCAATAAAACGCTGGTAGGCCGGGCCCTGCGGATGCGCACTTTGATAGATTCTCGCCGCGATGCGCTCGGCACAGGCGCGCGTGAAATCGACATGGGCCTCGGCCGCGGGCGGCTGCACTGTGGCACTGGTGGTTCCGGCGCTGCGCATCATGCCGCCCATCGGCACTACCACGTCAGCACCGCATAGGTGCATGGCCGCCTCGCTCACCTCAGCAGCGTACGGTGTATCGGGGCCGTAGTTGGCTTGCCAGTCCGTGACGCGGGTGTGGTGCTGTCCGATGCAGAAGCCGTGCTCGCGCAGCGTAAAGGGCCCGGCCAGGCGCGCATTGCGCACCGTGACCGGGTAGGGCGCGTAGAGCCCGGTGTTGTATTCCTTGCCGGGAGCCCAGAAGCGCCGGTTGATGCGCGAGCTGGGCAGCAGGTAGTCGATGCTGGTGTGGACTTCGGCGGATGCGGGGCTCATGGCAGCTGGCTCATTGGCGGCTACCCGGGTTCTGATATAACTTGCGCTCGCCCGCCACCACTGAAGGAGTATCCATGCGTCGCCTCACTCTGTTCATTGCCGCCGCGTCGCTGATGACCGCCAACGTCGCGAGCGCCGGCTCCTGCGGACTCACGCCCAAGCAGATCGTCACCCGCTTCATGACCACGTTTTATGTCGACAGGAAGGTGCGCGAAGCTTTTGAGACCTGGGTCGACCCGGGCTACATCCAGCACAATCCCATGGCGGCGACCGGGCGCGACGCGGCCGTGGGTTTCCTCGCGCCATTTTTCGAGCAGCATCCCGAAATGCACTACTCGATCAAGCGGATCATCGCCGATGGCGACCTGGTGGCAGTCCACTCGCACGGCGCAATGGGCGCCAACGACCGCGGCCTGGCCGTCGTGGATATCCTGCGCGTCAAGGGTTGCAAGGTGGTCGAACACTGGGATGTTGTCCAGCCGGTGCCTGAAAAGTCAGCCAACGGCAACGGGATGTTCTGAGCGCAGACGCCGGTGCCTGCTCTGCACACTCAGAGCTTGATGATGACGGTCTTGAGCTCGGTGTAGGCCTCCAGACCCTGGCGCGCCTGTTCGCGGCCGAAGCCTGAGTGCTTGTAGCCACCGAAGGGCAGCGCCGGATCGATGATGCCGTGGCAGTTGCCCCACACTGTGCCGGCCTTGATTTTGGCGGCCAGGCGATGCATGGTCGAGAGATCCTTGGTCCAGATGCCAGCGCCGAGACCGTAGCAGGTGTCGTTGGCGGCCTTGGCGACTTCATCAAGGTCGTCAAAGCGCTGCGCCACCACCACCGGTCCGAAAATTTCCTCACGCACCACAGACATATCGGGCTTCACATTCACGAGGATGGTCGGGTTCACGTAGTAGCCGGAACTGGCAGGCGCGTCGCCGCCCACGGCCACCGACGCGCCGGCCTTTTTGCCCGCAGCGATGTAACCCATCACGCGATCATGCTGCTCTTTGGACACCAGCGGGCCCATATGGCCTTCGGGATCGAGCGAGGGGCGCGGCTTCCAGAACGCAGTCGTGGCGGCAACGCCTTCAATGACCTTGTCGAAAATTGAGCGGTGCGCGAACAGTCGCGAGCCGGCAATGCACACCTGGCCGGAGTTGAAGAAGATCGCGCCCGCGGCCCCTGGCGCGGCTTCGGCGATATCCACGTCGGGCATCACGACTACCGGCGACTTGCCGCCGAGTTCCAGTGTGACGCGCTTGAGCGTGTCAGTGGCGCTGCGGTTGATGATTTTGCCGACCTCGGTCGAGCCGGTGAAGGCGATCTTGTCGACGCCCGGGTGCTTGACCAGCGCAGCGCCGGCGGTGTGGCCGTTGCCGGTGATCACGTTGATGACGCCGGGCGGGAAGCCGGCCTCGACCACGAGGTCGGCCAGCCGCAGCGCCGTGAGCGAGGTCTGCTCGGCGGGCTTCAGCACCAGCGTACAGCCGGTGGCCAGCGCTGGTGAAATCTTCAGTGTCGCCATGATCAGCGGGAAGTTCCACGGCACGATCTGGGCGGCGACGCCCACCGGCTCGCGCGCCACGTAGCTGAATACCGTGCCGCGCGGCAGGGCCTGCGGCTCGATCAGGTCGCCACTGAGCTTGGAGGCCCAGCCTGCCATGTAGCGCAGGTGATCGACAGAGGCCGGCACATCGATCATCCTGGCCATGCCAATGGGCTTGCCGTTGTCGATGGCCTCGAGTTCGGCGAATTCGTCGGCGTGCGCTTCGAGCAGATCGGCGAGCTTGTTCATGATGCGCTCGCGCCGGTTCGGCGGCAGGTTGGACCAGCGGCCGTCGTCGAATGCGGTGCGGGCCGCAGTGACCGCGCGATCGACATCGGCGCTGGAGGCATCGACCAGACGCCCGATCTCGCGGCCCGTGGACGGATCCTCGACCGGAATCGTCGCGCCATGCGTCGAGGTGACCCACTCGTTGTTGATGAACAGCGCGGGCTTGCGCGCAATCGCGCGCTTGGCCGCGGGGGAATATTCAAACTGGGCCAGGGAGTCCTTGCGGGCAAGTACGTCGGCGGCCGTAGCCATGGTGGCGTCCTCCAGAAATTGTTTGCCCAGCTTACTAATAGGCCGGGGGGTGGTCAACGCGCCCCGCGGCGACCAGGTCTTACAGGCACCGTACCGGCAGGCGGATCGGGCCGTGACCGATGGTGGTCATCCAGGGCTCGGGTTCACCGGCCGACTCAAAGCGTTGCACACTCCCGGCCAGCGCGCCCAGCAGGGCATCGGCTTCGAGCAGGGCCAGCACCCGGCCCACGCAGGCATGGACACCGTAGCCGAAACCCAGGTTGTCGCGGTTGCTGCGGCGCACGTCGAAACGATCCGGCGCCTCCCAGCGTCGCGGGTCGCGATTGGCGGCGGCGAACATCAGCCCGCAGCGTTCACCGGCCGGGATCAGGTAGCTGTCAATCTCGATATCCTTCATGGCAATGCGCCCGGCCATCCGCGAGGGTGAATCCCAGCGCAGACTCTCCTCGAACGCGGCGCGAACCAGCGTGGGGTCAGAGCGCACCAGCTGGTACTGGTCCGGGAACTCGCAGAATGCCCGAATGGTGTTGGCGAGCGTCAGCACCGTGGTATCGGCAGCCGCCGACAGCAGGATGCCGACCAGTAAATTGGCCTCCTGGGGCGTAACTTCACCACGATCGGCCGCCTCGTACATCGCTAGCCCTAAGCTGCCGGGCGCGAGATTCTCGCGGTTGCAGCACTGGCTTGCCCAGGCGATGACCTCGGTGGTGTTTTCCATGGCTTCATGGAACAGCTCGTTCATCGGCCCCATCGTCGCCCAGACCATGTTGCCGAAGGCGTACATGTGCTCGCGCCCCTGCTGCGGCAGGCCGATCAGGTCGGGCAGCACCTTGTAGACAAAGGGCTGGGTGATATCCGCGACCGCATCGATAGCCTGCCCGCCCCGCGCCACCACGCCGTTGACGATGCTGCGCGCGTCGCGGCGAAAGGCCTCGGCCATCGGTGTCAGTGCCTGCGGGGAGAGCGCGTTCGCAACTACCGCGCGCACGCGCGTGTGCTTGGGCGGATCGTCGGTCAGCAGCAGTTCCGGGCGCACGGATTTCGGATCGTGCCAGGGACGCGAAGTCGATGAGAAACTCTTCCAGTCGCGTAGGCCCGCCGCCACATGCTCGAAGCGCGCCAGCATGGTGATGTTCTCGCGCGGCAGCCTCACGACCGGCGCCAGCTCGCGCAACCGGTCGTCCACCGCGCGCGCGTTGCGCACCGAGGCGCGTGAGAACGGGTCGGTGTCGAATTCCGGAATCGCCTTGGACATGGGTCTACCCTGCGGCGGCAATGCCGCCATCGACATGCAGTATCTCGCCGTTGATGAACGAGGCTGCGCGGCTGAGCAGAAAGGCGCAGGCCTCGGCGTTGTCGTCCGCGTGTCCCAGCCGGCGCAGCGGAATGGTGCGCGCGCGGCGTTCGTACTCGGCCGCATCATTGAGTCCCAGCGCGCCCGGCGTCGGTACGGAACCTGGCGCGATGGCGTTGACGCGCACATTGCGCGGACCGAGTTCGGCCGCCAGCACCTTGGTGAGGGTGACGATGGCGCCCTTCACCAGACTGTAGGCCGCCGTGTTGGGGAACCCCTTCTCCGCCACCGGCGAGGCCATGTTGACAATGGCGCCGCCGCGCGCCGCATCGTAGTGCGCGAGCAGCGCCTGGGCGCCCCAGACGCTGCCGTGGATGCCGATCGCGGTCATGCGATCAAGCGTCGCCGCGGTGATCTGCTCGACGGGCTCATAGCGCAGCAGCATGGCGTTGTTGATTACGGCGTCGATGCCGCCGCAATGGCGGGCGAACTGCGCGGCGGCCTGCATGAGCTCCTCACGCACCGCCACGTCGACGCGGTAGGCCAGCGCCGCGCCGCCCGCGGCGCCGATGCCAGCGGCGACGGCTTCGCAACCCGCACCATCGACATCGGTCACGGCCACTGTGGCGCCGCAGCGCGCGAGCTTCTCGGCCATCGATCGCCCCAGTCCGCGCGCCGCGCCGGTGACGAACACACGCTGGCCGGACAGGTCGGGGCAGGACGCGTCGTCATTCATACCAGCAGCTTCCAGGCCTGGCCATCGGGCACGATCCTGCCGGCGGTGGGCTCGGCAAAATGGCTGCCGATCACCAGCGTGTCGGTATTGCAGAAACGCTGCACGAAATCGCAGCGGGTGCGCGCTGCCTGCGCCTTGTCCATGTCGAAGCGCGCTTCGGTGGCGGGAATGGCGATCTGCACCGGGTTGTGCATCAGATCGCCGGTGATGACAGCCTGCTGGCCGCGCGACTCGATCAGCACGCTGACATGCCCAGGCGTGTGCCCGGGTGTTGGAATTAGCGACACCTCGTCAGTCAGGCGAAAGTCGGGATCGATGAACTGCTCCAGTCCGGCCGCCAGGATCGGATCGATCGAGTCGACCAGGTGATCCATGTGATGGTAGCCATTGGTATCGCGCAGATGCTGCCAGTGCTGCCATTCGCGCCGACCGAACAGATAGCGTGCCTGGGGGAAGGTGGGCACCCACTGGCCGTCGACCAGCCGCGTGTTCCAGCCCACATGATCGAAGTGTAAATGCGTGCACAGCACGTCGGTCACCGAGGCGGCGGGAAACCCGGCCGCGTCGAGGTCTGCGAGGAAGCTGTTCTGCATGTTGCAGAACACGTCGAATTCGCGCTGGCGATCATTGCCGATGCAGGTGTCGATCATCGCGGTGCGGCCGCGCGAGCGCAGCACGAAGCACTGGAAGGAGATGATCATGCGCCCGGCGGGCGTGGCGAAGTGCGGCACCAGCCAGCCGAACTGCTGCAGGTACTGTGGCGTGGCCTCGGGCAGCAGCATGCTGATGTCATCTTCGAAGCCGTAGACCTCGACGATGCGGGCGATTTCCACCTCGCCCACGCGCCAGTGCCGGATATGTTCAGCCGCCATGCCTGCCCCCTGTCAATTGCGCCCGCTGATCATGGCGGCGGCTTTCTCGGCCACCATCACCACCGGCGCATTGGTGTTACCGCCGACAATACTAGGAAAAATCGAGGCGTCCACTACCCGCAAGCCCGCGACGCCGCGGACCCGCAGTTGCGGGTCCACGACGGCCATGGCGTCGACGCCCATGCGACAGCTCCCCACCGGGTGGTGGGCGGTGGCGGCGGCCTGTCTTATATAGGCGACCAGCTCAGGCTCGCTGCGCGCGTGGCGGCCGGGGCGCACCTCGGTGGCCCGGTAGGGTGCAAAGGCGGGTGCAGCGCACAGCCGCCGGACCAGCTGCAGGCCGCGCAGCAGCGGCGCCAGGTCATCCGGGTGACCGAGAATCTGTGGATCCACCCGTGGCGCCACGCGCGGATCGCTGCTGGCGAGCCGCACCACGCCGCGGCTGCGTGGGTAGAGATTCACCACACTCATCGCAAAGCCATGACCCAGGGGCAGTGGAAAGCTGCCGGGATTGCGGCGCGCCGGCTGGAACGCGATCTGGATATCCGCGCGATCGGCCGCCGCGCTGCTGCGGATGAAGGCCGTCGACTCGAACACATTGCTGGCCAGGGGACCACGGCGCGCCACAACATATTCGGCCAGGTTCCACAGCGCGCGCGGCAGCGTGCGCCAGGACAAGCCGTAGGAGGTGGTATCGCGCATCTCCAGCGCCAGCGGCACGGCCGGGTGGTCGTGATAGTTGGCGCCGACGCCATCCACTCCGGCCTTGACGGCAATCCCCAGCGATTCCAGGTGCTCAGCAGGACCGAGGCCTGAGAGCATCAGCAGCTGGGGCGAGTGCACCGCGCCGGCGCACAGCAGGACTTCGCGCACCGCATGCAGCGTGCGCGGCCCGCCGCCATCCAGCAGCTCCACGCCGGTCGCGCGGCCCGCCTCGATGCAGAGGCCCGCGACCGTGGTGCGCGTGAGTACGGTGAGGTTTGGGCGTCGACGCGCGGGAACGAGCAGGGCGCGCGCGCTCGAATCGCGCCGGCCACGATGAATAGTCCCCTGGCGCAGCCCATAGCCCTCGGGCTCCAGGCCCGTGAAATCATCGCAGTGCTGATACCCGCCGAGTGCCGCGAACGCGGCGTGAAAGGCCTGGTTCAGTCGATTGGGTCTGGGCACAAAGCCGACATGGATCGGGCCGTCCAGGCCGTGCACCGCCGGGTCGCGCCGCTCGGCATTGTTTTCCGAGCGCCGGAAGTAGGGCAGGACCTGGTTCCAGCTCCACCCGCTGTTGCCCGCGGCGGCCCAGTCGTCATAGTCGCGCGGGTGGCCGCGGTGATAGGCCATGCCATTGATGGACCCCGAACCGCCGACCACCCGGCCGCGCGGCAGCGGCAGGCGACGATCGTTCAGCGCCGCTTGCGGCTCCGTCAGCAGGCCCCAGCCGAGGCCGCGATGGGCGATCGCGAGACCGACCAGCGCCGGCACCTGGAGGTAGAGGTGACGCGCCGGTCCGCCCGCTTCGAGCAGACAGACGCGCGCGCGCGGATCCTCGGAAAGTCGCGCCGCCAGTACGCAGCCGGCCGTGCCGGCGCCGACAATGATGAAGTCGAATTCCGGCTTCACCTCACGCGTCCCTGCTTCTCGAAGTCCAGGCCGAGGGCTTCAAACATCTTCATTGCCGTGGCGCGGCCGGCGCCGAACACGCCGCCGCCGGGATGCTGGAACGGCCCCACCAGGTAGAAGCGTTCCAGCCCGGGCACGGTGTATTGGCCCAGTTCCGGCGTCGGGCGGTGCGCGCCGCTCTGGTAGGTGGTGGTGGCGATGCCGTGCAGGTCGCCGCGGCGGAAGCTCGGGGAGGTGCGCTCCATGTCGAGGGGGCTGTCGACATGGGCCTGCAGCACGCAGCCGGGTATGTTGGCGACGAACTTTGCCAGATGCGCCAGCATGCGATCGGCATATTCCCGCTTCGTGTCGTCCCAGCTGCGGCCGTCGGGGCGCAGGTAAGGCACATAGTCCCACAGGTGCAAAATGGCCTTGCCGGGCGGCACGCGGCTTGGATCGAACTGCGAGAGCTCCCCTAAGCCGAGCAGCGGGTAGGGCATGAACTGGCCGTAGCGCAGCTCGTCGAAATCGCGCCGCAGGATTTCGTAGCTGTTCGGCAGCATCTCGACCATCACGGCATCGACGAGTTCAGTGGTGCGAAACTTCAGCGGCTCAGCAAGCGCGGCGTGCACCGTGATGCAGGCGGCCTGCGTAATATGCGTGGCCTCGGCCGCGGCGCGCACGCCCGCATCCATGCCTTCGATCATGCTGCCGAGCAGGTGCGGATGAATGGCGCCAATCACAGCATCGCGCGCCACGAAGCGCCGGCCAGCGACGGTCTCGACGCCGCTGGCGCGACCGTTGCTGACGTTGATGCGCGCCACATCGGCATTGGCCAGCACCTCGCCGCCATGATCGCGGATGCAGGCAATGAGCGCATCGGTCAGTTTGCCAGCGCCCCCGCGCGCCACGCCAAATCCGCAGCCTTCGAGGAAACCGAGGAACACGTAGACACCGATCGCGGTGGCCTTTTCATCGGGAGAAACCAGGTTCTCGCCGGCCACGCGCGCGAAATGCATGCGCACCTTTTCGTGCTCGAACAGGTCACACAGCAGATCGTGGCAGCTCATCTGGATCACGCGCCACAGCTCACGGCCCTCGCGGCTGCTGTCGAACATCGCGTTGGTAGCGCCCACCGGAGCCGGCGGTGCATACAGCGAGGACGCGATCATCGGCAGCCAGGCGGCGGCCTGCAGTGACACCTTGCGAAAGGTTTCGGCATCGCGCTTCGAGTACCGGGCGATTTCAACCACCGACTGTTCGCGGTCGCGATGCAGCCGCAGCGTGCTGCCGTCCTCGAAGACCGACATCATCGGTACCTTCGGAAAGATGTACTCGAGCCCGTAGCGCGACTTGAGTCCGAGCTCGTCGTCACGCAGCAGGGGATTGGCCTGGATGAAGATGTGGCTCATCGAGTGCTGGTCGTGGCGGAAGCCGGGGAGTGTCAGCTCGCGCGACACCACGCCACCGCCAAACCAGGCGTTGCGCTCGAGCACCAGTACCTGCTTGCCGGCCGCCGCCAGGTAGGCGGCCGCCACCAGGCCGTTGTGGCCCGAGCCGACGGCAACGATATCCGCGGTGGTCGTGTTTGTGTTCATTTCTGGAGTTGCTTGTTACGACGGATCCCGCGAGCATACTGCCATGGCACCGAACTATGAAATCTGCGCGGTTCGCTACGCCCACCTGCAACGCACGGCCCGCCATAATTTCATTGGCGGGGACGAGCACGACGGTCCCATGCCGCTCGACTACTATGTCTGGACCATTCGCGGCCCGGATTTGTGCTTCGTGCTCGATACTGGTTTTGATGCGGCGATGGGTGCCGCGCGCGGCCGCCAGCTGGTGCAACCGGTCGCGGCCGGACTGCTGTCCGTGGGCGTCGATCCGGCGCAGGTGAGCGATGTCATCATCAGCCATATGCACTACGATCACGCCGGCAATCACGAGCTGTTTGCGCGCGCCCGCTACCACCTGCAGACCGAGGAGATGGCCTTCTGCACCGGCAGCGCGATGTGCCATGGCGTGCTGCGCGCACCCTATGAGTCCGGCGATGTGCAGGCCATGATCGGCAAACTGTTTGCCGGGCGCCTCGTGTATCACGATGGCGAGGCACAGCTGGCGCCGGGCATTTCGCTGCATCGCGTCGGCGGCCATACGCGCGGACTGCAGGTGGTGCGGGTACACACGCAGCGCGGCTGGGTGGTACTGGCCTCGGATGCGGCGCACTTCTACGCCAACTGGCAGCAGCGCCGCCCGTTTCCCATCGTCGACGATGTTGCGGCCTACCTGGACGCGTTCGCGACCATCGAGACGCTGGCCAGTTCGCCGCAGCATGTCGTTCCGGGGCACGACCCGCTGGTGCTGGCGCGCTATCCCGCGGCGGGCGTCGGTCTTGCCAATGCAGTGCGACTGGATCTGGAACCGCGCGCATCTGATACGGGGGGCACGTGACCGAAAAGATGGCCTTCATCGGTGTGGGACGCATGGGATCGGCCATGGCGGCGCGACTCATCGCGGCCGGGCACGCGCTCAAGATCTACGATCCGGTCGCGGCCAGCACGGCGCCTCTGGCAAAGCTGGGTGCGCAGGTGGCCGTGTCGCCGGCCGAGGCGGCCGCAGCGAGTGCCGTGGTGCTGGTCAGTGTGCCCGGTCCGGCCGAGGCGCGCGCCACGGCTCAGCAGGTCGCTGATTCCGCCACGCTCCGGGTGTTCGTAGATCTCTCGACCTCCGGTCCGGCGGCGGCCCAGGCGATTGCTGCGCTGCTCGCGCCGCGCGGCATTGCCGCGATCGACGCGCCGGTTTCGGGTGGCGTGAGCGGCGCCGCCGCCGGCAAGCTGAGCATCATGGCGTCCGGGCCTGCTGCGGCCGTGGTACGGGTGCTGCCGCTGCTCGAGGTGCTCGGCCGCGTGTTTCGGCTCGGCGAGAAGCCGGGGCTCGGCCAGACCGTGAAGCTGGCCAACAATCTGATGTCGGCGGCCTCGCTGGCCATAGCGGCCGAGGCGCTGGCGATGGGTGTCAAGGCCGGCGTGAATCCGGCGGCGATGCTCGATGTACTCAACGCCTCGTCGGGGCGCAACAGCGCGACGCAGGACAAGATCCCGAAGCACGTGCTCAATCGCCGCTTTGATTTTGGCTTCGCCAACGCGCTGTCGTTCAAGGACGTGCGGCTGTGTCTCGACGAAGCCGAGGCCCTGGGTGTGCCGATGGTGGTCGGCGCGGCCGTGCGGCAGATGCTGTCCATTACCCAGCGGCTGCATGGCGAGGGGGCGGACTGCACGGAACTGGTCAAGGTGGTGGAAAACTGGGCGGGCTGCCAGATCGGCAGCTCATGAGGAGTACATCGTGGGACAGGATAGATTCGACAAGGGTCTGAAGCTGCGCAAGCAGGTGCTGGGCGCCGAGTACGTGGAGCGCTCGATGGCCAGTGCCGACGAGTTCAGCATGCCGATGCAGGAACTCTCGACCGAGTACTGCTGGGGCTATGTATGGACCCGGCCGGGGCTGGCATTGCGCGATCGCAGCCTCGTCAACCTCGGAATGATCAGCGCACTGAATCGCCCGCACGAACTCAAGCTGCACGTGAAGGCGGCGCTCAACAACGGCGTGACGCGCGCCGAGATCCGCGAAGTGCTGCTGCAGGTGGCCGTGTATTGCGGCGTGCCGGCCGGCATCGACAGCGTACGCATCGCGCGCGAGGCGTTCGCAGAACTGGATCAGGCCAAGGGGTAACAGACATGGTCACCGCACGCACGACCCAGGAACAGCTGGTACTTGATTTCTTCCGCATACTGAGCACCGGTGATCTCGAGGCCGTACGCGCCACTTTGCATCCTGACGCCACCTGGCAAGCGATGGTCGAGGGCATCCCTGGGGCGGGCGTCCACGGGCCACGTGACCAGATTGTCGATCAATTTCTGGCGCCGGTCCGCGGCCTGTTCATGCCCGGCGACCCGAAGACCACCGTCGATCGCATGGTGTCGGGCGGCGACACCGTGATGTGCGAGTCGCGCGGGGTAGGGAAGCTCCGCGACGGGCGCGAGTACCGCAACCGCTACGCCTGGAGCATCGACGTGCGCGACGGCAAGATCCTGGCGATCCGTGAATACATGGACAGTCACTACGTGGCCACCCTGTTCCCCGGCGGGGCGTAATGCGCTGGCTATGGATGAAGCCTTCGACTATGTGATCGCCGGGTGCGGCACTGCCGGTTGCGTGCTGGCCAACCGACTGACAGCCGAGACCGGGGTCAGCGTGGCAGTGATCGAAGCGGGCCCGCCGGATAGTGATCCGGCGATCCACGTGCCGGCAATGGTGGCCAAGGCCATTGGCAATCCCCGCCAGTCGTGGGGCCTGCAGACGGTGCCGCAGCGGCACGCCGACAACCGCGTCCTGCCGGTGCCGCGCGGCCGGGTGCTGGGCGGCTGTTCGTCGATCAACGGCATGGTGTATTTCCGCGGCCATCCGCGCGACTACGACGACTGGCAGCAACCGGGCTGGCGCTACGCCGATCTGCTGCCCTATTTTCAGCGGCTGGAGAACTACGCTGCCGCGCACACCGCGCAGCGCGCGCGCGGCGGTCCCGTCAATGTGATCGACATTCCAGCCCCCAATCCGCTGGTGCGGCGTTTTCTCGCGGCTACCGACAGCCTGGGGCTGCCGCGTTGCGTCGACTTCAACGGCGGCAATCCGGACGGGTTCGGGCCGCGGCAGGCGGCGATCCGCGCTGGCCGCCGCGAGTCGGGCGTCACCGCCTACCTGAACCCGGCGCGCCGGCGCACCGGCCTGCAGATCCTCAGCGACGCGCTGGTTACCCGCGTGCTGTTCGAGGCGCGGCGGGCCACGGGTATGGAGATCGAACGCGATGGCGTACGCAGTGTGGTGCGCGCACGACGCGAAGTCATTGTGGCCTGCGGGGCCTACGGCTCGCCGCAACTGCTGCAACGCTCCGGCATCGGCGATGCGGCGGCACTGCAATCCTTAGGGATTGCGCCAGTGCTGGACCTGCCGGCGGTCGGCAGAAATCTGCAGGATCACCCGGCCGCGGCTGTGGCGATGCGGACGGCCAACACCGAGTCCTATGGACTGTCATGGCGCACCGTGCCGCGGAGCCTCGTGATCGGCGCGCGCTACCTGCTGTGCCGTTCCGGACCACTGGCGAGCAATGTATTTGAGGCCAATGGCTTCATGCGCTCGCAACCGCAGCTGGAGCGGCCCGACCTGCAGATCATCTTCATGCCGGCGCATCGCAATGCCAACGGTCACTGGCTGCCGCGCGGGCACGGCTACGGCATCATTTTTGTGAACCTGCGACCGGCCAGCCGCGGCAGCGTGTCGCTGACCAGCCGCGAGCCGCACGCCAAGCCGGCGATCGATTTCAATTTTCTTGCGGCGCCCGGCGATCTCGAGGTGCTGGTGCGCGGCTTTGATGTTGCGCGCGCAATCCTTGCTGCGCCGGCCTTTTCGCCGCTGGCGAGTTGGGAGATCTCACCGGGTCCTGAGGTGCGTGAGCGCGCGCAGATCGAGGCGCATATCCGCGCCACCCTGGTCACGGTGCACCACGCCTGCGGCACCTGCCGGATGGGCGATGTGGTCGATGCGACGCTGCGGGTCAGGGGCGTCGATGCGCTGCGGGTAGTCGATGCGTCGGTGATCCCCACGGTGATCGCCGGCAACAGCAACATCCCGGTCAACGCACTGGCCGAGCGGGCGGCCGATCTGATCCTGGGGAAGGTGTCATGAAAGATCTCGAAGGCAAGAAAATCATCGTGACCGGCGGCGCGGGCAGCATCGGCCACGCGACCGCCTGCGTGCTGGCGGCGAAGGGCGCCGATATCCTGCTGGTCGATATCAATCGCGAGGGACTCGAGCAGCGCCGGGGCGCGGTGGCTGCCCTGGGTACCCAGGTAGAGACCTGCCACGCCGACGTCAGCCAGTCCGATGCCGTGCAGCGCTATGTCGCAGTGGCCTGCGCGGCCTTCGGCCGCATTGACGGCCTGTTCAACAATGCCGGCACCGAAGGCAAGCTCGCCTCGATCGAGAACTATGACGAGGCCGAGTTCGATCGGCTGCTGGCCGTGAACCTGCGCAGTATCTTCCTCGGCATGCGTCATGTGCTGCCGGTGATGTTGAAACAGGGGGGCGGCGCCGTGGTCAATACCGGCTCGATCGCCAGCGAACGCGGCCTGGCGGGAGCCTGCGCCTATAACGCCACTAAGCACGGGGTCATCGGCCTGACGCGCACCGCCGCAGCCGACGTTGGTCCGCGCGGGATACGTGTCAATGCGGTAATGCCGGGTGTCATCGACACGCCGCTGCTGGAAGCCATGCTCAAGACAATGTTTAAGGGCGATATTGAGCTGGGAAAACGCACGCTGGGCAGGTTGGCACCGCAGGAGCGCATCGGCCAGCCGCGCGAGGTGGGTGAGGCGGTGGCGTTCCTGCTGTCGCCGGCGGCCAGCTTCGTCAACGGCGCGGCCTGGTCGGTGGACGGCGGCGCGCTTTGCACCATTCGCCATTGAGCACGCTGCGCCTATAGCAACGCCCGCTGCACGAGCCAGACCGCGGCCAGCGCCGCAATCGCACTCGATCCCCAAGGCATGATCGCGCGGCGATAGAACAGGGTGTGACGCAGCCAGTAGGCGACGGGCATGATCGCCAGCACGACGGCCAGTTGCCCGGCCTCGACTCCCAGATTGAATCCCACCAGCGAGACCAGGCGCGCGCCGCGCGGCAAACCCATGTCGGCCAGCACCGAGGCAAAGCCGAAGCCGTGCAGCAACCCGAAGGCAAAGGCGACGCGCCAGCGCGCCTCGGTCACCAGCGGGAACACGTTGTTCAGCGCCGCGACAATGATGGAGGCGGCGATCATGGACTCGGTCAGGCGGCCGGGCAGGCGGATTACATTGAATGCGGCCAGCGACAGCGTGATGGAATGCGCCAGCGTGAAGGCCGTCACCACCTTGAATATGTTCATCAGGGCCGGCATGGCCTGCGGTACCGCCTGCCAGTGACGGTCGCGGCGTATCAGCACCGCCGGCAGCAGCAGTGACAGCAGAAACAGCAGGTGGTCGATGCCGCTCCAGATGTGCCAGATGCCGGCCTGCAGGTATTCGTGGAAGGCGTACCAGGCCGAAGGATGCGCCAGGTCAAAGTTCTGCACGACGCGTGATCCACCCAGCACCGCGCTCTGCGTCACGCCCAGGGCGGTCAGCGTCAGCAGGCCACGATGTGAAGGATCCTCCTCATCCAGCAGTCGATACTGGATGGTGAGCTGCTTGACGGTGCCGAGGCAGGAGGCGGACAGCGGCTGCCAGATGTAGTTGCCGTCCACGCGCTCGTTGATCTGCACCGGACCGAGTGCCAGGGTGCAGTGTCCGTCTTGTGCCGAGATCTGCAAGTGCCGCCTGAGGTATAGCGCCAGTGGCGCCTGCGCGGCACGGACCTCGCCCCAGCTCACCTGGCCATCGCGGTTCAGGTCCAGGCCGACGGCCAGTTCCGCATCGCGCACCGCAACTTCGAGTGCGCCGTTCAGGCCCGCGCCATCGACCTGCAGCTGCAGGAAACTGTTGCTGGCCACGTGCGCCTGGGCGCTCGCCACAGCGCCCAGCGCGGTCACGATCAGGCAACGCCACAGGCATCTCATGTGGGCGTCGCCGCGTCGTTGACGAGGCGCGCATCACGCAGGCCCTGCGCACGCAGGAAGTCGCGCACCGCCGCGGCGCGCTGCGGCGTGCCGGCCGCGCGTGCGGCATCGATCACGACCAGCGCGTCATCCGGTTCGCGCTGGACCTGCCAGTTGCGCAGCGCGACCTCGAGTGCCTGCTGCGGCTGCGCGGTGACTTCCAGCAGGTAGCGTGCCTGCTCGCGCCGATGGACTGCCTCGCCGCGCAGCGTCTCGGTGGCAAAGGCGGCAGCCAGCAGAGTGCGGCTGTGTGCCAGCTCCGGAGCGCGCAATTGCCGCTGCGCGATGGCAATGCGCAACAGCAGGGGTTCGATGCTGTCCTGGCCCTTGAGGAGCACCAGCACCTCGGCGGGCCGATGTTGGCGCAGCAGCAAGTCCGCGTAGGCGGCGCGCACGTAGAAATCATGGGAGCTCAGCGCCAGCACTCGCTGGAACCAGCGTTCCGCGTCGCTGTCGTTGCCGAGTCGGACCGCCATCTCACCGAGCTCGGAGTCACGCCAGGCGTTCTCTGCGTTCCCCATGCCCGCCGCAGGCTGGTGCAGCAGCGTGTCATAGGCCGCGGCGAGGTTGCCGTGCAGTGCCAGCACGCCCTGCCGGCAGATGGCGCCGACGGCAGGATCCGCCAGTCGCGCAAACTCCAGGCAGGCCTGCTCCGCCTCCGCATAGCGGCCCATCACTCTCAGCACCGTGGCGCGGGTCAGCCAGGCCTGCGGAGAATCGCGACGCGCGGCGATGGCGCGGTCCAGCGTCATCAGGGCCGGCTCAAACTCGTGGCGACTCTGTTGAATGGTCGCCTGCAGCACCAGCACCGCCGGATCCGGGGTGGGCGCGTCAACCCAGGACACCAGCACTGCTTCGGCGTAACCCAGGAAGCGCAGGTCGCCGCTGGCGCGTGACTGGTTGATGTAGAACTGCGCCAATGGCAGTGCGACATCCAGGCGCGCGCGGGCGACCCGCCGCGCGCTGACCTCCGCGTGCCGGGCACCCGCAGGCAGTTCCGCCAGCACCTGCGTGTCGTTGGCGGGTACGTAAGGGCGGGCGGTAGCCGGAATGCTGTGCACTCCGGCTACCGCGACGACCATCAGGCTGAGCCATGCCTTGGTCACGACACTAGCTGACCGCAATCGGGTCGGACGTATCATCGTTCAGATCCGCCACGGCGATGGCATCGGTGCCGACCGCCAGCGGATCGCTGGTCTCCGAGGCAACCCTGGCCATTGCCAGCAGGCCAGCCGGAGTTGCTACCCTGATCTGGGTGGGAGCCATCGCGGTGCTGCGCGAGGCATCGCTGCCCCCGCAGGCGGGCAGCAGCAGTGCCGAAGCCAGTAATGCCGCCGTGACCAGCTTTGTCGTGGTGTTCATCAGATTGCGCTCCTTCATGGCGTGGCGCCGTTCGGCGAGCCGGCCAACGGCGTCGTCAGGTACGGAAACACGGTCAGGTAGTTCGCCGGATTGGGTTCCGCACCATCCGTGTAGTGCAGCTGCCGCGAGGTGTCCGAGGCGGGATCCGGATCCGCAGCGCTGCCATCGAAGGGTGCGAGCAGTACACCCATGCTGGCGCGCAGGGCGATGTCGACGACATCATCGATCGGTCGCCGGCCGTTGGGAAATCCGGCCACGTCGCCGCCGATGACGCCGAGGTCATTCTGCGATCCGGCGGGTGTCGCCGGTGTCGAGGTATTCAGGCGCAGTTCCTCGGCCGGAGTGACCTTCGTGGGCTGATTCAGTCCCGCCACCCCGGTCAGGAACACCGCGACCAGGTCCGAACGCGGGTAGACATTGGGCGCCACTACGCCCGCACCGCCAAACAATGCCTGCAGCAGCACCGGCAATGAAGGATTGGTCACGTAGTCGGCAAACTGCGCATCGTTCTTCGGGCTGGAGCCGTTGAAGCGATCCTTGTCGGGCAGGCCAATGACCACTTCGTTGACCAGCGGTGCGCCGAGTCGCGATACCTGCACCCAGGCACCGCCCGCCACTAGCGCATCGGCCGGACTGGCCTTGGCGCCGACACTGCCAACGCTCTTGTCGCTCTCCGGCGTGGAGTTGATCACACGGGCCTGGCGCAGGCTGGCGGTCGTCCAGGCGCCGATGACCGGATCCGAACCTGCGGTCAGGCAGGCAATCGGAATCTCCAGTGCCAGCGAGGTAACATTCTTGTCCGCCAGCGTATTGGGTTCACTGTTACGGGCGTTGACGCCGGCGGGTGCCAGCTCTTCGGCCGGGTATTTGATATTGACCAGATCGAAGGTTTCGCCGAGGTTGACGACGAAGCCGTCCATGCGCTGGCCGACGAACACCTTGCCCGGCATGTTGCAGCCGGGAATATTGATGGCGTGGATGAAGCTGTTGGCATAGCTGGCATAGTTGGGAATCGATTTGGCACCAATGTTGTCGAGGGGCTTGGCAAACGTAGTGCTGCCGGTGCCGGCATCGACCACGGGCTGGGCCATGCCGTGCCGCCGATCGCCCCTGATCAGCGTCAGGCCGTAGGTTTCGACCACGTTCTGGGCGCTCATGTCGGTGCTGCTCACCGGTCCGATGTTGGTGAGCGGCACCGGGATCGACTTGCCGCCGGCATTGACGCTCAGGCCGCCGGTCTTGTCCTGGAAGCGGAACTGGAAGGTCAGGTCTTCGGCCGCATCGCCGTTATTGTCGATGTGGATTTCGTACAGTGCCTTCGGATCCATGAAGAAATAGTTGGGACCGCCATAGGCGTCCTGCAGCGGTTGATAGTTCGCGATCAGCGTGACGTAGCCTGAGCGGCCCGGTTCGTAGCTGCGGAACATGTAGAAGTCGCTGGCGTCGACCTTGGGGTGCTGGGTGATGAACGGTGCCTCGCGATGGCTGGAGGCCTCGGCGATGCCACCGGTGCCCAGCGCGCTGAGGCAGGCCACGACGGCCCATGGCGGTGCGGGGATTTTCATAGCTTGTCGTCCTTGTGTCGGGTGAGACGGTTTGCAGGAGGTCTGCAACATAAGAACGTGGCCGCAGCGCCGGCGGATGCAGGCCGCAGGGATTTAATTCCGGAATTCAATTCCGGCCGTGGGTCGGGTGCGGGGCTTATATACGAGCGGTGCGCAGTGCTGGATGCAGCGACTGGCAAATATTCGCCGCGCGTCAAATTGCGCGGACTTCCCGGCGGCGGCGCTATATCCTCTGGCCGTGGCGGAGCCCCAAGCGCGTCCCGGCGCGTCCAGGCGGAGTGACCCGTCGTATAGGGAGCATGAACACAGCGTGGCCACGGCCCTGGACAATGCCGAGCTCGACGAACTCCTCCAGCGCTGTGCGCAGCAGGACCGTGCGGCGCTGCAGGCGCTGTACACGCGCGCCGGTCCACAGCTGCTAGGCATCCTGATGCGCATTCTCGGTTCGCGCGCCGCCGCCGAAGACGTGCTGCAGGATGCCTTCATCCGCATCTGGCAACAGGCCGGGCAGTTTGACCAGCTCAAGGGGCGGGCGCTGTCATGGATGGTCGCCATTGCCCGCAATCGGGCGATCGACGTTCAGCGCACGCTGCGGCCGACTGTGCTGCTCGATGTCGCTGAGCTGGCAGGTGCCGAACAGCTGCAGGTCGAAGGACCTGCGGAGCGCAGCGAGTCGGGCGCCACCGGCGCCGCGCTGCGCCGCTGCCTGGAACTGCTGGGTGCCGTCCAGCGCCAATGCCTGGTGCTGGCCTACCAGCAGGGACTCACGCAGGACCGCATTGCGCTGGCGATCGGCCAGCCACTGGGCACGGTGAAAAGCTGGGTGCGTCGTGGCCTGCGAAGTCTCAAGTCGTGCATGGAATCATGAACTACGACCGACCCGACCTGCTCGATCGACTGGCGGCCGACTACGCGGTCGGCCTGCTGCGCCATCGCGCGCGGGCGCGCTTCGAGCGCCTGTGTACGCGCCTGGCTCCGGCGCTCAATTCCAGGCAGCGGTGGGAAGATCGCCTGCTGCCGCTGGCCCTGGCAGTGCCGCCGGTCATGCCCGCGCCGGCGGTCTGGCAGCAACTGCAGCGGCGCATCGATGAATTGCCCGGGTCGGCCGACGCACGCCGAATGGACGTGTCCCGCCACGGCGCGCGGCGCTGGTGGTTGGCCGCGGCCGCCAGCCTGGTCGCAGTGGTGCTATTCGTGGGTCGGGAAACGTGGTGGGCGCCGGTCACCTGGCAGGCTGTCGCAGTACTCGAGCCGGCCAACCAGGCACCGCTCTGGAGTGTCGAGCGCGACCCCAACGGCACGCTCCTGAGTGTTCACACGCTCGGCACGGTAACGCTGGCCAGTTCCAGCAGCTACGAGCTCTGGGTCCTGCCGCGTGGCGCGGGCAATCCGGTCTCGCTCGGTTTGCTGCCGCGCCACGGTAGCCTGCAGCGCACACTGACAGCGGCACAGCGGCAGTATCTGCTGGCCGGTGCGCAGGTGGCGGTCAGCATCGAGCCCAGCGGCGGTTCGCCGACGGGCCTGCCGACAGGTCCGGTGGTCATCGTCGCACCCATTGCCCACAGCAGCTGACAGACGCAATGCTGCGCGATATGCAGCCGGCCTGACCGGGGTCCAGGAGCTAGATTCCCAGCCAGAGCGAAAGATAGAGACCCCGCTGGTTCGGCTTGCCGGCAATGCGCCCGAGGTCCACGTACGCCATCGTCAGCGTGAATGTCTTGGTGGGATTCCAGGCGACAAAGCCATCGAGTGCCCGGTCTTCGCTGAAGGCGCTGAGATTATCGGGCTTGTAGCGGTATTCGCCGCCGACCAGCCAGTCCTCGGCGACAAAGGCTCCGGCCGAGAACTCGGGTACCAGACTGTAACCAGCGTGACGATCGCCACCGAAACCCAGCAGGCCCAGCTGGTTGGCGCGGGTGCGGCGCACGGCCAGGTCCAGCAGCACGTTTCGTCCGGCCAACGCGGCGAAGTACAGCTTGGTCGCGGCGACATAGAACTCGAGGTCCTGGCCGCGAGTGGCACCGACGGCGCGGGGAATCACCTCGTAGTTGACAGTCTTCTTGTACTGGGCACCGAGCGCCAGCTGCGGCCACCAGCGATCCGGCTCGAAGACCGCGTCGCCCGCGAGGCGCAGCTTCACACCCAGGATATCCTGGCCCAGCGTCAGACCCGGGATCACCGAGCCGGCGTCAAAGCGTTGTCGCGCGAAGGACAACTCCGCACGGTCGTCGACACCGAGCGCGAGTCCGGCGCTGCGCAGCGAAAAGTCACGGGTCTTGAGGGACGCGGCGGCGGCGCTGGCGCCCCGCTGATCGCTGGTGCCCAGCCCGCCGATCAGCGCCCAGGGCACGATGCCGCCGCCCGCGGCGCCCTCGACTTCCGTTATCGCTCCGGTCCACGCCAGCCGATCGCCGGCCATGGCCGCCGGCGCAGCGCCCAGCGCCGCCAGGGTGGCCAGCGCGGCGAGCGCTGCCAGCGACAATGCGCAGCGTCCCGGACTCTTTACTATTGAGCGCACGGCACACCTTGATTTGACGGCCGGCACGGCCCGACCGAGCGCCACAGACTAGAGGTGGTGGAAACGCCAAAATGTGTTAGCCAGCACAGCAGCAGCAGGCATTCCCGCCTAGTTTATTCACCGGGAATCGAAGCCATGAACTCCGTCACATTGCGATGTCTGTCAGCGCTGGGTCTGCTGTGCATGCTGGACACGGCCGCAGCGAGCACCAGCCTGTACCAGCGGCTGGGAGGCCAGCAGGCCATCCAGTCGATTGCCTCGGCGCTGATCGACGGCGTGACGGCTGACAAACAGCTGCAGCGCAGCTTCCAGGGCGCCAAGATTCCCCGCATCAAGGACAAGCTTGCCGAGCAACTGTGTGAACTGACGGGTGGACCGTGCCGTTACACCGGCGATCCGATGCGCGAGACACATGCCGGTCATCACATCACCGAGGCGGAGTTCTACGGGATGGTGGATTGCCTGCGCGTCGTATTGGAGGAGCGGCATACGCGCGTTGCGGAAACCAACGAACTGCTGCGGCTGCTGGCGCCCATGAAGCGTGAGATCGTGGAAGGGCCGGCCAGGCGCGGCGCACCGTGAGTCGCGTCAGGCCATCGTGGCGCTGGCTGCCGGCGGTTCTGGCCGGCATCGCGACCGGCGCCATGGCAGGCGGCGTCACCGTGCAGGTCAGCGACAGCAGCGGCCGGGCGCTGGCGGACGCGGTCGTGGTCCTGGATCCGCTGGACCAGATGCCCGCCGCGACCCATGGCAGCGCGCAGATTGACCAGGTGAACCAGCAGTTCGTGCCGCGCGTGACCGTGATTCGTACCGGCACTGCGCTGGCGTTTCCCAACAGCGATCGCGTACGCCACCAGGTGTATTCCTTTTCGTCAGCCAACACCTTCGCCTTAAAACTCTACGCGGGCTCGCCGAAGACCCTGGTGCCCTTCGACAAACCCGGACTGGTGACGATGGGCTGCAACATCCACGACTCGATGGTCGCGTTCGTCGCGGTGGTGGATTCGCCGTACTTTGGCAAGTCCAGCAACCAGGGCACGCTGGAACTGAAGGTCCCGGCGGGGCGCTATCGCCTGCGTGTCTGGCAGGAAACCGTCGCCAAGGCCTACCGGTCCGATCCGATCACGATCGCTGCGGAGCCGCTCAGCCTGCCGGTAAAGCTCGAAGTCGGCAACAACTCCGGTATTACGCCAGCCTGGCCGGATTGAACCGCTGTTTGGGCGCTATGCGTACAAGTACGCTTATCGCCCGTTGCCGACTGCTCTAGGCTGGTTCCATGAGCGCCTCCGACCCGCAGCGCAGCGCGCAGCTACCGTTCTCCATGGCCGGCATCACTGGCCTCAGCGAGCACGAGGCCAGCGAGCGTCTGCGTCTCGATGGCTACAACGAGCTGCCCGCGCAGCAGCGCCGGGGTGCGCTGCGCATTGCGGGTGAGGTCGCACGCGAGCCCATGTTCCTGCTGCTGGTCGCGGCCGGTACGCTGTACCTGCTGACGGGAGCCATGGCCGACGCGCTGATGCTGCTCGGTTTCGTGTTCGTGGTGATGGCGATCACGATCGTGCAGGAGCGCCGGACCGAAGGCGCGCTGGACGCGCTGCGCGAGCTGTCGAGTCCGCGCGCCCTGGTCATGCGCGACGGACAGGCGCGGCGGATTGCCGGACGCGAGGTCGTGCGCGGCGATCTGCTGATCCTCGCCGAAGGCGAGCGGGTGCCGGCGGATGCGGTACTGCGACGCGCCACGCACCTGAGTGTCGATGAGTCGCTGCTGACCGGCGAATCGGTGCCGGTGCGCAAGGCGCCGGCGCTGGGCGTCATTCCCTGGCAAGCTCCCGGCGGCGACGATCAGCCGACGCTCTATTCCGCGACGCTGGTCACGGCAGGCCAGGGGCTCTGTGAAGTCGTGGCCACGGGCGGGCAGACCGCTCTCGGACGCATTGGCAGGAGCCTGCAGCAGATCGGGCCCGAGCGCTCGCCGCTGCAGCAGGAGACCGACCGGATGGTACGCACGCTGGCGGTGGCGGGACTCCTGGCCTGCGCCATCGTCATCGTCAGCTACGCACTGACGCGCGGCGGCGCACTGCAGGTCTGGAAAGACGGGCTGCTGGCGGGCATCGCAATGGCCATGGCGCTGTTGCCGGAGGAATTTCCGGTGGTGCTGACGGTGTTCCTGGCGCTCGGCGCCTGGCGCATTGCGCGCAGCCGGGTACTGACGCGGCGCATGTCAGCGATCGAGACGCTCGGTTCGGCCACGGTCCTGTGCGTCGACAAGACCGGAACCCTCACGCAGAACCGCATGACGCTGAGCTGCGTGCTGGCCGGTGCGCACCGCGTGGAGCCGGCGCAGGCCGCACCGTGGCCGGAGCCCTGCGCACGGGTGCTGGCCGCCGCGGTGCTGGCGAGCCGCGAGGAGCCCTTTGATCCGATGGAACGGGCCTTGCACGCCGCCAGTGCGACGGTGAACGCGGGGATATCGGGCGCCGCGCCGTCGCGGACGCTGGTGCGTGAATATCCGCTGTCGGCCGGGCTGCTCGCGGTCAGCCACGTGTGGCGGTACACGGGCTTCGAGTTGTTGCACGTGGCGTCGAAGGGCGCGCCGGAGGCGATTGCCGGACTGTGCCGGCTCGATCAGGCGCAGCGGCAGGCGCTGTTGCACGAGGCCGGCACCCTTGCGGCGCGCGGCTGGCGCGTGCTGGCGGTCGCGCAGGCACTGCTGCCGGACCGGGAGTTGCCGGCTGAACACGGCGGGTTACCGCTGCAGTTCCTGGGGTTGGTCGCCTTCGAGGATCCGCTGCGCAGCGATGTGCCGGCGGCGGTCGCCGAGTGCCGCAGCGCTGGTATTCGCGTGGTGATGATTACCGGCGACTACCCGGCCACGGCGCAGCACATTGCGCGCCAGGCGGGCCTGGAGCGGGCCGAGGCGCTGCTGACCGGTGCGGAACTTGAATCGATGTCCGCCGACGAACTTGCCGCACGGGTAGCGCAGGTCGACGTCTACGCGCGGGTAGTGCCCGAGCAGAAACTGCGGATCGTGAAAGCACTGCAGCGTGGCGGCGAGGTTGTCGCGATGACCGGCGATGGGGTGAACGACGCACCGGCGCTGAAGGCGGCGCACATCGGTATCGCCATGGGCGGACGCGGCACCGACGTGGCCCGCGAAGCCGCCGCGCTGGTGCTGCTCGACGATGATTTCTCCTCGATCGTCGCCGCGGTGCGGCTGGGCCGGCGCATCTACGACAACATCCGCAAGGCGGTCGGATTCATACTGGCCGTGCACGTGCCGATTGCCGGACTGTCGATGATTCCGGTGTTCATACCTAGCTGGCCGCTGCTGCTGCTGCCGGTGCACATCGTGTTCCTGGAACTGATCATCGATCCGGCCTGCTCGCTGGTCTTCGAGGCCGAGGGCGCCGAACGCAATGTCATGCGGCGCCCGCCACGGGCGCCGGGCGCGCGACTGTTTTCGCGTGACATGGTCGCGATCGCGGTGTTGCAGGGACTGTGTGCGCTGCTGGTCGCGCTCACGATCTTCCAGGTCGGGCACGCCCGGCAGGGCACTGACGCGGCGCGCGCACTGGTGTTCGCGGGCTTGGTGGCATCGTTCATCGGCATCATCCTGATCAATCGCTCGTGGACCCGCAGCACCTGGGCCATGCTGGCCGAGCCCAATGCCGCGGTCTGGTGGGTCATCGGCGGCAGCGGCGCGTGCCTGGCCGTCGTGCTCGGGGTGCCGGCGCTGCGTCGCATGTTCCAGTTCGCACCACTCCATGCGCAGGACCTGGCGCTGTGCCTGCTCGCCGGTGTCGCCTGCCTGGCCTGGTTCGATCTCATCAAGAAAAGCCACTGGTGGACCAGGATGCAGCCGGGTCTGGTTCGCCCGTAGCAGGGTTGCGTCCAGGCGATCAAAGTCCGACACTTTGGAACCTGACCCACCAGTGGAGCACACCATGAACGCACAGCGACTGTCACGGCGCACGGTTCTGCAGCAGGGTGTGGCCCTGTGCTGCGCGGGCACGCTCGCGCAATCGGCATCGGCCGCCGACCCGGCCACGCTCGCGGCCGCCGCCGGCTCGCTGTCCATCGGCGGCGACCTGAAGGTCGTGCGCCTGGGTCTGGGGGCGATGCGCATCACGGGCGATGGCATCTGGGGCGAACCGCGCGACGTCGGCGAGGCGCGCGCACTGCTGCGCCGTGCGATTGCACTGGGCGTGAACTTCATCGATACGGCGGATGCCTACGGCCCAGAGGTCAGTGAGCGCCTGATCGCTGAAGCGCTGTATCCCTATCCGCGTGACCTGGTGATTGCCACCAAGGGTGGCCTGGTGCGGCCGAGTGCTCCTGAATGGCGGCCCGATGGCCGGCCGCAGCACCTGCGCGAGGCTTGCGAGGGTAGCCTCAAGCGCCTCAAGGTCGAGCGGATCGATCTCTATCAGTTTCACCGACCCGATCCGAACGTGCCCTTTGCCGACTCGATCGGCGCGCTCAAGGATCTGCAACGGGCCGGCAAGATCCGGCACATCGGGCTATCGAATGTCGATGTCGGGCAACTGCGCCAGGCGCAGGCCCTCATCAAGGTGGTATCGGTCCAGAATCGCTACAACGTCGCGGACCGGGCTTCCGAAGACGTGCTGGCCGCCTGCGAGCACCAGCAGATCGCCTTCCTGCCCTGGGGTCCGCTGGCGCAGCGCGCACAGGAGTCGGCCAAGCCGGACGCCGCGCTTACGGCGCTGACGGCCGTTGCCGCCGCCAGGCACGTGACTGTGCCCACGGCGGCACTGGCCTGGTTGCTGGCGAAGTCGCCGGTCATGCTGCCGATCCCCGGCACCTCGCGCATCGATCACCTGGAAGAAGACCTGGGTGCGGCGCAGCTGCGATTGACTGCCGGGGAGATGCAGCGCATTGGCTGACAACGTGCCCAGCGCGCTACGGCCCAAGAAATCCGTGGCGCTCTCCGGCATCGTCGCCGGCAACACCGCGCTGTGCACGGTCGGCCGCAGCGGCAACGACCTGAGCTATCGCGGCTACGACATCCTGCAGATTGCCGAGCGCTGCGAGTTCGAGGAAATCGCTTACCTATTGATCCACGAGCAGTTGCCCAATGGCACGCAGCTCGCGGACTACCGCCGCCGGCTGCGTACGCTGCGCGGCCTGCCGCCCGGCCTGCACACGGTACTCGAATGCCTGCCGGCCAGCAGCCATCCGATGGACGTGCTGCGCACGGCGGTGTCGGCGCTGGGTTGCACCGAACCCGAGGAGCCGGCGCATGGCGCCGCGGGCGCGCGCCTGCTCGCCGACCGTTTGATCGCCTGCCTCGGCTCGATACTCTGCTACTGGTACCACTACAGCCACGGCGGCCGGCGCATAAACGTCGACACCGACGACGAGTCGATCGGTGGGCACTTCCTGCACCTGCTGCACGGCAAGGCGGCACCGGCGCACTGGGTGCGGGCCATGCATACCTCGCTGATCCTGTATGCCGAACATGAATTCAACGCCTCGACCTTCGCGGCCCGCGTCATCGCCGGTACCGGTTCCGACCTGTATTCCTGCGTTACCGGCGCGATTGGCGCGCTGCGCGGTCCGAAGCATGGTGGCGCCAACGAAGTGGCTTTCGATATCCAGAGCCGCTATGACTCGCCGGCGGACGCCGAGGCGGACATCCGCCGCCGGGTTGCCGCCCGCGAAGTCATCATCGGCTTCGGCCATCCGGTCTACACGATCGCGGATCCCCGCAACGTGATCATCAAGGAAGTGGCCCGGGCGCTGGCGCGCGCGGCGGGCGACAGCCGCCGCTTCGCGATTGCCGAACGGCTCGAGGCGGTCATGAAGGAAACCAAAAACATGTTTCCGAATCTCGACTGGTACTCCGCGGTGTCGTATGCACTGATGGGCGTGCCGACCGCGATGTTCACGCCGCTGTTCGTGATCGCGCGCACCACCGGCTGGGCCGCGCATGTCATCGAGCAGCGCCTCGACGGCAAGATCATCAGGCCGAGCGCGAACTACATCGGGCCGGAGAATCGACCCTTCCTGCCACTGGAGCAGCGCACCTGAGCATGAGTCATGACAGCAAGTCGGCCGAGCGTCCGGCCGCCGACGCGGTGCTGGCGAGCATCGCCGACTATGCACTGGACTATCAGATCAGCAGCGATACGGCTTACGAGACGGCCTACTACTGCCTGATGGACACCCTGGCCTGTGGCTTCCAGGCGCTCAAGTACCCGGCCTGCACCCGGCTGCTGGGACCGGTGGTGCCCGGGGCGACCATGGTGCGCGGCGCGCGCGTGCCGGGCACCGGCTACGAGCTCGATCCGGTCAACGCGGCCTTTAACATCGGCGCGATGATCCGCTGGCTCGATTTCAACGATACCTGGCTGGCGGCGGAGTGGGGCCATCCCTCCGACAACCTTGGTGGGCTGCTGGCTCTGGCCGACTATCTGTCGCGCAACGGCAAGCCGCTAACGGTGCGCGAGCTGCTCACCGCGATGATCAAGGCGCACGAGATCCAGGGTGTGCTGGCGCTCGAGAACAGTTTCAATCGCGTCGGCCTGGACCATGTGCTGCTGGTGCGCGTGGCCTCAACTGCGGTGCTGACGGCGATGCTCGGGGGCTCGCGTGAACAGGTGATCAACGCCGTTTCCAACGCCTGGCTCGACGGCGGGGCGCTGCGCACCTACCGGCACGCACCCAATACGGGCTCGCGCAAGAGCTGGGCGGCCGGTGACGCCACCAGCCGCGCGCTGCGCCTGGCGCTGTTCGCACTGCGGGGCGAGATGGGCTATCCCTCGGCGCTGAGCGCCCGCCACTGGGGCTTTCAGGATGTGCTGTTCAAGGGCCAGCCGATCAGTCAGCCGCAGCCCTTTGGCAGCTACGTGATGGAGAATGTGCTGTTCAAGATTTCCTATCCGGCGGAATTTCATGCGCAGACCGCGGTCGAGGCGGCGATGACGCTGCACGCTCAGGTCACGGGCAAGCTGGGGTTGATCGAGCGGGTCGTGATCGAGACCCAGGAGCCGGGCGTGCGCATCATCGACAAAACCGGGAAGCTCGCCAATCCGGCGGACCGCGATCACTGCATACAGTACATGGTGGCGATTCCGCTGCTGTTCGGGCGCCTGAGCGCCGCCGACTACGAGGACGAAGTGGCCGGCAATCCGCAGGTGGACGCACTGCGCGCGCGCATGGTGGTGCAGGAGAACCCCGGATTCACGCGCGATTACTACGCGGCCGACAAGCGCTACATCGGCAACGCGGTGCAGGTGTTCTTCAGTGACGGCACGGCGACGCCGCGCATTGCCGTCGATTACCCGATCGGCCACCGCCGGCGCCGGGCCGAGGGTATGCCGGTGCTGGTGCGCAAATTCACCAGCAGCGTGGCGGGGCATTTCAGCGCGGCGCGCGCCCCGACAATCTGCGCGCTGTTTGCCGACCGCCGCGGACTGGAAGCCATGCCGGTGGATGCGCTGGTCAGCGCCCTGGTCACCTGAACGGTTATTATTACAATCAGTTCATTTGTGAACTGGTCAACGGGGTCGCCGGCGCGACGTTGCTAGGGTTAGACGATGCCAATTGACGGTGACGTCGATTTAACCCTAAGCCATGATGGAGCGGAATATGACTAATCGCCTCGGTAAGACAACTCTGGTAGCCCTGACTGCGGGTGCGCTGTTTTCGCTGGGTCTGGCATCGAACGCCATGGCCGAGACCAAGTGGGAGAAGAATCACCCACGGCGCGACCAGGTGAATGACCGGCTGGCGCGGCAGAACGCGCGCATTCACAAGGAAGTGAAGGAAGGTGAGATGACGCACGCGCAGGCGGCGACACTGCACCACGAGGATCACCAGATCCGCCGCGAGGAGCGCATGATGGCCAGCCAGAATGGTGGTCATATCACCAAGCAGGAACAGCGGACGCTGAACCAGCAGGAGAATGCGGTCAGCAAGCAGATCGGCAAGTAATCGATCAGCGACTGATCGATGCAGCACAAGGGGCCTGCGGGCCCCTGGTGCTTTTCTGAGGTTTATCAGCTCCGCAGCAGATCGCGCAGCGGCGTGGCGTGCTCGCTCTGCGGGAACACGTCGGGCAGGCTGCGCTCTGGCGCTTAGCTCACCGGGGTCACCGCGCGGCCGAGTTCGATGCCCGCCAGCTCATAGCCGCGCTTGAAATCGCGGATGTGCTTGCCCATCCAGGTCTGCGCCGCCCCGCTGTCGCGGCTCTCGATCGCCCGGCACAGCCGACCCTGCGCTTCAACGATGCGGGTGCGCGCCTGCGGTACCTTGACGATCATGGCCGCGAGCGAGGGCTCGAGCAGCTGGATCAGCGGCTCGTGGGCGAGCACCAACGCCGGATTGCCGCTGGCCTCACCGAGCGCACGGAAGAAATCGCCGACGTGGACCACCGTCTGCAGCGAATCCGTGTCGGCGCGCAGGCTCTTGAGCGTCAGCTTCAGGCGCTTGAGGTTGGCGGTGGAACGGCGCGTCGCGGCCAGCGCCGCCAGCGGCGGCTCGAGGATCACCAGCGCTTCCCAGACATCCAGGAACGTGACTTCATGCAGCACCAGCGCGCGGCGCACGCCGGCGCCGATCTGCGCCGGTCCCGGCCGCATCACCATCATGCGCTTCGAGCCGCGGCGCCGACCCAGCAGCCCGGCGCTGTCGAGCTCGCGCAGGGCCTCGCGAACCGTGGAGCGGTTGACACCGAACTGGCGCGCCAGCTCCAGTTCGGGCGGCAGGTGATCGCCCGAACGCAGGCGACCGCTGACGATGTGCTCGACCAGCGCGCTGGCCACCTTGCGATAGGTGGGCTCGGCCACGATCGGCTCGAACAGCGTGCTGGAATCGATCAGCGTCATGCGGTCAACCGGTAAATTTCGCGGCCAATCAGCATGCGGCGGATTTCCTGGGTGCCGGCGCCGATTTCATAGAGTTTGGCATCGCGCAGCAGGCGGCCGGCCGGATAGTCATTGATATAGCCATTGCCGCCCAGGGCCTGCACGGCCTGCAGCGCCACCTGCGTGGCGTGCTCGGCCGCGAACAGGATGGCCGCCGCGGCATCCTGGCGCGTGCAGCGCCCGGCATCGCAGGCGCGGCCAACCGCATAAACGTAGGCACGCGCGGCATTGAGACTGGCGTACATGTCGGCGACCTTGGCCTGCATCAGCTGAAAGGTGCCGATCGCGTGGCGAAACTGCTTGCGCTGATGCAGGTAGGGCAGGGTGAGATCGAGCGCCGCGGCCATCAGGCCCAGCGGGCCGCCGGCCAGTACCGCGCGCTCGTAGTCGAGGCCGCTCATCAGTACGCGCGCGCCCTCGCCGAGGCCGCCGAGCACGTTGTCGGCCGGAACTGCGCAATCCTCGAACACCAGCTCGCAGGTGTTCGAGCCACGCATGCCCAGTTTGTCGAGTTTCTGCGCGGTGCTGAAACCCTTCATCCCTTTCTCGACCAGGAAGGCGGTGATGGCGTTGCTGCGCGCCCCGGGGTCGGTGCGGGCGTAGACGATCAGCAGGTCGGCGTCGGGTCCATTGGTGATCCACATCTTGCGGCCATTGAGGTGGAACAGGTCCTGGTGGCGCACGGCCTGCAGCTGCAGGGACATGACGTCCGAGCCGGCCTCGGGCTCGGACATGGCCAGCGCGCCGACGTGCTGACCCGTCAGTAACCGCGGCAGGTGGCGCTCGCGCTGGACGTCACTGCCGTGCAGTGTCAGCTGGTTCACGCACAGGTTGGAATGCGCGCCATAGGAAAGTCCCACGGCGCCGCTGGCGCGCGAGATCTCCTCCATGGCGACGATGTGCGCCAGGTAGCCCAGGTTGGCACCACCCCAGCGTTCCGGCACCGTCAGTCCCAGCAGGCCGAGCGCGCCCAGCTTGGGCCACAGCTGCCGCGGGAACTCGTTGTCGCGATCCACGGCCGCGGCCAGCGGCGCAATCTCCGCGCGGGCGAAGCGCCGCACCTGGGCGCGCACCTCGGCCAGTGTGTCGCCGAGCCCAAAGTCCAGTTCGCAATGGTCCATTACGCTCATGACGGCTTGCCTGGCATCCGGTAATTGCGCTATTGTCCGACAATCAGGCAGTAGCTGGCAAGGGCTGCGTGGTCTGGCGGGGGGTGGTGGCGGTGGCGATCTACATCAGCAGCGTGAAGACCCGCGGCGCGGAGTTCCTCGCCCATCGTGCGGCCATGGAGACCCTGGCCGGCCAATTGCGCAGCCGGGTCGCTGAGGCCGCCGCGGGTGGCGGCAGCGCGGCGCGTGAGCGGCACCTGGCGCGCGGCAAACTGCTGCCGCGCGAGCGCATCAACCTGCTGCTCGATCCGGGCGCACCATTCCTGGAGCTTTCGCAGCTCGCGGCCACGGGTCTGTACAACGATGAAGCGCCGGGCGCCGGGCTGATCACCGGTATCGGCCGCATCGCCGGCCGCGTCTGCCTGATCGTCTGCAATGATCCGACCGTCAAGGGCGGCACCTACTATCCGCTGACAGTCAAGAAGCATCTGCGCGCGCAGGAAATTGCCCGCGAAAACCGCCTGCCCTGCGTCTACCTGGTGGACTCCGGCGGCGCGCATCTGCCCAGCCAGGACGAGGTGTTTCCCGATCGCGAGCACTTCGGGCGCATCTTCTACAACCAGGCGACGATGTCGGCGGCGGGAATCGCCCAGATCGCCGTAGTCATGGGC
>Ga0209069_10000016_pt1 | contig 51264 bp, 42 predicted proteins | sample Str013_2_FD_187202 | JGI IMG/M metagenome (GOLD analysis project Ga0209069, IMG submission 187202) | Freshwater sediment microbial communities in response to fracking from Pennsylvania, USA - Straight Creek_MetaG_SC_2013 (SPAdes) (version 2) | ecosystem: Environmental > Aquatic > Freshwater >...
GGCAGGAACAGCCGGTGCGCCATCAGGATGTTCCGGTTTTCCAGCAGGTGCTTATCCACTTCGCGCAGGTGCGGCGCCAGCGCCGCGTCCGTCTTCGCCGGCGCCTCCGCCAACGCCGCGAGCTTGAGCAGGTCGCGCGCCAGCCACGCCTCGACGATCGCTTCGCGGTCGGCCTCGAAACGATGGCGATTGGCCACGGCCCATTGCACCATGCCGAGCTCCCGGGCGGTTATGCCATCGACCCGGTCACCCGTCAGGATGATACGCGCGGCGACGGCCGGACCTGCGATCCAGGTGAGCCGCTGCGTGCCGCCGCCGCCCGGCAACAGCCCGAGCCCTGCCTCCGGCAATCCGATTTTGGCCTCGTTGGCTGCGATGCGCAGGTCGCAGGCGAGCGCCAGCTCGAAGCCGCCGCCCATCGCCGCGCCGCCGATTTCGGCCAAGCTGACCTGGGGCAGGTCGCTGATCCGCTGAAACAGCTGCTGGAAGGGTCGCGTGACCCGGGCCGCCGCATCCATCTTGTCGGGGCTGGCAAAGCGCGTGCTGATCTCGGCCAGATCCGCGCCGCCCGAGAACACCTTGAGGCCGCTCCTGATGTGCAGCACGCTCCAATCGGTGCGTTGCGCGAGATCGTCGAGCAGGCCGTTGAACCGCTGGAACAGGCCCGCATCGAAGGCATTCACCGGTGGACGGGCGAGTGTCACTGTGGCGATCCGATCCGCCACGGAGAGATCGATGACATCATTCATGAGACTTCGCTTCCTGCATCATTTCGAAACGAGACTGCGGCTGATGACGAGACGCTGAATGTCATTGGTGCCTTCGTAGATCTTGGCGCCACGCACCGCGCGGTAGATCTGCTCGACGCGCGACTCCTGCATGTAGCCCGCGCCACCGAAGGTCTGCATCGCATCCGAGCAGATCTTCTCCGCGGCCTCCGATGCATTGAGTTTGGCCATGGAAGCCTCGATAAGGCAAGGTTGACCCGCGCTTTTCAGCGCTGCCGCATGCAGCACCAGCTGCCGTGCAGCTTGAAGACTGGTCGCCATGTCGGCCAGCCGGAAGGCGACCGCCTGATGCTCGAAGATCGGCTTGCCGAACGTCTGGCGCTCATGGGCGTAGCCAACCGCCAGCTGCAGGGCCGCCCGTGCCATCCCGACGCATTGCGCCGCAATGCCGATGCGGCCGCCCTCCAGATTGGCCAGCGCGATGCGGTAACCCTGGCCTTCCTCTCCCAGCAGGTTTTCCGCGGGGACCGCGAGGTCCGCCAGCTCGATCTCGCAGGTGTCGGATGCGTTCTGGCCCATTTTCCTCTCGATCCGCGCCACCCGATAGCCCTTGGTTTTGGTATCGACGATGAAGGCGGAAAGGCCGCGCTTTCCCGCGTCCGGATCGGTGACCGCAAACACCAGCGCGAGGTCGGCTGTCGCCCCGCTGGTGATGAACTGCTTGGTGCCGGATAGCAGGTAGTGACCGTCCCGCCGTACGGCGCGCGTGCGGATCGCGGCGGCATCCGAGCCGGTGTGCGGCTCGGTCAGACAGAACGCGCTGAGCTTGCGCCCGCTGGCCATATCGCGGACGAAAGCGTGCTTCTGCCGGTCGCTGCCGTAGGTGAGGATCGGCATGACGCCGACCGAATTGTGACCGCTGACGATCGTGGAAATCGCGCCATCGCCCGCGGCGATTTCCTCGACCGCCAGAGCATAGGCGACGTATTCGGCGCCCGCGCCGCCCCATTCCTCGGGCACGATCATGCCCATGAAGCCGAGCGCACCCATCTCCTCGATGATGCCGCGAGGGAATGCCGCGCATCGCTCCCATTCCGCCGAGTTGGGCGCAAGCCGTTCCTCGGCGAACTTGCGGGCGCTCTCCTGAATCAGGCGTTGTTCTTCGTTCAGCAGCATTGCATCCTCGCGCTTCGAACCCGTGTTGCGATCACTTCAGCTTCGCGCGGAAATCGGGCTTGCGCTTCTCCAGGAACGCCTTGGCGCCTTCCTTGGATTCCTCGGTCTGGTAATAGAGTGCCAGGGCCTGCATGCCGAGCGCGCCGATGCCGCGGATATTTTCGCTATCCGCATTGAACGAGCGCTTGGCGATGGCGAGCGCGGTCGGGCTCTTCTCCATCAGCTCCGCGCACCACTTCGCCACCTCGGCGTCGAGCTGCTCGTGCGGGACCACGACATTGCACAGCCCCATTTGCAACGCTTCCTGCGCGGAATACCGTCGGCACATGTACCAGATCTCGCGGGCCTTCTTCTCGCCCACCACGCGCGCCAGATAGGCAGTCCCGAAGCCCGGATCGACCGAGCCCATTTTCGGGCCCACCTGGCCGAAAATGGCCTTGTCGGATGCGATGGTGAGATCGCAGATCGTGGCGAGCACGTTGCCGCCGCCGATGGCGTAGCCGGGAACCCGGGCGATCACCGGCTTGGGCACGTCGCGGATCAGCGACTGCAATTCCTCGATCGGCATGCCGTTGGTGCCGCGCCCGTCATAGCTGCCCTCGTGCACCGATTGATCGCCGCCGGTACAGAAGGCGCGGTCGCCGGTGCCGGTGAGCACGATGACGCCGATGCCTTTGTTCCAGCCGGCTTTCAGGAACGCCTGGATCAGCTCCTCGACGGTGTGCGCGCGGAACGCATTCATCACCTTCGGCCGGTTGATGGTGATGGTCGCAACGCCCTTGTCCTCACTGTAGAGGAGATCGGTGAAGCTGGTGCTCATGGCTGATCCTTTCCTGATGATGGCGTGGTTCTGCGATATGGTCAGTGCGTGTGCCGGATTGCCGACGCGGCGCACTTGGATTTTCTTCGTTTCGACCAGGTTGCGAAGCGCTTGCGCTGGCCGGCGTCAGCACGCCGGCCAGGAGGATTTCGTTGCTCTCCCGGATGCAGCTGTCGAGCGACAACCGCGACGTGAACTACCCTATCTTCAGCGCCCAGCCGATTGCGGTCAGCACCATATGATAGACCATGACGTCCACGCCGAGCGTTGACAAGATGCTGCGTTTGCGGCCGTAGGGCGATTCAATTCATCACCCTTCGGCTACATCATGGAGGCGGGCAGGACTGCCCCGAAAGTCGCTTCAAATCCGCCGCAGCCTGCGCCATCAGCCAGCTCCTGAACGTGGCAACCTTGCGCCGTTCCGCGGTCGCCTTGGGGCAGACGATGTAATAGGCGTAGGGAACCTTGAGCATCGGGCCGAAGGGCCTCACCAGCCGACCCGCACTAAGGTCCCAGGTTGCCAGCGCGGTGCGGGCCAGGGCCACGCCCTGACCATCCACGGCCGCATCGATCGCCATGCTCATCTGATTGAACATCATGCCGTGGGTCGGATCGATGTCCTTGACCTCGGTGGTCTTGAGCCAAGTGGCCCAGTCATTGCGCTCGCGCGAGTGCAACAGCGTGAAACGCTGCAGATCGGCCGGTTTGCGGAGCGACTTGCGGCCGGCCATGAGACGCGGGCTGCAGACCGGGAACAACGTCTCGGTGCAAAGCCGCGTGACATGTAGCCCCGGCCAATAGCCTTCCCCGTGCCGGATGGCGACGTCCACATCCTCGCGGGCGAAGTCGACATGCTCCAGGGACGCGCTGACGCGCAGCTCAATTCCCGGATTGGCGGTGACAAAATCGCCAAGCCGATGGATCAGCCACTTGGCCGCGAAGTTGGGGGACATGCTCACGGTCAGCACGCCCGCATTCTCGCGGCGCAGGAGGTGTTCGGTGCCGGCGGCGAGACGATCAAAGGCGTCGCGGACGACTTCCAGATACGCGCGTCCCGGGTCCGTCAGGATCAGACGTTTTTTCTCGCGCAGGAACAACCTGAGCCCGAGATCCTGTTCGAGCGCCTTGACCTGCTGACTGACCGCCCCCTGCGTGACGCTGAGATCGCCAGCCGCCTTGGTGAAGCTTTCGTGCCGCGCCGCAGCCTCGAAGGCGCGCAAGGCATTGAGCGACGGCAGACGACGGGGCATGGCGGATGATCCATTAGAAAACCTCGGGTAAGGTATAGAAAAGATGGTTTGCGGGCAAGCGGCCGAAGGGCGTACCAAACCGGTGAAATCCGGGAATGAGAACCAAGCCGAGCATCCGCCCATGTCACATACCCACCATCAAGGCGCAACGGTCGGACGCACCTGCCAGTACTTGGGGCAACCGCAACCCGCGCGTGGCACGTTGCTGCGAATGCTTGGGACACTCGTCGGCACGGCGCGCCACCGGGGCCAGCGACGCCGGCAGCGGCGTGCTCTGGCGGCACTCGACGATCGTCAGGCGGAGCGGCAGCGACGGAAGCCGCAAAACCGCTCTGGAAGTGACGATGTGAAAACCCAAGCCGGCTCTACCTCGTCATCTCATTGGAGACATCGACATGCGATACCAGCTTGCGCCGCTCTTCTGTCGCCCGTGGACCCTCAACGGGATCACGCCGCGGCTTATCGAGAGCCACTATGAGCACAACTATGGTGCTGCCCTGCGCCGCTTGAATGCGATCACAGAGGACCTCGAGGCACTCGATCCAGGCATGGCGTCCGCCGAGGTGGTCGGCCGTTTGAAGCGCGATGAGATTGCAGCGCTCAATTCCGTGATCCTGCACGAGCTCTACTTCGCGAGCATCGGCGGCGACGGGCGAACGCTTCCCAACGCCATCGCAACGGCGATTGCTCGTGATTTCGGCTCGGTCGACCGTTGGCGGCATGAATTCTCGGCGCTGGCCAATACCCTCGCCGATGGCCCCGGCTGGGTGCAGCTCACCTACGTGCCGCGCGATCGCCGGCTCACCAATCAATGCGCACCGGACCACGGCCAAAGCATCGCCGGGGGCATTCCGATCCTCGCCCTCGACATGTACGAGCACGCGTATCATCTCGATTTCGGCGCCAACGCCGCTGCCTACATTGCGGCGTTCATGCGCAATATCGACTGGGCTGCCGTCGAGACGCGCTACGAGGATGCAATAAAGGTCATGCCGCAGCGTCCTCTGGAGCAGAAGCAGTTTGCCGACGTTCCCTCCGTGACCGTCGATGAAGTCAAGGCCATGCTCGCCTCGGGAACTTCCGTTCAGATCATCGACACGCGGCCGAAGCACTACAGCACCAGGGCGCAGGATATGATGGAGGGCGCGATTTGGCGCGATCCCGAGCGTGTCGACGATTGGATTGGCGAGCTCTCGAAAGATAAGCCGGTCGTGACGTTCTGCGTGTACGGCTTCCACATCGGCTGCGAGACCGCTGCTACGCTGCGCAAGTCCGGGTTCGATGCCCGCTACATGTCGGGCGGACATTTTGCCTGGAAAGCGATCAATGGCCCGGTGAAACTGTTCGGGTGATAAAATCGGAACAACATGACATCGCCAGCGAACATCCACAGCCCGCGCTTCGCCGCCAATCCGGTAGCCGCCCCGATCGGCCCGGTGCTCATCGCCCGCGCGCTCAGGGATTTTGGTGACGGGTTCGTGGCAGTCTTGCTACCAGTCTACCTGACGGCGCTTGGCCTCGGCGCCTTTGAGGTCGGAGTCGTGGCGACGGCTGCGCTGTTCGGCTCGGCGCTGATCACGCTCGGCATCGGCCACCTTGGAGCGCGCGTCGACCAACGGCTGTTGCTGATTTGCGCGTCGGCCTTGATGATCGCCACGGGCTGCGCATTCGCGGTGTCGAGCACCTACGCGGTCATCCTGTTGGTGGCTTTCGCCGGCACCATCAATCCGTCATCCGGCACCGTCAGCATATTCGCGCCGCTAGAGCAGGCGGTGCTCTCCCGCTCGGTCGCCGACGCCGACCGCACCCGCATGTTCGCGCGCTATAGCCTGATCGGCGCCATGGCGGCCGCGGTCGGCTCGCTCGCCTCCGCCAGCCCCGATTTGCTGGGCGCGTGGGGCGTCTCGCGCATGGCTGCGCTCAAGGGCATGTTCATCCTGTATGCGCTGCTCGGCGTGCTGGGCGGCCTCATGTACCAGCGGATTCCCAAGACGCTCGCGCCTGCCGGCGAAAAGCCCGTTGCTGCGCTTGGTCCCTCACGCAGCATCGTCTACAAGCTCGCTGCGCTGTTCAGCATCGACGCCTTCGCCGGCGGCTTTGCCGTGCAGTCGCTCGTGGCACTGTGGCTGTTCAACAAATTCGGCTTGTCGTTGTCCGAGGCCGGGCTGTTTTTCTTCTGGTCGGGTGTGCTGGCGGCGTTCTCGTTCCCGGTTGCGGCGTGGCTGTCGGGCCGGATCGGGCTCGTCAATACCATGGTGTTCACGCACATCCCATCGAGCCTGTGCCTGATCCTCGCGGCGGTTGCGCCAAATCTCGAGGTCGCCCTCGCCCTGCTGCTCGTGCGCGCGGCGCTGTCGCAGATGGATGTGCCGACGCGGGCCTCCTATGTCATGGCGGTCGTAACCCCGCCGGAGCGTCCTGCCGCGGCGAGCGTCACCTCGGTGCCCCGAAGTCTTGCCGCGGCGGCGAGTCCGGCGATCGCCGGCGCGCTGTTCGCCGCCGGTTTCGAGGCATGGCCGCTGGTGATCTGCGGCGTGCTCAAGATCCTCTACGACCTCGCGCTTCTGTGGGCCTTCCAGCACATCAAGCCGCCGGAGGAACGATAACGTGATGGTCCCGATCCGAACCACGACACATAGGAGTGAGCATGAGCTACGCGATGAAGCCACTCGGCTGCGATCCGGCACGCATCAAGGGCATGTCGGAGAAGCTGATCGTCAGCCACTACGAGAACAACTACGGCGGCGCGGTGAAGCGCCTCAACCTCATCGAGGAGCAACTGGCCGGGCTCGACTTCGCCAAGGCCCCGGGCTTCCTGATCAACGGCCTCAAACGCGAGCAGCTGATCGCCAGCAATTCGATGATCCTGCACGAGCTGTTCTTCGATGGCCTCGGCGAGGAGAGTGAGCCGGGCACGGCCCTCAGGGCAGCCTTGGAACGAGATTTCGGCGCATACGATCGCTGGCGTGCCGAGTTCCTGGCGATGGGCAAGGCGCAGGGTGGCGGCTCGGGCTGGGTGCTGTTGACGTGGTCGGCGCGCGACAAGCGCCTCACCAATCAATGGGCCATGGACCACACGACGACGCTGGCCGGGGGCACTCCAATTCTCGGGCTCGACATGTACGAGCACTCCTATCAGATGGACTACGGCGCCAAGGCGGCGACCTACGTCGAAACGTTCATGGCGGCGATCAAATGGAGCAATGCCGATCGGCTATTAGCGGCTCTTGCGGGTGCGCGAGCTTGAGCAAGAGTGTTCCTGGCTTTGATGGCCGAACGCCGCTGTCCAAATGGAGGCGGCGAAAGACGACGGCTCTTGCGGCACTGATTTGCGCAACATTCATGGGTATTGACATGGCTCAAGCAGAGACGATCAGCTTCAATGACCAGCCCGTTGGCAGCGTTCCTGCGGGCTTCAGCGTCGCCCTGACGGGAGGCGGCAAGGCGCCCAAGTGGGAGGTGCAGAAAGCACCCGCAGGCGAGTCCGGCCAAGTGGTTGTCGAGACCAGCCAGGACACCACCAACTATCGTTTTCCGCTGCTCGTCCATGACACGATCACGGCGAGCGATCTCGATCTGTCGGTGCAGCTCCGCGCGATCGGCGGCTCGGTTGACCAGGCGGGAGGTCTGGTATGGCGCTATCGCGATGCTGACAATTACTACATCGTCCGCGCCAATGCGCTCGAGGGCAATGTCGTCCTCTACAAGGTCGAGAACGGCCGGCGCATCGATCTGCCATTGAAAGGCAAGGGCAAGACGTACGGCGCCAAGGCACCGGTTCCCGGGAACACGTGGAACGCGCTGGCCGTGAAGGTGCGCGGCGACACGTTCACGGTCTCATTCAACGACGCATGGCTCTATGAGGTCGAGGATAAGACGTTTCCTGATGCCGGCAAGATCGGGCTTTGGACCAAGGCCGACTCGGTGACGATGTTCAATCAGCTCGTCATCGCTGTCATCAAATGATCGGGGCTTCGGAGCCGATCGGGCATCCCCATTCATATCAGAGACGCATCCATGGACGGCACTGTCGAGCTCGGCGTGTTTCTGGTCGGAACGTTCACGGCCGCGTGCGTGACCGGGATCGCCGGTTTTGCCTTTGGCCTGATCGCGGCAGCCATCTGGCTGCACGCACTGACACCCCTGCAATCGACATCACTCATCGTCGCCTACGCACTCATCGTGCAAGGGTATGCCGTCTGGAAGCTCCGAGGTTCGCTCAATTACCGTCGCCTGCTGCCATTCTTATTGGGCAGTGCACTCGGCATTCCGGTTGGCGTCGCGCTGTTGCAGTGGGCATCGCCCGCGCAGGTGCGGATTGGTGTCGGCGTGCTCCTCGTGCTGTTCAGCCTCTACAGCCTGGCGCGTCCGGCAATGCCGCAATTTCATGACGCCGGTCCGGTGGCGGACACGGGTGTGGGAGTACTCAACGGCATCGTGGGAGGAGCGACCGCGCTGGCCGGCATATTTCTGGTGGTCTGGTCAGGACTTCGCGGTTGGAACAAGGACGAGCAACGGGCGGTGTTTCAGCCTGCCGCTGTTGCCACGTTCCTGATGATAGCAATCTGGCTCGGCGGCTCGGGCAACGTCTCGCCCGACATCGTCCGCCTGTTCGTGCTCGGACTGCCCGCATTGGCGGCGGGAACGTGGGTTGGCTGGCGGCTCTTCGGTCGCCTCGACGAAGCCGCGTTCCGCAAGGTGGTGCTGGTGCTGCTGCTCCTGTCCGGCGCGGCGCTGGCCCTGCCGCTGCGATGAGCTGCTGGCCGCTTATCCCCTGAACTCCTGGCGTCGCCGGCGGCCGGGCTTCATTCCTTGTAGTCCGGCTCCTTCCTGTCGAGGATCCGCTTCAGCGCGCGGAAATGATAGTCGTAGCCTTTGCCGTGCAGGAACTGCTGGCCGGAGCCGAGGTTCATGGTTTTTTCAAGCACGGATGGCTGCATCGGCAGCAGCTTCTGGCCGGTCCACATGGCGTAGAGCTGCACCTGCGCGGCGCGCTCGGTGTAATAGAGCAGGTCAACGGCTTCCGCGACCGATTCCGCGACCGCTGCAATGCCGTGGTTGCCCATGAACAGCACCTTCTTGGCGCCGATGACCTCGGCAAGCCGCTCGCCTTCCTCCGGGTCGAACGCCGGCCCCGTGTAGTCCATGTCGTAGCCGGTCTTGCGCATCATGATCGCTTCGGTCTGACCGATCGGCTTCAGCTTCGGGTCCTCGAGACGGGTCAGCGCGCTGGCAAACGGCATGTGCGTATGGAACACCGCCTTGGCTCGCGGCAGCTTGCGGTGGATCGGCGCGTGGATCGCAAAGCATGAGCGCTCGACCTCGCCCTCGCCGCGCAGCACCTTGCCGTCCCAGCCCACCTCCATGAAGCAGGAGGCGGTGACCTCCGACCAGTACAGGCCGAACGGGATCTGGTAGTAGCGATCGGCCTTGCCGGGCACCGTCAGCGTCAGATGGTTGAAAACGCCCTCGTTGAGACCGTGCATCACGCAGATGCGATGGGCGGCAGCGAGATCGACGCGGGCCTGCCACTCCAGTTCGGTCACGCTGCCCTGCAGGCTCGTCTCGACTTTCTGTTGCATGGTCTGTGCTCCTTGTCAGGCTGACAGCAGGGGATGGCAGCGGGGCCAACCACGCCATCATCGCAGAGACCGGCCAGGGTTTCCAGACCCGTGTAGCGGCGGCAGGCCGGGGCCAGAACACGTCACGTTGTCAGGCCAGGCTATCGCCGCCCGGATCACCGCCGGTTTTGGCCCGGATGGCGGCTTGCGCGGCCGCGAGGCGCGCAACCGGCACGCGAAATGGCGAGCAGGAGACATAATCGAGCTCGGCGGCATGGAAGAATGCCACCGACTTGGGATCGCCGCCGTGCTCGCCGCAGATGCCGACCTTGAGATCCGGGCGCACTTTGCGGCCCCGCTCGACGCCGATGCGGACCAGCTCGCCGACGCCGCCTTCGTCAATCGAGATGAACGGGTCCACCTCGAAGATGCCTTTCTCGGCATAGGCTGTGAGAATCGGCGCGGCGTCGTCCCGCGACAGGCCGAGCGCTGTCTGCGTCAGATCGTTGGTGCCGAACGAGAAGAACTCGGCGGAGGCGGCGATCTCGTCGGCCTTGAGGGCCGCCCGCGGCAACTCGATCATGGTGCCGATGCTGTACTGGAGCTTGGCCTTCATTTCCTTCTCGACGGCTTTGCCCGTCGCTATGATGACGTCCTTCAGGATATCCAGCTCCTTGCGGTAGGCGATCAGTGGCACCATCACCTCGGGGACGACCGCTTTTCCGGATTTCTTCGCCGCCGCTATAGCGGCTTGGAAGATGGCGCGGGCCTGCATCTCGGTGATCTCGGGATAGCGCAGTGCCAATCGGCACCCGCGGAAGCCGAGCATGGGGTTGAACTCGTGCAGCTCGTTGACACGCGCGCGCAGCCGCTCGGGCGTCATTTTCAGGGCCTTGGCAACCTCCTCCAGCTCGGCCTCGCCGTGGGGCAGGAACTCGTGCAGGGGCGGGTCGAGAAGGCGGATGGTGACCGGCAGTCCGGCCATGATCTCGAACAGCTCCTCGAAATCCTTTTGCTGCACGGGCAGGATCTTGGCGAGCGCGGCACGGCGGCCCTGTTCGTCCTCGGCACAAATCATCTCCCGCATGGCAAGAATACGATCTTCGTCGAAGAACATGTGCTCGGTGCGGCACAGGCCGATGCCCTCCGCGCCGAACTCGCGTGCCTGGCGGGCGTCGCGCGGGGTATCGGCGTTGGCACGCACGCCGAGCGTTCGGGCTTTGTCGGCCCACACCATCAGTGTGCCGAAATCTCCCGACAGCTCGGGCTGACGCATGGCCACGCGCCCCTTCATCACCTGCCCGGTGGAGCCGTCGATGGTGATGATGTCGCCCTTCTTGAACTGCGTCAGCCCGACCGTCATGGTGCCGGCCTTGGCATCGATGCGCAGCATGCCGGCTCCCGAGACGCAAGGCCGCCCCATGCCACGCGCGACGACGGCGGCGTGGCTTGTCATGCCGCCGCGGGCGGTCAGGATCCCGACCGCGGCATGCATGCCGTGGATGTCCTCGGGGCTGGTCTCGACCCGCACGAGAATCACCTCCCGGCCCTCGCGCTTGGCGCCCTCCGCGGCGTCGGCGTCGAACACGATCTCGCCCGACGCGGCACCCGGAGAGGCCGGCAGCCCGGTGGTTACGATCAGTTTTTCGGCTTTGGGATCGATGGTTGGGTGCAGCAGTTGATCGAGCTCGTTCGCATTGATGCGCAGCACGGCCTGCTCGGGTGTGATAATTCCCTCCTGCGCCAGATCGACGGCAATCTTCAGGGCCGCCTTGGTGGTGCGCTTGCCCGAGCGGGTTTGCAACATCCACAGCCGTCCATCCTGGATAGTGAACTCGATATCCTGCATGTCGCGATAGTGCGTCTCGAGCGTGCCGGCGATTGCCAGGAACTCCTTGAAGGCGGCCGGCATCAGCAGCTCGAGCGAGGCTTTGCTGTCACCCGAGTCCTTGCGTGCGGCCTCGGTCAGCGATTGCGGCGTGCGGATGCCGGCAACCACGTCCTCGCCCTGCGCATTGATGAGAAACTCGCCGTAGAGTGCGTTGGCTCCGGTCGAAGGATTGCGGGTGAAGGCGACCCCGGTCGCGGAGGTGCTGCCCATGTTGCCGAACACCATGGCCTGCACGTTTACCGCCGTGCCCCAGCTCTGCGGGATGGCGTAAAGCTGGCGGTACTTGATCGCGCGGTCGTTCATCCACGAGCCGAACACGGCTTCGATGGCGCCCCACAGCTGAGCACGGATATCGGTCGGGAACGGTGCGCCGTGATGGCTTTGCACGGCCGCCTTGAACAGTGCGACCACCTCGCTCCAGTCCTCGGCCTTCAGCTCCGTATCGAGGTTGAAGCCGGCGGTGCTCTTGTGCTGCTCGAGAATGTCCTCGAACACGCCATGATCGACGCCAAGAACCACGTGGGAATACATCTGGATGAAACGGCGGTAGCTGTCGTAGGCGAACCGCGCATCGCCCGACCGCTTGGCAAGTCCGACCACGGTTTCATCGTTGAGCCCGAGATTGAGGATCGTGTCCATCATTCCCGGCATCGAGGCGCGGGCGCCCGAGCGCACCGAGACCAGCAGAGGATTGGCCGGGTCGCCGAAGCCGGCCCCCGTCTTGCGCCCTACCGCCGCCATCGCCGTCTCGACCTCGGCCTCGAGCGCCGCCGGCAACTTGCGGCCGCCCGCGTAGTAGGCGGTGCACACCTCGGTCGTTATGGTGAACCCGGGCGGCACCGGCAGCCCCAGATTGGCCATCTCGGCCAGATTGGCTCCCTTGCCGCCGAGCAGATCCCGCATCTTCGCGGTCCCGTCGGTCCGGTCCGCGCCGAACAGATACACCAGCTTGCGCGCCGCGTCCGCGTCTTGTTCCCGTCGGCCTTTGCTCATCGCACCCATGTCCTTTGTCGCCTTTTCCGTCCGCGCCGTGCCACGCACGAGAAGCCCTCGCACCGGTTGCTCGCTTGCATAGGCGCGGGCGTCGGCGGCTGTAAACGTCCAAATCCGGATAGCAACATTAACGAATTTTCAGACAAATGGATCCGTCTGCGGCGCAAATGCCACTGCAGGGCGATTCCATTCAATCGTCGCAACCGTAAGCCCCCCTCACCTGTCGCTGCCGCGACATCCTCTCCCAAGGGAGAGGAAAGAAAGGGCACGGCCATGCGCGATGCGCCCTTGTTTTCTTCCTTCTCCCTCGGGAGAAGAGCCTGCCCCGGACTTTGATCCGGGGTGCCCCGGAGGGGCGGATGAGGGGTCTTTGCCCGGTCGCACCTGCGGCCCCCTCACCTGTCGCTGCCGCGACATCCTCTCCCAAGGGAGAGGAAAAAAGAGCGGTCGTCACTCGCGAAGCGCCCCTCTTCCTTCTCCCTCGGGAGAAGGTGCCCCGGATGAGGGTCTTTGCCCGGTCGCACCTGCGGCCCCCTCACCTGTCGCTGCCGCGACATCCTCTCCCAAGGGAGAGGAAAAAAGGGGGCGGCCCTGCGTACTGCGCCCCTCTTCCTTCTCCCTCGGGAGAAGGTGGCCGGAGGCCGGATGAGGGGTCTGTCGCCCACAAAGACGCTTAATGGAATTGGCCTGAATGCGGCTGTGCGGTGGCGGCTTTGACAGAGCGGCCCGGCCTGCGCCAATGTGAATCCCCATTTGGATTCGGACCTTGACACCCATGAACCATCGCCTCGCCGATGTGCTCGCCGAGTTGGAAGCCTCACAGCAAGCCGCGTTGCAGCGTCTGTTCGGCCTGATTCGCATTCCCAGCGTCTCGACAGACCCGGCATATGCGGCGCAGTGCCGGGCGGCCGCGGATGCCTGCGCGGGGCAGCTCACCGAGATCGGCTTCAAGACCAGGGTCCGCAAGACCACCGGCCATCCGATGGTGGTGGGCCAATATCAACCGACGTCGGCCAAAGCCGTCCCGCATGTGCTGTTCTACGGCCATTACGACGTGCAGCCGCCCGACCCTCTCGAGTTGTGGACCTCGCCGCCGTTCGAGCCGCGGCTGGCGGACGATGCACGCAACGGACCAATCATCTGCGGCCGGGGGGCACAGGACAACAAGGGGCAGCTGTCCACCTTTTTCGAGGCGGCGCGGGCGTGGCGCAAGGTGACCGGCGATCTGCCGGTCAAGGTAACCGTGCTGCTGGAGGGCGAGGAGGAGTGTGGATCGCCCAGCCTTCCCGGGTTCCTCGCCAAGTCGGGCAAGGAGGTGACCGCCGATTTCGCGCTCGTCTGCGATACCGGCCAGTGGGACAAGGATACCCCTGCCATTGCCACGATGCTGCGCGGGCTCACCTCCTCCGAGGTCACCATCAAGGGTCCCAGTCGCGATTTGCATTCGGGCTTGTTTGGCGGACCGGCGATCAATCCCATTCGGGTGCTGGCCAAGGTTCTCGGCGATCTGCACGACGCCAAGGGCAGGGTGCAAATTCCCGGTTTCTATGATGGCGTGAAGCCGCCGGGCGCCAAGCTGCGCACGCAATGGGCCAGCCTCGATTTCGAGCCGGACGAGTTTCTCGGCGAGGTCGGCCTTTCGGTGCCGGCGGGCGAGAGCGGTTTCTCCGTCATCGAGCAGATGTGGGCGCGCCCGACCGCCGAGGTCAACGGCATCACAGGCGGTTATCAAGGGACCGGCAGCAAGACGGTGATCCCGGCCGAGGCCTCGGCCAAGCTGACGTTCCGCATGGTGGCGGGCCAGGACCCCCTCAAAATCCTGGAGGGCTGGCACAGCTTCGTCGCCGAGCGGCTGCCCAAGGACTGCACCGCCGAGTTCAAGGGCGAACGCGGCTCGTCCGCCGTCGCGTTCGATACGTCCGCGCCCTACATCGCAGCGGCGGCCCGTTCGCTCGAGGCGGAATGGGGGCGGGCTCCGGTGATGATCGGCATGGGCGGCTCGATCCCGATCGTGCAGTCGTTCCAGGACACACTCGGTATGAACGCGCTCATGGTCGGCTTTGGCTGCGACGACGACCGTCTGCATTCCCCGAATGAGAAATACAACCTGACCAGCTTCCGCAAGGGCGCGCGCAGCTGGGCCCGTATCCTGGCGGAGTTGGGCGCACTGCCTGAGAACCAGGGCCGCTCCGCCAAGAATAAGCCGCGCACCCGGCGAACGGGGTAGGCGGAGGACCGGGGAGGGGGTAATGTGACGGCGTGATCTCAACCAAGGATATGATCGTGATGCCTCGCACCCGTGTGCTCGCCGCCGTCGTTGCACTCATTCTCGCCGCATGGACCTCGAGCGAGTCGCTCGCCCAGCGGTATGGCGGCTCCGGGCAGGGTTACGGCTCGTATGGCCGCAACCAATCGCGCAACTCACAACCTGGGGTGTTCGACTACTACCTGCTGTCGCTGTCGTGGTCGCCGACGTTCTGCGCGAGCCAGCAGCGCAACGCCGCCGATCCGCAGTGCAATCGGTCCGGCCGCCCCTACGCCTTCGTATTGCATGGGCTGTGGCCGCAGTTCGAGCGCGGCTGGCCGCAGGACTGCGCATCGCCCGATCGCGGCTTCGTGCCGCGCGATGTCGCCGACCGCATGCTCGATATCATGCCGAGTTTGAAGCTGGTTTTCCACGAGTACCGCAAGCACGGCACCTGCTCGGGGCTCGGCGTGAACGGCTATTTCGAGATGGCCCGCAGCACGTATGAGCGGGTGAAGATCCCGGCGCGCTTCCGCCAGGTGGTCGACGAGCGTCTGTTCGTCAGTCCCTCAGAGCTCATTCAGGAATTCGTGTCCGCCAACCCCGGGCTGCGTCCCGACATGATGGTCGTGTCGTGCAGCGGCCCCGGCAATCGCCTGCAGGAGGTCCGCATCTGCGTGGACAAGCAGGGCGGGTTCCGGCCATGCGGTGGCAACGAGAACCAGCGCCGGCTGTGCTCGGCGCCGCGCATGTACGTGCCGCCGGTGCGGAGCGGCGCTGGAGCCCCCGCCGACGATCGGCCGACGAATCGGACGCCAATGCCTGGATCACGGCCAGCCGAGCAGAAATCACTCTGATGTGCCGCCGGAGGGCATAGCTTACGGCCGTGCAGGCTGCGGCCGCTGGTTGTCGTGGCAAATCACTGCCCCCGCCCGGCTGTGCCGCCCCGGTGCCCGACGGGGCATGCGCCGCACCCCAATGCCGGGGGTTCCCCGTCTCTGCCACAGTTTCGGCACCATAGTGCGGCCCCTGGCGGGCCCGTGATCGGCGCAAGCGACGTGCGGCGCCGGTGTGAATGGTTGCTCGACAGCCGACACCGAGATAGGAGTTTGCGATCATGGTCTCTCCCGCAGCCGGGCAGCGCTGGCGCTACAACACCCCGCCCGGTTTTGAGTCCTCCCGGATCGTAGTTGGGGCGCTGATCACGTTTTCCGAGCATGAGCCGGTCGTATGCTGTGCCGTCGAGCATGCCGCGCAGCGCATGCCCACCGGGACTCTCGATCGCGTCACGATCCCCTTCCTGCCGATGACGCAATCGGCTTTCCTCGACACGGTGACAAGCCAGGACGGGGTCGGGGCGGTGCCGGAGGCGTTTGCCCGGCACTATGCGAGCTGGCGTGAGGACCTGCGCGGCCTCAGCTATTTCACGGTGCCGTTTCCCGGCTTCATGGATAAAATGATCGCACTGCAGATGCAGCAATTGATCAGCTGACCGCGGGTCGCTAACGGGGCGGGTCGGCGCGGCGCACGCCATATGTGCTGAATTCGCACCACTTGAAACCAGTGCTTAACTCTTTCAGGCGACAGTGTCTGCAGGGAGCCTTTTCACGTGTCCGCTCCGCGTCTCAAAAACAAGAATTCCTCGTGTGGTAGAGAGAATAGAGACATGTCTGTTGCTTGTGGATTCGGCGCGACCGGCGCCCCCCTTGCGCCCTCGGCCGATGCTCGTGATGCCGGCCGTGCCCAAGCTGGCAAAGGCCGGCTGCGCTCCCTGCTGAAGCGGCTTTTTGGCCGCCGAGGGCCGGAGGCTGCCGCTCTGCGCGGCAACGTCGGCCAAGACAGGCCCGTGGCGCCGTCCGCCCCACCCGTCCCGGCACCAATTCAGTCCGTGCAACCGACCGCCGCCGTTTCAGTGAGCGTCGACGCGGCTTCCGATCCGCAACGGCGGACACCCGCCAGGCGCCGCTTCCGCAGCGGCACTGCCCATGGCGGTGGTTGGCGCCGGGAGCTGCCCATGCGCTTGCGCGCTGTCGCGGCCCGCAACACCCGGCGTTCACAGCGCCAGACGCGCCGGCCCCTTGCCAAGGGCGCGCCGCGGCGGGTCGTGTGGATGGAATGCCGCTCGCGAAACCAGGCCCAGCGAGCCCCGCTGAAGCCCCTCTGCAACGTCGTGCTGCTGACCGGCTTGGAAAGGCCGCAGCGCCAGCCCATCAAGCTCACGCGCAAGGCGGCATGATTCGGCACATACCGGCTCATCGCCGCGACAGCCCTCCGGAATGTCCTTGTCTCGGCGCACCGGCGGACAGCCGTCACGCTGCCGATGACGATAGCTGTGGACAGATGCCGCCCTGCGTTCGGCAGCCCTTGATTTCATCGCTGACCGTCCCATTTGTGGCGCTCCTCCGTTGTCTGGAAACGGCGGCTTTGCGTGACACTTGGATGAGGAGCAGCGCGGCCATGCCGATCCCCACCTATCGCATCACTCCCGATACCGCCGGCACCTGGGCGCTGGCCTGCGAGCGCGAGACCGGCCGTTGCGAGCTGGTGCAGGCGTTTCCCAACAAGGAGGCGGCGATCGCCTGGAGCATGGCGCATGTCGAGAGCCGCGCGCCCTGCCGGCTCGAGGTGATCCGTCGGGATGGCGCGATCGCCTTTCGCCGCAGCTACTGAGCGGCCAGTCGAAGGACCGCCTGGCGGCGGCGTTTTACTGGGGATTAACCGGTGAAGCCACAGCCGCGCTCCCGCAGAATCAGCAATTTTGGGCGCAAGCACCGAAATTGACCGATGATCGAGGAGCTGATTGCGATGCCGCTCTACAAACTCGAAGTCCAGGCAGAACGCGCGCCCGACGAGGCAGAGGGGCCCGATGTGTTCGGGCCTTATCTGATCGAAGCCACCGATCCTGCCGCCGCACGCAGCCTGATCGGCCTGAACTTTCAGCGTCATGCAATCACGCGCCCAGCCACACCGCTGAGCAGTTTTTTCTCAGGCCACAGTGTCAGCCGCTGCGAGGAGGTCGCCGCCGACGCGACTGGGATCGAGACCCGAAAAACCAGGCCGACGCCTCGGATCCGCCAGGCACTGGATTTGGGCTCGGACCGGGTCGCGCGGTTGGTATGGTGGCCGACAGCGCCGTGGGAGCGCTGCCCGCTCTGACGATCTGTCGCCCCGCGCGAGCCAGCGATGCGGCGTTTCTCGGGCCTCCGGTTCTGTTTGCCGCGAGCCGCAAATCAGATCATGTTGCCAACTCACTGCGCTCACAGCGGAGCTTTCGCACGATGAGGCTGTCCTTGCGGCTCAATGCCTTCACCCGCCGACCCAGGCCGCCGGCCCGGTTCGCGCGCGATGGCCAGGTGCGAGCCTGTGTGTATCTGCTCGCCGATCATCTCGATGCCACACTGGCGGCCGGCGAGGACCTGCTGCGCCAGCGGCTCGATGTTCTGCATCCCCGGCCATCGACCGAGCCGAGCGAGGTGCAGGCCTGGCACCGTCAGCTGCGTGGCTTCCTGGAGGTGGTACGCGGCTATGAATTGACCATGCTGACGCGGCTGATGCAGGCGCGCCAGCGGGCCGACGAAGTGCGTCGCGGCGACTCCCGGCTGGCAACCTTCGCGGCGCTGTTTCACGCCGGCACCACGCCGCTCGCCGACACCGTTGCGCAAGCCACCGATCCCCGCCATATCGATTTCGATGAGGGCGCCGAGGCCATAGCGTTTCTGAAGGCGCGGGCGATCCTGGCGGCCGACTGCGACGGCCTAGATACCTATTCCTCGCTGGAGATTGCCGATCGCACGCTCGTTGCCGGCGTCATTCCGCTCGGCGTGCTCCTCGATCATGTCGTTGCACTGCTGGACGCTCTCGAGCTGCACTACGATCTGTTCGCCGGCTCGGACGAACACGAGCTGCAAGGCGCAGCGGCGTAGTGTTCCGACGCTAAGGGATGACGTCCGTAGGGCGGGCCGCACTCGGTTCCAGAACAGGCCAAGTCACCGGGGAGCGCCGATACCATGCCTGAGGATCACAGCGGGGACAGCTTCGATTATGTCATCGTTGGTGCCGGCTCGGCCGGTTGCGTACTGGCCAACCGGCTGTCGGCAGACCCGCGCAACCGAATTGCCCTGATCGAGGCGGGACCGCCCGACAGGCATCCCTGGATCCACATCCCGGCCGGCTATTTCCGCACCATGTTCGATCCCGCCGTCACCTGGCAGTTCGAAGCGGGGCCCGAGCCGCATATGAACGGGCGGATGGTGTCCTGGCCACGCGGGCGCGTTCTTGGCGGCTCCTCCTCGATCAACGGTCTGCTCTACGTGCGTGGCCAGCGGCAGGACTACGACCATTGGCGCCAGCTCGGCAACGCCGGCTGGAGCTTCGAGGACGTGCTGCCCTTCTTCCGCCGCGCCGAGGATCAGGAGCGGGGTGCCGATGAGCTGCACGGGGCGGACGGACCACTCGGCGTATCGGACGTGCGCTGGCACGGCAACACGCTGCTGGAGGCCTACATCACGGCGTGCGTTGCCGAGGGCATCCCGCGCACCGACGACTTCAACGGCGAGACGCAGGAAGGTGTGGGCTACTACCAGCTGACCAATCGCGGCGGACGGCGCTGCTCCTCGGCGCGCGGCTATCTCGAGCCGATCAAGAGGCGTCCCAATCTGCGTGTCATCACCGATGCCTTGGCGCTCGGGCTCGTACTCGACGGCAACCGGGTGACGGGTGTTCGGCTGGCGACGGCGGCGGGCGAGGAACTCGTCTCGGCAGGGCGCGAGGTACTGCTGGCCTCGGGTGCGATCGGCTCGCCGCAAATCCTGCAACTTTCCGGCGTCGGTCCTGGCGCCGTGCTGCGCGACGCCGGCGTCGAGGTCAGGCACGAGCTGGCGGGGGTCGGCGAGAGCCTGCAGGATCATCTGCAGGTGCGGTTCATCTACGACTGCAACGTGAGCGGCGCGAGCCTCAACGACATCTGGCATTCCAAGCGGCGTCAACTGCAGTCCGGGCTCCAATACCTGCTGACCCGCGGAGGTCCGCTCACCATCGGCGCGGGCGTGGTCGGCGTGTTCGCAAGGTCACGCGAGGGGCTGGAGGCGCCCGACATCCAGTTCCACGTCATGCCGATGGCAGTGGAGCGGCCCGGCAACAACATGTACCGCTTCGCCGGCTTCACCGTATCGGTCTGCCAGCTGCGGCCCGAAAGCCGCGGCACCTTGCGCATCACCTCGCCCGACCCGCGCGCCAAGCCGGGCATCATTGCCAACTACCTGGCGGCGAGCGAGGACCGTCGCGTCACTGTCGACGGCATGAAGCTGATGCGGCGGATTGCAGCACGGGCGCCGTTCGCGGGGCTGGTGAAGCGGGAGTTCGCGCCGGGACTCGATGTGGTCGGTGATGAGGCCCTGCTGGAGGTGGCCCGCAGCACCGGCACCACCGTGTTTCATCCGACCTCGACCTGCCGCATGGGCAGCGATCCGAAAGCGGTGGTCGACCAGCGGCTCCGGGTGCGCGGGCTCGACGGCCTGCGCGTCGTCGACGCCTCGGTGATGCCGGCGCTGGTCTCGGGCAACACCAATGCCCCCACGATCATGATCGCCGAGAAGGCCAGCGATATGATCCTGGCGGACGCCAAAGCGGGGGTGTGAACAGGTCAATTCAATTCCGCGTCGTTCTTCTCCCAAGGGAGAATGAAAACAGAGGGTCGCGGTGCGCGGGACGGCGCACTTTCTTTCCTCTTCCCGTCCAAGCGCAATCGCCCCTGCGTCGTTCGGCTGGTGCGGCCATCGGGCAACGTTTTTTATTTAGAATAATTCAACAAATTCAGTTTGTTGGGCCGCTGTATTTGAGTTTGTGCGATAAGCGCGGCGATAACGTTGCAAACAAGGATAGCCCATGTATTACAGGTCGTTTCAAGCGGGGGCGTCGGCTGTCGCCGGGCTGGTGCTGCTCGGCACCGCCGGGACTTCCGATCCCGTCCGTGCTGCCGGCAACGAGGCGAACTTCGTTCTCTACAGCCACCACACCGAGCCGGCGGGCGAGACGGAAATCAACATCTTCAACGACTTCTCGAGAGGCGTCGGCGATCTGCCCCGCTATCGCGCGCAGCAGATCGAAATCGAGCACGCCTTCACCGACAAGCTGGTGACCGCGCTCTATTTCGACGGTCAGAAATCGCCCGACGACAGCTACCGCTTCGGCGGTTGGAGACTCGAGGCGCGTTACCGGCTGTTCGAGTACGGCGCCTTCCTCAATCCGGTGCTCTACGTCGAGTACGAGAACGAGCGCCCGGCGCATCGCTACATCACAGCGGCGCTCGGGCGCACTGATACACCCGAACCGCCCGGCGGCCCGCGGACCGAGCACAACATCGAGACCAAGCTGATCGTCGGCCACGACATCGCCAAGGGCTTTGATGTGGCATTCAACTGGATCAACGAGGCCAACTTGGACACCGGGCACTGGGAGTTCGGCTATGCGGCCGGGCTCAATTATTCGCTCTACCGCGCCGATCGCAACAAGGCAGAGCCGTGGGCCATCCGCAGCGTCAAGCTCGGCGCCGAATTATATGGCGGCCTCGGCGACAACTGGCTCGGCCTCACCGCGGATCCGCACGTCACCCAGCAGTATGCCGGGATCAACCTGAAAGGCGCGCTGAACAACGACCTGAATTTCACGGTCGGCGCCGCCGCCGGGCTCACCAGCCCGAGCGAGAGGGCGCTGATCCGGCTGCAGGTTGGATACGAGCTCAAATAAGCGGCACCCCCCAGCGACAACACCCCCATTGCCCGCTGCGGCGTGTCCGCCTAGGCTTGCCGCGAATCGTGGATTGGTGAGTGACCCGGCTCCTGCAGGCGAGGACCCCATGGACAAATTTATCGGCACGATGCCGGTGGCTGAACGATTGCGCTTCGATACTGCCGCCTTGGCGGCATGGATGACGGCGCATGTCGAGGGATATTCGGGCACGCTCACGGCCGAGCAGTACAAGGGCGGCCAGTCCAACCCGACCTTCCTGCTCACCGCCTCCAACGGTCAGCGCTGGGTCATGCGCTCCAAGCCCGCGCCCAAGGCCAAGCTGCTCCCCTCCGCCCACGCCATCGAGCGCGAGTTCCGCGTGCAGAAGGCGCTCGCCGGCACCGGCTTTCCCGTCTCACGCATGCGCGTTTTGTGCGAGGACGAGGGCGTCATCGGCCGCGCCTTCTACATCATGGACCACATCGCCGGCCGCGTGCTGTGGGATCCGGCGCTGCCGGAGCTCTCCGCCCACGAGCGCGTCGGCATCTGCGACGCCATGAACGCGGCGATGGCCGAGCTGCATTCGCTCGATTACAAGGCGCTCGGGCTCGAGACGTTCGGCAAGCCCGGCAACTACTTCGCCCGTCAGATCGACCGCTGGTCGAAGCAGTATCGCCTCGCCGAGACGCATAAAATCCCGGCCATGGAGCGGCTCATCGAGTGGCTGCCGGCCAACGTCCCCGCCGACGACACCACCGTGCTGGTGCACGGCGACTTCCGGCTCGACAACATGATCTTCGATCCCGCCTCCCCGCGCATCCTCTCCGTGCTCGATTGGGAGCTGTCGACGCTCGGCCACCCGCTGGCGGATTTCTCCTACCACTGCCTGCCCTGGCACGTGCCGGCCGAGCTGATGCGCGGCATGGCCGGCAAGCCGCTCAACGCGGGCGTGCCCACCGAGGAGGCCTACAAGGCCGCCTATTGCCGCCGCACCGGCAGGGCCGGGATCGACCACTGGCCGTTCTACATCGCCTACAATCTGTTCCGCCTCGCCAGCATCATCCAGGGCATCGCCAAGCGCGCCGTCGATGGCACCGCCGCCAATCAGCATGCCGCCGACGAGGCACGGCGTGTCGCCCCGCTCGCCGAGCTCGGCTGGGGCGTCGCCGAAACCATGATCAAAGGAGCGTGAGCCATGGACTTTTCCCCCTCCAAAACCGCCGAAGCCCTGCGCGGGCAGCTGGAAGCGTTCATGGACGCGCACATCTATCCCAACGAGGTGACATGGGAGGCCGAACTCGCCGCCAACACCAAGGCGGGCAAGCGCTGGACGCCGATCGCCATCGTCGAGGAGCTGAAGGGCAAGGCGCGGGCGGCCGGATTGTGGAACCTGTGGTGGCCCAAGCATCACGGCGGCAAGCTCACCGTCTCCGACTATGCGCACCTGTGCGAGGTGATGGGCCGCGTGCTGTGGGCGCCGGAGGTGTTCAACTGCTCCGCCCCCGATACCGGCAACATGGAAACCCTGATCCTGTACGGCACCGACGCCCACAAGGAGAAATGGCTGAAACCCTTGTCGGAGGGCAAGATCCGCTCGGCCTTCATCATGACCGAGCCGGACGTCGCCTCATCCGACGCCACCAACATCCAATCCAGCATCGTGCGCCAGGGCGACCATTACCTCGTCAACGGCCGCAAGTGGTGGAGCTCGGGCGCCATGGACCCGCGCTGCGAGATCATGATCTTCATGGGCAAGACGGATCCGGAAGGTCCCCGCCACCAGCAGCAGTCGATGATCCTGATCCCGGCCGACACGCCGGGCGTCAGCGTGGTGCGGCCGCTGACCGTGTTCGGCTATGACGACGCCCCGCACGGTCACGCCGAGACGCTGTTCGAAAACGTCGAGGTGCCGGCCGAGAACATCCTGCTCGGCGAAGGGCGCGGCTTCGAGATCGCGCAGGGCCGGCTCGGGCCGGGCCGCATCCATCACTGCATGCGCCAGATCGGCGTCGCCGAGCGCGCGCTGGAGTTGATGTGCCGGCGCGCGGCCTCGCGCGTCGCGTTCGGCAAGACCGTCGCCGAGCAGACCGTCACGCAGGAGCGCATCGCCGAGGCGCGCATCATGATCGACAGCGCCCGCCTCTTGGTGCTGAAGGCCGCCCACATGATGGACACGGTTGGCGCCAAGGCCGCCCGCGCCGAGATCGCCATGATCAAGGTGCTGGCGCCGAACGTCGCCTGCAAGGTGTGCGACTGGGCGATCCAGGTGCACGGCGGCGGCGGCGTCTGCCAGGATTTCCCGCTCGCCGCCATGTACGCCCACTCCCGCACCCTCCGCTTCGCCGACGGCCCCGACGAGGTGCACAGGAACCAGATCGCACGGATGGAGATCGGCAGGCATGTGGGGAAGGGAAGGGGGTGATGGCGGGGCGATGGCGCGTGTTGCCCCTGAGCTGACCATGTGACGCTGCGCAACCTCCTGTAGGGAGCCGCGGGCCGCCGTGAGCCGCGGGTCAAATCGGCGCATCGGATCGCGCGCAAGCGGCTTAAGCCAAAGCGAAGACACAATAATTGGAGTGGGGGAAAGATGATCAGGTATTTGGCGGCTGCCGTGATGGCCGTGCTCTTTGCGGCGCCTGCCGCGGCACAGGACTGTGCGCAGGAAGCCCGATTGCGATCGGCGGGTGGCGGCGCGTCCACCTCGATCGAGTTCCGCAACGGTGCAAAGCGCGAAAGGCACATTTACTGGTTGGACGAGCACGGAAAGCGCAAGCCTTACGGGGTCGTCCAGCCGGGACATCCGATCGTCCAGAAGACCTTCGTTTCCCATGTGTGGGTGGTTACCGGTCCCGCCGATCACTGCATGGCCATCGTGACGGCGACGCAGGCTCCGTTGATCGTCGACGTCACCAACCCGGCCGCGATCGGGATCGGTCCGGCGGCGGGGCCGCGCAGCCCGAGGACCCGGCCTGCAGGCGGTCCATCGAAGGCCACGACCTGCAACAGCAACCAGGTTTACAGCTCGAGCATGGGGCAGTGCATTCCGAAGGCCGCGATGTGCTCGAAAAATCAAGTCTATAGCTCAAGCTTGGGCCATTGCGTCACGAAAGTGGCCAAGGCGAAAAGCTGCCCTTACAATCTAACCAGAATTTGCAAGCGCCTGCCGAGCGGGAAACACGCGTGCCGCTGCGCGAGCTGACCGGAATTCAAGCGCTGTCATACGCCGGTGCGCCAGCATCCGGGTTATCCAGTATTCCTGAGCCGTTCTGGACAACTGGATGGCCCGGACCAGAGGCCGGGCCATGTGAGAGCGATCATAGCCTCCGCAACTTATGCCGATTGAGGGAAACGCCATGAACCGTCGTAAAATCTTCAATGTGTCCGCAGTCGCGGCGCTCGGGCTTGCCTTGCTGCCCAGCAGCGTTGTCGCCCAACAAAAGTCGCTGAAGGAACAAGTCTTTGGAACCTGGTCGATCACATCGGTTTTCGATCATTACGAAGACGGCAAGAAGGAAGCTACCTTCGGGGTCGGCGTCAAGGGTGCCCTCAGCTTCGATGGCAATGGCCGGTTCATGTGGACAATCATCGGTGAAAAGCGGGCGGAGCTGAAATCCGACGACCCGCGCCGTCCCGACGCTTTTATCGTAGCCTATATCGGCACATACGCCGTCGAGGGAAATGTTATCAAGATGCACGCCGAACGAGCACAAAATTCCGCCAGGGACGGAGCGGATATGACATTCACCGTGACCGGAAGCGGCGACGCGCTCACCCTCGTCGGTTCTTCGCGCAAGGACCAGAAGGGGACGTTTACCCCACACCTCGACGTTGCGCGGGCAAAGTAGGAATAACCGGGATTACATCGTTTCCAATGTGGTCCTGTTTGGCAAAGCCTAGCAGGGCCATTTTCGTTTGCGAAGGCGGTGCAAGTCAGACTGCTCGTGGTCAAGAGCCACGCTCTCGCCGCACCCCGTTCTAGCTCCGACGATTTCAGGCTAATCTCGGTCAGTGACCAGCGCAAAAAATATGTTCGAACTGGATCGCACCGCCCACCCCCTACTCCGCCGCCGCCCGCACGATGGGCCGTACGCGCGGCGCCAGGCGCCGCCGCACGATGTCGATGTGGCCGCGCAAATCATACAGCTGGTCGGTGAACGGCAGCGGCACGCGGATGCGGGAAACCGCCTCCTCGATACGCTCGAGCTCGGCGGTCTTCTCGCTCAGATGCGCCTCGCTCGGATCGGTAGCGAGCGAGGCTTCCAGCGCCTTCAGCTCGCCATACCAGTAGAGCAGCCGCCGCCGCATGTTCCATTTGTAGAGCAGCGGCAGGTAGTGGAACAGCGGCACCAGGATCGAGAGCAGCGGGATCATCAGCAGCAAGGTCTGGGTGCCGTGCTCGTTGACGAAGGCAGCGAGCCAGAACGGCAGGCCGAGGCGCGTGCCCATCGGCGCCAGCGACCGCAGCAGCACCGGCAGCTCGCCGGTCTTGTAGAGCGCGCGGGCGCCGTTGTGGAGGTCGAACTCGGCATCGTTGCCGTTCGGAAACTCGCCGGCCTTGTAGAACAGGATCGGATCGCCGGCCCTGTCGGTGCCGGACTTGGGATTGCGCACCACCGCATTGGCCAGCAGGCTCGCCAGCGAGGAGTTGAGCGAGGTGCGCACCACCAGCGCGGCCGAGGTCGAGATCAGCGTCACGTCCTTGGGCGGCGTGGCCGGATCGAATTCCACCGCACCCTCGCGCAGGATCACCTTGGACAGCGCCGGGAAGCGGTTGACGTAGGCATCCGCCTCCGCCGCGAAGTCCATCAGCTGCAGCTTCGGATTGCGCAGCAGCTTTTGCAGTTTCGGCGTTTCGGACGGCGCGATCAGGATGGCCGCGTCGGCCTGGCTGGTAGTGAGCGGCGCCGCGTCCTCGGGGAACTCCTGATCGATGAAGGTTGCATTCTTGTCGTCGATGCCATTGGCCTTCAGCATGTGCAGCGCCACGCGGCGCGCGCCGCCGACCCGCGTGCCGACGTAGACCTTCTTGCCTTTCAGATCGCGCAGCGTCTGGAGCCTCTCGCCGGTGCGCGTGAACACCCACATCGGCTCGTAGAACAGCCGTCCGACCGAGCGCAGATTGTCGACCTGCCGCTGGTGCCAGACCTGTTCCTTCTCCGAGGCGAGGCGTCCATGCAGGCTCTCGGCAAAGCCGCCCTTGATGAAGCCGGCCTCGATGTCGGCGGTCGATTCGTCGAACTCCTTGAACTCGGACTTGAACTGCGGGAACAGCGCCTTCAGCGTGTCGGTGCCTTCGACCTTGGGGCGCAGCTCGAGCACCACGCCGAAGCGGGCGAGGTCCTTCTTGTAGAGCTCGGCAAGCTCCTGGTAGGCGCCGGCGCCCCCGCCGGTGGCCAGCACGATGCGGCCCTGGGGACCGGGCTTCAGGATCACGACGGCGGCCCATAGGGCCATGATGATGGCGAAGAACACCGCGCCGACGGCAAGGAGAAATTTCCGCACTCTGCTTCTCATGGTGGGGCTGCTCGCGCTTTGATCAGGGCCGACGTGCCATGCAAAGCCGCATGCATAGCCAATTCAGGTTGCAGAAGGCAACTATCAGGCGGGTTTGACGCAACCAAGGCACGCGCGGCAGCGGCCCCATTGCCGTTTACCGGCGCGCGAACACCGCGACCGCCTCGACGTGCGCGGAATAAAGGAACTGGTCGATCGGCGTCACTTTCGCGAGCGCGAAGCCGCCGCCGATCAGGGCCTCGGCATCGCGGGCCAGCGTCGGCGGATGGCACGACACGGCAATGACGATGCGGACCTTGGACCTGGCGAGGCTCTCGGCCTGCGCCTTGGCACCCGCACGCGGCGGATCGAACACCACCGCATCGAACGCCTCCAGCTCCTTCGGCGACAAGGGCTCGCGGATCAGGTCGCGGACCCGCGTCTCGATCGGCTTCAATCCCTGATTGTGGCGCGCGGCATCGGCAAGCGCGGCGATCGCGGCGGCATCGCTGTCGACCGCCAGCACCCGGGCGGTGCGCGCCAGGCGCAGCGTGAAGGTGCCGACGCCGCAGAACAGGTCGGCAAGCCGCTTTGCCTTGCCGAGCGCGGAGATCACCTGCTCGGCCATCAGGTTCTCCGCTTCGCCAACCGCCTGCACGAAGGCCGCCGGCGGCGGCGCCACCACCGCACGGCCAAGCTGCAGCGTGGGCCTTGCACGGGCAAGCACGATGGTCCCATCGAGGGTGAGGCGGGCGATGCCGGTTTCGGCCGCCCGCTGCACGAGCCGCGCGCGGTTGGCCTTGCCGATGCGGCCGTCCTCGGTGGTGAGGCAGACATCGAGCGCCGGCTCGGCGTCGAGCACCGTGCAGCGGACCTCATGGCATTCCTTCAGCACGAGGGCGCAGAGGTCCGCCAGCATCGGCAAGGCTTTGACGATGCGTGGCGTCAGCACCGGACACTCCCCGATCGGCACGAGGGTGTCGCTGGCCTGGCGGTGATAGCCGAGCTCAACGTCGCGGCCATTGCGGCGGGCGGTCAGCACGGCACGGCGGCGAGAGGCCCCGGCGATCGTCGCCAAGGGACCGATCTCGGCCGATATGCCGCGTTGCGCGAAGGCCGAGGTCACCATCCGCCGTTTCCAGTCCTGGTAAACCGCGGCGGGCATGTGCTGGGCGACGCAGCCCCCGCACACGCCGAAGTGCCGGCACACCGGAACCGCCCGGCCGGACGCCGGCGTCAGCACCTCGCTCAGCCGGCCGCGGGCGCCGTCGAGCGCCACCCGCACCCGCTCGCCGGGCAGCGCGCCCGGGACGAACACCGGCTCGCCCTCGTGCATGGCCAATCCATCGCCATGCGCGCCGAGCCCGGTGATGGCAAGCTCCACGGTGTCAGGCATCACGGCACGCTCCGAGCAGGAACTCCTGGTTGCCGTCGCCGCCCTCGATCGGGGAGGCGGTGACGCCGGCGAGGCGCCATCCCGGCTGTCCGGCGAGGAAGCCGGCCACCCGCTCCACGGCGGCGCCTCGCGCCCGCTCATCGCGCACGATGCCGCCCTTGCCGACGGCTTCGCGCCCAGCCTCGAACTGCGGCTTGACCAGCGTGACGAGCCAGCACCCCGGCCCCGTCAAGGCGAGCGCCGGCGGCAGCACCAGCGTCGCCGAGATGAAGCTCGCATCGACCACGACGGCCGTGACCGCTGCTGGTATCAACACGCGATCGAGCCGCCGGGCATCGGTTCGTTCCAGGTTGACGACGCGCGGGTCCGCCCGCAACCGGGGATGCAGCTGACCGCGGCCCACGTCGACCGCATAAACCCGTTCGGCGCCGCGCTCGAGCAGCAGCTCGGTGAAGCCGCCGGTCGAGGCCCCGATGTCGATGGCGCAGCGGCCTGCCGCCTCCAAGCGGAAATGATCGAGGGCGTGCCGCAGCTTGAGCGCGCCGCGCGAGACATAGCGGCCGACGCCGTCCGCGATCTCGATCGGCGCGTCGGCCGACACCGGCAGGGCCGGCCGCGTCACGACCTTGCCGCCGATGCGCACGTCGCCGAGACGGATCATATCCTGTGCCCGCGATCGGCTTTCGGCCAGACCACGGGCAACGAGGGCATTGTCCAGACGCTGGCGGGACATGATGGAATTCGAGCTTCCGACCGGTGAGCGGATCAACCACGTGGCGGTCATACCGCCAACGACTGCATTCGGCCAGTCCATCGACACGGCCTGGCTTGCATGTCGCCAGGATTCAGTGCGCCGACGCAAAAAAAGGGCCCCGCCGTTGGGTCGGGGCCCGGATTTCTCGCTTGAACTGCACAGGGGGCAGTTGGGGGCATTGGGGGGTGCGAGAAATCCCGTTTGATGATCGGATACCTGTTCGCGATTTTTCCAGCTAAAAAAGACTAGCCCGGAAGGTTTTCCACAGCATTTGTCGCGTGCAGCAAACTCCGAGCTCACGCCCGCGCAGGCCGGTTGGCCAGCAGCTCGCCGCCGATCGCACCCAACGCGACCGCGACGATACCCGAGGCATTGAGACCGGCCTCATCGTACATTTTCTCGGGCTTGTCGTGGTCGATGAAGCGGTCGGGCAGCACCATGGTGCGCACCTTGAGCCCGCGATCGAGCAGCCCGGCGTTGACGAGCAGCTGCAGCACGTGCGCGCCGAAACCGCCCACCGAGCCTTCCTCGATGGTGATGAGCAGCTCGTGGTTGCGGGCGAGCCGCCGGATCAACTCCTCATCGAGCGGCTTGGCAAAGCGCGCGTCGGCAACGGTCGCCGACAAGCCGAGCGCCGCCAGCTGATCGGCCGCCTTCAGACTCTCCGCCAGCCGCGTGCCCAGCGACAGGATGGCGACCTTGCTGCCTTCGCGCAGGATGCGGCCTTTGCCGATGGCCAGCGGCGTGCCCTCGGTCGGCATCTCGACGCCGATGCCTTCCCCGCGCGGATAGCGCAGCGCCGACGGGCCGTCGTCGATCGCCGCCTGGGTTGCCACCATATGCTTCAGTTCCGCCTCGTCGGCGGCCGCCATGATCACAAAATTGGGCAGGCAGGCAAGATAGGCGACATCGAACGAGCCGGCGTGGGTCGGTCCGTCGGCGCCGACGAGGCCGGCCCGGTCGAGGGCAAAGCGGACCGGCAGCTTCTGGATCGCCACGTCGTGCACGACCTGATCGTAGGCGCGCTGCAGGAACGTCGAGTAGATGGCGGCGAACGGCTTCATGCCCTCGGTGGCGAGGCCGGCGGCAAAGGTCACCGCATGCTGCTCGGCAATGCCGACGTCGAAGGTGCGGTCGGGGAACTCCCTGGCAAACAGGTCGAGCCCGGTCCCCGACGGCATCGCCGCCGTTATCGCCACGATGCGCTGGTCCTTGCGCGCCTCCGCGATCAGGCTCTCGGCGAACACCTTGGTGTAGGCCGGCGCATTGGGCTTGGGCTTCACCTGTGCGCCGGTGATCACGTTGAAGCGGTTGACGCCGTGGTACTTGTCATCGGACGCCTCGGCCGGCGGGTAGCCCTTGCCCTTGCGGGTGACCACGTGGATCAGGATCGGGCCCTGCTTGGCATCGCGGGCGTTGCGCAGCACCGGCAGCAGATGGTTGAAGTCGTGGCCGTCGATGGGGCCGAGATAATAGAAGCCCATCTCCTCGAACAGCGTGCCGCCGGTCCAGAAATTGCGCGTGTACTCCTCGGCCTTGGCGGCGCGCCGCTCCCAGTACTTGGGCAGGTGGCGGGCGAGCTGCTTGGCAAAATCACGGATGTGGAAGTAGGTGGGTGAAGAGGTCAGCCGGGCCAGGTAGGCGGAGAACGCGCCGACCGGCGGGGCGATCGACATGTCGTTGTCGTTGAGGATGACGATCAGCCGCTCGTGCCGCGCGCCTGCGTTGTTCATCGCCTCGTAGGCCATGCCCGCGGACATCGCCCCATCGCCGATCACGCACACCACGTGGTGGTCGCCGCCATTGAGATCGCGCGCAACCGCCATGCCGAGGCCGGCCGAGATCGAGGTCGAGGAATGCGCCGCCCCGAACGGATCGTACGCACTTTCCGCGCGCTTGGTGAAGCCCGACAGCCCGCCGCCCTGACGCAGCGTGCGGATGCGGTCGCGGCGGCCGGTCAGAATCTTGTGCGGATAGGTCTGGTGCCCGACGTCCCAGATGAGCCGGTCGCGCGGCGTGTCGAATACCTTGTGCACCGCGATGGTGAGCTCGACGACGCCGAGCCCGGCGCCCAGATGCCCGCCGGTCACCGAGACGGCATCGATGGTTTCTCGCCGCAGCTCATCCGCGAGTTGCGGCAGATCCTTGTCGTCGAGCTGGCGAAGCTCCGCGGGCATCGTCACGCGATCGAGCAGGGGTGTCTTGCTGTTGGTCTGCACGCGGTTCAACTCCCACACTCGGCTGGCGGTACAGGCTTCAACGCACCGGCGCGCAGTCCGCCCACCGGCTGCGGCCGGCGCCGAACGACATGTCCATGACCTGGATCAAATTACGCCGTTCCCCATCATATATAAGCCCTCCGCCGGGCGCGGATAGGACGAAATGATACCCGGCAGGCTCGGCGCGACATTAGATCACGCAGGGGGCGTTCGGGAGCGGGTTAAACAACTTTGTCCCGCTTCAGCCGGGTGATCTCGGCCGGGGTCAGCCCCAAGAGCCCGCCGAGCACGGCATCGTTGCCGTCGCCGAGACGGGGGCCGAGGCTCACAACCCGCCCGGGCGTCTCCGACAGGCGTGCGACGACATTGGGGATGGTGACCGGCTTGCCGGTCGTATCGGGCAGCTCGAGCAGAGTGCCGCGTGCGCGGATGTGCGGATCGGCGAAGATGTCGGCGATGGTATTGACGGGCGCCGCCGGCACCTCGAACCGCTCGGCTTTGGCGAGGAACTCCACCCGCGTCATCGAGCCGATCACCCCGGCCGCGAACCGATCCGCCTCATCGTAGCGGGCGAGCCGCTTGCGGATCTCGCCCAGCTGCTGCAGGGAGGCCAGCTCAGGGCGACCCGCCATCTCGCAGAACCGCTCGAACATGCGGTCGGAGGTGCAGGCGATGGCGATCCACTTACCGTCGCTGGTCTGGTACTGGCCGTGCGGCACGGCGTTGAGCGTGCGGGTTCCCTCGCGGCCACGAACGAGACCGGTCTCGCCGTAGGCCGGCGCCAGCTCGTCGAGCACCCGGAAGATCGATTCATAGAGCGCCACATCGACGATCTGGCCGCGGCCGGTCAAATCGCGGGCGCGCAATGCGGCCATCACGCCGAATGCGCCGAACAGGCCGGTGATGTAGTCGGCGAGCGAGGTGGAGCCGGGCGTCACCGGCGGCCCGTCGGCCATGCCGGCTAGGTGCACGAGCCCGCCGAACGCATGCGCGATGCGGGCAAAGCCGGGTTTGTCGCGGTAGGGTCCGTGTTGGCCATAGCCCGATACGCGGAGCAGCACCAGGCGCGGATTGGCCGCCGCCAGCGCGTCCCAGCCGAGGCCCCATTTCTCGAGGGTTCCAGGGCGGAAATTCTCGCATACGACGTCGGATTTGGCGGCCAACCGCAAGAGAATGTCGCGGCCTTCCGGCTTCCTCAGGTCGAGCGTGACCGAGGTCTTGTTGCGCGCCTCGCTCTTCCAGGCGAGGCTGTCGCCGCCGTCCTTGGGCGTGCCGTAGCGCCGCCAGGGATCGCCGCCGTCCGGCTGCTCGACCTTGATCACCTCGGCGCCATATTCCGACATCAGCGAGGCCGCGAACGGCGCCGCGACGAACGTTGCCAGATCGAGCACTCGGATGCCGGCGAGGGGGAGCGGCATGGTCATGTCGGGGAGACCCTGATGGAAACGATTTCGATCGGTCGGACACGTTAATCCCAACCGAAATCCGGAACAATGCCGGGGCTCACCGCCGGTACAGCAGCCGCGCCCGGATGGTGCCGGGGATCTGCCGGATTTCGGCCAGCACCTCATCGGCGTCGGGGACCGGACCGTCGGCATCGAGCACGACATAGCCGATGTCGGCGTCGGTCTGGTACACCTGCGCGGCGATATTGACACCGCGGCGGGCGAACACCTCGTTGAGCCGTCCGAGCTCGCCCGGCAGGTTGCGCTGCACCTGGATGAAGCGCGTGCCGGCCGGGCGCGGCGTCAGCAAAACCTGGGGGAAGTTGACCGCACCCGCGGTCGAGCCGACATCGGAATACTCGACGAACTTCCTCGCCACCTCCGCGCCGATCCGCTCCTGCGCCTCCTCGGTCGAGCCGCCGACGTGCGGAGTCAGGATGACGTTGTTGAGCCCCTGCAGCGGGCTCCTGAAGCGGTCGGCATTGGAAGACGGCTCGACCGGGAACACGTCGACGGCGGCGCCCGCGAGATGCTGCGCCTTGAGCGCGGCGGCCAGTGCGGCGAGATCGACGACGCTGCCGCGCGCATTGTTGATGAAGAACGCGCCCGGCTTCATGGCTCTGATCTCGTCCGCCCCGATCATGCCGATCGTCTCGGCGGTCTCGGGCACGTGCACCGTGACCACATCGCTGCGGGCGAGCAACCCGGCGAGCGTATCGGTCGGCTCGACATTGCCGTGGCGCAACTTGTCGGTGTGGTCGTGGTAGATCACCCGCATGCCCATCGCCTCGGCCAGCACCGCCAGCTGGCTGCCGATATTGCCGTAACCGACGATGCCGAGCGTCTTGCCGCGCACCTCGTGCGAGCCGGCAGCGGATTTGTCCCAGTCGCCGCGATGCGCCGCGATGGACTTGGGGAAGATGCGGCGGAACAGCATGACGATCTCGGCCATGGTCAGCTCGGCGACGCTGCGCGTATTGGAGAACGGCGCATTGAATACCGGGATGCCCTTGAGCCGGGCGGCATTGAGATCGACCTGGTTGGTGCCCACCGAGAAGCAGCCGACCGCGATCAGGCGGTTGGTCGAGGCGATGATTTCGGCGGTCAGCTGCGTGCGCGAACGAATGCCGAGGATGCGCACATCCGCCAGTGCCGCCTTCAGCGCCGGCCCGTCCAGCGCCTTGCCATGCCGCTCGAGGTTGGTGCAGCCCGCAGTCGTCAGGATACCGGCGGCGGTATCGGAAATGCCTTCGAGCAGCAGGATCTTGATTTTGTCCTTGGGCAGGGAGGGGTTCTGAATCTTGTTCATGATCATCTCGAGGCTTCGCCGGTCGCCTTTGTCGTTCGGGCGCCGGCCGGGCGCGCCGTCCGCGCTCATAACCGATTTTAGCGGCTTCGGCGTCCAATATTTTGCCCAGGACGCGCTGCGCCCTCGGATCGCCGGCGGCGAAATTGTTCGTGACGCCCGATGACGAGACCGGCGTTTCCGGTTTAAAATGCCAGGGCTCCCAGTCGGACGGGGTTTGACTGCGAAAGGACGCACGATGTCATCACTCAACGACTGGAAGGTGCCCGCGGCGCTGCAACCCAAGCCCGAGAATTACGATTTCGATCTGGAGCATACGCTCACCAGCGTGGTCGGTCTGCGCTCGATCATCCGCGAGGACGCATTCAGCGCCCAGACGCTCGGCACCGAGCGGGCCGGCAACGGCGTCGTGATCCGGCGCGACGGGGTCGTGCTGACCATCGGCTATCTCATCACGGAAGCGGAGAACATCTGGGTCACGCTCGACGACAATCGGGCCATGCCGGGGCACGTGCTCGGCTATGATCACGAGAGCGGTTTCGGGCTGGTGCAGGTGCTCGCGCATGTCGACCTGCCGGCGCTGCCGCTCGGCGATTCGGGCGCAACAGTGGTGGGCGAGCGGGTCGTGCTCGGCGGCGCCGGGGGCCTGCAGCGATCCCTCGCCGCCCGCATCGTCGCCAAGCAGGAATATTGCGGCTATTGGGAATACGCGCTCGACGAAGCGATTTTCACCTCGCCCGCCCATCCCAACTGGGGTGGCACGGCGGTGGTCGGCCACACCGGCGCGCTGATCGGGATCGGCTCGCTGCAACTCCAGCAGGGCAAGGAGGGCAGCCCGGGATCGAGCCTCAATATGGTGGTCCCGATCGACCTGCTGAAACCGATCCTCGACGATCTGATGACGATCGGGCGGCCCAACAGGCCGGCGCGCCCTTGGCTCGGGCTCTATGCCATCGAGGTGGAGAACCGCATCGTGGTGGCGGGCCTCGCCGAGCGCGGCCCCGCCAAGATCGCCAAGGTGCGCACCGGCGACGTGCTGCTGGCCGTGGGCGGCGCGGGCGTCTCCAGCTTGAGCGGCTTTTTGCGCAAGGTGTGGGCGCTCGGTATGGCCGGGGTCGAGGTGCCGCTGCTGGTCTACCGTGACGGCGACACGCTGGAAATCAAAGTCAAATCGGCCGACCGGCGGAGCTTTCTCAGGGGCCCGAAGGTGCATTAGGCGCGGAACACCGAGTGTCGCGAAACTCGAAGCCCACCTCGCCGAAGCCCGGGATTACGCGCTGCGAATCGAGCGCAGCGCCGGCTTTACGGGTAGGTACCCCGTGCCCGTCACGCCTCCAGCGTCTCGGCGATGGCGCGGCGCTGCGGCAGAATGGCGAACCAGACGGCGAAGCAGATCGCCGCGGTTGCCGCGAACGCCAGCCGCAACCCCATGCGGTCCGCCAGCACGCCGATGACCAAGGCGCCGATCGCCGGCGTGCCGCGGAATACCAGGATGTAGAGGCTCATGACCCGGCCGCGCATGTGGTCGGCGACGGCCGATTGCACCAGCGCCTGCGTGCTGGTCGACATCAGGTTCAAGGTGCAGCCGGACATGGCGGCGAACAGCACGCCGAGCCACAGCCGGTCGGTCGCCACGAACCCGAAGGTGGCCACCACCAGCCCGAGGAAGCCGCTCAGCACCACCACCGACAGGCCGTCGATGCGGCCGCGATAGCCGATCCAGCCGGCGCTCGCCATGGCGCCGACACCCATGCTGGAGGCGAGCCAGGAAAGGCCGACGGCACCGGAATGAAACACGCCACCGGCAAAACCCGGCAGCATATCCTGCAACGGGCGCACCAGCGAGGAGGCAACCGTGAGCAGCACGAACAACGGCAAAATGCCCTTGTGGCCGTAAACGTAGCGGAGGCTTTCGCCGATATCCTGGAAGATATTCGCGCCGCGGCGGGGCTGCGGCCGATAGGGCGGCAACCGCATGAAGTTGAGCGCCACGATGAGCCCGAACGTGCCGCAAACGTGGGCGAGGAAGGTGCCGCCGACGCCGGCATGGGGAATGATCAGTGCCGCAATCGCGGGGCCGACGAAGCGGGAGGCCTGGAACAGCGCGGAATCGATGGCGACGGCGGACGGAAACTCGCTCCGCGGCACGGTCGATGGCACGATGGTCTGGCGGGCGGTCGCATACAAGGGCTGGATGGTGCCCGTCACCAGCGAGAGCGCGAACAGCAGTTCCACCGTCATCAGCCCGGCGAGCGTGACCGCCGCCATGGTGATGGCCTGCAGGAACATCAGGAACTGCGTGATCCTGATCTGCCGCATCGGATCGGAACGGTCGGTCAGGGCGCCGGCGAGCGGCGCCAGGATCAGCATCGGCGCCAGGTCGGCCGCCGCCACCGCGCCGAGCCAGATGCTCGAATGGGTCAACTCCCAGGCAAACCAGCCGACGCCGACCCGCTGCATCCAGGAGGTGGTGTTGTTGGGGGTCTGCCCGCACATGAAGATGCGGTAGTTTCGATGGTGCCACAGCCGGAATATCGGGTTCTGGGTGGACGCGCGCTCGGTCCGATCCGATGCGGCGGCATCGGGCTTGGGTTGCGCGAGTCCCGGCGGCGGCGCCGGCGACACCTGCATGGCTGGCAGCGCACGCCCGTTGCGTGCCCACTCACGCCGCTTGCGTTTGCCGGTCATTGCATCGCGTCCGGCTGAGCCGGACGCAAGACCTGGCCGCGTCCGGCGTCGCATCAGCTCAGCGACCGAGCCGCCGCCCGAACAGGGCGAACAGCCGCTCCCAGTGCCGCTCGGCGGAGGCCTTGTGGAAGGCCTTGCGCTGCGGGAAGCCGAAGGCATGGTCCGCGCCCGGATAGACCTCCACCTCGTGCGGGGCGGCGTAGTGCTGTTTCAGGGTGGCGATCACCTCGGGCGGCGTGTAGTGGTCCTTTTCGGCGCAGCCGAAATACACCTCGCCGCTGATTTTCGAAGCGAGGCTGTGCGGGCTGGTCGGCTGGTCGGTGACGAGGCTGGTGCCGTAGATCGCCGCGGCGGCCGCGAACCGGTCCGGGTGGCGCGCCGCTGCATTGACGGCATACTGGCCGCTCATGCAATAACCGACCGCGCCGATCGGTTGTTTCTTGATGGCCGCCTCGCCGTCGATGAATTTCAGCATGGCGTCGGTGTCGTCCATCACCTTGGCGATGTTGATGGTTTTCATGAGCTCCGTCATGCGCGCCCGCTCGGGGCTGTCGGGCGTCAGCTTGTTGGTGTCGATCGGGGTATAGTTGGCGGTGCGGTAATACATGTCCGGCAGCAGCACGGCATAACCGACGGTGCCGAGGCGGCGGGCGAAGTCGCGCAATTCCTCGCGGATGCCCGGCGCATCCATATACAGTATGATGGGTGCAAACGGCCCGCCGCGCTCGGGATGGCATACGAACGTGCCCATGCGCCCTTCCTTGGTTGCAATCTCGACCTGCATCTCTTTCATCGTCACTCTCCCTGATGGATTGGGTCTGGTGCTGGCAGCCGACAAACGTTTTATTCATCCGGCGCCCAGCATGCCACACTTTTGCGGCCGGGCCATCCGGCGCCGAGGCCGACGCACGACCAATCAATTCGCGATCACGACCGGATTTCCGAGCGCCACCGAATTCACGATGCCTTCAATGCCGGCAACGGTCGCCAGCATCTCCTCCGGTGATACCAGAAACGGCGCTTTGCCCTCGACCGCGTCGGCGAACGACTCCGCCAGCTCCCTCAATGAATCGACGCTCGCAAACGTCTGCGACTGCGGCTTGCCGCCGATTTTCGTCACGATCAGCTCGTCCTCGCCGCGGGCCTCCGCTGCGCCTTTGGTGCCGAACACATGCACGCGCCAGAGCAGTGGCGAAGCGCGTACGGTGCCCATCAGGCCGGTCGCGCCGCTGGTGAATTGCGCCAGCACCGCCAAGGAGTCGCGCGGATCGGGGTGCGCACGCCGCGAGAAGACTCGGGCATCGATGCGGGCCAAGGCGCCGGCCAGGCTGACGAACGCATCGACGATATGAATGCCGGCACCGGTGAGACCGGCGGCGGGAGATTGCCCCGGGTCGTCGCGCCAGCCACCCGGCGCGGTGCGGGTCGAATGCTCGTTGCTGTAGTGGCCCTCGATATGCAGGATCTCGCCGATCTCGCCGCGTTCAACCACCTGGCGCAGTGCGCGCATGGAGGCAAAGCAGCGCTTGTTGTTGCCGCTGGCGAGCGGCACCCCGGCGCTGCGCACCGCATCGAGCGCCCGGCGCGCCTCCTTCACGGTCAGCGCCAGCGGCTTCTCGCACCACACCGGCTTGCCGGCGCGGGCGACCGCGATCACCTGCTCGACGTGCACGGAGTGGGGCGTTGCCAGGAACACGGCGTCGACCTCGGGGTCGGCCAGCACATCGGCGAGGTCCGTCGACAGGCGGATGCCGTGCTTGGTCGCGATTTCCCGCGCCTCGCCGGGCTCCTTGCTGACGCCATGCACGAACCTGATCCGCCGGCTTTTGCCCTGCACGGCATTGAGATGCGCCTGGCCCCAGCGCCCGAGCCCGACAATCGCCGCATTGATCATTTCGTCCCCTCGGCCAAGCGATGCTGCGATATGGTACCGCTGGCGTCACGAAGCGCAATGCCGCAAACTCGGGAGGGGCATGGACCCGGCCCATTCGCGGCGAATATTGCAAAATCAGGAGGCTCGACTTGGATCTGGAACTCACGAACAAGGTAGCGGTGGTGACCGGCGGCAGCCGTGGCATCGGCAAGGCGATCGCGGCGAGCCTCGCCCGCGAAGGCGCGGACGTGGCGCTCGTCGCGCGCAGCAAGGAAACCAATGCGGCGGCGGCCGGCGAGCTGGCCCGGCAGAGCGGGCGGCGGGTGGTGGCGTTCGAGGCCGACACGGGCGATGATGCGGCGGTCCGCTCGATGGTGGCGAGCGTGATCGCCGAGTTCGGCCGCATCGACATCCTCGTCAATTGCGCCGCCCAGCCGGGCGGGCAGTCCAAGCCGCCGGCCCTGGCCCAGATCACCAACGACGACTTCTGGGCCGACATGAACGTCAAGGTGCTCGGCTATTTGCGCACGGCACGGGAAGTGGCCCCGCACATGCAGCGGCAGGGCTGGGGGCGCATCATCAATCTCAGCGGCCTCGCCGCCCGCACCACCGGCACCATCATCGGCTCGATCCGCAATGTCGGGGTCGCGGCCCTGACCAAGAACCTGGCCGAGGAACTCGGCCCTTCCGGCATCAACGTCACCTGCGTGCACCCGGGGCTGACCAGGACCGAGAAGACGCCCGGCGTCATCGCGGCACGGGCCAAGGCGCAGGGCATCGCTCCTGAGGAGGTCGAGAAGCAGATGGCTGCCGGCAACACGGTGCGCAAGCTGATCAGCGCCGAGGAGGTCGCCAACGTGGTGACGTTCCTTGCCTCCCCCAAATCGCTCGCCATCAATGGCGATGTGATCGCGGCGGGCGGCGGCGCCAAGGGCTCCATCCACTATTGACGCGCTGCGGCACCCCATCCGAGCCCGGCCAGGATCGGATGGGATTTGCCCGGTGCCACAACGCTCAATAATGCCGCGCTGGTGTGATGGAGCCGGGCCGGCACCAATTCGCCGATGTCACAGGCCGTCTGCGACCCCTTGTTTCAGGGCCGAAATCCGCCCATAAGGAGGGCCATCCACCGGCAAACGGTGCAAGCAAAAATACGATGGAGGAAAACTCGCCATGCTGACCCGCAGACACGCCTTGATCGGGGCGGTCGCCATGCCGGCCATCCTGAGATTTTCGGGCCCGGCGCATGCCGCCACCACCTTGAAAATCTCCCATCAGTTCCCGGGCGGCACGCTCGAGGACGGCGATTTCCGCGACCGGCTGTGCCGCAAGTTCGCGATCGAGGTGGAGAAGAAGACGGCCGGCGCGCTGAAATTCGAGATCTATCCCGGCGCCTCGCTGATGAAGACCAACGCGCAGTGGTCGGCCATGCGCAAGGGCGCGCTCGATATCAGCCTGTATCCGCTGTCGTACGCGGGCGGAGAGGTGCCCGAGACCAACATCGGCCTGATGCCCGGCCTCGTCTCCTCCTACAAGCAGGGGCTCGGCTGGAAGGGCCAGCCGATCGGCATCGAGCTGACCAATTTCCTCGCCGACAAAGGCATCATGATCGTCACCTGGATCTGGCAGGCAGGCGGCGCGGCCAGCCGCGAGAAACCTCTGGTGACACCCGAGGACGCCAAGGGCCTCAAGGTGCGCGGCGGCTCGCGGGAGATGGACATGGTGCTGCAGGCGGCCGGCGCGGCGGTGCTGTCGCTGCCCTCCAACGAGCTGTATGCGGCCATGCAGACCGGGGCGTGCGATGCCGGCATCACCTCATCGACCAGCCTGATCTCGTTCCGCCTCGAGGAAATCTCCAAGCAGCTGACGACCGGACGCGGCAAGGCCTACTGGTACATGTTCGAGCCGCTGCTGATGTCGAAAGCGATCTTCGACAAGCTGCCAAAGGACCAGCAGGATGCGATAATGAGCGTCGGTCTCGACATGGAGAAATTCGGGCTCGACGGCGCCATGGCCGACGACATCGCCGTTGCCAAGGTGTTCGAGAAGGCCGGCGCCAAAGTCCACGACCTGGACGATGCCGTGGTCGAGAAATGGCGGGCGATTGCGCGCGATACCGCGTGGAAGGATTACGCCAAGAAGACCACGCTCGCCGGCAAGCTGATCGATCTCGCCCAGAAAATCCCGGCATGAGCCACGGGCTGGACATCGACGAGCGGGCGCCGGTTGCCGCGCCCGCGATCGCGAACCCGCTGGTGCGGGGCCTGGCGCGGGCCATCAACGCCGTCAACATGGTGATTGTCCGCGCATCGCAGATCGCGTTGATCGTGGCCGCGTGCATCCTCAGCTACAGCGTCGCGCTGCGCTATTTTTTCAAGGGCCAGACCTACTGGCAGGATGAGGCCGCCGTATTCCTGCTGGTCGGCGCCACTTTCCTGTCGTCGGCCTACGTGCAGGAGCGGCGCGGGCACATCGGCATCGAGGCGATCGTCGGTCTGCTGCCGCGTGGCGTTGAGAAGCTGCGCCGGTGGGTGGTGGATGTCGCCAGCATGCTGTTCTGTGCCTTCTTCGCCTGGAAATCCTGGACCCTGCTCGAGGAAGCCTGGGTCGACGGCCAGGTCTCCGGCTCGACCTGGGCACCGCCACTGTGGATCCCTTACTCGGTGATGGCGCTCGGCATGACGCTGCTGTCGCTGCAAATCCTGGTGCAGGTGCTGACCGCGATCAGCGGGGAGAGGCGCGCGTGAGCACGCTGACCATCGGGCTGATGTATGCCGGGGCGACGCTCGCGGTGATGTTCTCCGGCATGCCGATCGCGTTCGCGCTCGGCACGGTGGCGGTCGTGTTCATGTATTTCTTCATGCCGGCGGCCTCGCTCGATACCGTGACGCAGAACGTCTACGAGGAGATGGCCTCGATCACACTGCTGTCGATCCCATTGTTCATCCTGAAGGGCGCGGCCATCGGCCGCTCGAAGGCCGGGCAGGATCTCTACACCGCGCTGCACGTGTGGCTGCACAAGATTCCGGGCGGGCTCGGCATCGCCAATGTGTTCGCGTGTGCGCTGTTCGCCGCCATGGCCGGCTCCTCGCCGGCAACCTGCTCGGCGATCGGCTCGGCCGGCATCCCGGAAATGCGCAAGCGCGGCTACTCGGGCGGGTTTGCGGCCGGCATCATCGCCGCCGGCGGCACGCTCGGCATTCTGCTGCCACCCTCGATCACTATGATTCTCTACGCCGTCGCCGCGGAGCAATCGCTTGGCCGGCTGTTTCTCGCCGCGATCGGGCCGGGGCTGCTGCTGGTGACGCTGTTCGCCGGCTACGCGGTGCTCCGCTACCGCCAGGAGCGGGCGCGGGCGTTGATAGCCTTCGAGGCTTCGGGCCTGCAATCGGAGCTGTTGCGCGAGGAGGAGCTGACCCTGCGGGACCGCGTGGAAGCGCTGCCGCGGGTGCTGCCGTTCATCGTGCTGCTGACCGGCGTGATGATCGCGCTGTACGGCGGCTTTGCCACGCCATCGGAGACCGCGGGTCTCGGCGCCATCCTGGCGCTGATCCTGATCGCGCTGATCTATGCCGTATGGAAGCCGGCGGACCTCGACCCGATCCTATCGGCGACGCTCAGGGAATCGACCATGCTGATGATGATCATCGGCATGTCGCTGCTGTACTCCTACGTGATGAGCTATCTGCACATCAGCCAGGCCGCGGCGGAGGCGATCGTCGACCTGCACCTGTCCCGCTGGCTGCTGCTGCTGGCCATCCTTGTCCTGGTGGTGGTGCTCGGGTTCTTCCTGCCGCCGGTGTCGATCATCCTGATGACGGCACCGATCATCCTGCCGCCGCTGAAGGCCGCCGGGTTCGACCTCGTCTGGTTCGGGGTGATCATGACCATCGTGATGGAGATGGGGCTGATCCATCCGCCGGTCGGGCTCAACATCTTTGTCATCAAGAACATCGCACCCGACATCCCGCTCAGCGACGTGATTTGGGGCACGCTGCCGTTCGTGCTCCTGATGATGCTGGCGGTGCTGCTGATCTGCGTGTTCCCCGACATCGCCAATTGGCTGCCGAACGCCACGCTCGGGCCGGCGCGGGTCGGGCGCTAACCTGTACCGACGCCCGCTCACTCCGGTGCGATCGGCGGAATCTGCGGAGCCCGCTTGCGACTTTATGGACTGCACAACGACCGGGGATCGTGCTTGAAAGGGGTGCGCAGCGGGGCCTACACGCATGGGTGCCGCCTGTCGCAGCAACCGGCAGGCCAGACTTCTGATCGGATCGGGGGGTGATGGAGACCGCCTTACGCAGGGGAGCATTCCTGATCGCCGCCTGCTGCGCCGGCTTGATCGCCCGCGGCCTGGGTGTGCCGTTGCCATGGATGATCGGTGCGATGGTGCTGACCGCCACCCTGGGGCTCTCGGGGTTTCATCCACCGGTGCATCCATTCTACCGGCCGGTGGGCCAGACCATCGTGGCGACCGCCCTCGGCCTCTATTTCACCGACGAGGCGCTGACCGAGGTGCTGGTGCATGGCTGGCTGATGCTGGCCGCGGCGATGCTGACCATCGCGGCCGGCTTCATCGCCGCGGTGGTGCTGGTGCGCCTCTCCGGCACGGACGGGACCACGGCGTTCTTCGCCTCGCTGCCGGGCGGACCGGTGGAAATGGCGATCCTGGCCGAGCATTTCGGCGTGCCGGGTGGCCCCGTGGCCCTGGCGCAGACCTTCCGCATCGCCAAGATCGTGCTGCTGGTGGCGCCGGCCCTGCTGCTGTGGCAGCATGCGGCGCGGTTCGTGTTCCGCCCCGAGCATGCGATCGAGCCCGGCGGGCTGGTGCTGCTTTATGGCGCTGCCGTGATGGCCGCGCTGCTGCTCAAGTGGCGACGCGTCCCCAACGCGTTCTTCCTCGGCCCGGTCGCGGTCGCCGCGCTGCTGACGGTGAGCGGCGTTCCGCTGTCGGGCATTCCCGCCCCGCTGCTGTTCGCCGGCCAGATCCTGCTCGGCACCTCGCTCGGCTCGCGCTTCGACCGCGACAAGCTCGCCGGCTGCGGCCGCTTCATCCTGGCGGCATTTGCCTCGACCGCGGTGCTGCTGGCGCTGTGCATGCTGGTCGCGGTCGGCGTCTGGCTCATCTCGGGAACCCCGCTACCCGCGCTGATCGTGGCCACCGCGCCCGGCAGCGTCACCGAGATGGCGCTGACGGCGCGGGCGGTGCAGCAGAGCGTGGCGATGGTGATCGCCTATCACCTGATCCGCATCTTCATCATCATTCCGGCGGCCGCCCCCCTGTATCGCCTGTTCCGCGCCCTGACTCGCAATTTCGTCAGCTTTCCGCAGCCGGTAGAGAACCGCGCTTCGCTCGCGGCGCGCAATGCGGCGGAGTGATTCGCACTCAGGACCGGCGACAAACACCACAACGGCTTCACGCCACACGGGCGGCTCAATTCGACCGCTGTCCTACCCGGCTGTGTCGGCATCCGGGTATCCAGGACTCCCGGACAAGACCCTGGATCTAAAAGTTGGCTGAGGGCGGTGATGCAGCGGCGACTTTGCCGCGGCCGCCGAGGTAGGCCGCGCGCACATCACCATTGCGCCACAACTCGTCGGGCTTGCCAGAAAGCACCAGGCGGCCGGATTCGAGCACATAGCCGCGATCCGCGACCGACAGGCCCATGCGCGCGTTCTGCTCGACCAGCAGCACCGTCATGCCGCGCTTGCGGATTTCGCGGATGATCCCGAACACGGCCTGCACGATGACCGGCGCCAGCCCCAGCGATGGTTCGTCGAGCAGCATCAGTTTGGGTTTGGCCATCAGGCCCCGCGCGACCGCCACCATTTGTTGCTGGCCGCCCGACAAGGTCCAGCCGAGCGCATCGGCGAAGGGCCGAATGTCCGGAAACAAATCGAACATCTCGTCGGACTCGGCATGCAGTTGCGCCTTGGCCGTGCGGCCTCGGTTCGAAGCGCCCAGCATGATGTTCTCGCGGGCGGTGAGGCCCGGGAATACGCGCCGCCCCTCCGGCACATGCGATATGCCGAGCCGCACGATTGCCTCGGGGCCGAGCCCCGCGATGGATTTGCCGTCGAATTTGATGGTGCCCGAAGCGGGCCGGGCAAGGCCGGACACTGCCCGCAAGGTGGTCGATTTGCCGGCACCATTCGCCCCCAGCAGCGTCACCACCTCGCCTGCGTCCACGCTCAGCGAGACGCCGTGAACGGCTTCGATCTCACCATAGCGCACAACGATATCGTCAAGCTCCAGCAGGGGCATCAGGCTCGGTTCCAAGATAGGCTGCGATCACGTCGGGGTGACTCAGGACGGCGAGCGACTCGCCGTCCGCGATGCGTCGGCCGAAGTTGAGCACCGTGATGTGACTGGCGACCTCGCTGACCAGCGTCATGTCGTGGTCGATGATGAGGATGGTGGGCCCGGCTGCGGCGATCCGCTTCAGGAGATCGCTCAATTCCGCCTTCTCCGTCGAATTGAGCCCGGCCGCTGGCTCGTCGAGCAGCAATACCGATGGATTGCCGGCGAGCGCACGTGCGATCTCGATCAGCCGCTGATGGCCATAGGAAAAACTTGTGACCGGTTCATCCGCACGTGCCGCGAGCCCAACGAACGCCAGCGCCGACCTCGCGCGGGCCGCATGCGCCTGCCGTCCGCCGGTCACCAGGGCATTGCCCGGATGCTCAGAGCCGATCTCCACGTTCTCGAGCGCCGTCATGGAGCGGAACAGGCGAATATTCTGGAACGTGCGACCGAGGCCCGCTGCGGTCCGCGCATGCGTCGGCAGTGCGGTGATGTCCCGCCCGTCGAGGACGATCTTGCCGGCGGTCGGCGTGTAGAGGCCGGAGAGCACATTGAGCGTCGTGGTCTTGCCCGACCCGTTCGGGCCGATCAGCGCATGCACGCTGCCGCGCTGGACCGCGAAGCTGATGTCATCGACCGCTTTGAGGCCGCCAAAGTGTTTCGCCAGGCGTTGAACCTCTAGCGTGATGTCGGATGCCGTCGCCCTGCCTGCATCCTGGCTCAGCACCAGTGCCGGAAACTGGCCGGGCGCCCGGGACGCCGGCACGAGACGATTGAGCCGCGCCTTGATGAAACCCCAGATGCCGTCCGGCATGAACAGCACGATCAGAATCACGGCCATCCCGTAGATGGCGAGGTAGAGCCCGGGATATGCCTTCAGGAAGCGCAGCCACTCGGGAATGAGGATCAACAGCGCGGTTCCGATCGCCGCCCCGATCGGCGAGGCGACGCCGCCGAGCAGCACCATCGTCAGAAACACGACACTTTCGGCGAACGAGAATTGATCAGGGCTGACATAGTTGAAGCCGCCTGCAAACAAGCCGCCGGCGATGCCGCCGAGCAGGGCCGAAAGCGCGAATGCTGCGACCTTGGTCTGGTAGACGTTGATGCCGGTCACGCCCGCGGCAAGCTCGTTGTCGCGAACCGCCCGCATCGAGCGCCCAAGCCTGGTCTCGGGCAGGTGCCAGACCACAAATCCGATCATCGCCAGCGCCATAACGCAGAACCCGAGATACATCTGCGGCGCCGACAGCAGCGGCGGGCGCTGGATTTTGGTCACCCCATCGGGGCCGTGCGTGACGGCAATCCAGTTGATCATGATCAAGGTCAGGATCTGCTGAAAGCTGATCGTCACCATCGCCAGGTAGTGGCCGCCGAGCCGCAGCGTGCAGGCGCCGAGCACCGCGCCCATCAGCATGGCGCCGAGCGCGCCGCCGGCCAGGCAGATCCAGAAACTGATGCCGAAGTCGGCGGTGCCGAGCCCGACCGCGTAGGCGCCAATTCCGAAAAAGGCCGCTTGCGCCAGATTGATCTGGCCGCACAAGCCGAGCACGATCGTCAGCCCGAACACTGCGATCGCGTACGTCACCGCCTGCATCAGAATGTTGAGCGTGTAATTGTCGACGGGGGTCAGCATCGCCGCGCTGGCTGCCACCAGAGCCAGGCACCAATAGCCGGCGAACCCCGTGCGGCTGGGGTTGGTGGCCGGGGGGAAACTCGCGGTTTCTATGACGGCGGCGTCCTGCTTCATGCCCCGCTCAAGCCTTTTCCGCTACGCGTTCGCCAAAGATGCCTTGAGGCCTGAAGATCAGGAACAGCACCAGCACCAGGAATGCAAACCCGTCCTTGTAAGGCACGGAAATGTAGGCCGCGCCGAACGTCTCGACGATGCCGAGTGCGATGCCGCCCATGATGGCGCCCGCCACGTCGCCGAAGCCGCCGATGATGGTCGCGGCAAAGGCCTTCAACGCGATCGATCCGCCCATCTGGATCGAAACGAACAGAATGGGTGCGACCAGAATGCCGGCGATGCCGCCGAGCAGTGCGCTGTAGATGAAGGTCACCATGATCATGACTGCGACAGGGATGCCGAGCAGTGACGCCATTTCCTTGTCCTGCGAGGTGGCCTGAAGCTTCTTGCCCAGCATCGTGTGCTCGAAGAACCAATACTGAAAGGCCACCAGAACCGCCGTGACCGCGACGATCAGCAGGTATTGGCTGTCGAGGTAGACGCCGCCCACCTGGAAGCCCTGCGTCTCGAACCAGCCTGGCAGCATCTGCGGCTGCGGGCCGTAGAGGGCCAGCGTCGTGTTGGCGAGAAAAATCGATGCGCCGATGGTCGAGATGATGACCGGCAGGAACGTGCGATGCCGCAGCGGGTAGTAGACGACCAGGTTGAACAGCGCGCCGAACAGCGCCATGCCCGCCAGGCAGACCAGGAACGACAGCCAATAGGGCCATCCCAGATCGACGGCGAATACGACCATCAGGAATGCGGCCACCATCGAGAATTCGCCCTGGGCGAAATTGACGACATTGGTCGCACGGAAGATCAGCACGAAGCCGAGCGCAACCAGGGCGTACACCGAGCCGATGCCGATCCCCTGGAACAACAGTTGCAGCAAGAGATCCATCGACCGAGGCCCAATGTGCTTTGGAAAGGTTGGCTCGAGGCAGTGCGGCACCGAAACGCCCGCCGCGGCGCGCACTGGCTCGCGGCGGGTATGGCGAGTTGTGTCAGTCCTTGAACTCGATGTGCTTGTCGAACACGATCTTCCCGGCTTCATTCTTCACGATGTTGTAGCCGTGCAGACCATCGCCCTTCGCGTCGAAATTGTAGTCGCCCTCTGCTCCCTTTAGGCCCTTGATGGCGAGAATCGCGGTGCGCACTTTCTGCGGATCGGTCGCGCCGGCCGCATTGGTGGCAGCGGCAAGCATCTTGAGCGCATCATAGGTCCAGGCGCTGAAGAAGTCCGGGGAGGCCTGATAGGCGGCCCGGTAGGCATCGGCGTAGGCCTTGGCGGCCGGTGAGCTCTCCTCGGCGTAATCGGCGATGCCGAACACGCCATTGAGGGCGGGACCTGCGAGTTTGGTGACGGTGGCGCCGATCACCGACGGCGATCCGACCCATGGTATGTTGACGCCGAGCTGTTTCAGCTGACGCGCGAATATCGCGACATCAGGCTCGTTGGTCATGTAGCTGCCGATAACGTCCGCTCCGGACTGCTTGACGGCGAGCACGATCGGCGTGAAATCCGGCATGTTGCTGGGATACCCCTGATCCAGCACGGGGGTTACACCCTGTTTGCCGAGCGCCTCCGCCAGGGCCTTGGCGCCGCTGCTGCCGAATGCATCGGTGGCGTGGATCACCGCCCATTTCTTCTTGCCGAGCGTGTTGACGCCATAGTCGGCGATGACGCGCGCCGAGTAGGAGTCGTTGGGCCGGAACCGGAACAGCCAGGGATTGCCGATGCGCGTCAGCTCGGGATCCGTGCCGCCGATCATGACCGGCTTTGCGGTGCTGAGCACATTGGGGGCGATGGCATGGATCTGGGTCGATCGGATCGGCCCGATGAAGGCGTAAATGTCGGCATTGGATGTCAGCTTGGAGAACCCGAGCACGGCTCCCGGATTGGTCGACTGATCGTCCTCGGTGACAAGCTCGACCTGCTTGCCGAGAATGCCGCCCGCTTTGTTGATCTCGGCGAGGGCAAGCTTGGCGCCGTTGGTCGCGTACTTGCCCGATTCGGACAGATTGCCCGTTACCGTAATTACCATGCCGATCTTCAGCGTGCCCCCGCTTTGCGCGATGCCGGCCGAAGGGAGGACGGAGCTGGCGGCTGCAACTGCCAGTGAATTGGTGAAGACGCGCCGAGAAATTCTGGACATTTCGATCCCCTGTTTGGCTCTGCCACGCATGCCGTCCGCCTCTTTTCGGGCGTCGTTGTGCAAGTAGACGACATTTCCCGAAGGCGTGTCGAATCTTTTTGGCTGTAAGCTTCTTCAGGTGAGCAATCGAACGTCCAGAATTGCCATAAGTCCGCGTCGCGCGCGATGGCCAGTTGATATCGACGGCGACAAGGGCCGTTCGCTCGTCATCGTCCAATATGGCTCGAAAGTACATGGATTCGTCATGGCCGCGGGGGCGGCCAGCCATCCTCACCCCTTCTCCAGAAAGCTCTCCAGCACCTTCTTCGCCCCCGACTTCTCGAACTCCACGGTGCGTTTGTTGCCGTCGGTCCCGGTGACGGCGCCGTAGCCGTATTTCTGGTGGAACACGCGCTCGCCGACGCCGAACTCGCCGCTCACCACGCTCGATGAGGCGACGAGCTCCCCCTCGAGCGTCACCGGCCCGCCTTTCCTCGCCCATCTCTCGTTACCGGCCGTGCGCGTGCCGCTGCCCTGCCCGGCTCCTGTGCTCTGCCATTTCTGCGCGCGCTGCCAGCCGGGCGTTCCATAGCTGCTCTGGAACCCGTTGGCCGGCTCGCGGTCGAAGCGGCTCTGGCCAAAGCCCGCATGCCCGCCATACGCCGGCCGCGCCTCGCTCACCTCGACGTTCGCTTCCGGCAACTCGTCGACGAAGCGGGAGGGCATCTGCGACTGCCACAGCGCCCGCACCCGCCGGTTCTGCGCAAAGCTCACCTTCAGGAGTTTTCGCGCCCGCGTCAGGCCGACGTGAGCGAGCCGGCGCTCCTCCTCCAATCCCGCCACCCCGTTCTCGTCGAGCGCGCGCTGGTGCGGGAACAATCCCTCCTCCCAGCCCGGCAGGAACACGGTGTCGAATTCCAGTCCCTTGGCGGCGTGCAGCGTCATCACCGATACGCGATCGCCGTCGTCCTTGCCCGAATCGGTGTCCATCACCAGCGACACATGCTCGAGAAAGCCCTGCGCGGTCTCGAACTCGTGCATGAAGCGCACCAGCTCTTTCAGGTTTTCGAGCCGCGACTGCGCCTGAGGCGACTTGTCCGCCTGCCACATGGCGGTGTAGCCGGACTCGTCCAGGATCAGCTCGGCGAGCTCGGTGTGGGGCAGGGTTTCGCCCTGCCGCCGCCAGCGCTCGAACTGGGCGAGGAGATCGGCCAGCGCCTTGCGGGGCTTCGGCTTCATCTCCTCGGTCTCGATGATCTCGCGCGCCGCCTGCGTCAGCGGGATGCCGCGCGCGCGGGCGTGCTCGTGGATCTGTTTCACCGCCTGCTCGCCGAGGCCGCGCTTGGGCGTATTGACGATGCGCTCGAACTTGAGGTCGTGGGTCGGATTGAAGGTGATCTCGAGGTAGGCGATGGCGTCCTTGATCTCGGCCCGCTCATAGAACCGGGGCCCCCCGATCACCCGGTAGGGCAGGCCCATGGTGACGAAGCGGTCCTCGAACGCGCGCATCTGGAACGAGGCGCGCACCAGGATTGCCATCTGGTTGAGCTTGTGGCCGCCCTTCTGCAGCGCCTCGATATCCTCGCCGACGACACGCGCCTCCTCCTCGTCGTCCCACACGCCGGTGACGCCGACTTTCTCGCCGGCGCCCGCCTCGGTCCGCAGCGTCTTGCCGAGCCGGACCCGGTTGCGGGCGATCACGCTCGAGGCGGCGGCGAGGATATGCGCGCTCGAGCGGTAGTTCTGCTCCAGGCGGATCACCTTGGCGCCGGGGAAATCCTTGTCGAACCGCAGGATGTTGTCGACCTCCGCCCCGCGCCAGCCGTAGATCGACTGGTCGTCGTCGCCGACGCAGCAGATATTGGGCAGCTCCCCTTCAAGGGGGGAGGGAGCAGAACGCCGTTGCGCCAGCAATCTCAACCACAAATACTGCGCGACGTTGGTATCCTGGTACTCGTCGACCAGGATGTACTGGAACCGCCGGTGATACTCGGCCAGCACGTCGGGATGCTCCAGGAACAGCCGCAGGCATTCGAGCAGCAGATCGCCGAAGTCGGCGGCATTCAGCTCCTTCAGCCGCTTCTGATAGGCGGCATAGAACTGCGCGCCCTTGCCGTTGGCATAGGCGAAGGCCTCCCCCTTCGGCACCTTGTCCGGCGTCAGGCCACGGTTCTTCCAGCTGTCGATGAGCTGCGCCAACTGCCGCGCCGGCCAGCGCTTCTCGTCCAGGTTCTCCGCCTCGATCAGCTGCTTCAGCAGGCGGATCTGATCGTCCGTGTCGAGGATCGTGAAGCCGGACTTCAGCCCGACCAGCTCGGCATGCCGGCGCAGGATCTTGACGCCGATCGAATGGAACGTGCCGAGCCAGGGCATACCCTCCACCGCCCCGCCGACCAGATGACCGATCCGCGCCTTCATCTCGCGCGCGGCCTTGTTGGTGAAGGTGACCGCAAGAATCTGACTCCCGCGCGCCTTGCCGGTCGCCATGATATGTGCGATGCGCGTGGTTAACACCCGTGTCTTGCC